>Ga0123353_10000779_pt1 | contig 38801 bp, 34 predicted proteins | sample TergutLab28metaG_3_FD_92763 | JGI IMG/M metagenome (GOLD analysis project Ga0123353, IMG submission 92763) | Labiotermes labralis P3 segment gut microbial communities from Petit-Saut dam, French Guiana - Lab288 P3 | ecosystem: Host-associated > Arthropoda: Insects > Digestive system > Gut ... | reverse complement strand
AAGGAGCATTTCAGAGATTGAAATACTCCTTTTTTACTTGCTGCATAGCTAGAAAGATTCATTATTTTCTAATTTTCTGGCCAGAACCTGTTTTCCAATCTCCGGCAACGCTCTTGATGGTAAATCTCCGTAATCGACCATTCCGCCCGATGACGCGTTTTCCAAAGCTTCTTTACCAAGTTCAACCAGCTTTTTTGAAACCATGTTGCCTAAATCCCGAGATTTCATATCACCTAAATCTAAATTGCTTATATCCATTTTTACACCTCCTCATCGTTAGTGTAACCGGATTTATTAAAAACAATCGGAAAAGACAACATTGGTAATTATACTATTGTCGGACGACCAAATTCCGGACGACCACAAAAATCGCAATCTCTGTTTCTTTCCCCGCAATAATCAAGTCGGTGATGCCTACAATCATTGTGTCTCTCAATATTACGGGTTCTAACAACATCACGATGATTGAATACATGTTCGTGTATTACATCGTATTCGTTAATAATATCATGTTGGTGTCTAACGACGTGTTGATGTCTGATAACTCTCCGGTCGCCATCGCAATTGAAAACCCTTTGACAATCGAAACCCCTCCGGTCTCTATCGAATCCACAAACATCTCTATCTAATCTATCGAATCTATCTCTATTTCTTATCATTTATTTTCCACTCCACTTTCTTGAGTTTTTATAGCCTATCTGTTATTTTACAAACAAGCTATGTACTTCATCCCATTTTGATGAAATTAGATAATTATCAACTATTATATAATATGCACCGTCACTTTCAGCGATAATGAAAAACGGACAAGAAATTCCATGGCATGAAATTCTTTAGGTTCGTATATTCAAAAAATAAAACGAATCCGAACCCCTCGAAATGTCAGGTGGGTTCGGATTCCCTATGTTTGGTGCGAGTGGCGATAATTGAACAAGCATATCGTTGTGTGTCTGCAACCTTTACTCAAAGTCCTCCGGCTTGTAATAGCCGTCTTTGGTAAGGACATCTAAATAATTATCCTTGTCGACGTAGATGGCCCTGCAGATTGAGGTTGAAACGATTATCACGTTATTGTCGTATCTGTCGGTATTCAGGTTTTTGGGTGTTTTTCCGTTCAGTACATCGTCCACTAAGCTGACGGCCCAAGTCGCTAACGCCCGTGTATCGATAAACATCGACATCGATTGTTCGCCGTTTTTGATCGCAATCACATTGTCGATATCGCAGTCCATACCTGTCAATACAGGCAGAGGCTTATCACTGGAACCATACCCGGCGTTTTTCAATGCCGCGATTATCCCAAGCGCCATACTGTCATTTGTTGACAGAACCACATCCAACCGTGTGCCGTCGCTGTAATACGCCGCGAGGAGTTCATCCATGCGGGCTTTGGCATTTTCCATCGCCCAGTTTTCAATCGCCGTTGTGATCGGGTCGATCTGGCTGCTTGGAATGACGATTTTGCCGCTGTCGATGTACGGCTTCAGCGCATGCATCTGGCCGTTGTAGTTTTCAATCGACGTACTGTCATCAGCCGCGCCCGAGAAAATCTCCATTGTGACCGGTTCTGTCCGGTTGTCCAAATCCAACGCGTTGATGATATATCCGCCCTGTTCTTCTCCGATCTCAAAATTGTCGAAAGTACAGTAATAATCGACATATTGAGTGTCCATAATCAAGCGGTCGTAAGCGACGATCTTAATGCCGGCGGCGGACGCTTTTTCGAGGGTGGAGTTCAGGTTGAAGCAATCGACTGCTGCGATGATAATGGCTTTGCATTTTTTATCGATCATTTTATTGATCTGTTCGATCTGCTTCTCTGGGTCGTCGTCAGCGAATTCCATCATGACCTTATACCCTTTTGCTTCAAGCTGCATCTTTATGTTACTGCCGTCAAGCCTCCACCGCTCGACGTCTTTTTTCGGCATACATACGCCGATCCACTTTTCTTCGCCGGATATGCAGGCTGCCAGCAGCCCGACAAGCATGAGAAGCACTATGGCGATTGAAATGATTCTGACCGATTTCATTTTTTTGTCCTCCTTTTTGTTTATATTGTGACGATTTTATCGTTACAATCAATGTTGGGCACAATACTTTTTTATTGTTTTAATGCACAGTTCAAAATCGATGGGCTTTGCCAAATGGGCGTCCATTCCGAATTCGATCGTGCGGTCTATATCCTCCTTCAAGGCGTTTGCCGTCATAGCAATCACCGGCACATCGTTATCTATTCGCTGCGCCGCGCGGATCGCCGCAGTCGCTTGATACCCGTCCATTTTCGGCATTTGCAAGTCCATCAATATGCAATCATAATATCCGGGCGGTGAATCGAGGTATTTGTTCAGCGCTTCCTCGCCATCCGCTGCTTCCTCGATTTCCAGGCCGCTGCCGTTTAAGACCTCAAGCACGATCATACGGTTGATTTCAACGTCGTCGACTAAAAGCAGCCGTTTGTCGATTATCGATATATTTTCGTCGTTTGTGTCTTTAAGTTCGTGTGATTCCTTTTGTTCGCCGGAGGTGATTTCAAATGAGAGGGTAAAAACGAAACGGCTGCCCTTGCCCAATTCGCTGGAGACATCCATCGTGCCGCCCATCAATGTGACCAAGTTTTTACTGATTGAAAGGCCGAGCCCTGAACCCTCATACCGCCGCGACAGGAAGCTGTCCTCCTGCTCGAAGGGTGCGAAGATTTTTTGCAGGAAGGCTTTGGACATGCCTATGCCCGTATCGGACACAACGAATTGAACTGTGCATATCCGGCCGTCAGTTTGAAGACAGTCGGCTTCAATCCTGATTTTACCGTTTTCCGTAAATTTACTGGAATTGGAGAGCAAGTTTAGCAGTATCTGCTTGATGCGGAACTCATCTCCAATCACCCACGCGGGAATCGCGGTTTCGACACGCGACAGCAATTCATTTTTATTTTCCTGCGCCCTCAGCGTCAGCATACTCACACATTCATCGATCAATCCGTTGATATCCATCGGCGCGTATCGTATCTCGGTCTTGCCAGATTCCATGCGTGACATTTCCAGCACGTCATTGATGATATTCGATAAGTGCGCCGAGGAGGATACGATCTGCTCAAAACGGTTTAAGCTCTGGTTCAATTCTTTATCTCCACGCCCCAGCTTCGCCATACTCATGATCGCGTTTAACGGTGTACGCAGCTCATGGCTGACACGCGATAGGAATTCGCTTTTGGCCTTGCTGGCCGACAGCGCCTGATTTTTAGTCAACGCTAATTCCGTATTGTCCCAAATAACGACAACAGCGCCGTTATTACTATTAATTTTATTACATACATATGTAAACCATCGCGTTTCTCCGCCGATTTCAAACGACGCCAAATGTTGATACTCTCCTTTTTGCATAATATCCGCGAATTTTTTCTTCAGAGAATCGATGTCGTTATCTTCCATATCGTTAAGCATCTTCTGCAAAAGAAATTCGATAGAAAATTCGGAAAATGTCTGCTTAAAATGCAGGTTAGTATAAGCGACCTCATAATCGCTGTTAAACACAACAAACGTGCCCGGAATATTATCAAAGTACAGACCGATTACATCGAGTGTATCGTTCATATTGTCTATCAATCGGGCGAATAAGCCGCTGAACTGTTTTGAATCGCCGCGCGTATCTATTTTACCTGTGATGATATCACCAAACATCATTTCATTGTTAGAAACCAATTTTTCCAAAGCGCTGCGCATCATCTCATACGAATTGCCCAAAACGCCCATTTCATCGTTGCGGCCTAAGATATTTCCCGGTATCTCGACAGTTATGTTCCCGTGCGCGATCTCAGCGGAAATATCGGTCAATTTCTTTATCGGTCGGATGATGATTCTCTGCAGCATAATCAGCATCAAAATGATGATCAATGCCGAAATAAAGACCGAGATGATACTGCTGAATATCACAAAATCATTCATTTGCTTCCCGATAAACTCAAGGTTGATGTCGACGCCGATAATGGCCACAATGTTCCCGTAGCCGTCGGTCACCGGCGTGAAGGAATGGCTCATCTTGCCTTGGCGGTCAAGTTCAGGTTTGTCAATGATGTATACGGTTTCTCCCGTTTTGTATACCTTGTCTATCTCAGAATAATGCGATTTTAGGGCGACGGTGCCTAAATTGTCATGCAGGATAACGCCGGTGTATGCCTGATAAAATGTATAGAACAGGAACACATAGCCGTTTTCAATGCCCGCGTCGACAATGATGTACAGTTTATCGACGCCTGACGATTGCTGGATTTCAAGCAGGCTTCTGAACATCGCGTTGTACTTCGCGTCTTTCAGTTCGTCAAGCTGCACGGAATAGTCGAGCATTTCCTTCTTCGCCATGTCATATTCGGGCGGAAAAGGCGGGCCGATTTTCTCACATTCCTCGACTAATTTCCGGTTGACAAGATACCGCTCCGAATCCTCGATAAATGTTTCCCGGGCTGTCAGCATGTCAGCATACCGTGAATACTGGCCGGCGTCCCTGTATTGTGCCAGCAACGTGCGGCCAGGGCTGGACAATTTTTCTTCATACAGCTTTTCAAAGATCGAACGGATGAGGGCGGCGCTGGCGACTGTCAATAAAACGGCAAAGATAATGATGCCGGCGAAGACGATCGTCAGCAGTTTAAAGTTTATGGATATATTTATTTTTTTGACTTTCTTCACAACGACATCCCTCCTGCAGACTGATGTTTCTGGTTACTTGCTCCCCCTATTTTAAGACTTAACTCATTGGGCCGGTTTGTAAAAGTCATCGTATTTCACATTGAACACCCGTATAATCGCGTTCATCATCTCGATTGAGATTCCTTGTTTACCATTTTCCACAGCAGATAAGTAAGATCGGCAAAAGCCCAAGTTTTGAGCCGTCTGCCATTGTGTCCAGCCGCATTCTTTCCGCAATCCCCTTAAGTCGATTTGCGGTTTCATGACACCATCCCCTCCTTCATTTTTTAAAGAGTCATATCTTATGACATAAGTGTAAAATATGAAGAGGCTCCAAGGTCAATAGGTTGTAAGATATTTTTTGAGTTTTTTACCTGATACGCGCAAAACGCCTGAAGCATCAAGGTTTTTACTCGTAAAAATTCCCCGTGCTCATCAAAAATAAGTGCATAATCGCACTTATTTTTGATGTAACAAGCCGTTATTCTTTAAAGCAGTTTCAGAGTTGGGAGAATATTTCCAGATCGAACCATTCCGGCCTATATTCTGTTATGCCCTGTCGAAAACCACGTTTTATGCTATAATTCGTTCAGAAAATGTTCTATGGCAATTATATGCATCGGCCCGTTTGAAGTGCCCGATTGGAAAAACATACCTGATTTCGATATTCTTATAGAAACGAGAAAAGGAGTAACTCTCTGTTACTCCCCTCTGGAAAAAGCCATATAAATTGGCGAGTGTCGCTATAAGACATTCTCAAATCCTATATCGACACTCATACTGGTGCGGCCGACCGGACTTGAACCGGTACGATTGCTCACACGCCCCTCAAACGTGCGCGTCTGCCTATTCCGCCACGGCCGCAGGTATTTCATACTTGCACATCCACTTTTCACAGCCGTTAAACAGGTTGTTAAAAAGAGGTTTCACTTCTCCCTCCAAGGTATCCGAAGCGATTGCGCCGTATGTTTTATAGAGGATACAGTAATATGGAATTTCATCCGCCAATATGGCACGTATCTGTTCAAACAATTCCGTCTTTCTTTTAACGGAAACGCCTGACTGCATTTCGTCCAACAACTGGTCTAAATCGGCGTTTGAATATCCAAGCGGATTGTTATACGCCGAGTGCAGCGCGTTTCGGAGATCATATCGCTCATTAAAGGTGTACCCTCCAATATACAGATCATAATTGCCGGACGCGATATCAGACATATATTGATTCCAATCACAATATTTAATATACGTGTCGAGCGGCAATTTGTCAAGTCCATTTTTTATGATTTGTGCGGCGGCTACTCGAAACTGATCCTCTGAGTTGACCAGAATCTTAAAAGAATAAGGCTTTCCATCTTGATCATCGATGTATCCGTCATCATCGATATCTGCAAAACCTGATTCTTCAAGCAGCAAAAGCGCTTGTTCTAAATTATAATCGTATTCATCTCCGTTGCCAGCCACACCATAATAGTTCGGATAATAGATTGTATCGCTGAAAACGCCACTTTTTAAATAGGCGCCGTCCAAAATTTCCTGTAAATTGATAGCGCAGGCGATCGCTTGGCGTAATTTTTTATTTTGAGTCATCGGATTTCGAAAATTAAAACCGATCATTTCTGCTTCATTGGATATGAAGTCCACCGATTTCACGTTCATATTATTGATTAAGGTATCACGATCGAGATCTTTGTCGTATAAAATGGTAATGTTGCTCACATTTACCAGGTTCAGGGCTTCTTTTTTCTGTGGAAAAATTACAAATTCTAAATTATTTTGCGGAACTTTGTCAAAATAATTATCATTGGCACTGAGCACGAGCTGAGATAAATTGTTATAACCTTCCACACGGTAAGCCCCTGTTCCAATCGGAATAAAACGATCAGGGCTGATTTTTATATCGGACATTTTTTTAAATTGGTGTGCCGGCATAATCGGAAAAGTTAAATTTTCAACCGCCACATTACCAGGGTTTTTAAAAGAAACGGTCACTTTATATAAATCATTTTTGTCAGTGCTTACCGATTTAATATTGGAAACATAACTGGAGTAGACCGTTTCATTTGAATAAGAAAGGCTCACATAAGCGTCGATCGAAGATTTAACATCAGCTGATGTAAACTCTTTACCGTCGTGCCATTTTACCCCGCGCTTCAAAGAAAGGGAAAGCGTCAGGGTATCGTTATCATAACTATACGAATCAACCAATTTTTTTTGCGGAATTAAATGCTCATCAAATTCAAATAAACCGTTGTAAACCAGTTTACTGATAAAATAGGTGTCCTCATCCTTTGATATCGCGGGGTTCAACGTTCTGACCTTTTCCATCGGCAAAAAAATGCGGTCAGAGATTTTATATTCAGTTTTATTTTCCTCTGTTCCCCCGAAAAATGAGGTGTCGCTGCATCCGCACGCGAGCACTGCTGTGATCAGAAAAGCCGTGGCCACTATCTTTTTTATTGTGGAGTGGCCGGGCCACTTTTTTACTTTACTCATTTTTACATTCATAATTTTTGAATTAACTTATCAATCTTCTGATAAAGTTCGTCCTCACTTCCTGAATTTTCAATTAAGACATGCGTCCTTTTTTTCTTTTCTTCCCGACTCATCTGATTATTGATTCTAGCGAGAATATCATCCCGTAAGTTGCCGTCTCTTTCCATAATTCTCGCAATTCGTATTTCATCTTCAGCATCCACAAGCCAAATCTCATCCATAATTTCAGCCAAACCTGATTTTGTTTCAAAGAGAAGCGGTACGTCGACAAAAATGGTATGATAAATACCTGACCGCCGGAATTCTTTAATACGCAAATCGATCAGCCTGGCGATTTCCTGATGCATGATCTGCTCCATCCACTCTTTTTTTTGTTTATCTGAAAATATGATTTTGGCAATTCCTTTACGGTTTAATGTTCCATCTTTTTCCAAGATGTCCTCACCAAAGACAGAAACAAGTTCCGCAAGTATGGGCGAGCCTGGTATAACAATTTCTCTGGCAATCACATCTGCGTCGATTATGGGGAAATTTTTTTTCATCAAATATCTGGACACCGTCGATTTTCCTGCGCCAATCCCCCCGGTTAATCCAATCACTTTTATGACTCTTTCTATCATTTCAGTTCGTACCAATTATTACCTAAGCTCAATCCAACCGAAAGCTTGACTTTTAAAGCCATTGCGTTTTCCATACATTCGGTCAGGAGCGCCTTGACACGCCCTGCTTCATTCTGTTCTGCGTCAATAATCAATTCATCGTGTACCTGCAAAATTAATTTTGACTTAAGTTTTTCCGTTCGAAGCATGCGATATACCTTGATCATCGCAATTTTAATGATATCCGCGGCGCTTCCCTGTATCGGGCTGTTCATCGCTAGCCGTTCACCCAATTGTCTCACCATATAATTGGATGCCGTTATCTCCGGGATCACTCTTTTGCGATCCATAATCGTTTTCACATAACCGTCCCGTTTTCCGCTTGCGACTTGTTCATCCATAAATTTTTTTACGTCCAAATATTTTTTAAAATATTCATCGATATACCGTTCCGCCTCCTTGCGGGAGATATTGAGTTCAGTTGAGAGTCCAAATCCGCTCATGCCGTAAATGACCCCGAAATTAATCGCTTTGGCATTGCTTCTCTGCGCAGTTGTCACTTGATCCTCTGGAATGCCCAAAACTTTTGAAGCCGTCAGTGCGTGAATATCCTCTCCATGATTGAACGCTTCGATCAATTGAGGATCACCAGACATATGAGCAAGAATTCGAAGCTCGATCTGAGAATAGTCGGCGCCGATCAACTGCCTGCCTTCAGTAGGCACAAATGCTTTTCGTACTTTTCGCCCTTCTTCCTGCCGTATCGGGATATTTTGCAGATTGGGTTCTGTGCAGCTTATTCTTCCTGTGGCTGTTACGGTCTGCTGGAAATGTGCGTGAATTTTTCCATCTTTATGGATTAGTGGAAGCAAACCTTCGATATATGTGCCTTTTAGTTTGGCAATCATTCTATAATGGAGAATCAGATCAATAATCGGATGCCTATCCTTCAGTTTTTCAAGCACATCCGCATTTGTCGAATACCCCGTCTTTAACTTCTTGCCCGCCGGAAGTTCTAATTTTTCAAATAAAATTTGAGCGAGCTGCTGAGGAGAATTGATATTGAATTGCTCTCCTGCCAATTCATAGATTTTTTGAGACAAATCCTCAATTTGCATCGTTAAATCTTGGGAGGTTAGCGTCAGTTCGTTTTTATCCACAGAAAATCCGTAAGCTTCCATGCTGGCAAGCACCTCGATCAGCGGAAGTTCAATTTCATAAAAGACAGTTTCGAGCTCTTCAGCCGCTAATTTTTCTTTCAGGATTTTTTGTAACGCAAAAACGGATCCGCACCATTTTTCAGTGAATTCTAAATATTTTTCTGAAAGATCCGCAAACAAATCCATTTGGCCGTTTTCTGTTAAAAAAGTGTGCTCATTTTCGATTTCTTCATTAAAATATTCGAACAACATCGTTTTTAATTCATAGTTACTCTTCGTTGGCTCCAGAACATATTGTGCAATTGCCGTGTCAAAAGCGGTACTGAAAATAGTTTCTTTGCTGTTTAACATGTCCGCCCCGTTTGCAATCAACGCATAATAATCATCTACCAAATGATGTCCTATAATCTCAGGGCTGGTTCTTTCAAGAATCCGGAAAACCTCATCCAGAAGCTCGGTATTTTCTCCTTGGATATAGAAATATCCTAAGGTTGACATAATTCCAATACCGTAAATAACCGGAATATCTCTATGGTTTCGATCGCTGAATACTTTTAGTACGATATTTTTATCAGCATTAATGCTCTCTTCCAGTGAACGCAGTTCCTGAGCCGTTTTAATCATAAATTTCTCTTTGAATTCCAGTTCAATTTTATTTGTGCTTACTGTTTTTGGTTCTGCTTTATCGGATCTGTTAATCTTTTTTAATAGGCTGTTAAATTCTAATTTAACATATACCTGAATCAATTGATCGTAATCCGGCTGCTGTACTTGGTATTCTTCGAAATCGATTTCAATTGGAACATTTACATTGATGGTTGCGAGTCTTTTGCTCATCAGTGCAAGCTGCGCATTCTCCTCAACCTTTTCCCGCATTTTGACGTTCGAGATTTGATCCGTGTTTTCAACCAGATTTTCAATGCTTCCGAATTCAAGCAAAAGTTTTTGCGCAGTTTTTTCTCCTACACCAGGAAGTCCTGGAATATTATCGGATTGATCGCCCATAAGGCCTTTATAATCGATAAATTGAGCCGGTGTAAAACCGTATTTGTCAATTATCGCGTTTTTATCGTATATTTCAAACTCAGAAATTCCTTTTTTGGTAATGATTACTTTTGTTTTATCGGACGCGAGCTGCAATTCATCCTTATCACCTGTAATGATCAAAGGAAAAAGTCCCTCCCCCTCTGCTTTTTTTGTAATGGTACCAATGAGATCGTCTGCTTCGAAACCATCAAGCTCAAGCATCGTAATCCTCATAGCTGATAATATTTCTTTCAGAAGAGGAAGCTGCATCGCCAGTTCCGGCGGCATCTTCTTTCTTCCGGCTTTATATTCTGCATACTCAAGATGCCTGAAGGTTGGAGATTTCATATCAAACGTGACAGCAATATATCCGTGCTCATAATCCTTTTGAATTTTCGCAAGCATATTAAGAAAACCGTACACGCCTTGCGTATACAGTCCCTGTTTCGTCATCATTGGTTTTTGCATCGCGTAATATGCTCTGTTTAGTAAGCTGTTTCCGTCAATGATGATAATTCTTTTATCCATAATTTTCCATCCAATCCTTGGTAAATCAACTCTTCTATGATTGGCTCACCATATTCGCCGACAGTGTTGATTTCAACCCTGAAGCACCAGCTCCCATCCGGCTCTTTCCAGCAATCACGGATATGGAAATCCAATTCTTTTAATTCTTTTTCCAAAACTTTTACATAATACGTGGCAGAAATCAAATCTCTTGAGTTAAAAAAGTTGTTATTCGTTAAATTTTCTAATATGTTTTCATTTTCCGTGCTGCCGCTGCATAGGTTTCTGCTGGATTGCCCCTGGTTTTGAGCACCTGAGCCAGAGGCTATCATATCACTTGTTGTCTCCGGAAAAATACTAAAACTTTCTGGCAAAGCCGTACCCACATCATCATCGCTCTGAGGCTCCAAGGCACGAGACTTGCTTGTTGATATCTTCGCCCCATCTGCCTGGCCTTCTTGATTTGTCTGATTCTGAATTATCTCATCTTTATTGCTTTGTTGCTCTGAATGAGTGAAAGCTCTTCCTTCTTCCGGCATATCGAGCATCATATAATCCGGCACGATACTGTCCATATCATTATATATCTGATTATACATCGCGAATGAAAAAATGCCAATCATAAAAACAGCAGCCAGTCCGGAAATCATCTTTAGCCTGTTTTTTTTCCTTTGATGACATCGCGAACAACTGCTTCCAAAAGTTCCCAAAAGCGCTACTTTCAGCCTGTTGTCAAACGATTCCGGAAGCAAAACGGTTTCAACATTTTTCAACTGTGTGACACATTTCTGTAAAGCTTCAAATTCAGCCCTGCATCCATTACAGCTTGACAAATGTTCACTGATTTCAGCCATTTTACTCGCTCCAAGCGCTTCGTCAATATAGAACGAAAGATTTTCTTTTATATCGTTACAATTCATGGTCCTCCTCCATTGTATATCCGCGCTGTGTTATATCAAAAATGTTGTTATGTATTAGACGCATTGATCCTCGATTTGTTCCGATTGCTTTCCTGCTAAATAGATTTCTTTTAGCTTCAATCTTGCCCTCGATAATCTCGATTTGACCGTTCCCATAGAGCAATTTAAAATCTGCGCGATCTGTTCATATGAAAATCCTTGTATATCTCTTAGGATTAAGATTTCTTTATGATCATGTCCTGTTTTTTCAAGACAACTCAATATGTATTTGCTTTTTTCTTTGTTTTCCAGAATTTCATCCGGTCTTGGCCCTTTATCCGCAATCTCAATGAATACATCCTCACTGTCTTTATTTTTATAAATCGTATCATTTATGGTTTTGTTTTTATTTTTTCGGAGCATATCGTTACAGGCGTTTACGACAATTCGGTATACCCAAGTATCAAATTGGCTCTGTTCATTAAATTTTTCCAGGTGCCTGTAAATTTTGATAAAGCTTTCTTGCATGACATCCAGAGCATCTTCTTCATTTCGCATATAACGATAAGCAATATTATAGGCTTTTCCTTTACATGACAAAATAAGGGCCTCAAAGCTGGCTTCATCCCCTTGTTTTGCCCGCATAATCAATTCTCTTTCTTTTACAGTGGAACTTTTTTTATGATCTGGCATGTATGCTTCTTTCTATCTACATAAAAATATGTTATAGTGGTTAAGGCGTCTGAACTTTTTCAGTAAGCCCTGATTATGTACATTATAACACAGATAAGCAAGGAGAATAAAGATAAATGTATGACTACCATATGCATTCCGACTTTTCTGATGACGGTTTTGTCTCAATGGAAAAGATGATAGAATCCGCGATCTGTAAAGACATATTGGAAATTGCTGTTACAGATCATTATGACCCGGATTACGCCGATCCGGAATTCCCTTTTGAAATTAATTTCAAGGAATATCATCATAAATTAATTGAAGTCGAAAAAAAATATCATAAAAAAATCAAAGTGTTGAAGGGTATTGAAATCGGTATTCAGGACGGAGCGACGCTTTTAAAATGTGAAACAGCCGTTACAGCCTTTCCATACGATTTTGTACTCGGTTCTTTCCACTGTGCTTACGGGCAGGCGCTCTACGTACAGTATTTTCAGAAACGAACAGCTGAAAATGGTATTGCGGACTTCTATATTTACATGCTGGATTGCCTCATGTCGTATCAAAACTTTGATGTACTCGGACATTTTAACGTCATTGACAGGTACGTGGACTATATCCCTGATTATGCTCCCTATATGGAGCATATCGAGGCCATCTTAAAAATTCTCGTGCAAAACGGCAAAGGGATCGAATTCAATACATCCAGCTTCCGTTACGGCATGGGAAACAGGACGACGCCTTCCAAAGAAATTTTGTCGCTTTACAAAAACCTTGGCGGCGAAATTATCACTATCGGTTCCGACGCTCACAAACCTGATGATGTAGGCGCCAATTATAAGGATGCCGTGGAAATCATAAAAAGTCACGGATTTCGATATCTGTCGACCTTTGAAAATAGAAAGATTAAATTCATTCCATTGGATTAAAGTCTTCTAAAATATTGTATACTAAGATCAGAGGATGTGATATCCTCTTGTGACCGATGTGGAATCCGAGGTAGCGGTTTATCTGCTTGCAGAAAAGCTGGGCGTGCCCTGCTGCCCAGCAACCCGTACCGATAAAAAACCGTTTTTTCAGCGTTCCTGTATGACTTTTCAAAGGAATCGTGCATTTCCGCTTTACGATAACGGACACAGCCTGTTTTACGAGGGTACCGAGGAAATGGGACATCAAACCCCAAAAAACGTTGAAATTACAACAAAAAAAATCCCGACATGCCGTCAGGGTATAATTCACACCCTATCTAAGATAGGGGGGTATCCTGCTTCCGCTTCTGCCTTCCACTCGACGATGGCTTGACATAGGCTGCAAAAACTCGGATTCCCGAGGTCAATTTGTAGGTTGAATTATAAGTCCTATACGAGCACTTCAGGATTTCTCTTTTATTAAGTTATATGTTTTTAGCTTCCAATACGCCTTGATTATTCTTCCAGTTCGATGGCACAATTCGTATATACTTTTTGCACATCATCATTGTCTTCGAGAATTTCAATCATTTTGCGTAAACTTTTAATATCGCTTTCGTTTGTCGGTGTTGACTCCATGGAAGGAATATATTCAATATCTGCTTCAACTAACTCATATCCCGCTTTTTTCAGCGACTCTGTTATCTCTGTGAAAACTTCAGGCGCAGTTCGAATCTCATAACTGTCTTCATAGGTAACCATGTCATCCATCCCTGCTTCAAGAGCCGTTTCCATCAATAAATCTTCATCAACCTCCGGAGCCTTCTCAATCAGGATAATTCCTTTTCTTTCAAACATATAGGATACACAGCCCGGAACACCGAGATTTCCGCCATATTTGTCAAATGCATGTTTCATCGCTGCTGTTGTCCTGTTTTTATTATCTGTAAGTACATCGACAATTACCGCAACGCCGCCTGCTCCATACCCTTCAAAGCTTCCTGCTTCATAAGTTTCACCCGCAAGTTCGCCTGTCCCTTTTTTTATCGCCCTGTTGATATTGTCATTCGGCATATTGATACTTTTTGCTTTGTCAATTGCGTGCTTCAGTGAGACATTGTATTCCGGATCCCCGCCGGCCTTTGCTGCTACCGTTATTGCTCTGGCGTACTTTGTAAAAACTGCCGCTCTTTTTGAATCCTGTGCTGCTTTGCGTCCTGCGATCGTTCCGTGTCTTCCCATGAAGCTCCTCCTGACTGTTTATTGTAACTATAGTATACATCAAATCAAATCAAATTTCAATTTATTTTCTCAAGAATATTCTGTCGTTTTTTCCATGTTTTTATATGCCGTCGCCATCATCAGTTTAATCCTGTTCAATTGATTAACATCGCTTGCGCCTGGATCATAATCGATCGCCGTGATGTTGGCCAGCGGATTGTATTTTCGCAACGCTTTCATCATTCCTTTTCCTGTAACATGATTGGGCAGACAAGCAAACGGCTGCAAGCAAACAATGTTTTCAACGCCATGGTCGATCAAATCTACCATTTCACCAGTCAGCAGCCACCCTTCCCCATATTGATTTCCGAGGGAAAGGATCTTTTTCGCTTTTTGCGCCACCTCTTCGATATAAAGCGGAGGGCTAAAGCGTTTACTCTCTTTAAGCGCAGTCCTGGCTGAATTTCTAAACTTCTCAAAAAATTTAATTGCCATTTGGTTTACAAGCATGGTGCTGTATTTTCCGGATAAGTGTTTGAAATTAAACTCTTTGCTGTGCATCCCGTAGAGGAAAAAGTCAATCAAGTCTAAAACGACTGCCTCGCCGCCTTCCCTTTCAATGATGCCCACAATATCATTGTTTGCTGTCGGATGATATTTTACAAGAATTTCTCCGACAACACCCACTTTCGGTTTTTTTAGTCCTTCAATGAGCGGCAATTCGTCAAACGCCTTTACAATCGATTTTAAATGCGCTCTATATCTTGCCAGGCTTCCACCATGAATGTTTTTCTTAGCAATGCTCGACCATTTTTCCATCAATTGATCAGCCGCACCCGGCTCTGCTTCGTATGGCCTTGTCGCATACAGTACCTTCATGAAAACGTCTCCGTACACCATACCCATTAAAATCCTTTTGATCATGCGCGGACCCAATTTAAACCCCGGATTTTTTTCAAGTCCGGACATATTTACTGAAACCACAGGAATTTGTTCCATTTCCAAATCGACCAGCGCTTTTCGCAGTAATGCAACGTAATTGCTCGCCCTGCATCCACCGCCGGTTTGGGACATAAAAACAGCCGTTTTATTCAAATCATACTTTCCGGATTTCAACGAAGAAATAATTTGCCCCAAGTACACAATCGTCGGATAACATGCGTCATTGTTGATGTACTTTAATCCTTCCTCCACCGCATGAGTGTCCACAGGCGGAAGTAACTCGACGTTATATCCCGAGCTGGAAAGCGCCGCTTCGACAAATTGGAAATGAATCGGCGACATTTGCGGAATCAAAATTGTATAATCGCTCTGCATCGATGGCGTAAAAACTTTTCTATGAAACGGCTCCTGACCGGGCTCATGCTTGATTCCATTCCGATCTCGCGCTTCGAGCGCCGCCTTTAATGAGCGAATTCTGATCTTAGCCGCTCCCAGGTTTGATCCTTCATCAATTTTGATAACCGTATACAATTTATTGGACTGACTTGCAATTTCTTCAACTTGATCGGTCGTAACTGCATCAAGGCCACAGCCGAAGGAATTCAACTGTATGATTTCAACATCATCACAAGTTCCGACAAAGGACACCGCCTTGTACAGCCGGGAGTGATACATCCATTGGTCAAGCACTCGCATCGGGCGTTTTAATTGAGCCAGATGCGCGATTGAATCTTCGGTCAAAACCGCCATATCAAAAGAAGTGATCAGCTTATCAAGTCCGTGATTTACCTCCGGATCCAAATGATATGGCCTGCCTGACAGAACGATACATTTCTTTTTATGCTGTCTTGCGTAACGCAGCGCGCGCTCTCCTTGCTTTTTAATATCATCTTTGAACCTTTTATCTTCTTTCCTTGCAGTCGATACGGCATTAGAAATCTCTTGCCACGAAATCCCCAGATTCCTGAGATAAGAATGAATTTCACGAATCAGGCTGAGGTCGCTGTCATACGGTAAAAACGGATGAAAAAATTTTACATCATTTTCCAAAAACAAGTCGTCCATATTGTTTGCGATGACCTCAGGATATGTAGCGACGATCGGACAGTTGTAATGGTTTGGCGCTGTGCTGTCTTCTTCTCTTTCATAGTTGATACACGGATAAAAAATAAACTTAATCCCCTTATTAACAAGCCATTTAATATGTCCATGCACCAGCTTTGCCGGATAACAGGCCGTATCCGAAGAAATGGTCTCCATACCGGTTTCATAAAGCCCCTTGCTGGATGGCGGGGATAAAACCACCCGAAATCCTAATTTTGTGAAAAAAGTAAACCAAAACGGATAGTTTTCATACATGTTGAGAACCCTTGGTATGCCCACAGTCCCCCTCCTCGCGGAGGCATTTTCCAGTGGCTTGTATTGAAATAATCTCTGGAATTTGTATTCATACATGTTGGGAAGATCGCTGCTGTTCTTTTCTTTTCCCGTTCCCCGTTCACAGCGGTTTCCTGTAACAAATTTTGTTCCATCGTTAAACTTATTAATGGTCAAAAGACAGTTGTTCTCACAAAGCTTGCAGCGGGCATGAGTATTGGTTACCGTAAAGACCTCCATGTCTGCAAGACCGATGATATCGGATTCTGTATTTTCTACATAATTTTCTTTCGCGATCAAAGCAGATCCGTAAGCGCCCATAATGCCGGCAATATCCGGTCTTACTACGCTCTTGTCAAAAAGTCTTTCGATGCTTCTCAAAACCGCATTGTTTAAAAAGGTCCCCCCCTGTACGACAATTTTTTTTCCGGCTTCTTCCGTATTTCTAAGTTTAATTACCTTGTAAAGAGCGTTTTTCACAACGGAAAAGGAAAGACCTGCGGAAATATCCCCGATGGTCGCGCCTTCTTTCTGCGCCTGTTTTACTTTGGAATTCATAAATACGGTACATCGCGTACCTAGGTCAACCGGATAACTTGCAAACAAAGCTTCCTTCGCGAAGCTTTCAACGTCCATATTAACTGATTTGGCATATGTCTCGATAAAAGACCCGCAGCCTGAAGAGCAGGCTTCGTTTAGCATGATATTGTAGATTGCGCCATCTTTAACCTTCATACATTTCATATCTTGTCCGCCGATGTCCAAGATAAATTCAACGCCGGGCAGAAAAGCCTCCGCGGCTTTGTAATGAGCAATCGTCTCAATTTCTCCCAAATCCACTTTAAAGGCAGCTTTTACCAAACCTTCTCCATAACCGGTTACAGTTGAATTTGCGATATAAGCTCCTTCAGGCAACAAGGAATAAAGCTCTTTGAGCATTCCGATCATAACCTCAAGCGGTTTGCCCTCGTTGCTTTTGTAAAATGAATAAAGCAAATGATTATCCTCATCGATCAACGCGGCTTTCGTAGTAGTTGAGCCGGCGTCGATGCCTAAAAAAACCTTTCCTTTTGCTTTGCGAATATCTTTACGCTTGATTTTATCCTTATCATGCCGTGTGGTAAACTCGAGATATTCTTCATAATTTTTGAACAAAGGCTCTATATACTTTGTATCCGACAGTAAATCCGGACTTGTCGTTCTTATCCGGTGTAACATGTCGCCTATGGCCTGCGGCTCTCTGTTTCCAGAAAGCATAGCCGCGCCGATGGCGACAAAGTATTTCGAGTCATCCGGGAAAATAACCTGACTATCAGAAAGCTCCAGCGTTTCAATAAAACGTTTTCGAAGCTCAGATAAAAAGGAGAGCGGTCCGCCCAAAAACGCGACATTGCCTTTAATGGTCCTCCCGCATGCAAGCCCGCTGATCGTCTGGTTGACGACAGCCTGAAAAATTGATACAGAAATATCATCTATACTTGCGCCTTCATTTAAAAGTGGCTGAATATCAGTCTTAGCAAAAACACCACATCTGGCGGCAATGGGATAGATCATTTTGTACTTTTTTGCCGCCTCGTTCAGACCGGTAGCATCTGTATTCAAAAGTACGGCCATCTGGTCGATAAAAGCGCCGGTACCGCCCGCACAGGTTCCATTCATTCTTTGTTCAACGGTTGATCCGTAAAAAGTTATTTTTGCGTCTTCTCCGCCTAATTCAATTGCCACATCTGTTTCCGGAATAAGCGATTCTACTGCCGTGCTGCAGGAAATGACTTCCTGCTCAAATGGAATTCCCAAAAGCGTAGCAAGGGTGAGCCCCCCCGATCCTGTAATCGTAGCCTTTACTTTTGTGTCTTTATAAATATCGTAGAGTTCTACAAATAACTCGGTAACTTTGCTGAAGACATTCGACATGTGCCTTTCGTATTTGCTGAACTGGACTTCACCGTTTTCATCCAACATGATGAGTTTTACAGTTGTTGATCCAACATCAATACCTAATCGCATTCAAACCTCCATAATGACAATCTTATTGACTTAATTATAACATAAACTTACTCAAGTTCACTACACAAATTTGCCCATAACAAATTTGCCCATTTTTTCTTTTAAATCTGCAATATGCTCGGATTATTAAATATCTGTGAGCTATAGATAAACAGCACATCCGCGCCGGGCGTGAACTGAACGAATTGGTCGATGATCTTCCAGTTAAGGTATCGTAAATCGATCAGGGTTATCTTTGAGTAGGCGCCAGCCATAAGAGGCGCGAGACTACTCCCAAAAGAGTCGCGGAACAGATACAATTCACGTTCGGGCACAGCCTCGTTTTCAAGCACGATGAGCGGCTGCGGGCCGCAGAGGAAAAGGTCATAGGGATCGATGCCCTTAAAGCGCGCAAGGTCGTAGACCGGGCCGGACTCAAATTGCAGGGTCTTGTCATTTAGATAAGAGGCTTTCAGCGATGGCAGCGTTATATAAAACAGGCTGTCAGGAGAGGTAGGCAGAGCCAACTGGCCAGGGTAGACGCCCCGGAAATCTCCGGCCGTTTCCTTAACATAGCCGTTCAAATCGAGAGGTGCGCCCATTCTGGAGCACAGAAGCTTTACAACCTTGGATATCTCAGCCTGATTCCAGTGCAAGTCAGTCTTGTAGAAGCTGTTCGCGCTGAGGGCGTCCGTATCCGTAAGCTTAATATAGCTCAGCTCCCCTAATACACCGGAAAGAATCTTTTCGGCCAACGCGGGATCAAAGCCGGGCATATACCTCTCCGCATAGATACTCTTGTCCGGTACAAAGGTGTAGTAGACATTCAATCCCTCCAAAAGGAGCGAATCTGCAACTTTTTTTATCTTCTCGGCCGACTGTGTAAATGCACCTGTATCCATACGTTTGAACTCACCGACACCTACATTTTTACTGCGGTAGATTCCGCTCTTGTCGGTCATCAGAAACACATCGAGCACCGTAAAGGCGCGGATCGCGCGGAAGCTGTCTCGGAAGACGAAATTGTCGGCGGCATAACCTTCGAATTTGTCCATGAAGCCGGCGGACACAACTGTGTTCATGGTAAGCTCCGGAAATCTCGCGGGCTTGCGGCGCTCGCTTACCAGAACGTCCGGCGGTGCGATAACAAGGTTAAGGATCAAAAAGATGCCGATTATCCCTATAAAAACAAATGCCGTTAAAAACTGGCGGAGCCCTGCTTTACCGTATTCCATATCGCACCTTCCTTAAAACCTGAAATAAATAAACGGATTGAAAGACCCGTCCACCACGCAAGCCGTGGCGGCTATGAACAATATCGCGAGAATGACCGGTTCCAGCACAGTAATGACCTTTTTTTCCGCCAGCCTCTCGGCAAGCTTCTTTGGCAACGGCGTAACGCCGATAATTCCGATGACAAACGGGATCGCATAGCTGCGAAGATAGTACAGGGAATCTTTTCCGGCGATGCCACTCACCCCGGCGCCGAACATGCGCCCGATGGTCGCGAACGCCTCTGCGCCACTGACAGCGTCGAAAAATGCCCAGCTAATAAAGACTATGAGCATTACATATATGTGCCGGGTGAATCGAGGCACTCTTTCCAACAGCCTTATGAGGAAAAACTTTTCAATGAGCAGGATCACGCCAAAATACGTGCCCCAGAATATGAAATTCCAGTTCGCGCCATGCCAGAAGCCCGTGAGCGTCCAAACGACGAGAATGTTGAACACGAACCTGCTGGTTTTTACACGGTTGCCGCCCAGTGGGATATAGACATAGTCCCGAAACCAGCCCGATAGTGTCATATGCCAGCGCCTCCAGAAGTTCGTTATACTGTCCGCTATATAAGGGTAGTTGAAGTTTTCAGGGAATTTAAACCCGAACATGTGCCCCAGCCCGATGGCCATGTCGCTGTAGCCCGAAAAGTCGAAGTATATCTGTAAGGCATAGGCAACTAAATATATCCATACGAACAGCACGCTTGTTTCACCACTCGTTTTATAGATCTCCACCAGTTCTCCAAACATGTTTGCAAGGAGTATTTTCTTGCTAAGACCAATGATAAAGCGGCGCGCGCCCATCGCGAATCGAGCAACCGAGTGTTGTCTGCGTCCGATCTCCCTGGCTATATAGGAGTAGCGAACGATTGGACCAGCCATAAGCTGCGGAAACAGCGCCACATACATGGAAAAATCCAGCATATTACGTTGGACCTCCGTCGTGCCCGTGTAAACGTCAACGGTATAACTGATGATCTGGAAGGTGTAAAAACTTATTCCAATTGGCATAAGCAGGCTGATAAGCGGTATTTGTGCGCCAAGATAATTGATGTTGCCGATAAAAAAGTTAGTGTATTTGAAAAAAATGAGCCCGGACAAGCTCACGGCGACTGACATGAGCATAAATGTCCCGGCTCTCTTCGGCGCTTGGCGGTATTTTTCTATCAGTAGCGCAAAACCCCACGCCGAGACACACTGTGCTGCCATGAGAAAAACGTACCGAGGCTCGCCCCAGGCGTAGAAAATCATACTGGCCGTAAAAAGGACAAAATTCCTCCAACGGTGCGATCCTTTAGGCCTGGGCACGAGAAAATAGACGATCAGGGTTATTGGCAGGAAGTAGTATAAAAATGTCACGCTTGAAAACAGCATAGCGTTACCTCTCTGCGTTTAAATATAGATTATTCTTCTATATGCTCGTAAAAGACGTCAACCTCGCCATAGTTGATGGCTTCGGCCGCGAACGCAAGAAGAGTCGCTTCGACGACGTCTTTTCTCGAAGCTGCAATCAGCACATAATTGCCAGATTCGACGGCGATAGCCTGCTCCGGCCAGACGCAGATCCATTTTTGCGGATCATAGCCATTCTTGCCACTGACCCGGCCGGCGACGAGCTTTTTAACCTCAACGGCGGATCCGGCGTCTTTGGTCTGGATCAGAATGATCTGATGAGCCTGGGAACCGATGGCTGCCATTGAGCTTGACGCGGCGAGGACATATTGTTCAAAATCGGCCTCAGACAGGCCCACAGTGTTTTGACTTATCTCGGCGGTTACATCGCTTGTCATAGACATATACATAAATCCGCCGGCAGCCTCGACCGCCACTTTAGTATCCTCGACTATTTTCTCAAGGATCTCCGCCGGGCCGCCACTCAGGCTCGACAAACCGGGATCCTTCTCACCGGAACCGGGGCTCTTACCACATGCCGCCAGCGCGCATAGCACAAAGACGGCCAGGATAATGCAGAATACTCTTTTCATTTTCATCGTTCATACCATCCTTTTTTTATATATGTATACAATTTGATTATAACAGGTAATTACGATGAGTCAAGTTTTGTCGAATAAAAGTGTGAGAAATTTGTCTATTTTATTGTTTTCGATTTCGATGTATAATATTTTTATCCGAAATTTAATCAAAAAATGAAAAGAATTCAATCAGAATTATGAAATCTACGATTAGAAAAAAAACGTATCAGGCAATTTACAGGCTGCTCGACCGTGTTTCACCCATTCCTGAAGACTGCGGCGCGCTGTGCGGCGCAGCCTGCTGCAACTGCGAAGGAGGAGGAAGCTCAGAGTCTTCTTCAGATTTTGAAATGGGTATGTACCTGCTTCCCGGCGAAGAAAAGCTTTTTACAGGAGACGAAAACTGGCTCAGATGGAGCGCCGAACGGGCGGAGGATTATGATTTTCCTGAATCCTGGTTTGGAAAAATATATTTTGTCCGATGCAAAACCGCGCCCAAGTGTCCGCGGGAAATGCGGCCGCTTCAATGCCGCTTTTTTCCACTGGCGCCTCACCTTACGAAACAAGGCTGCTTGCAGCTGATTTTATTTCCCGGTAAACTCCCTTATTGCTGCCCACTCATTGAGCAAAAGATCACGCTGGACGAGCGGTTTATTCGCGCTACTTATACCGTATGGGCACGTTTGATTCAAGATTCTCTGATCTACGATCTTGTCGCCCTGGATTCCTCGGACAGAGACTCCTGTCATGTGGTTTATCCTACCAATAATGGCACTGCTCAAATCATGAAGTGATTTGCAAGCAGGCCTTATGCAAGGATTTCCCAAATCTATGATTTGGTGAAAGCTACTGTAGATTTTGTAAAATCCACTGCTAAAGCTTAGATCATCCAAATCGGCACAATGAAATTCTGCTGGTCCACTGCGGACAATTCTTCACGCAGACATAGAACTGCTCCTGTGCCGCGCGGGACAGAGGCCGCATCTAATACTTTGAAAGCGCCTGTTAACTCGCTGCCAGGCCGAGTGGTTTTCTTTATTTCCAGCGGATGCAACTCACCATCGGCTTCCATTACAATATCGATCTCCTTACTGTCCCTGTCGCGGTAATAGTGCATCAGACAATCCATGCCCGCATTGGTATAGCTTTTACGAATCTCAGCAATCGTGTAATTCTCCAGAATTGCACCATTGATGGCGCCGTTCATAAGAATTTCGGGGCTACTGTATTTGGTCAGGTATGCCACAAGACCAGTATCGAAGAAATATAACTTCGGTGTTTTAATGGTTCTTTTAAGCAGGTTGTTGGAATAAGGCCTGAGATAAAAAATCACTTCCGATTTTTCCAAAATGCCTAACCAACGCTTGGCGGTATCAGCGCTGCAGCCTACATCAGATGCGATATCATGTATGTTCAGTAGCTGGCCGGATCGGCATGCGGCAGATCGGATAAAGTCCATAAAGTCTAATTTATCGATACGTTCCACCATGTCACTGACATCGCGTTCGATATAACTCTGGAGGTAGCTGCTGTAAAAGGTCTCGCGATTAGAATATTTTCCGCTGGCCATACCAGGCATTGCTCCGTTCCAAATGCGCTCATAGATTCCGGTTACATCTGTTCTTTTTCCTTTTTTTACACGCTCCTGCAACTTTAATAATTCCAATGAGAGCGGTATGTTTTCACCACTGCCAAATATTTCATGCTGCGATAAGGATGTCAGATGGAAAATGGCAATCCGTCCCGCAAGCGACTCCTGAGCCAATTCCATAAGCCGGAAAGATTGTGAACCTGTCAGCCAAAAGCTGCCCGGCGCCGCACCTCTATCTATCTCCATCTTGATGTACGAAAACAATTCAGGCGCATATTGCACCTCGTCGATCAGAACTGGCGTATGATGCAGCGATAAAAACAAACCAGGATCTTTTTGAGCCATTCTGCGCTCATCCAAATCATCCAGTGTAACATAATGGCGTCTGTCATTCATAAGCTGTTGCAGCATAGTAGTCTTTCCGACTTGCCGTGGCCCTGTAATCAGGATTCCGCCATATTCTTTTGATGCTGCGAGAACCGACGCCTCAATATCTCTTTTTATATAAGCCATATAATTCCTTCCCCCTGGCACATCATCGATGTAATCTTATATTAGCCTAACCTTAACGTTTCGTCAAGTATTTTTGGAATTATTGGATAACAAAAACGAGCGTAAATTATTTCCGGCTGGCAAGGCGCGAAATAATTTACGCTCGGATTGTTGTGATTTTAGACGAGAATCAGTATTTACACCGTCTGAAGCGATCATTTTAAGTTGTTTTGGGCAAACCTATAAGCCGGGTTCTGTATTTGACAATCATCTATCTAAGGCCTGCCGTTGCCGACAAGCTCGTGCGGCCTACCAACCGGGCAGCGACGGGCCGCCGCTTTTTGCGCCCTATTTGGCCTTGCTCCGAGTGGGGTTTACACGGCCGATATGTTACCATATCGCCGGTGAGCTCTTACCTCACCATTTCAACCTTACCACAGCATAACCTGTTTCGGCGGAATGTTTCTGTTGCACTTTCCCTAAAGTTACCTTCGCCGGACGTTATCCGGCACCCTTGCCCTCTGGAGCCCGGACTTTCCTCATGCCTTTCGGCACGCGACTGTCTGGTTTACCCAAAACTTCTTGTATTATAGCATAATTTAATCGATTGAAAAAGGATTAAGTTTTATTTTTGACTCAATTACTTCAATTTGTCCTTTCGCTTTTTCCCTAAGCTGCCGCGCGAAATTTTCAGCAAATATCTTTTCCGTACCATAGTGGCCGGCGTCCATCAAGCAGAAGTCGTCTTCCTTTGCCTTTTGCGCTTCATGATATTTTACATCACCAGTTATGAAAAGGTCACATTGATTCCGAGACGCTAAGCTGATCAAATCACTGCCCGCGCCGGTACAAAGCCCTACCGTTCGGATTTCTTTTTTTAAATCACCCACGGCTCTGATCTCATTCTTCGGAAGATCAAGCGCTCGCCCAACCCATTTGCATGCCTCGCGCAGACTCATCGTTTCCTCAAATTGTCCCATAATACCCATCGCACCCTGGGAGGGGTTTTCGAACTCGTCACAAAAATGGCGTATTTCTTTGAGGCCTATTTTCCGAGCCATGTAAACGTTATTGCCATCCGGAGCCTTGTCAAAGCTCGTATGTGCGCAGTAAACCGATATACCGCTTTGGATCAACTGAAAAAGATAATTCCCCTGTGGTGTATTCGCGTCAATTTTTTGTATCGGATGAAACAGCAAAGGATGATGTGAGACGATTAAGTCTGCTTCGCTTTTCTGTGCTTCTCCGATTACCTCTTTCGTGATTTCAAGCGTTATCAATACTTTATTCAGTTCATTTTTCCCCGCATTAATCTGTGTCCCACAGTTGTCCCAATCCTCCGAAAGCTCTGGATCTGCAATTTCTTCAATTAAACGAATCAAATCTTTAAATTCCATCATACTGGTCTCCATTTTAGTGAAAGCTACTGCGGATTTAGTAAAAGTTCTGTTTCAAGTAAATCTCTTAGATACTTTATCCTTTTTTCTGTATAAGTTATTTTGTCAGCAGCCTCGGCATTTCCCATTAAAATATCAGCCAGTATCTTTTCTTCGATCTTCAATTTGTTTTCCAGGAACGAAAGAAACAACTCTTTTTGTGAGGCAGGAATTTTTGTTGGTATTTCATATACAATGTCGTCCAAAACCTCTCGATCCACATCGTCATGAATCACATCGTCTGAGCCAAATTCATACATCGGCGAAACGGCTACAATGATCTCACAGATATACTTCCCCTCTCTTGCCAGGTATTCAGAAACAATCGTAAATCCCGCCACTTCCAGCCAAAACCTGAGCTTGCCAACGCCGTTTCGAGGCTGCAAAATGTACGTGTCAAACGAAATCGTTTTTTTCGGACATGCGCCCAATATTTTTGAGATTAATACGCCACCCATGCCCGCAATCACAATTGAGCGGACTTCACCGGGTTTAATCACGGAGAGGCCGTCGCCTAACCTGAATTCAAAGGGTGTCTTCGCCACTCCGTTTTCAGCGCAGTATCTTCTCACATTTTCTTCTGCCTTGGCAAGCGAGCCACTGCTGACGTCCGTCATGATCATTTTTCGACAAATTTTATTCTGCCATAAATACAGCGGTAAAAAACCATGGTCGGTTCCGATATCAGCCATGGTTTTTCCATTAAATATATTGTCCGCTATGATTTTTAATCGTTCGCTTAACTGAATCATTACTCCAAATAGTCCTTTAATTTCTTGCTTCTGCTCGGATGCCTCAGTTTTCGCAGCGCTTTTGCTTCGATCTGCCGGATCCTTTCTCTTGTAACATCAAATCTCTTTCCTACTTCTTCCAGTGTGCGCGCTCTTCCATCTTCCAACCCAAATCTAAGTTTAAGCACTTTCTGCTCCCTTTCAGTAAGCGTATCAAGCACTTCGACAAGCTGTTCTTTCAGCATTGAAAACGCGGCCGCTTCTGCCGGAGCAGGGACATCTTCATCCGGAATAAAATCTCCAAGATGACTGTCTTCTTCTTCACCGATCGGTGTTTCCAAAGAAACAGGTTCTTGCGCAATCTTTAATATTTCCCGTACCTTTTCCTCGGAAATATCCATTTCCATAGCGATTTCCTCCGGTGAGGGCTCCCTTCCGTATTCCTGAAGAAGCTGCCTTGAAACCCTGATCAATTTATTGATCGTCTCAACCATGTGTACCGGAATTCGAATCGTACGGGCCTGATCGGCAATCGATCTTGTAATGGCTTGCCTGATCCACCATGTCGCATAAGTACTAAACTTGTATCCTTTTCTCCAGTCAAATTTATCGACCGCCTTGATCAAACCAAGATTGCCCTCTTGAATCAGATCAAGAAAAAGCATACCTCTTCCAACATAGCGTTTCGCAATACTGACAACCAGCCTTAAGTTGGCTTCACAAAGCCTCTTTTTTGCTGTTTCATCACCGTGTTCCATTTTTTTCGCAAGCTCGATTTCTTCATCTGCAGATAAAAGTGGAACTTTTCCGATTTCCTTCAGATACATACGCACAGGGTCATCGACAGCAATTCCTTTCGGCAAAGATGCTTCAAGGTCGATTTCTCCGGATTCATCCACGACAATTTCTTCATCCGCTTCCGGAATTTCCTGTTCCAAAGCGATAATTTCAAAATCATCAGGATCCACCTCCGAAACGATTTCGATTCCCATTGCAATTAGAGACTCATATACGTCATCGATCTGGTCCTTATCCAAATCAACGCCTTCAAGGTAGTCAGCAACTTCTCTGAACGTAATCGTACCCTTTGCTTTGGCTTTTTCCATTAATTCGTTGATATATTCGTATCTCTTTTCTTCGCTTCCTTCTTCAAACCCCATTGTATAAATTACCTCCTTGTTATCTCTTCTTCCTTTGTAATCCCTTCTGTACTTCCATTAGCGCTTTTGTTAATTCCGTTATACTCTCTTTGCTTGCAACTTCGTCCGCCATAGAAAGTTTGAGTATTAGTTCTCTTTCCTTTTGCAACATTTCATCCATTTCCATTGTATCAACGCATTCAAGAAAGATTTGATCCTCTTTCCCTGCGAAATGTACATTATCCAAAATGTCCTGCAAGGCCATACTTGTTTCTGTGTCCAAAGCGTCAGGTAAGCAGGTTATGTCCAGCGTTTTTCCCGCCTCATAATTGGTCTTTATCTCATTCCAGATTTCAAATCCCGCTTTGCTTGTAAATGCATGCTCATAAAACGTTATTTTATCAAAATAAACGCGCTCTGTCAAAGCCATTTTCAGGAAATTTTTCTCCAATCCGCTGATCTTTTCACTTGCTTTTTCTGAGATATGTTCATCACCGCCTAATTTTCCAATTAATTGCACCTTCTTCGTATTATTACCATTATATTCAAGAGTTATAGCACTTTCGGAAATTTTTGTATCTCTTGAAATACGCTTGATATAAGCTTCCGCCTCAACCGGACTGAGCGTTCGCAGTAAAACAACCGCTTCCCGGATGAAATCAACTTTTCCTTCTGTTGAGGTTATGTCATAGTTTTTTTTCATCCGATTCAGTTTAAAATCTAAATAGGGTGGCGCCTCACCTACGAGTTTTAAAAAATCATTTTTTCCATTTTCCTTTATAAATTCGTCAGGATCTTTTGCGGAAGGTACCTGTAAAACCTTTGTCCTGCAGCCTTCCTTGTGCAGGATTTCACCGCCGCGCAGCGCCGCAGAAGCTCCGGCCTCATCCGAGTCGTAAGAAAGGATGATATTCCGCGTATATCTTTTTAACAGCCTAACCTGGTTTTCTGTAAGCGCGGTGCCAAGCGATGCGGATACATTCCTGATTCCGGATTGGTAAAGGGATATAACATCCATATATCCTTCAACCAATATCGCAGAGTCTTCCTTGCTTATATCCTGTTTCGTTAGATTCAATCCGTAAAGATTGTTTTTTTTTAAAAATATATCTGATTCAGCAGAGTTTAAGTATTTCGGCGCCCCGTCTCCAAGGGTTCTGCCCCCAAATCCAATCACTTTTCCACTGGTATTGATGATCGGAAAGATGACCCTGTTTCTAAACTTATCATAATATTTACCCTTTGATTCCGAAATTAATCCCAAAGAAAGCAGAAGTTTTATATCTGTTCCAAGTTTCTGAAAATGTTTACAGAGACTGTCCCACTCATCGTCTGCGTACCCGATACCGAATTTTTTCAGAAATAACGGATCAACACCTCTCTTATTCATATAAGAGAGCGCAGGATTCGGAGATTTGGTGAACGCCTGATAAAAAAATTTTGCCGCCTGCCTGTTAATTTCATAAAGCTCTTCTTTTTTCGGAGACTTCTGATACATATTCTGAATTTCAATGCCATATTCTTCAGCCAGCTTTTCTACTGCGGCAGGAAATTCCAGGTTGTAGTACTTTTGAACAAATCCGATCACATCGCCTGATATATTGCATCCAAAGCAGGAAAAAATTTGCTTTGTATCTGAAACGACAAAAGAAGGTGTCTTTTCATTGTGAAATGGGCAAAGCCCTTTGTAGTTGCTGCCCGCTCTTTTTAATGAAACGACGCGGCCAATTACATCCACAATATTACACCTGCTCTTTATTTCATCAACAATATTTTCCCTACCCGGACCACTCACAGTTTATCCTCGCAATACAGAAAAATAGTGATAATATTATATTCGACAAAAACATGTCCTTCCCTTTAATTTTTTTTTATAAGATTTCTTTTAAATCTGTAAATAGCTTGTGATACAGATTCATCGCATAGCGGTCCGTCATTCCGGCGATATGATCTTTGACGACTTCATAAATTCCAAACTCACAGGTCATATAACGGCGCTCTTCGGGAATATCCTCCGGATGCGCGACAAAATAATCATATAAGCCAACAATTATTTTTTCAACTTTCATTAAATCTTCATGCTTCTTTACATTGTTGTTATGATATACGCACTGAAACATAAAGTTCCTGAGTTTTTCCATATGACTGGCGCAAAGATCACTCAAAGAAATCTTAGCCTTCCCTTCGCTGTTTACCATGAGGTCTTTGACCAGTGTATCGATTCTGGAGCGGTGATCATGCCCCAGAACTTCCAGACATTCTTTAGGCAAATCAGATTCAGAAATGACTCCGCTGCGCAGCGCGTCGTCGATATCGTGATTGATATACGCAATCCGATCGCTGATCTTAACGGTTTGTCCTTCCAACGTCATTGGAAGGGTATTCCCTGTATGATGGCAGATTCCGTCTCTAACTTCCAGTGTTAGATTCAGTCCTCTTTCTTTTTCACCTTTACGCCCCTCCAAAACATCAACCACTCGCAAGCTTTGTTCGTTGTGTTTAAATCCTCCCGGATGCTTTTGGCCAAGAACACTTTCTCCGTTGTGCCCAAAAGGGGTATGCCCCAGGTCATGCCCCATCGCAATGGCTTCTGTCAAATCTTCATTAAGCGCAAGTCCTCTCGCAATCGTCCTGGCGATTTGAGATACCTCGATCGTATGCGTCAGCCTTGTCCTGAAATGATCTCCCTCCGGGGCTAAAAACACCTGTGTTTTGTGCATAAGTCTTCGAAAAGCCTTTGAATGAATAATGCGGTCTCTGTCTCTTTGAAAATCAGTACGAATCAGGCACTTTTCTTCTGGAGCCACCCTGCCCGCCGAGTCTGCGGATTTCGCTGCAAGAGGTGATAAAATCTGATATTCCCGTTGTTCCAGCCCTTCTCTTGTAATCATATTTTAATCCTACATAAAAATTTTTAAAATCTGGACAGCAATACCGCCAAGGATTATCGTTACTGGCAGTGTTAAAATCCATGCGATGACGATGTTTTCAGCTACTGACCATTTGACCGATGAGGCTCTCCTGGCGGTTCCTGTGCCCATGATCGAAGCTGAGATAACCTGAGTCGTACTGACAGGCATCCCCATATAGGACGCGGACTCAATCACAAGCGCAGCCGATAACTCCGAAGCGAAACCACTGGATGGCTTCAATTTCGTCACACTTCTTCCCATGGTTTTCATAATCTTCCATCCTCCTGCGGAGGTTCCGAGCGCCATCGTCACAGCGCATATGATCTTCACCCAGATTGGGACCCCTGAGGTCTCAGGTAAAACGCCGCTTGATATGAGCGCAAGTGTAATAATACCCATGGTTTTTTGCGCGTCATTATTGCCGTGCGAAAAGGCCATAAATGCCGCGGACAGGATCTGCAGTCTTAAAAACAACTGATTTGCTTTATTATGCACCCACTTTGCGAAGATTTTAAAAATACTGCTCATCAGCAAAAATCCAACCATAAAACCGATTAAAGGAGATGTAACCAATGGAATGATCACTTTCTGGAGAACGCCTGTCCATAAAATGTGTTCAAAAGAAGCTGAATACGAAATCGTTGCCCCGATAAGCCCTCCGATTAACGCGTGAGAAGAACTGCTTGGCAGTCCTCTCCACCACGTAAAAAGATTCCAGATGATAGCGCCAATCAAGGCTCCGATAATCACATATTCCTCTACAGAGACATTGATCAGTCCCTTTGAAATGGTCATCGCTACCTTTTCACTCATCAGCGCGCCAAGAAAGTTCATAACAGCCGCCATCAAAATCGCGACCCTGGCAGGCAACGCCTGCGTGTATACCGTGGTAGCGATCGCATTGGCTGTATCATGAAATCCATTTATAAATTCAAAGACCAAAGCAAAGAAAATAATAGCTATTAAAACACTGCTAAGCATATTTCATGACAACTCCTTCTACCAGATTCGCTACATTTTCGCATGAATCAAGGCTCGCCTCAAGTTGTTCATAGATATGTTTCCATTTAACCAGTTCAATTGGATCCTTCTCCAACTTAAAGAGGGAATGCAGCGCTCTTCTATAGATAACATCGCCTTCATTTTCTAAACGATTCACCTCAATAATTTTCTCCATGATATAATCACTTTTTTTGATTTCAGAAAAGTGATCAAATAAGTTTTTCAGTTCACGGATGCTCTGCATGATAATATCAGCCATCGCAACTGCTTCACGTCTCATTTCTTTTACTTCAAAAATGAGAAAACGGTTAGCGACTTCTTCCAAAGAATCCACGATATCGTCAATCTCTTTGGTAAGCGCGTAGATATCTTCTCTGTCAAAAGGGGTAACGAAGCTGCCATTTAACTGTTTCATAATCTTATGTACCTGTATGTCACATTCTGTTTCTAATACTTTAATATTTGAAACTTTATCAGAAACATTCTCCTAACGCTGCACGAGATCCACAAAAGCTTCCCCAACGACAACAGTTTTTGCGGCAGATTCAGAAAATAAATCGAAAAAAGCATCTTCCTTTTTCTTTAATCCTAACATGTCTTTTATCCTTCTCGTTTATTTTTTATTTTTCTTTTTTTTGTAATACGCACTTACAGTATATATCAGCAAGAATCACAGTTCAAGAAAAAGTTCGCGTTCAACGCTTAAGCCCATTTCCTGGTTCGCGTTTTTCAAGTGTTCTACGACTTTTTTTTGCACCCTTTCATCGACAAACATCAAGCTTTGTGCAATGTTATCGATCAAATGATCTTTTTCTTTTTTACTCAATTCCGTATATCTTTCACCTGCTTGTTTGCTATGCATTATAACCACGCCCCCCTGCTCCTTGCTCCACTGCTCATGGCAAAACTCATAATCTCCAATAGTTTATCTTCTGAAAACGCGATGCCCGAAACCAGATTCAGGGGATTAAAACCGGACTTTTCGACTTCCTCATAATAATTCTCCGGGATTCTGTTCAAAACCATTTTTCCAATTTTAATCGTTGGAATTTCTTTTTCGGACCACGCAACCGTACAGTTTAACAGATCGAAATCATATGCGTCTATATGCTCAACCGATACGAGCTGAACCGAAAGTTCATATTCCGGATATTGCTGTTCTTCAATTGCCTCATACAACTCTTTTGCCGCAATATCAGGATCAAATCCGCACAAAAATTCCGCTTCATTTCGTGAAATTTCTTTTACTCCAGACATAGGCGACCATTTATAGCGAACATAATATTCTTCTCCGTTTTTGGAGATCCATTTATACGTATTGACACTATATCCTTCGAGATGCCGGTAACTCTTCGTCGTACCTCTATCGGAATAGAGCCATGTCACGATGTTCACTGCTTCAGGATTTTTCGAAAAAAAATTCCAGAAACTCTCATTGTCAGCCAAATTGGTATTTTTTTTAGGGCTGAAAGCTTCGAGCAGTTCCGGAAGCTTCTTTCCTTCACTGATAAAAAACACAGGCATGTTCTGGCAGATTAAATCATATTTGCCTTCCGTCGTAAAAAATTTAACTGAAAAACCTTTGGGACTGCGCTCTGTATCCGGCGATCCTCCTCTTCCAAGCATTTTGGAAAATCGGACAAAAACAGGTGTTACAACTTCTGAATCCTGTAAAAAAGCCGCTTTTGTATAATCGCTCATCGACATGTACGGCCGAAAGGCGCCGTATGCTCCGGCCCCTTTGATATGCATTGCTCTTTCTTTTATCGTTTTATTACTTACTTGTGCTAAATAATCCATTAATAAATAATCTGTCATCATATACCACCTCTCTGGTAGTATATGCGACAGATTGAAATTTGTTTATATTCCTGTATGTCCAAATCCGCCATCATTTCTTTTTGTTTCGCTTAAGATGTCAGATTGCTGAAAGGTGACTTTTACAAGCGCGCATACGACCATTTGAGCGATCCTGTCACCGTTACAAATTGTAACCGCTTCTTCTCCGAAATTCATCAGAGCAACCTTGATCTCTCCCCGATAATCGCTGTCGATCGTACCGATTCCATTGACCAACCCGACGCCATACCGCATGGCCAGACCGCTTCTGGCTCTGACCTGCGCTTCGTATCCACAGGGCAGTTCGATAAAAAGCCCTGTAGAGATCAGCGCTCTTTTACCGGGAAGCAAGGTAATCTCTTCTTCAAGATGCGCCCTTATATCCATTCCTGAGGCGCCGCTTGTTTTATATTCAGGCAGTATGCCGCTCTCGCTGCGAATTTTTACGGTTATTGTTTGAGCATCCATGATTTTAAATCCATTTTTCGGTTTGTAATCAAAATAGCCGAATAATCTTCAAATCGATCGACCAGTTTTGATACATTTCTAACATCATCAAGGGTAACGTTATTGATCCCTGCGATGACCTCTTCCGGAAGAAATACTTTACCCAGGAGAGTCATATTCTTCCCGATGGAAAACATTCGTCCGTTTACATTTTCCTGACTAAAGATATAGCTTCCTTTCAACTGTTCTTTTGCCGCAGCCAGCTCTACAGAGGTAACGCCCTCCTTTTGGAGGCTGACAAGTTCCTCTTTGATTGCCATCAGCGCATCCGTCACTTTGTCATGGCTTACCGCAGCATATATGCTGAAAATACCCATATCAACAAATGAACTCGATGACGAATAGACTGAATAGGCAAGGCCTTTTTGTTCTCTGATGTTCTGGAAAAGCCTTGAGCTCATTCCGCCGCCCAGAATACTGGAAAGCACGGCCAAAGCATAATAGCGGTCTTCATCCAGCTTAAGTCCCCTCGTCCCAAGGCAAATATGGGACTGTTCGATATCCTTTACTTTAACCCGATATCCGGGCACATAGTCAATATTTTCTGTTTCCCTGTACTCTTTTGTCTCTTTAAGGCCCGAAAGTTTATCTGCGAGCAAACTGATGATATGTTCTTCATCAAAATTGCCTGTTACGGAAACAACCACACTGTCTTTCGTATATTCGTTTTCGATATACTTTTTAATGGTGTTTCTTGAGATACCGCGAAGCGAGCTTGGCGTCCCAATGATGGATTGCGCAAGCGGAGTTCCTTTGAATACGATTTCGCAGATGAGATCATGAATATCATCCTCCGGAGAATCTTCAATCATCTTGATTTCCTCACAGATGACATTTTTTTCTTTCTCCATCTCTTCCTTATCGAATTTCGAGTTCATAAACATGTCTAAAATGACATCAACGGATTGGTCAATGTTAGTAGCGAGAGTTTTAATATAATAACACGTCGCTTCTTTTCCCGTAAAAGCATTCATATGGCTTCCGATTTTATCCACATCTTCGGCGATCTCCTTCGCGCTTCTGCGTTCGGTTCCTTTAAACATCATATGTTCGATAAAATGGGAAATCCCTTTGTTTTTTTTCGACTCATTGACTGAACCGGTTTTTGTCCAAAGACCGATTGACGCCGACTGTACATATGGAATATGCTCCATAACCAGTCTGACGCCACAGCCCATTTTTATTGTCTTAATCATTTATCCTACCTCAGTATTAGTTCTCAATCCCATCTTTTAAGTTACAGAAAACGTATACGACCTTCGCGGCCTGTGCCCGGGTCGCGTTCCCTTGCGGCTGAAAATCTCCCTCAGGCTGTCCGTTCATAATACCGCCCATGACAACTGTCTTCACAGGTTCCACAGCCCATAAGCTGATTTTCTCCTGATCGATAAAAGACATTTCCAGCTCTTCCTGAGGAATCTCATAGTCGAGATATCTTGCATAGTTACAAAGCATAACGGCCATCTGTTCTCTTGTAATGTTCGCGTTTGGCGAGAAGATCGTTTCGCTCATTCCGTTTACGATACCGCTTTCGAAGCCCCAGCTTACGTAATCGTAATACCATTCGTTCGGAGTGACATCTGTGAACGGCGCCGGCTCAGATTCTGTAACATCAAGACCGAACTGCGATTTTGCGAGCATTGCCAGGAACTGAGCCCTCGTAAGCTGCCCGTCCGGTACAAACAGATTACCGCCCATGCCGTTTAAAACACCTCTTGCCGCCAGTTTTCCGATATATTCCCTTGCCCAATGATTTTCCGTATCGTTAAAATCAATCGTAAGCGCGCCAACCTGAACTGGCACGGTCACTTTCTGGTTTCCATATTCGATTGTAATATTTCCGGTCTGAGCGCCTGCCTGCCCGGATATAAATCTGCCTTCCTGATCGATCGTCCCGATATTCGGATCACAGTTCCATGTAAATAAACTGTCCTTTGAACTGACATCAGCTATGCCGCTTTTTACGATTACATCGATATCCACCTCTTTGTTCTGATCGATAAACAATTGGTTTACCGAAGCCGCAAAGTAAATATCTTTTATAATTTCAACCTCCGTACGGCCGCTAAGATTTTCGGACGTTGCTTCGATTTCAACAATTCCCGCGTCTGCGTCTTCAGCTGCTGTAAACAATCCGCTGCCGCTGATCTCGCCTTGTAAGGGGTCAACGGAATAGTTTATGTTTCTGGGCACAGAAGCCTTTTCATAAAGCTCGTTTGAAGCGTATGTCTCTACTTGTACGTCAGCTCCCGGCATAACGAGCGTTTTGGCGGGATAAACATTCAGTTGATCCGCAAAGCTTCCCGCAGAATCCGTGTACGTCAGCAAAATGCCGTTGCTAACCCTGCGCTGGGTTGCTTCGGAAGGAGAATTCTTCAAAGAAGCAATCTCATCTATTCCGGGCGCTCTCGCATACATAACGCTGGATCCGCCCCCATCGAGATTATACGCGTCCACACATCCCAGGTCGATCATGTGCTTAGCAACATCAACAAGACTAAGGCCTCTTGAAATCGCGGGCTGTCTCCCGTCTAAAACATACAGAACGATGGAACCGTCGGCTTTTATCCCAAGCGCTGTTCTCGGGTTGATGTTATCGCCGGTCGTAACAATACTTCCATTCTCAACGAGGGAATAATAAAGACCTATCGCTTCCTTTACGTCTTCAAATTGGTATCCACTCGTGTCTGTAACCGTAATCTCAATTTCACTGCCCGGAATCAGAGCAGCGAGATAGCCTGCGGACTCCGAACCGTTTACCGTAGACAATATGATCTCTGTCTCGCCAATCGGTGTATTTGATGTATTTGGATTTACGCTTTTAACAACTCCCTTTATGGTGTTGTTTACTTTTAACTGAATATTATCTTTCTCCCCGCATTCGATGACGACTTCTATGCAGCTTCCGGAAGTTCGGGTTGAAGAGGAATAGTGCCTATTATATAAATGAAGGCCTTTCGCAGCGCCATAAGGAACGTTGAAGAAATCTACTTTTCGTTCAATCTCTTCCTGCATCTGCTCTTCTTCATAAACATATCCAATCGTGCCTTTCATCCCATAGCTTACTGTGACATATTTCATCGCGGCTCTTCCCTGTGCGTCAAAAGTGATTACTCTTTCCGGCTGGTAACCGGACGTTACAATTAAACCATCATGTATGACGGTCCCTTTTGGTGTGCCGGACGATGTATCGTAGATATCGCCGTTAATTCCCGCAACAGTATGATACCCCTGCTCCTTAGCGTACTGAATCATGCTTCCAATTGTATAGGTCCCTCTGACTTCGCCGTTAAAAACGAGCGGCTTTAAATTGCTTTGTGTAAGGTCCGCTTCTACGATGTACGCGTGCTGAATTCCAATATCATTGTTATAAGCGATCTGCTCTCGATAAGTGACTCCGTTGAAGATACGCAGGTGGGAGTCAAAGTATACTGTACCAATTCCATTATAGTATGTAAAGCCTGTTAAAGTGGCAACCAGCATTATGATGGCTGTCAGGGCAGCTATCGCTCTTTTTCCCGTCATGTTTCTCATCTTTTTCCCTTTCGCGTCTTATCCAGCGCCTTGTAACACCTACCAGGCACTAGTATTTTTTATTCACATATTCATCTATTTTTGATTTTTTCCTAATTTCACAAAATACACCTTCTCTTTTAAGTTCCTCTAATAATCCTCTGCTAATGGAGTGAAAAATAACACCTTCATAATCGTTTAAAACGATTTCAAAAAGTTTATTATCGAGAAATTCAGATTTAGATTTGATATAATAAGACTCAACATTCTGATAATCTAAAAATCGAAGCAACCTGGTTACAGATTCATCTTTCCGGTGATACGCTTCTTTAACCTTTTCCAGCAGTTCCTTTACAAGTTCAGGGTGTTTCTCGATGAGTTTTTTATCCTTCGAGCGAAGTTTATTGTATTTCGCGATGGCGTTAAAATATTGATAATTATATAATCCTTTTTCAAAGGAGTCAATCCGCTTGAACGGTTTTAGGTTTAACCGCATAATAAAATAGTAGTGTTCTTCGATAAATTCCCTTTTCGATATGTCACCTTTTGTAAATTGATAGATTAGCGCTTCTCTCTCTTCAAAAAATTGATCGAAGGTTGTTTTCCTAAGCTGAGCCGACATTTCATACCCCTAAAAGCAATATCTTTAATATTGTAACACACTTAGATAACTTTTCATATACTATTCAAGAAAGATTATCGACCAAATAAAGGAGGGAAATATATGAGCTGCTTCGGTGGAAGATCATTATCACCGGACCTCTATCAGAATTGCTGTAATGCCAACACGCTCTGCGAATTTAGCGGAAATATCAATGACTTGTGTCCAGAACCGATATATGTTCAAAAGGTTTATGATGCTGTACTGTTTAATCTTCAGGGAATGAAGACAGTACAAAATCAGTCATTTATGCCTCATCTGCCAAGAGGGAACAGAGTTAAGAGGGTGGTCGACATTCGCTGCAAGAGGTTCTTTAACCCATGTAACATTAATGACTGTAAAAACTTAACTTTGGATGTTGATACCGGTATCTCAGGCGCGACATTCCTGCAAAACGCGAACGGAGAACAAATTAGGGTAGTGGGTCCGGACGGCACATTCTCAGAGAAAGTACTTTATGTAGATACGTGTGAGTGTGATGAGAAATGCATGGGAACCCCGATCTTTGGAACACAAAACATATCGATAACTGGAAACGTTCAAGTTTCTATTGATTTACTTATTGTCGACAGATGTAATAACGAATCAATATTTACAGTCAACGCGGATGTATGTATCGCAGACACGAAACAGCCACTGGTACTTACGAATTTTTTTGAACTTTGTATGCCTTCGACAATTGACAGCGCCTTCTTGCCAAGGTTTACCGAATTTTGTAACCCGTCATGTGAAACGAGGCTTGCGACCAATAATTTTGGAAGAGATATCTGCGTAACCAATGATGGTTGTGTATGCGCGAATTTGATCATTGCGATATGCATTTCCTGCGAGAAAAAAGTTGTCGTTCCTGTACAGCTTTGTGTACTTTCAACCGGATTCGTACAGCTGTCTTCTCAAAACAATCCGATCTGCACAAACTTCCCGTCGTTATTCCCGAATCAAATCAGAGAGTACGATACACGGATAAACTGCAAAGAAGAATATGCGTTTGATGATTGTCATAAAGAAAGTAGCAGCATCGATAACCGCAATCATCCTCGCGATTTTAACGATGACTTTGACCCATGCGCGGAACCTCCCAGAGAAGCGCGCAGATCGCGAAAAAGGTAGCGACAGAGTAACCTGAATGAGCCAGGATGCAAAAAATCCCTGTACATATTGCTTTCTACAGGGATTTTTTAATTGAGTTTATCCTCTGGTAATCATTCTACTGCGTCAGATTTGAACTTTTAGTCTTTAACTAGGATTTT
>Ga0123353_10000778_pt1 | contig 38824 bp, 27 predicted proteins | sample TergutLab28metaG_3_FD_92763 | JGI IMG/M metagenome (GOLD analysis project Ga0123353, IMG submission 92763) | Labiotermes labralis P3 segment gut microbial communities from Petit-Saut dam, French Guiana - Lab288 P3 | ecosystem: Host-associated > Arthropoda: Insects > Digestive system > Gut ... | reverse complement strand
CATCAACGACTATTGCCGATTCGGGGCAGACATCCGCACACGCGCCGCAGCCCACACAATCATCTGCTTTCACTGAGACCATTTGGTTACCTCGGCGTATGATTTTCCTGACCGTATTTTAATCTTTTGCAACAACGGCGCCCCGATGCTGGGAACAACGCAAATACGGTTATTCCGATGGTTTGTTAAATAGAACGGCGATGACGTGATATGCAGTACCTTTCCGGCACCATATACAACGGATGCGGGTTCAGCGAAGGGTATCTTGGCATCGATAACGGCATCATAACGGAGACGGGTGACGGAATACCGCCGGAGAGACCTTTCGCGGAGGGTGTGATAACTCCCGGGCTCGTGAACGCGCATACGCACTCCGCCGATGGTCTGCTGACGTTCAACGGCACCCCCGGTATAAAGGAACTGGTGATGCCGCCGAACGGTATGAAGCATGTTTACCTGAGGAATGCTCCTCATCACGAACTGATAATGTCGATGCGCTCATTCACCGACATAATGTTCCGTACCGGGACCACGGGATTCATAGATTTCAGGGAAGGCGGAAGAGAGGGCGCCGAGCTCATCAGGATCGCCGCGCCCGCTCCGCACGGGATGATCCTCGGCCGTCCGCATGGTACGGATGATATCGATGACGTATTGGATGCGTCCGATGGCATAGGGTTGTCGAGCATATCCGATATTCCGAAGAAAGATATCGATCTTATCGCCGACCGCGTTCACAGGAGAGGTAAGAAACTGGGGATACACGTCAGTGAAAGAGTGAGGGAGGATATTGAGAAGGTGATCTCGCTTTCACCGTCCTTCGTTGTGCACATGGTGGAAGCCTCCGATGCGGATATGCGCGCATGCGCGGACAACGGCATACCGATCGTATCGTGCCCCAGATCGAACATCTTCTTCGGAAAGGTCCCCCCGCTGGATCGAATGATCGATTCCGGTGCGGACATCGCCATCGGAACGGACAATGCGATGTTATGCGTACCTGACATGAGGGAAGAGGCGAGGGTGTTCAATGACCTGCTTGAGGCAAAGGGCATTGACAATACCCTGACCGTGCGTTCTCTTCTTAACAATTGCAGAAAGGTATTATATGGGAGCGAGGGCTTCCCGTTGAGCAAAGGAATGCCTGCGGACGTAACCGTATTCCGTCATTCCGGAGGAGGGCCTGTGGATAGCATCCTGAGCTCCGGAACGGATACGGTGATGACCGCATTGGGCAGGACCGTGATATGATGGACACGTTCAAGAGGATACTGATAGCGACCGACGGCAGCGACAGTTCCGAACATGCCGTACGTACGGGTCTTGAATTTGCCAAGATCGTCGGCGCTGACGTTACGGCGTTGAGTGTCATGGAAGATCCCGTTCTTCTGAGCACACCCGCCGACTCCCACATGAAGAACCTTTACGCCCTTCTGGAACAGGAGGGCAAAGAGACGGTGAAACGTGTCAAGGATATCGGATCGAGTATGGGAGTGAACGTTTCCGTGAAAGTGGTCAGCGGTAATCCCGCTAGGGTCATAGTGGACGAGGGAGCGAAATGCGACCTTATAGTGATAGGAACGCTCGGAAGGAGCGGTATCACGAAACTGCTTATCGGCAGCGTTGCCGAAAAAGTTGTTAAATTAGCGAAATGCCCCGTATTGGTGGTAAGAGATAAAGGTGGTAGTCAGTGAAGCACGTTTCAGAGATCATGAACATGCCCATCATCGTTGAGGTGCCGGGCAGCCGGAACGACGCAATAAACGCAATGGTCAAGAACGGCCTGACGGGTCTTCCGGTGGTCAGGTCCTCGGACGGTGCGCTTGTAGGCATCGTATCCAGAAGGGATGTATTCAGAAAATTCGATGAGGATCAATTGTCGCTGATAATGAAAAAGGATATCAAAACGATATCCTCCGAAGCGACGATCGAAGATGCAGCGGAGATATTCGTGAAATACCGCATACACAGACTTCCCGTGGTCGATAACGGAAAGCTCGTCGGTATAATAACGCCGACCGATCTTCTTGACACGGTCGCAAGTAAGAAGTTAAGCGATACCGCGGAGAGTGTGATGAGTACGAAGTGCGTCACCGCTTACGACGGTGCGCCGCTGTCATATGTGGTGCACGCGATGAGGGTGAGCGACGTCCCGGCGATGCCCGTTCTCAATGCCGCAGGCAATCTCACCGGAATAATAACGGACAGGGACCTTTTCGTCGATCAGGTGAAGGATCCCAAGGCATTGAATGAATTGGGGATAACGGATGCATACGAATCGCTGGCGGGGTACAGGAATGTGCTTCCGTTATTCTACACGGTCACCGAAAGATCGATACCGGAGGATAATATCGTAAGGGATTACATGGTCAGGAATCCTCTCACGGTATTCAAGAAAACAAGCGTGTCGGAAGTCGCGAAACTTATGAAGAAACACGATTTCGGCCAGATACCCGTCAGGGATTCGAAGGACGATCTCGTTGGAATGATCTACGACGTGGATGTTATATCTGCACTTTGCAGGAAATGATCCAAATGGCGGATTCCTCCGATCTCCTGTCGTTATGCAAAAGGCGCGGATTCGTTTGGCCCTCGTATGAGATATACGGCGGCGTGGCGGGGATGTTCGATTACGGACCGTTGGGTTGCGTATTGAAAAATAACATAGTCGAAACGTGGAGATCGATATACAGGAACGGAGAAGGTTTCATTGAGATAGATTCGGAGACAGTGAACCCGGTGCAGGTGTTCAAGGCATCCGGACACGTGGATGAGTTCTCCGATCTGATAACATATTGCAAAGAATGTAAAGAACCGTTCAGAGCGGATCATTTAGCAAAAGGACTGCATGATAATCCGGATGTCCTTTCCCCGAAACAGCTGGAAGATCTTTTCGCTGAGAAGAATGTCAAATGCCCGGAATGCGGCGGTGAATTGGGACCGGTGGAAGAATTCAATCTTATGTTCAAGACGAACATCGGTCCGGGATCGGCGAGAGTGGGTTTCCTCAGGCCGGAGACGGCACAGGGGATATTCGTCAATTATCTGAATCTGTACAGATACAACCGCGAGAAGCTTCCTCTCGGCGTCATACAAACGGGCCGCGGATACCGAAACGAGATAGCTCCGCGCCAGGGTATGATCAGAATGAGGGAGTTCAACATGATGGAAGTGGAACTCTTCGTCGACCCGGCTGACAAGGATTGGGTACGTTTCCCGAACATCGAGAACGAGATGATGACGCTTGTCCCCGATGACGGAAAAACGATAACGATAAGCGTCGGCGATTCTGTGAAGAAGGGGATAATAGCCAATCGCGTTCTTGCGTATTTCGTTCATGCGACGCAGCGCCTGTTGCTTGCTTTGGGTATCGACCGTGAGAAGTTAAGATTCAGGCAGCACCTGTCCGATGAGATGGCACATTACGCCGCGGACTGTTGGGATGCTGAAGTTCTTCTTTCATACGGGTGGACCGAGATCACCGGAATAGCGGACAGAGGGTGCTGGGATCTTTCAAGGCATGCCGAGTTCTCGGGATCCGATATGACGCACTTCAAACGATTCGACGAGCCGAAGGAAGTGGATATGGACGTAGTCAAAGCGAAACATAAGGCGTTGGGCCCGAAGTTCAAGGGTTCCGCGAAAGATATCGCGGCAGCCATTGAATCGAAGTGCCCGCAGGACATAAAGGACGGCGTTCTCACGATCACGGTGAACAACGAGACGATGACGCTGAACGACGAGTTCTTCGAGATCGTGAGGATCAAGGATAAAATTTCGGGTGAACGTGTGATCCCGCATGTCATAGAACCGTCATACGGTCTGGACAGGATATTCTATTCGATACTGGAACATGCGTATTCGTATGACGAGAAGGAAGATTACGTGACGTTGCGTCTGAGACCGAACGTGGCGCCGATAAAGGTCGGCGTGTTCCCGTTAATGGATAAGGACGGATTGGATGTTCTTGCATCATCGTTATACGAGGATCTTCACCGGAACGGCATCGGATCGTATTACGATGCGTCCGGCGCGATAGGAAGGAGATACGCACGCATGGATGAGGTGGGAACACCGTGGTGCATCACCGTTGATTATCAATCGATAGAGGAAGGTCCCGATAAAGGGACGGTGACCATAAGGGAACGCGACACCAAAGAACAGAAGCGCATAAAGATCAAGGATGTCCGGAAAACGATAGAGGATATGCTCTCCGTGAACATCTGATCACCGTTACGCAAAGAACGCTTTCGGCCGTCTTTATATTTCTTTCGCAGATACCTTCGAATTAACGGATGATCAGCCGATCCGTTCATGAGCGGCAATACCTCCGTCATACTGGATACCTTCTTATCGACCGAAATAAGCATAGTGTTATATCTCATGTTAATTGATGTTACAGTGGTGATGAATTGGGAGTGAAGGACCTGCAGGACCTGAAAAAACTCTCTATGCTCCGATCTCAGATCGACGGCAAAGGGATCGCCAAGATCATGAACGACAACTTCAGAACGGTGAAGCCTGATGACCGTGTGGTCGATGCCCTTCACATAATGAAGGAAACGGGGATGCAAGATGTTCCCGTAGTGGACGGGAACGAATACGTCGGAACCGTGAAATACGGTACGCTGCTGAGGAAAAAAAGTATATTGCTGGATAGTAAGGTAAGAACGGTGATGGCGGCCGCACCTTCCGTGTCCAAGACGGCGACCATCACGGAAGTTGCCGAACTCATGATAAAGAGTAATGCGAGACAAGTTATCGTCCTCGAGAAACAACGGATAAAAGGAGTTGTCTCCAGATCCGCGCTCATTGGGATAGCTGCGGGGATCAAAGCGTTCCGTGAAGTGAAAGTACATGAGATAATGAGCACCGCCATCGAGACCGTCAAGGAGAACGATATCCTTGAGACTGCGTTGGAGATCATGCGCGGACTGGACATAAGGACCGTGCCCGTTGTGAATGAGAAGAACGCCGTCGTCGGTATCGTCGGGATGAAGGAGATCATAGACCACAACTGGAGACGCAAGAACCGGCAGACCGTTGGCGATCTGTCGGGAAAGAACGAACAGGCGACGATCATCGTGGAATCATTATGCGCCACCGCCCCCAAGACCGTATCATGGGATGCGACCGTGGGAGAAGCGGCCGGTGTGATGTTAGATTCGTGCATATCCACGTTACCCGTCGTCGAGAACAACGAACTCGTCGGTATTCTGACGCAGTACGACATCATAGAGATGATGGCCGCATGCAGAGAGCGAGAGATGATGTATCTCCAGATAGAGGGGCTTGATGACGACGATAAGTACTATTCCGACGCAATGGATCAGGTGATACAGCGTGAGATGGGAAAAGTAGCGAAAGTGAGCATGCCTCAGTCGCTTACCGTACACGTAACGAAGTACAATGCGCAGGGTACGAACAACAAGTACAGCATCAATGCGCGACTGATAGTCGGCGGAAGCATGATAACGGCGAAAGAGGTCGGCTGGGATCTCATGAAAGTGATCGAGGATCTCATGAAAAAATTGGTAACCATGGTCATTTCAATGAAATCGGAGAAACTCGACCAGAGGAAAAAGATAAAATGAGGTTATCCCAACCTTTTTAATCACTTTAACGTTCACGGAACTCAGATGACACAATACGAGTCCGCTTCCATCGAAAAAAGATGGCAGACGATGTGGAGGGAAGGATCGATATACAGATTCGATCCCGATTCGGATGCACCGATATACAGCATAGACAATCCTCCGAGATACACATCAGGGTCGCTGCATCTCGGTCACGCGACCGGCTACTCGTTAATAGATTTCGCCGCTCGATACAGAAGAATGAGAGGGTACAACGTATTCTTTCCGTTATGTTTCGATGTTAACGGAACGCCCGTTGAAGTGAAGGTCGAGAAGAAACATAACATAACGAAGCTCGATCTTCCCCGAAAAGAGTACAGAAAGCTCTGCAGTGAATTCGCCAATAGTTTCATAGATGAGATGAAACACCATTTCGAGATACTCGGGGAAAGTATGGATCCCAGCATCTATTACCAAACGGATGCTCCGTATTACAGACGGATAACTCAGATCTCATTCGTCAAACTGTTTGAAAAAGGGTTAGTGTACAAAGGTAATTTCCCGGTGAACTGGTGCCCCAGATGCATGACCGCACTTGCGGATGCTGAGGTCGAATACAACGAGAACGTTACAAAACTGAATTACATAAAGTTCATGATAGACGGATCCTCGGATCACATACTCGTCGCAACAACAAGACCGGAACTTCTGTGCACATGCAAAGTTGTCGCGGTGCATCCCGACGATAAGGAGAAGAAGCACCTGATCGGAAAGGAACTGATAACTCCGTTGTATGGACGTAAGGTCAAGGTCATCGCTGATCCTAAAGTAGATCCGAAGTTCGGAACGGGCAACGTGATGATCTGCACCATCGGCGACAAGGACGACCTGGAATGGGTCATGAAATATAAACTTGAAATGGAGAAAGGTATCGACGAGTTCGGGAAGATGACCGCGCTTGCCGGCGAGTATGAAGGGATGACCGTCAAGGAAGCACGCGCAGCTTCCATAGAAGATCTGAAAGCGAAAGGGTTGATCGTCAGGCAGGACGATAATCCGCAGAATGTGTCCATATGCTGGAGGTGCCACGCACCGGTCGAATTCCTTCAGGTGCCGCAGTGGTTCCTCAAGACACTTGAATTCAAGAAAGCCATACTGAAGAGAGCGGACGAAATAGATTGGTATCCCGAGTTCATGAAGATAAGGTTACAGGATTGGGTGAACTCGCTCGAATGGGATTGGGTTCTCAGCAGGCAGCGCATATTCGCAACCCCTGTACCCGTCTGGGAGTGCGAAGAATGCGGAAAGGCCGTCGTCGCGGAAGAGGAACAATGTTACGTGGATCCGACGGAGGATCTCCCTCCGATCGAGAAATGCGAATGCGGAGGTAAGCTCATAGGATGCACGGACGTTTTCGATACGTGGATGGATTCGTCCGGTTCACCGTTATACAACACATTCTGGGAACGTGACGACAAGTTATTCAAAAAGATGTTCCCGATGTCCATGAGACCCCAGTCTCATGACATCATACGCACATGGGCGTTCTACACGATGTTAAGAAGCGAACAGATCGCATCGTCGATACCGTGGAAGGACATAATGATACACGGCTTCATCATGGCACCGGACGGAACTCCGATGCATTCGTCCATAGGCAATGTGATCGACCCCATACCCATTATAACGGAATACGGCGCCGATGCGCTCAGGTATTACGCATGCACCTGCTCGATGGGAATAGACCATGCGTTCCGTGAAAAGGATGTAATAAGGGGAAGGAAACTCTGCAACAAGATATTCAATATGGGTAAATTCGTCGGCCCCAGATTCGATTCAAAACCGAAGATGCCGTCCGTTCTGCGGTTATCGGATAAATGGATACTCAGCAGATATTCGGAAGTTGTGAAGAACGTGACGCAATACTTCGACGGATACCAATTCGATAAAGCGATGCGTGACGCGGAGAATTTCATATGGCATGAGTTCGCAGACCATTACATAGAGATGGTCAAGGCCAGGAAGGATGATGCCGCGAAGTACACATTATATACGATACTGTTGGGAAGCGTCAAGATGATAGCGCCGTTCATGCCGCATATAGCGGAAGAGGTGTTCCAGGAACATTTCATGAAATATGAGGATAAGAAGAGCATTCACTTATCATCGTGGCCGGAACCCGTTCTCACGGATAAGAATGCTGAAACCGCAGGCGATGTCCTGAAGGATGTCATCGCATCGATCCGCAATTGGAAATCGGATAGGAAGATGCCGTTGAACGCGGAATTGAACATGGTGGAACTGATCGGCGATGCCATGATGCTCAACGATGCGAGAGACGACATCATCGAGACCATCAAAGCGAAGAAGCTCGATATCGTCGAGAAAGCGGACATAACGGAGGACATTGTTTCCGTGAGACCGGTTCACGCTAAACTCGGACCGACGTTCAAAGGACTTGCGAAACAGATAGTCGACGAGCTATCGAAGACAGACCCGAAAAAAGCCTCATCGGCACTCGGTTCCGGCGGTATTCGGATGACCGTGAACGGCGAGGATATCGTTATTACGGAAGAGTTCGTCGAGCTCGAGAAGCGCCTTATGCTCAACGGAAAGCACGTGGAAACGATACAGGTCGGCGGCATACTCATTGCTATAGAACCGTGAGCACTCTCACGCCTGAATGTTCTCACCGGACACGAACGGTTATCCGCTTTCCTTTGAACTTCACACGCGGAAGGTCCATTGTCATTCTGTTAGCGAATTCCTTATGGACCTCTATCACCGATGAATCGTCGCCTAACTCTATCTTTCCGATGGACGTGTCACGCACACGTATCTCCCTTATGATCAGATCGGCGAGACCCACTTTCCCGAGGCCGTCCTTCTTTCCCAAGTTGATTTCGAACCTGACCATTCCGAACACGTCGGACATCTCATCGTAATCGATCACTCGTCTTACGGTGTCCTTACCTTCCGCATCCGGGACGTCGCGGAGCGTTATCTCCATCCCGGTGTAAGCGACTATCTCGCGTATGATGTACTCTTCGTCCGATGTGACGAATGAAACGGCCGTTCCCTCTTTACCTGCGCGTCCCGTCCTTCCGATGCGGTGCACATACGTATCCACGTTATCCGGGATGTCATAGTTTATGACGTAAGCGATGTCATCGATGTCAAGGCCTCTGGCCGCCACATCCGTTGCAATGAGGATATCGATGTTATCGGTCTTGAAGTCCTTCAGCACCTTTTCACGCCTCGATTGGGACATGTCACCGTGGATCGCTTCGGCTTTGTAATCGAGACCTTTCAATCTCTCATCGAGGATGTCCACCATCCTCTTCGTGTGGCAGAATATTATCGCTTTAGGTTCATCAATATCGAGTATGCGGCATAACGCCCATACCTTGTTCTTCCTACCTACGGAGATGTAATACTGTTTCGTAAGATCAAGGACCAACTCATCTTCCGAAACGGTTATCTCCTTAGGTTTCACCATGTAATCCGTTGCCAGACGTTTTACGTTCTCTGAAAGCGTAGCCGAGAACAGAAGCGTTTGTCTTCCCTCTTTGGGCATCGACGACATTATGAATTCGATATCTTCGATGAACCCCATATCCAACATCCGATCCGCTTCATCGAGCACGAGAACGGAGATGTTCGTTAAATTCAGATTTCCGCGAAGGATCATATCCTTCACCCTTCCGGGCGTTCCGGCGATCACATCGGCGCCTTTGCTCAGTTTCGTCATCTGTCCTTCGATCGATGCGCCGCCGTATATGGCAACGCATTTATGTCCGGAATATAACGATAATTTGTTGATCTCATCGGCAACCTGCGTTGCTAACTCTCGTGTCGGCGCAAGTATTATCGAAGAAGGTATCTTCTGTTCCGATCTGATCCTGCTGAGTATTATCGATCCGAACGCACCTGTCTTGCCCGTTCCCGTCTGCGCCTGCGCGAACATGTCCGCGCCGTTTATCCCCTCGGGGATCGCTGCCTTCTGTATCGGTGTCGGCTCCGTCCATCCCATGGACTCCATTGCCTTTACAACACTGGATACTACTCCTAACTCCTCAAATTTTGAAACCATATGTATCACGGTTCTGAAACTCACTGCCTGCGACTGCCGCAGACTCCGCTTGTAGCACACGTGCGATTGATTCCCACTATAAATATGTAGCCCGCGGAACCGCAGTTGCGAAAGCTCTCCTCGAGGCGGCGTATCGCGGCGTATTTCTGATATGCGGGAGCGGATAAATTTATATTCGGTGATTTGTTCCCCAGCCTTACGCGGGTGTAGTGTAGTTGGTTATCACTTGAGCTTGCCAAGCTTAGGACTCGGGTTCGAATCCCGGCGCCCGCACTTTAACTCTTCTGTCCGGACGGTCAATTCACAACGTAGGGTCTCCTGTTCTCATGGCGGATCGCGGGCTTTAAACGCAGAGAAAAGCAAGAAAAGCTATCAGGAACGTAAATAAAAGTATTATATAGGTAGTATCGCGTTTTCGAATTAACGGGTATTGATGTGTCGCAATACGGCAAATGTACCACCGATTTAGGACCTGACGCGTCCTGAGATACCGAGATGGGCCATCCTTGCTGCGTCATCTTGATACTTTTAGAAAGGGGAAGTGTCGGTAATGAAAGGGTATCCGTTGCAGTTAAGCCATAAGCGTGCTTTCAGAGAATATTCACAACCACCGATCCCTTTTGTGCCCAACGGAACGAACGGCGGAAAGGGGTGCTTTGAATGAAGATCGGACCGGCACCTATTGTCTCCGTGTTAGCGGTCTCGTTACTCTTGGTGGCATCCCTGTCACCTCTGGCGTTCCATGACTTCGGATTCGGCCCCTGGAACGGAGGAGAGAACGAAACGGAGGAGTACGGAGACTTCGAACTGGCGGCCGGGCCTGTCGGCAATTTCACGAACACCAATTACTTCGTGGTAAGGAACGCAACCGAACTGTCGTGGGTGGGAGACGGCAAAGCCCACCATTACAATAATAACGGCAGTTCTAACATCTGGTCTCCGAATGCGAATTATTATCTCGCCAACCACATAGAATTCGGAAGCCAGGACCTCAACGGCACCCCTACCGCGGGTCTCTCGATCTCGAGGAACGCATCGACGAATGTTCTGACCGTGAACGTGACCGGAACTGTGCCGCAAGGTAATGTGGTGAATTACCTCTGCAGCAGCACAGGGGTCAGACCCTATCCCAGCGTCTTCACCGGTACTAGCTTTCCCTTCAGCTATGTTACCCCCGGAACATGGACACTGATCATGGGGTTTGTAACGTCAACGGGGGAATATGTTTCAACTCGCGTTGAACTCAATATAACCGCGACGACGGTGAGCCCGTCGACCGTAACATTCAATAACGGTAACTTCACGCCGCTCCCGACCTTCAACGGCGTATTCGACGGAAACGGATTCGAGATACGCGGTATGCATACACAGAGCGGCCTGTTCAGCTCCGTCGGCGAGAGCGGAGTGGTAATGAATCTCGGCGTCACGGGCGGTTCGTCCATCAATCCGTGGGGGAGCGCGGGAGGGATCGCCGGATGGGGAGGCACTTTCATCAACTGTTATAACGGCAGCACCATTGAGGCGTCATCAGGCGGTGGCGCGTCCGCCGCCGGAATTTCGGCCAGTTACGGTCCCTCCAGTACATTCATCAACTGTTATAACACAGGGAGCGTCACATCGAGAGCATACACATACTCGGGAGAAGACCACATTAACTCCGCCTCCGGTATCGGGAACGGCAGTGCTATCAACTGTTATAACACGGGGAGTATCTCGGCTATAACCGTAGGAACGGGGGGAGCACCGATGCCGGGCGGCATCAGCGGCATCGGAAGCAACGTGATCGCCAACTGTTACAACACAGGTACGATAACTCCGACATATGGCGCAGGTATCGTGTATATCGCATTCGGCGGCAGTAGTGTGACAATCCTCAACAGTTACACTTCCGTTGGCAATATCAAGACCACATCACCGTACTATGATGTCTTTGTTGACGGGGGGACCGCAAATCCTGCGAGGAAGACCACCACTCCGAACCAAGCGTCCGGGACCAAGAACACCACTGTTATGACCCCGGCCCTAGCGGACGCTCAAAGCAATAATTCCATATATTATACGGGAACGGTTACATTGAACGGGGTCGCAATACCCGGATGGGATTTCAACAATGTCTGGACCATCAATCCCTCTGTGAACAACGGATATCCGACACTCAGGAGCAGCGGCAGTGCCGTTACTCCGTCGGGTATATACAACGTGACCACAACGGGCGCGGTGACCGGAGCGGCACCGAACACGATCACTCACGGTGCATACAACGTACCGATAAAGATCGTGCCTCTTCCGGGGAACACTATCACAGGCATATCTTCGGTCACGATGGGGGGTGTTGCAATGGTCTCGGGGACCGACTACACCTACACAAGCAGCACCAACACCGTATTGATCAAGAAGCCGGTGACCGGTGCCGTGAACATAAATGTGAACGCGCCGGCGATCAATTATTCCGTAACGAAAACTTTTACCGGTCTCACGAACACCATTCCCGCGACGATCGGCCACGGTAGCACATTGAACGGAACGATCACTCCGAGCGCGGGATACGCTCTTCCGTCGTCGATAACGGTGACCGTCGGAGGAACAACGATAGCTGCTGCCAATTACACATACAACAGTTCCACCGGGGTATTCTCATTACCCGGAACATATGTCACAGGTAACATTGTCATAACAGCGTCGGGTGCAGCGATATACAATGTGACAAGGGACCTTGACAACCTCACAAGCACCATTCCCGCGACGGTCATCCATGGTACCACACTCACGGGTACGATATCGGCGGACACGGGACACGCTCTTCCGCCGTCGATAACGGTCACCGTCGGCGGATCGACGATCGCCGCGAGCAATTACACGTACAACGATTCCGCCGGGGTATTCTCATTACCCGGAACATACGTCACCGGCCATGTTGTCATAACGGCAACCGGTCAGTTGAACAATTACACCGTGACGAGAGATCTGGCCGATCTCACAAGCACCATTCCCGCGACGATCGACCACGGTGCCGCACTTGCCGGGATCATATCGGCGGACACGGGACACGCTCTTCCGTCGTCGATAACGGTGACCGTCGGAGGAACAACGATCGCCGCGACCGATTATACGTACAACAGTTCCACCGGAGAGTTCTCATTATCCGGGACGTACGTTACCGATAACATCGTCATAACGGCATCCGGTATACCGACACACACTGTTACGACGAACTTAACGGACCTGACCAGTGACATTCCCGCGACGGTCATCCGTGGTACCACACTCACGGGTACGATATCGGCGGACGCAGGATACCGTCTGCCGACGACCATAACGGTGACCGTTAACGGAGTCGCTCCGGCCGGCTTCATGTACGACAGTTCCACCGGGGCGTTCTCATTATCCGGGACGTACGTTACCGGTAACATCGTCATAACAGCTACCGGTATTCTGAACAATTACACCGTGACGGAATATCTGACCGGTCTCACGAGCAATATACCCTCGACCATAAACCACGAGGAAACGCTTAGCGGAACGATCACGACGACCACGGGATATGATCTTCCGTTGTCGGTAACGGTGACCGTCGGCGGATCGACGATCGCCGCGACCGATTACACGTATGACAGTTCCACCGGAGAGTTCTCCTTACCGGGGGCATATGTCACCGGCCACGTGGTCATAACGGCATCAGGCGATCTGACGCCGTATACCGTGACCAATAACGTCACCAATACCGTTCCGGAATCGCCGCATAACGCGTTCCACGGAGCGGCATATGACCTGACCCTTGTGCCGGATCCGGGATATGATCTTCCTGCATACGTCACCGTACATGTCCTCGGGACGGAGCTGACGATCCTTGAGCAATACACATACGATCCGTCCACCGGGCTCGTATCGATCATCGCCGGGCCTATAACGGGAGCGGTCACGATCAGCGGCGATGCGATACCTAACGGTGACCCTGCGTACTGGTACACAGTGACATTCAACCCGGATAACGGAAGTCCTGCGTGGAATGTCTTCATTCTCAAGACCCCTGCGGGACCCGTCGGTAAGCCGGCGGATCCCGTGAAAGATACGTTCGTCTTCGACGGATGGTTCAACGGAGCGGATGAATGGATATTCACCGACAACGTGACGGAAGATCTTCTTCTCACGGCCAAGTGGTCACATGACACGGCAGACTGGTGGGTCATTACGTTCAACCCGGATAACGGAGAGCCCATGTGGAATGTCTTCATTCTCAAGACCCCTGCGGGACCCGTCGGTAAGCCGGCGGATCCCGTGAAAGATACGTTCGTCTTCGACGGATGGTTCAACGGAGCGAATGAATGGATATTCACTGATGACATCACATCCGATCTCACTCTGACCGCTCATTGGGCCCACGACCCGGCATTCTGGTACACCGTTACGTTCAACCCGGATAACGGAGAGCCCGTGTGGAATGTCTTCATTCTCAAGACCCCTGCGGGACCCGTCGGTAAGCCGGCGGATCCCGTGAAAGATACGTTCGTCTTTGACGGATGGTTCAACGGAGCGGATGAATGGATATTCACCGACAACGTGACGGAGGACGTCGTTCTCACGGCCAAGTGGTCACATGACCTGGCAGACTGGTGGGTCATCACGTTCGACCCTGACAACGGAGAACCTACGTGGGATGCCTTCGTTCTCAAATCCCCCGCAGGGCCGGTAACGAGACCCCTGAACCCGGTATTGGCCACATATGCTTTTGTCGGATGGTTCGACGGAACGAATGAATGGATATTCACGAATAACGTTACTTCGGATCTTGTCCTGACCGCCGAATGGACGCATGACCTGGCAGACTGGTGGGTCATCACGTTCGACCCTGACAACGGAGAACCTACATTCGATGCTTTGGTCCCCAGATCTCCTGCGGTACCCGTCGGAAAGCCGGCGGATCCGGTATTGGCCACGTTCGTGTTCAACGGGTGGTTCGACGGAACGAGTGAATGGATATTCACCGATAACGTTACTTCCAACCTCGTTCTTACGGCGAAATGGTCAGAGGACCCTGTATTCTGGTGGGTAGTTACATTCAACCCGGATAACGGGGAACCGACATGGGACGTCTTCATTCTCAAGTCTCCCGCCGGACCTGTGGCGAGACCTTCGGATCCGGTTAGATCGACGTACATATTCGGCGGATGGTTCAACGGAACCTCCGAGTGGAGATTCAGCGGTAACGTTACATCTAACCTGACGCTCACGGCCAAGTGGACCCATGACCCCGCATACTGGTATACGGTGACGTTCAACCCGAACAATGGGGGATCGACGTGGGACGTATTCGTTCCCAAGTCGCCCGCGGGGCCTGTCGACAGACCTGCGGATCCTGTGTTGGACACGTACAACTTCGAAGGCTGGTTCCGCGGAGGATCCGCGTGGACGTTCACTAATAACGTTACAGCGAACATGGTCCTTACGGCCAGGTGGTCCTTTGATACCGAATTCTGGTGGGTGGTCACATTCGATCCGGATAACGGAGGGCCGACATGGGATGTCTTCGTTCCCAGATCCCCGGATGGGCCTGTCTCCAAGCCTTTGGATCCTGTGAGATCCACATTCATATTCGACGGGTGGTTCAACGGAACGAATGAATGGATGTTCACCGATAACGTCGGATCGGACATGACACTCAAGGCCAAATGGGCCCACGACCCGGCATTCTGGTACACCGTGACGTTCGACGCCGACGGCGGATCGCCTACACCGGCAACGCAATATATCCTCAGATCCGGTGTCAACCCCTATATTCTCAGGCCGGCTGACCCGGTGAAGACCGCTTATGCGGTCAGCGGATGGTCCGATGACGATAACAGGATATGGAACTTCGGCAGCGACCGGGTAACGTCGGATATGACGCTTACCGCCGTATGGGTACCTGATAATTCCCCCGCCCATTGGTATGAGGTTACGTTCAACGTTGACGGCGCATCGACGGCAACGCCGGCACCGCAGTATTTCCTGAAAACAGGGGTCGACTTCCTCGTCTCACAGCCGCCCGATCCGGTAAGAGATATGTTCATATTCATGGGATGGTCCGACGGCACCAAGACATGGAACTTCGGCAGTGATAAAGTAACGTCGAATATGACGCTTACCGCCGAATGGTTCCATGACCCGGCATATTGGTACACGGTGGATGTCATCGGCAGTAATGTGAATAAGACCTCCACATCCGTTCCGCATGGCTATAACGGTCTGCAGATCACGATAACGCCGGCACCGAGATTCAGCCTCGATGCGGGCATATCGGTGAAGATGGGCGGTGTCACACTGGCAAGAGGAAGTGATTACACATACACGGGAGGGATCGTCAACTTCCTGGTGCCGATAAATGACAGCATGATCATTGAGACCTCGGCTTCACACGATGGGTTCGACATAACCGGAAGGGTAACGGACCGCGACGGCACACCTTTGAGCGGAGTGTCCGTCACATACACATATGCGGGAGGCGGAGGGACCGTCAGGACGGGATCTAACGGTGTATACACCTTCCATGTTCCGTACGGAGCGTACGTTACGATAACCGCGGTCGCACTTGACGGATATAACCTGTATCCGATATCTCAGGTGCCTTTCTACCTCGGTAACGTCTTCTCCGACAAGTCGGGTGTGAATTTCTCAATGGCCGGGAAATCCGGAGCTGCACCCGAGATCATGGATCACGGTAAGATCGAATGGTTCAACGGCCTCAAATGGGCCACGCTGGAAGGCGGACTGGAGTTACCTTCCGGTTCGGTGATATACATCAAGGCTGTGCCCGACGCAGGATACAGGTTCACAGGATGGATCGGAGTGGACGGTACGGCCTCTATGCTCATGCTGACCATGGACGGCACTACCAAGAACATCAAAGCAATATTCGAGGCGATATGATGAAAGGCGCATGGATGTCGGTATTTGCAGCCGCACTGCTGATAATGGCTGTCCCGCTGAGTTTCGCGATAGCGGCGGGAGATGATCCTGATGATGATCCGTTCGAAGATTACATTGAAATAAGAACTGCGGCGGACCTTGCGAAGATCGGCGTCGATGAGGAATATCCTCTGGACGGGAAGTATTATCTGACGGGCAGTATAGATTTCGGTGATGAGGACTATTCGCCGGGCGGTGTTGATATGGAGATCATGGTCTCGATGTCAGGTAACATGCTTGTCGTGGACCTCTACGTCAACGGCGTAAAACCCGTGACCGACGGAAACAACACATTCGCATGGTTATTAAGGACCGACACCGCAACGGCGGCATACCTCACGGAAACCTTTGTAGGAGGATCGGTAACGATCAATAACACCTTCGGCGGAACCGACGGTGTTCCGAACGGAACATATATACTTACGGTCGGAGGCGAGGAGCCGTTCGATTTCGCATATTCGTGCGAGGTGATCGTTTCCGGAGGTTCGGCGAAGATCGCTTCCGCTGACGCGAACAGAACAACATTCAACAGCAACGGTAATTTCATTCCGATAGGTTCCAAGGACCTGCCGTTCGAAGGTATATTCGACGGTAACGGATATGTGATCAACGGAATGCACACCGCGGTCTTTTCATCAGAGACCCTCACATATTCCGGACTGTTCGGGTTTGCCTTCGGAGCGGAGATAAAGGATCTCGGTATCGCGAACGGTTCGTCCGTTTCAATATCGACAAAGGAATATTTTGATGATTGGTCATATGCGGGAGGTATCGCGGGATTCTCCTCTGCAACGATCACAGGATGCTATAACTCAGGTCTCGTCTCGGCGGCATCGGCGACGAATGCCATCGCAGGCGGCATCTCGGGGATGGCACAGGTTCAGATCAGCGGCTGTTATAACAGCGGTCCCATATCTGCAGCTGCCGCCGTCGACGCATATGCGGGCGGTCTGATCGCTTGGGCACAGACCGGCGCGCATCACGACAACTACAATATAGGTACCGTATCGGCATCATCATTCTCCAACGCATACGCGGGCGGTCTGATCGCTTGGGCGCAAGCGTCTTCCGCCGAAAAGTCCTACAACGCCGGTACGGTCTCGGCATGTGCGCCGACAGACGTATACTCGGGCGGTATCGTCGGGATAACCAGGATGGAAGCGTCAACGGTGAATGATTGTTATAACACCGGCAACGTCACGGTCGGATCGTTATTCGCCACATCATCCGCGGGAGGCATCGCCGGACAGACGGATTCAACGATCACGAACTGCTACAGCATAGGCGAGATCAAAGCTTCATCATTCTCCAACGCATACGCGGGCGGTATAGCGGGAATAACCGCATCATCGGTGACCAACTGTTATTATGCAATTGATAAGCTCAACTATAACGGGAACACTACCGAGAGGCTTGTCGGTTTCGGCGCTGCGGTCATTGACGGCGGCACCGTGGGCAGGCCCCATGGCCAAGATTCCGGCGCCAAGAACACCACCATTATGAGGCCGTTGGTCGGAGACGCCGAGGGCGGCCTTTCGATATACTTCAGAGGGAATACGATCGTATCCGGGGAAACGGTCCCCGGATGGGATTTTGAAGATGTTTGGACGATAATGACCTATGTGAACGATGGATTCCCGGTGCTGTTGGCGTTCGCGGGGGAGGTGTTCATCACCGAGGATCCTGAGGACATCACAGTTCCGGAAGGAGGGACGGCCATGTTCTCGGCGTTGGTGGTAACGGTGCCTCCGGGCATCCCGGTCGGTTACCAATGGCAGGTGTCCGAGGACGGAATAACAGATTGGGAGGACCTTTACGGAGAGAATGGTAAAGGCCTTACGATAAGGAACGTCACCATGGATCATAACGGACTGTTCTACAGGCTCGTCGCATCCACACAGAGCCACACGGCGGAGTCGGCCGCGGCGGAACTGACGGTCGCCTACATACTGTCACTCGGGGACGACCCGGTGAACGGACGGATATTCTGGTCGGTCGACGGCGGCCTCACGGAGACGGAACTCACGCAGGATACACCTGCGAACTTCCTTCCCGATACGGAAGTGACCCTCAGGGCACAGGAAGCATCGGGATCCCAGTTCTCATACTGGACCGGAGATATAACGGGATTGAGCACAACAACGGTCATGATGGATCGTCACATATCCATAGGAGCGGTGTTCTGTGATGATTACTTCGCGCTGTTCGGTACGGACGTGACCGGCGGTCAGATATTCTGGTCCGTTGGCGGCGGCCTGGAAACGGAACTGACACCTACGACACCGAGGAACTTCCCGGTTGACACGGTCATCACCCTCAGAGCGGAAGCGGTAACGGGATGGGAATTCTCATACTGGACCGGAGATACGATCGGATTAGAGATGATAACGGTCACGATGGACGCTAATAAAACGATAGGTGTGGTATTCTATGAGGACATCGATGGCAAGAACTTCACATTATCGGCGAATGATCCGGAGAACGGTCAGATATTCTGGTCCGTAGGCGGAGGCTTGAGGACGGAACTGACCTCATCCACACCGAGGACTTTCCCGATCGACACGGTGATCACCCTTAAGGCCGAGGGAGGATCCGGATACGAGTTCTCATATTGGACCGGAGATACCATTGGTTTGAGCATAACAACGGTAACGATGGACGCTCACAGATCGGTGGGGGCGGTGTTCTATCATGATGTTGACGGTGAATTCTTCACATTATCCGGTAGATCTGTGACCAACGGTCAGATATTCTGGTCCGTTGACGGCGGCCTGGAAACGGAACTGACACCTACGACACCGAGGAATTTCCCGGTTGACACGGTCATAGACCTCGAGGCACGGGCAGCAACCGGATGGGCATTCTCATACTGGACCGGAGATGTAACGGGGTTGGAAACAACGGCCGTCACGATGAACGACCACGCCGAAGTAGGAGCGGTGTTCTATCGTAACGTTGAAGGCGAGTATTTCACATTATCCGGCAAAGCCGTGACCAACGGTCAGATGTTCTGGTCTATCGACGGCGGCATTGAGACGGAACTTACGTTAACGACATCAAGGAACTTCCCCGTTGATACGGTGATCGACCTCGAGGCGCGGGCAGCAACCGGATGGGCATTCTCATACTGGACCGGAGATACGATCGGTCTGAGCACAACAACGATCAAGATGGATGAACACAGATCGGTGGGAGCGGTATTCTATGAGGATGTTGAAGGCAGATTCTTCACATTATCTCTTGCGGATGAGTCTCTCACGGACATATCCCGCGTGAATGAAGCGGAGCACGGTCGTGTCTTCTGGTCGGTCGATGACGGCCTGGAAACGGAACTTACGTTAACGACATCAAGGAACTTCCCGATCGACACGGCGATCACACTCAGGACCGAGTCGGGATCGGAACATCCGTTATTGTACTGGATAGGAGACGCAGACGGTCCGGTCAAGACGACGGTCACTATGGATATTCACAGATCCGTAGGAGCGTTATTCGGTGAGGAGATCGAGGATACGGAAGTTGACCCGACCGCGGAAGACCCGGGATCCGATCATCGCTGCTGTCTCTTGATACTCCTGATAATTGTCGTGATCCTGCTGATAATCCTGTTCCTCTTGCTGAGAAGGAGAAGGAATAAGAGGCTGGAAAAGGAAAGACTCGAGAAGGAAAGGCTGGAAAAGGAGAAGACGGAACAAGAGAGGTTGGAGAAGGAGAAGATGGAAAAGGAGAAACAGGATAAAGAGAGACAGGAAACAGAGAAACAGGAAGAGGAGAAGGCCGAAAAGGAGAAGCGGAAGAAAGAGAAAGCGGAAAAAGGGATGAAGAAAGAGAATAAAGAACTTAAGAAAGAGAATAAAGAACTTAAGAAGAAGAACAAAGATCTGAAGAAGGATCTGAAGAAAAAAGGCAAGAAATAGAAATGGGTGAAAGATGCAGGAGAAAGGGTTTCCTGCATCTTTCATTTTTCTTTAGGCAGTAACTTGCCCGCAGATCACCCCTTTCATTGTCCATACGTATCAACGCATGATCGGCCGGCCCCATCGTTACTAAGACCTGTTAAGCTGTTTCAGCACTGTATACGAGGGCCTATATTTTATCCTTTGTAGGACCACATTATACAGCAAGGAAAATTTCTTCAGAGTTAATCTTAAGCGGATAATCTCACGCTTACCGACCCCTCCGTCTGACCTTCTCCTCTTCCTTTTCCGGTAACGCACACGCAGGTACAAAAGGGTTTTCCATGGAACCTGCGGCGGGTCAACGAACAAATACTTCCGTTCCCCTACACAGACATAATGTCGTACGTATCGCTCAGCACACCGGCGGGAATAATATACATTCAGGGAAACGAAGAGCACATAACCTGGATAGGGTTCTCGAAGCCGGACGCACCCGAAGGGAACACGCCCGTGACAGAGAGAGCGGCGGAACAATTAACTGAATATCTCAACGGTTCACGCAGAGTATTCGATCTTCCTATCATAGTGGAAGGAAGCGACCTCCGGAAGGCCGTTTGCAGTTCACTGATGCGGATACCGTACGGTGAAACGGTAACGTACAAGGATGTGGCCGCGGACATCGGCAATCCGAAAGCGATAAGGGCTGTAGCCTCCGCCGTGGGAAAGAACCCCATATCCGTTGTGATACCTTGCCACAGAGTGATCGGTTCCGACGGGAAGATGAGGGGTTTTGCGGGCGGGATACCTTTCAAGGAATATCTGTTGGGGGTGGAAGGATGGACCCCGAAGAGATAAGAACATCATTTTTAGCGAGCGCTGACCCCGTATACAGGGAATTCAGCACCAAGATCGTCGCTCCCTGTGAACACAAGGTCATCGGAATAAGGATGCCCGCGATAAGGAACTTCGCAAAAGAGATATCCAAAGGTGATTGGAGACGATATCTTGACGAGATAAAGGACGAATATTCTGAGGATCTGCTCCTCAGAGGTTTTATAATAACACAGTGCAAAACAGACACTGATGAAAAAATGACGATGCTGTCGGAATTCATCCCCATGATCGATAACTGGTCGGTATGCGACTCCGTATGCATGTCCCTTAACGTCAACAGGAAGAACAAGGATGCCGTTTGGGATGTGATCCTCCGTTTCCTTGATTCCGATGAGGAATTTGAAGTAAGGGCGGCAGTTGTTCTGATGTTGGCACACTTCATCGACGATGATCACATAGAAAGTGTGATCTCGTATGCGGACCGCGTAGAACATCAAGGCTATTACGTTAGAATGGCTGTTGCGTGGTGTCTGTCCGTCTGTTTCGTCAAATACCCGGAAAGGACTATGGAGTATCTGAAGAACTGCGGCCTGGATGACGTTACTTTCAATAAAACGCTGAGCAAGATAACAGATTCGTTAAGAGTGGACGATGTTCTCAAAAAGAAGATCAGGGAGATGCGCCGCAGGAAGGCCGTTTAGTTCTCTTCGTTTTCGCCGTTTCTGCGATCTCTTTGACGATACTGTCTGCATTCTCTTTCCCTATGCGGGCGCCGGACCTCTTGTACCATGACCATCCGCGCTTTTCAAATTCGTCCTTAAAATCATCGGCGGTGACCGCGATCACTTTCCTCGTGAATGCGTCGTTATCAAGAAGTATCGCCATCATCGCTTTCGGGATAAACGCTACCGTCACGTCGAACGGTCTGGAGACGAAGTTTATCTTTCCGGCATAATCCTTACGCTGCTGCAACTCGTAGTACGATTCAGGAGTGTCGGTGACCTCCGGATACGGCATCACGGTGTATTCTCCGGGAACGAACCCGAATCTTCCCGATATGATACCGAAGGATACGTCACATACCGTTGAAAGGCGGTTGCAGAAGTTCCTCACCTCGGATACGCGCCCTCCGAACATCTCCCTTGCGCTGCATAACCCTTCCTTTAAGAAAACGGTCGAGTCGTTCGTTATCACCAATGCCCGCATTGTTCATCCCTTTCCGTAGAAGCGGAACGCGATGTTGCAGTTGCCCTCGTGCGACACCATGCACGGCCCCATCGGCTTATTCGGGTCGCAGGCTTTCCCGAACATCGGGCACTCTTCCGATCTTATCAGTCCTCTGAGTACTTCACCGCATCTGCATCCTTTCGCTTCTTCCTCCACTTCGGGCATCCTTGTCAGAATATCTTCGTGAACTTTCGTTGCGTCGGCGTTTTCGAATTCCTTTCTAAGCGCAAGAGCGCTTTTCGGTATAACGGGGAAGCCTCTCCATGCTTTATCGATCGTTGTGAACGTATTTGCCATAAGTTCCTGCGCTTTGAGATTGCCTTCCTTCTTCACCAACCGCGAATATTCGTTCTCGACCTCCGCCCGTCCTTCCTTGATCTGTTTCGCAAGCATGTACGACGCCATCAGAAGGTCCAACGGTTCAAAACCGGCGACCACCTGCGGCATCTTATATTTCGATGAGAACGGTTCGAATATCCCGAGTCCGGTTATAACGGCAACATGGCCGGGCTGTATGAACCCGTTCACCTTTATCTCGCCCATATCGAATATGGCCTTCAGAGCGGGAGGCACTATCCTGTGGCAGCTGTATACGCTGAAGTTCTCCGGAACCCCTTTGCTCAGCGGCACCGCGGTTGTGGGCGCCGTCGTTTCGAATCCGACCGCCATGAATATTACGTCCTCGCTCTGATCGGATGCCATTCGGACGGCATCCTCTATCGAATAGACGATACGAACGTCCGCGCCGTCCGCTTTCGCATCGTTCAATGATCCTATCGACGTCGGGACTTTCATCATGTCCCCGAACACGCATACGGTCTTTCCGGAACGCGCCATTGTTATTCCCGCGGCTACTTCGGTGCTCGTCGTTACGCAAACCGGACATCCCGGACCCTGACGTATCTCGACCCCCGCGTCTTTAAGAAGTTCTTCAAGGCCGAAGCGCACCATCGTGTCCTGGTGCGTACCGCATACATGCATGAGCTTGCATTCAACGTTCAACGCTTTGATATCCCTCAGTATGCGTTCCGCCGTGCCGCCGTCCCTAAGTTTGAACACCGTCACCCTCCTTTATCCTTATCGAACGTATGCGGCATGACATTCCTTCCGTTACCTTCACCGGGCCGTTGCATTTCGGACACGAGAGAACGGGAACGGAATGATCGTATCCTTCGCTCTTTATTATGTTCGGAGCACCGTCATGACCGCATTCTTTGCAAAGAAGGCGCACCGGTTCGTGTTCAATGATAAGTTTTGCGGCAGACAATATCGTATCTTTGGTCATCACTTCGAACGCGAATGACATTTGGTCTTCGCCGAGATTGGTCATATCCCCTATCACGATGACCAATTCCTCAACTTCGTGCACATCGTGTCCTTTAAGCTCATCCAGAACGGCGTTTATGATGTCCGACATCACCGATACTTCGTGCACGTTCCGTCATTAACATCTCACATTAAGTTATTTCCATCCGCGGCTGTCGCACATGTCCGCCACTGAACATGCAGCACATTTCGGATGGTTCGGTATGCATACCATCTGCCCGTGCCTCACCAGGTAGCGATTCACATCGGACCATCTGTCCTCCGGAGTTATCTTCATTAACGCAAACTCGGTCTCATCGGGGTTGCGCGTTCTCACCAATCCCATGAGGTTGGCTATCCTGTGAACGTGTGTATCTACACATATCGCCTGTATGCCGAATGCGTAGGAACGAACGCAGTTAGCTGTTTTGCGACCGACCATCGGTAATCTCAGAAGTTCGTCAATATCTGACGGGACCTTTGAATCAAAATCGTTGATCAACATGTTGCACACATCTATCAGCGCCTTCCCCTTCTGCATCGGGAAGCCGGACGGTCTTATAAGCGACGCGATATCATTCAGATCGGCGTTCGCTATCGATCCTATCGAATCGAAGCGGGCGAACAGTGCGTCCGACGCCTTCCTGGTGTTGTTGTCTTTCGTTCTCTGCGAAAGTATCGTCGCCATAAGTACGTGAAACGGTGAAGGATCCCATTTCGGGTCCAGACCTTCAGATGATCTTCCGGGGTACGCACCGCGTCCGTATTCCTCGGAAAGGCGATCCAGTATGACGATCATGTCCTTCTTAACCATGACATAGCCTCCCCGGCCATATTCAGCGAGCCCGTTATCAGTATCGTTCCGTTACCTGTGACGGAGTCTATCGCTTCACCTATGTTATCCTTCACTGAAACGTCATTCGAATATCTTCTCATTATCTCCGCAAGCCTTTCCGCAGGCATTGCCCTTTCGGAATCAGGCGACGTTACAACGATCCTCGATGCCGCTCTTGCCATCGATCTGCATATCTCGTCTGCGGACTTGTCGCTGAACATACCGATGATCAGTATCACTTTGCCGTATGTTCTTAAAATATCGTTTGCAAGTATCTCGGCGCCGGCGGAAGTGTGTGATACATCGATTATCATGTCCTCGTCGATAAGATATTCCATCCTTCCGCGCCATACGACATCCTTCAGCCCTTCTGATATGTTGTCGTCTGTGACACCGATGTTCAGCGATCTTATGCATTCTATCGCAACTGCGGCGTTCTCCGCCTGACAGCTTCCCGGTATCCCTATTCTGTATATGGTTCCGCGATACTTCATTTCGACGTGACCGTCGTTGAAAGATGTTATCTTAACGTCGTCGGGCGATATCGCGATGAGCGGCGCATCCCTCTTTTTTGCGACATCCTCTATCACACCCAGGACGCTGTTCGTGTTCGCCGTGATCACAGGAACGTTGTTCTTTATTATGCCTGCCTTCTCGAACGCTATCTTTTCCTCGGTGTCGCCTAATATCTCTGCGTGTTCCATACTTATGTGCGTTATGGCTGTCACTTCAGGCACAAGGACATTCGTTGCATCCAGTCTTCCGCCCATTCCCGTCTCTATCACCGCGTATCTCACTCCCTTGTGTGAAAAATGAAGGAACGCCAATGCCGTTGCAATTTCGAAGAATGTGCATTCCATACCTTCCGATGCCATTCGGTCCGCTACCGGTCTTACGATCTCCATTAAGGCTTCCAATTCATCATCTTCGATATCATTACCGTTCACAGATATTCTTTCGTTGAATCTCATCAGATGCGGTGATGTGTACGCACCGACGCTGACGCCCGCCTTCAGAAGTACGGAATATATCATCGAGCACGTAGACCCTTTTCCGTCGGAACCGGCCACATGTATCGCCGTGATATCGTTCTGAGGATTTCCGAGCCGTCTGAGCAGTTCGGCGGTGCTCTCAAGACCGAAGCGCATCTTGCTCACGCCGAACCCATACATCCATTCCCCGAACGGTGTGGATCGATCCGTCAAGACCGTGCCTCCTTTTTGTATATCTCCGTGTACTTCAGCACACCGTCGATGCGATCCGATCTCATCAGGCAAAGAGAGTTCACGACGGATGTTATCCCTTCCGTCGCACGGGGGCGTTCATCCGTGCGTATCTCTCTTCCTATCGTCATATGAGCATCGAACCGTTCGTCGATATCGATGCCCGCATCCGTTAATCCTTTGGCCAACGCACTTCGTATATCGGTCAACGTTCCGTTCTCCGAGATGCCGACCCACCAGATGTCTCCGCCGTCCCTGCGGAATTTCCCTATCCGATCTATCAGTAAAAAGAACCGTTCGAATCTGAGGGAATCCATGATGATCTTTACTTTCTCCGTCTTCTCGGGATCGCATTCTCCCAGGAATGCCAATGTCAAATGTATGTTCTCGGTCCTTGTGAATCTGCCGCGTTCCGATCTCGATCTCAGCGTATCCCTTAACTCTGTGATACGGGTACGCGCACCGTCGTCAGGTTCTATGGCGATGAATAAACGCATGATGCCCCCTCAAAGATCCTCGGCCATGTGTGATATCATCTCACGCACCGTCATTTTCCTTCTCTTGGCCATTGAACGCATGATCACCATTGTTCCGGAACCGTATTGCGCCGCCTTCTTCGGCCTTTCGGCGAGTTCCGGTTGGCCCAACGATCTTGCCGCATCCCTGAGCAGCGGTTTTCGGATGTCTCCTTCCGAAACACCGGACATACCGACGGAATTCACAAAATCGACCACTCTGTTATCCAGGTACGGGTAAAGTATCGCCTTCCCGAAATGCTCGGCCACCGAACGTTCGTGCGCAAGCGTCACGTTCATTAAATTGACCATGTCATCCTTTACCGTGGCGGTCAGCTCCGCATCGTTCAATCCTATGTATTTGGAATACCCTACGAAAAGCTCGTCCGCACCTTGCCCGGTAAGCACGGTCCTCTCCTCTGCGTATTTTAAGACGAAGTATGCGGGTACTTCGAACGATATCGTTATCGGGTTCGTGGTGCCGGTAACTCTTATCATGTTAGGTATCTCATTCTCAAGATCGTCCTCGGTTATCTCGATGTGCTTCCACGCGATCCCTAACGTTTCGGCCATACCTTTCGCAACTTTGACGTCGTACGCATCTTTTACGCCGACCGTGTATAACGTGACGTTACCGTATCTCTTTGAAAGTACGGCGATGATACCGCTGTCCAGCCCTCCGGAGAATGCCACCGCTACGTCTTTGCTCTCAACGTTCTCTCTGATACAGCATTCCAACGATGACATGAGCTCGTTAACAAGATGCGCTGCCACGATTCGGGATTAGAATGCAGGTATTTGACCTTAGTGCGTTCAGAATGTATGGAATTCTTTCATGCTGCGTACCGTCAGTTCGGTCCCTTTGGCACTCTTTATCGCTCCGACCGTTGCTATCGCGGCGTTCGCGGTAGTAGCGAACGGGATCTCCAGTTCAACGGCAAGACGGCGCATCATGTAACCGTCCCTTCTCGATCCTGAGGACATCGACGGGGTGTTGATTATCATGTTTATCTTGCCCTCGCGCATCAGGCCTATCGCATTCGGCACCTGGTTGTCGCGTACCCTGAAGACGGTCGTAACGGGAACCCCGTTCTCACGCAGGAACGTTGACGTTCCTCTCGTCGCGTATATGGAGAATCCCATTCCGATGAGGTCCTTCGCAACATCAAGGAGCCTGGGCTTATCGTTATCGTTGACCGTCATGTAAACCCCTCCGGACATCGGCAATTTGTTCCCGGCGGCGATCAATGCTTTGTAACATGCCGTGTAAAGATCGTTGTCTATTCCCATCACTTCGCCGGTGCTCTTCATCTCCGGCGTCAGTATAGAATCCACTCCGGGTAATTTGAGGAACGGGAAGACGGATGCTTTCACCGCGAAGTGCTCGGTCTCCCTGTATCCTTTGTATCCCTGCTGTTTTAACGACTTCCCGAGCATCACCCTTGTGCTTATCGTCGCTAACGGTAATCCCGTTGCTTTTGCTATGAACGGTACGGTGCGTGACGCGCGCGGGTTCGCCTCTATCATCCATACTTCATTGTCCTTCACAGCGAGCTGTATGTTCAGCATCCCCTTGACGTTAAGTGCGAGTGCAACGTCCCTGCATATCTCTATTATGCGATCCTTTATCTCCTGACCTATCGTGAACGGAGGCAGCACCATCGTTGCGTCACCGGAGTGCACTCCGGCATACTCGATATGTTCCATTATCCCGCCGATGAGAACGTCTTTACCGTCTGCAACGAGATCGACGTCGATCTCTATCGCCTCCGATAAGTATTTGTCAACAAGTATCGGATGGTTCTTCGACACTTTCACGGCCGTTTCCACGTACGTCTTCAGCTCGTCTTCGGAGTATACGATCTCCATCGCCCGGCCTCCCAGGACATACGATGGTCTTACCAACACCGGATATCCTATGCGCTCCGCGATCTCCCTCGCTTCTTCGAACGAGTAACCGGTACCGGACGCCGGTTGTTTGATCTTCAACTTATCCATCAGTTTGGAGAATCTCTCACGGTCCTCGGCGGCATCCATCATGTCCGGACTCGTTCCCAGTATCTTGGTCTTCCTGCCCTTCAACGCTTTCTCCAGATCTACGGCAAGGTTAACGCTGGTCTGGCCGCCGTATTGTACTATAACGCCGTCCGCATCCTCCTTCTCGATGACGTTCATCACGTCCTCCAGCGTCAGAGGTTCGAAATACAGACGATCCGAGATATCGTAATCGGTGGATATCGTCTCCGGGTTGTTGTTTATCACTATCGCGTTGATGCCTTCCTGACGTAATTCCATCACCCCGTGGACGCACGAGTAATCGAATTCGATACCTTGACCGATCCTTATGGGTCCGCCGCCGATTATGACCACACTCTTTTTGCCGCTTGGTTTCGACTCACATGCTTTTCCGTACGTAGAGTAGAAATAAGGTGTTGCGGCGGAGAATTCCGCCGCGCACGTATCGACCATCTTGTATGTCGGCAGAATACCCTCTTTCTTCCTGATGCCGCGGATATCGTTCTCTTCCTTCCCCGACAGTTCCGCTATGGTCTCGTCGGCGAAACCCATCTCCTTCGCTTTCCTTAACGTTTCCACATCGAGGTTGTCCTTGATCCTGTTCTCCATGTCCACGATGTTCTTTATCTTCCGCACGAAGAACTCATCCCATTTCGTCAGATCGGCTATCTTTTCGGTGCTCATTCCTCTGCGGATGGCCTCCGCGATCGCGAACAGACGCCTGTCGGTCGCGCGGATGAACTCTTCCTCGATCTCAGCATCCGTCATTTGAACTCTGTCCAATCCTACAACGCCTATCTCCAATGACCGTACTCCTTTCAGCAAGGCTTCTTCGAATGTGCGTCCTATCGACATCGTTTCCCCGGTGCTCTTCATCTGCGTTCCGAGATGCCTGTCAACGGTACGGAACTTATCGAACGGCCACCTGGGTATCTTCACCACGATGTAATCTATCGTCGGTTCGAACGCCGCGAACGTCTTACCGGTGATCTTATTGGGTATCTCATCCAACGAGTGACCGACGGCTATCTTCGCCGATACCCTTGCGATCGGGTATCCCGTTGCTTTGGATGCGAGCGCCGACGATCTTGAGACGCGCGGGTTCACTTCTATCAATCTGTACTCTTTAGTGACAGGGTCGAATGCGAACTGAACGTTACAGCCGCCTTCGATGTGCAGCGCTCGTATCACCTTGAACGATGCATCCCTCATCCTCTGGTGGTCACCATCCGACAATGTCAATGCGGGTGCGCACACTATGCTTTCGCCGGTGTGTATACCCATTGCGTCGAGGTTTTCCATATTGCATATTATGATGCAGTTGTCGTTCTTGTCGCGCATCACTTCATATTCGTATTCCTTCCAACCGAGGACGCTCTCTTCTATCAGCACCTGATGTATACGCGAGTACGCAAGACCCCTGGCGCATATGTCCTCGAGTTCCGCCTTATCGTACGCTATTCCTCCTCCCGTTCCGCCGAGAGTGTATGCCGGCCTCACGAGTACCGGGTATTTACCGATCCATTCCGCAGCTTCCACCGCTTCGGCGACCGTGTTCACGGTCCTGCTCTTCGGAACCGGCTCGCCGATGCTTATCATGGTCTTCTTGAATAATTCACGATCTTCGGCCATTGCGATGCCGTCCGGCTGCGTTCCCAGAAGATCCACGTTCAATCTTTTGAGATCGCCGCGGTCATCGAGTTCGGAGCAAATGTTCAACGCCGTTTGTCCGCCCATTCCGGATAATATGCCGTCCACGCCCTCCCTTTCTATTATCTTCGCCACGATGTCCGCGCGTAACGGCTCAATGTAAACACTATCCGCTGTCGCCGGGTCCGTCTGGATCGTTGCGGGATTGGAGTTCACCAGTACGGTGCTGTAGCCCTCTTCCCTTATTGACTTACAAGCTTGCGTTCCGGAGAAGTCGAATTCCGCGGCCTGTCCTATTGTTATCGGGCCCGAACCGATTATCATGAGTTTACGATAATCCTTCTTCATTTGAACGCCTCCATCATCTTTCCGAATCTTCCGAACACGAATGATGTGTCGCACGGCCCCGGAGACGAGTCCGGATGATATTGCATTGTGATGATCGGAAGGTCGCGGTGTTTCATCCCTTCCTCCGTTCCGTCGTTGACGTTGAATTGATCCGCTATCATATCGGTGCCGTCAAGCGTTTTCGGGTCTACCGCGTACCCGTGGTTCTGCGACGTTATGTATACGCGTCCTTCATACTTGACCGGCTGGTTGCAGCCGTGGTGGCCGAACTTCATTTTGAACGTTTTGGCACCTAATGCGGATCCTATTATCTGATCGCCGAGGCCTATACCCATTATCGGCATCTTCGACGAAATATCTTTAACTGCGGCGACCGCCGTTCTCTTTATATCGGGATGCGCCGGATCCCCCGGGCCGTCCGATATCAATAATCCTTTCACACCGAGATCGACGATCTTCTGCGCGGAAGTATCGTACGGTAAAACGATTATATTGAACAATTTTGACAGTTCCCTGATCACGCTGGCCTTATGACCGCAATCGAGTAAACCAACGGTGAGTTCCTTCTTGTTATCCATCTTCACGATATCTTTGGAAGATACTTCCGCAACAAGGTTGCTCTCCGACGGTAACGGTATGCTCTTCACATCTTTCAACGCTTTATCCGCATCGCCGAAGCATATCGTTCCTCTGAGCGTTCCGGATTCTCTTATCTTGATGACCAGTTCTCTCGTATCTATTCCGGATAATCCCGGAACGCCGTGTTTCTTCATGAACGCATCTATCGTCTCGTCACCATACATCTTCGACGGCTCTTTACAATATTCACGGACCACCAGCCCGCGTATATGGACCGCGTTCGATTGGTTCAGTTGATCACACATTCCTCCGTTCCCGATCGTGGGGAAGGCCATTATCATTATATGTCCCCTCGACGCCGGGTCCGTCATGCTCTCTTGGTATCCGCCCATTCCGGTAGAAAAGATAACCTCTCCGAAAACATCGCTCCGGGAGCCGAACGGCTCCCCATCCATTACCGTCCCGTCATCAAGGACAAGATATCCTCTCGTCATTGGGAATTAACTAACATATGGTTTCGTATATAACGCCTCCTGCACCGTCCAGACATACTCAGAATCGCTATGTCTGAAGTCGGACAAACCGACTCGGATGGGACACTGCCAGTACCTCGAGAACAAACGCATCCGATGATAGGATAATATCCCCCTACTGCATTACGGCATCATGGACGGCGTAACCCGGATAGGCGTATCACTTGAACCCGAACTGCTCAGGGAATTCGACGATGTGATAATGAAAAAAGGATACGTAAGCCGGTCGGAAGCTATACGCGACCTCGTCAGAGATGCATTAGCGGAGAATGAATGGAAGAATCCCGATCAGTATATGGTCGGCGTTATCGTGATGATATACGATCATACCGTCGGAAATGTAAAAGAAAAACTGATGAACATACAGCATGACCACGGACAGAGCATAAACACAACGATCCACGTACATTTGGATCACGACAGATGTATGGAGATACTGCTGGTGAACGGTTTGCTTTCGGATCTGAAGGATGTTACGGATGAGATCACGTCGGTGAAAGGGGTCCTTCGCGGAAAGCTCACAATGGTGTCGCCGACCACCGGGAACATGCACCACATCGGTCATCGGCATTGATCGCGGTCATTCGACAACGATTTATATGAGCATCGTTTCGACACTTCGAATGAAAAAGCTTGTCATAACCGAGAAGGCTAACGCCGCCCGCAGGATCTCCGCCATACTTTCGGGCGGGAAGACAAGGTCTGCCAACATCGGCGGGGCCAACGTCATCATATTCGATGCACCGGACGGCGAATATAACGTGGTAAGCCTTCGCGGGCATATCCTGGAACTTGATTATCCTGAGGAATACAACGATTGGAGCGGAACGTCACCGGCAGATCTCGTATATGCTCCGCAGGTCAAAGTCGTACGTGCAAAAAGCACACTTGATGCGATACGCGACCTTTCCAAAGTGTCCGATGAGATCATAATAGCGACTGACTACGACCGCGAGGGAGAGCTCATCGGCATGGAAACGGTGAGGGCTGCCGGCGCAGACATGACGAAAGTGAAACGCGCGAAGTTCAGCGCATTGACGAAAACTGAGGTTGAATACGCTTTCGCTTCGCTCACGGAACCCGATGTCCGGTTATCGGATGCCGCCGAAGCGAGACAGATAATAGATCTGACCTGGGGTGCCGTGCTTACGAGAAGCGTCTCATTATCATCCGGTCAAGTGGGAAAGAATTTCCTATCGGTCGGAAGAGTACAGAGCCCGACGTTAAAATTGCTTGTTGATCGTCACGAAGAGATAGAGAACTTCGTACCCAAACTATACTGGAGGATCGGCGGGAAGTTCGGAATGCTCGCTTTCAAAGGAGACCACACCGGCAATCCTTTCTGGGATAAAGGGAACGCGGACGCAGTGCTTGCGAAATGTAATGAAACAAAGAAAGGTACCGTATCATCTTACGAAGTATCCTTGAAAGAAGAATACCGCCCTCCGCCGTTCGACACCACCGCCATGCAGGTGGAAGCGAATAAGATAGGTATTACACCGGCAGCGGCCATGAAGGCCGCCGAGGATCTTTACACGGCCGGTTACATCTCATATCCGCGAACTGAGAACACCGAATACCCGAAAAGCCTGAGTCTGAAAGGCGTTCTTGAAAGGCTTAAGGATTCGGTCTTCGCGGAAGAGGTCAAAGAGATACTGTCACAAGAAAAGATCATCCCTTCCAAAGGGAAGAGAAGGACCACCGACCATCCTCCCGTATATCCTACGTCGTCGGCATCGCCGGATAAGATGAAAGGCGACAAATGGAAGTTATACGAACTCATCGTAAGACGCTTCCTGGCAACGGTCGGACCGAACGCGGAAGCCGAGGTCACCAAATGTATGATAGATGTGAACGGAGAGGCGTTCGAAGCGACGGGATACGTTCTCAAGAAAGCGGGATGGAAGAGATATTACGCAAAGTACATCACCACGGGTGATACACACATCCCCGACCTTGCCGTCGGGTCTGAGATCGATGTGAGGTCGGTGACGCAGGAGGCATCGCAAACGAAACCTCCGTACAGATACAATCAAGGTTCGCTGATCCAGGAGATGGACCATCTGAATCTTGGAACGAAGAGCACAAGGCACGACATAATCGGAAAACTATTCTCCAGGAACTATGTGCAAGGTAATTACCTCATTCCCACACCCGTCGGCATCGCTTTAACAAAATCGCTGGAGAAGCACGGCGGCGGGATAACGGAACCGGATATGACCGCGAAGCTTGAGGAGGATATGAAAAGGATCGGCCTCGGAGAACGTACTTTGCGATCGGTCGTTGAAGAATCGCAGAACATGCTTCACAAGGTCGCCGAGAAGATCAACGATGAAAGAACGGAGTTGGGCGACGGCATAAGGGCTGCGACCAAAGAGCAGCAGCATATCGGCACCTGTCCGGAATGCGGCAACAGCATTTCGATAAAGCGGTCAAAGAAAGGGAATTTCATCGGATGTGACGGATATCCCGAATGTACTCGTGCATACCCGCTTCCCCGAGGAGCGATGATACAGACGACGGACGAAGTGTGCGAACTCTGTAAGCTTCCGAAACTGAAGATCATAAGGAAGGGTTCTCCCCCTCAGACGATATGCATAGACCCCAAGTGCGCTTCCAATGAATCGAAGAACGATCTCGGAGCGTGCCCGAAATGCGGCGGTCGTATCAGGATCTTGTATTCGAAGAGCGGGAAAAGGTTCGCGGGATGTTCAAATTGGCCGTCGTGCGACCGAACGTATCCGCTGAGACTGTCGGGTTCCCTCGCGGCCACGGACGAAGTGTGCGATAAATGCGGTTCTCCGATCGTATCGGTCAACGGACGGGATGAATGCATAAACATGGAATGCCCGGGAAAAGGCAATGCCCCGAAGAAGAAAGTGGGCGTTGTCAAGAAGGAATGATCACCTTATCGTGATGACGCGTCTGTGCTCTTCGTTACGGCACATCGGATCGTTGCAATCGGGATCCTCGCATCCTATCTCCGAATGAACGATCATGTTCTCGCATTCGAGCATTCCCTCCACGTTGGAAACGAGTATCTCCGCGGTCCTTTGCCGATCTATTCCGTAAACGATCACATTCACCGTCATTGAGTATTCTTTCACGGGATCGGTGAACGCCGAACGCATCCTGACGTTACCGTCATCCGTCGTTGAGCTTATCGATAAGAATCCTTCTCCGGATCTTACGTTCGCTTTTATGTGACCGATCATCCACGCTCCGGCTTCTGCACAGCCTATCGTCACTTTACTCAGAAGCTTTGAGAATATCTCGTTAGCGTCATCCGCGCTCACGGGCGCCGGGAACGAACCCGTAAGGGTTGCCGCTATCGCCGACGGTATGAATTCTGCGTCAGATGTCAAATTGCGTCACCTGTTCCATGTTCACTCCCTTATCCGCCTGCACCCTGAGGATCGGACCTTCGTACCGCAGCGAACGTATGTGTTCTTCGATCCCGTCCGCCTCTTCGTTCGACACCGTATCCGTTTTGTTGATCAACACCAGATTTGCAACGGCGACCTGGTTCTTCAGCGGGCGTTCGAACATCTTCCTTATTTTCAGGAATCTCTCGGCATCTACCACAATTATTGTAAATATCGACGTTACGGTCAGTCCCGTGACATCGTCAACGGCATCGATGACCTGATGCGGGTCCGCTATCCCGGTGGGCTCTATTATCGCTATATCGGGGTTCACGACCGCCTGAAGCGTCCTCAGCGTATCGATCATACCCGTCTTCATGGTGCAGCAGATGCATCCTCCTTTCAACTCCCTGACTTTAAGGCCGCTGCGTTCCAATATCTCGCCGTCAACGCCTACGCTGCCTATCTCGTTCTCTATTATGGCGACCATGGAACCATTGTCGGAAAGCGTTTCCGCCACCCTCAGTATTACGGATGTCTTACCCGAACCTAACATACCGGAAACGATGAGAAGACGCATGGACCCGCCACACTATGCATATTAAAAAACTATGCTCCCCGGATATCGTCCAGAGTACCGTCATAATACCCGTTAAGATAGTCGATATCCATGGAAATGCGGTTATTTCTGCATCCTGCGCACTCGAGGCTCTTATTGAGGATCTTCTTCAGTCTTACCGTATTCTTGTCTATGGATACTATGCTGCCGCATTTACAATATATCTTTGACATATCGTAAGGTCTCACCCTGTCGATGGTGGCATTGACCAACGGATTCACCTCTGCTCGCAGAGCGCCGTAATTACAGAGCGTTCGCTGACAGAACCGCTATTCTCATTCATAGTACCCCCTTTCCGCGAGGCTCCCAAAAGCCGTATGAAGGTTGTGCCTCCGAATGGCCGCAAACTCGCTGGCGGTACTATCCGCAGACTGCATATAAGCCTTTTGACGGGTCGCGGGCGGGATATTATATAGGGTACAAAAAATCTGGTAATTCACATCGTTAATGATTCGATGATTGACGAAGGAAGCGGAAAAACGACGGAGTTCAGAGTTCGCCCAACTGCCTGAGCTGCGCCAGGACATATTCCCTTATTTTAGACGGATGCTCGTTAATTACCTTTTTCCCGGCCCTCATCAGTGCCGTTTCGATCATCACCATCATCGAACCGCATGAACACTTCACATCATCATCCGGCGACAGGGAAACATCCATTGAGAGACAATGCGGGCATCTGTACGTATACTTCCTTCCGCCGAATTTTCCTTTCTTCGATATCGACGACCCGTTCTTGCATACGAGGTCCATGGAGATATCGAGCGTGGGCGCGTTGCTTATCGACGTTCCGACGCCGAATCCGGAGACGCCGGATCCCATGAGATCTCTTATGCTGTTTTCATCAAGACCTCCGGAAGCTATTATATCGACCTTTTCAAAACCGTTCGAGTCGAGTTCCCATCTGACCTCTTGTATGATCTCTCTCATGGAGCCTCTTCTTGAACCGGGCGTATCCAAACGGACGCCTTTCAGATCTTTTACCAATTTGCATGCGTTTATGGACGCCTCCCTTTCGTCGGAGAACGTGTCTATGAGCATTATTCGCGGGACGCTCTTCTCTATCATCTCGTCGAACGCGGTGAACGCCGCTTCGTCGCTCCCCATCATCAGCATGAGAGAATGCGGTACGGTCCCGACGGGTTCCTTGCCTATTATGTCGGCACCCATCTTCGATGCGACGTCATCGCAGCCTCCTATGTATGCCGATCTGTCCAGAACGCCGGAGATCGCGGGATGCATCCTTCTGTTGCCGAATGCCATCACTTTCTTGTCTTTCGCCGCACACCTTACACGCGCTGCAGCCGTCGCAACTCCGGAAGGATGGCATAACATCCCTAACATCGCCGTTTCCATTTCACCGAACTCGGTGTAACGACCACGGACGTTCATCAGCGGAACGCGTATACCTTTAGGGCTCCTGGACCTGAATATCGTTCCCTCCGGGACGCCGAATATGTCTATGTTCATGCCTTCGGCGAGACGTAACACTTCTTCGGTTCCGCAGAGGACGGCCCACGGCCACCCTTTCGGTAACGAACCGATCGAGAACTCCGCCCACGCTTCCGTTTTGTCCAGACCCTTGGCACTGAGTATCTTCTTCGTCCTTTCGAAATACACGTCAGTGGTGTATGCGCTTCTTATCTCCTTCTCAGTTGCAGCGAACAGTCTGTCCATATCAACACCTTCACAACGTGAACACTTTCTTCCCCGGGAACACCGCTTTTGAACCGAGTTCCTCCTCTATCCTCAGTAATCTGTTATACTTCGCGGTCCTCTCGCCGCGCGCCGGAGCGCCCGTCTTTATCTGACCGGATCCCCATCCCACCGACAGATCTGCGATCGTCACATCCTCGGACTCTCCGGAACGGTGTGATACGACCACACCGTAACCGTTGTCGAAGCTCATCCTTGCCGCGTTCCCCGCTTCGGTGATCGTTCCTATTTGGTTGACCTTCAGAAGCAACGCGTTGGCGGCGTTCATCTCAATACCGCGCAGCAAGCGTTCTGTGTTCGTGACGAAGAGGTCGTCCCCGACCACTTGTACATTGGCGCCCACTTTTGCTGTAAGTTCCGCCGTCGAATCGAAATCGTCCTCGAAGAACGGGTCCTCTATGCTTATCAACGGATAGGATTTCGTCATCGCAACATAATGGTCCGTCAACTCGGATGCGGAAAGGAGCATACCGTCCACGTTGTACTTTCCTTTTTCAAAGAATTCACTTGATGCGGCGTCCAATGCCAGGAATATATCCTTTCCCGGTGTGTAACCGGCGGAGGATATCGCATCGACGATAGTGTCCATCGCCTCCGCGGATGTTGCCAGCGGCGGGGCGAATCCGCCTTCGTCGCCTATGTTCACAGCAGCCGGGCCGTACTTCTTCTTCAATAGTGATTTCAGTGACATGTAAACTTCCGACGCCATTCTGAGACATTCAGAGAATGACGGTGCTCCCGCGGGTATTATCATGAACTCCTGAATCATCAGGTCTCCGCCTGCGTGCTTCCCTCCGTTTATGATGTTGAACATCGGTACGGGGAGCGTAACGCCGTCGTCTCCTATGTGCTTATACAACGGTATATTCTCAGCGTACGCGCCGGCATGCGCCGCAGCGAACGATACCGCGGTAGTTGCGTTGCCTCCTAATCTTGTCTTATTATCGGTGCCGTCAAGCTCTATCATCGCTTCATCTACAGCATACTGATCGGTGACGTCCATTCCGGTGAGTTTTCTATTTATTTCATTCCGTATGTTGTCAACGGCTTTCATCACACCCTTTCCGGAATACCTTTTTCCGCCGTCCCTGAGCTCATGCGCTTCAAAAGAACCCGTTGACGCTCCGGAAGGAGCTATTGCAGTGATCTTCCTTCCGTTCACTGTGATCTCAGCCTCAACTGTCGGGTTGCCTCTGGAATCGAGAACTTCTCTGGCCCACACGCGTTCTATCTTCATTATCTCACCACATAACAGACAAAGAATTTAACGTCTGTGCAACCGTATCAAAGTATAATACAGCTGTGACCTGCGGTCACAGTATTGGAAAATTTAAGAAAGGGCGTAAAGCCCGCACAAGCGTCCGCTTATGACTTCCTGCTCTCTTTAGCCTTGGGCCTGAGCTTGGTGTACCCGCACTTGCGGCACTTCGTTGCCTTGGGAGGATTGGTAACTGAACAGCTCATGCATACGGATTTGTCAAGGAGCCTGCTCTCAGCTTCTTTAAAACGTGCCATGTTGGTTCTCCGTTTGCTCCCAACATGGAAGCATTAT
>Ga0123353_10000777_pt1 | contig 38862 bp, 38 predicted proteins | sample TergutLab28metaG_3_FD_92763 | JGI IMG/M metagenome (GOLD analysis project Ga0123353, IMG submission 92763) | Labiotermes labralis P3 segment gut microbial communities from Petit-Saut dam, French Guiana - Lab288 P3 | ecosystem: Host-associated > Arthropoda: Insects > Digestive system > Gut ... | reverse complement strand
TGGTTGATTACCAACCCAGATGCACGTATTGATCACGACTTGGAGGGCGCACAGACGCACTTGTATCCACCGGGTAACGCAATAGACGCCGGTAACCTAGCCGTAACTAACGGCTACGTTGGGGCGCAAGCGAACGGTAGCAGAGTATTCAGGCTGTCCGGGCCCAGGGCTGCTGACAACACTGTTGATTACGATATCTATGAGCTTGTACCGGTTGGCAGGGTACCAGATGCCGGCCGAACCAGTGGGCAGCATTCGTGGCTTAGAGAGGACGGCACTATTGCGGTCAACACGACTACTGACAGAGTTCTCACCAAGCCCTTTAGAGTTACCACTTGCTATTCGGAGTTCAGGCAGAATGAAGTGATACCCGTACTGACAGCATCCAACAGGCAAATAAGCCTCAACAGCGAGCTTCCTGAGGAGCCCTTTGGTGACGATCCTAGCGAGATATCAATTTCAGGGCACTTGCTGGCGCCAATGGTGACGCATCGTAACGGTACAAAGCATATTCCCGTCAACACCAGCACGCAAATAGGCGTTAAGTTTAGCCCTGATAACTCTGTGGCTCGTGTCATTCGCAGCTGGAGCTATTCTGTAGAGTTAGACGCCGCCCAAGTGGTTGTTGGGTTCGAGATCGAGGGTCGTCTTGAGGGTTATCACGGCGTAGCTGGCAGGCCTGACTGGGAAACGGTCAGCGCAATGAGTGACTTCAGTATGCTGAGCCCGGAGAACACCAACGGTCGTAGGACTGTGTATACGGATTACAAAGCGGTGACGCCGAGAGCATGGACCGAGTTGAGGATTACGCCGAGGCAGTTTAGGACCTTTACTGCTAACGGTAATTTCAACCTGTCTGGCGGTAGTGAACTGGCAACAGGTGTCATGAATAATGCCCGCTTCGGTCAGTTCCAGGTGTATGAGGGGTACCCTGTGATCAAGAGACACGGCAATGGGCTAACTTTGCCTGGCACTAAAACCCACCCGCAGCTAAATCTGTTCGCGTCAATCACGCCGCCGGCGAATAACGCCAGCACTACATCAGGTGGTATTGCCTTTGTGTCGTGGGATGCGAGTACAGCCGATCCCACTGGATACCTGGAGCCGCTTAGGGACGGTCGTATTCGACGCTCCATTACGCTGCAGGCTGGTAACGAGTGGGGGACTGAAACAATACTTGAGCGCGTAAACACCGAGCACAATCCGTATACGTTTAGAGCTGTCGGTACTGAAATGAGGGTGTTTGAGTATCGTGTACTCGGCACTAACCCGGAGTCGCCTGATTGGCGATACGAATACGGGTGGTACGATGGTTACCAGTGCCCGTGCACTTGCGGTTGTAAAACACTCCGTCAGCTTGAGCTGTGTGCGTGCGAACATGACGAGATGTGCGATCTGACGCTTGAAGCCGGTGAGTGTAATTGCGAACGCTACGGAGCTTGCGCCGCCCCTATCGGTGAGGATGGTTGTGAGTGTGAGCGTTGCGAGGAATGTGAGTCGTCGCCAGAGGACTGCGAGTGCGAGCACGAGGTGGACTGTAATCTTGGGAAATGCGGCAAACTTTGCGCACGCATGGTGGAGGTAGGCAGCAAAAGTTACGAAGCATACTGTAGGGATTGCCCGTGTGAATGTCCATGTGAGTGCGACCGTAAGATACCGTGGGAGACAGTGTGGGAGGAGAATATTTCTCAATCTTGGACTCAAATACCTTACGACCAGTCGAGATATTTGCTCGGCATCCTACTGGGAAGTCCCATTAACTTGGTGGGGGTGAGGTATGACGCACCTGTGACACTTGAGTCTTCGGTGGTGGGCACCATTATGTGGGAATATACGAACACCTGGCTACCCAGCACACAGTCTACGTTTAGGACGGCCGCTGCTTCCGGCGCAAACGGCTGGACACGATTACCGCAGGCAACCATTAACACCTATAGAGAGCTCGGGCGACTAGCCACGTACTACCCAATCACTCAACAGGAAGAGATTACAGCTCTTGCCAAGAAGACGTGGCGCGTTATCTCGGATGTTCCACTTACGCCCGAGGCGGAAGTAGCCGACAAGACACTTATTCGACTGATCAACGATGCGTCAGATGCGAATACGCCACCTGAGCGTAGGGACTATCGCCTGGCTAGGTATGAGCGTGACGTGTCTGGTCGTGGCGGTCAGTGGATAGGTCTTGGGGACGACATTCTCGGGTTCGACATACAAAACTGGCTTGATAGTATAGGTGTCGTACCCGAGGGTACGGCAGCCATAGACTGGTGGATGGAGAACTCCGGGGCCAAGCTAACGCAGCTTCGTGACGCGTGGTATGCCGCGCATCCAGGTATTTCGCCCCTTAGGACAAGAGGATATACCTGCGAAAAATGCCAGCACCGGTTCGTACAAGACCCTGGCGGCCCGTGGATTGACAGGGGCCTAGCGCCTTATGGTGACCATAGAGGTCGCCAACATCAACGTACAGTAGGGCTGGGCGAGACCAATAACCCGCTTTCAGCAGTTAGATGTTTTCGCCTGCACGCCGCCGGGCTCGCTAACTCTCTCAGTCTTGTTGGTGAGAAGTTTCGAGTAGTGATGGGCGAGTTACAGTTGTTTGAGCTCTTCCGGCACCCCGTGACAGGTAGCGACAATAACCGCGCCGACATCAGTTTCAGAGATATCTGGATCAATAACCGCAGCGTCAAGTACAACGACATCATAATCAGCAATACGAACCCGGCTATTCGTATTTTTGGGCTCACCATCAACGGGGACCCACCCGGGGCCGACGTGCGACTATACTATCACCAGCAGTCCTGGGGCGATCTGGCCTATACAGCTCTCACCATAAACGAGCCAACCTCGCGCGAGGCCAACGTGAACGCCACGATCCAGCTGGGTAACAGGTTCACTAATCTGAGCGCCGGTACCGAATCCTCTAGGCAAGGTGTCACGGATGTCACGCTATTCCTCGCGGTCAACAGTACCGCCGGATCCAGGTATCAACCGTTCTTCACTTTCAGGGTGTACAGGACTGAGCGAGCGGCACAGAACGTCTTAAACCTAACCCAACCGCTTGAAATGACGATGATAAGTACCGGTAACGGATCAGCCTCTGTGGATGCCGCTAACGTCAATACCTAGACTATAATTTAGGCATGATTATCTCCCCAGCGGCCTTCCAGACGGTCAACGTCCTTCACGGCGTGCACAATGCGTTCAAGTGCACGGACGAGGTGTACATGTTCTCACAGTCTGAGGAGGACTGCCATCTTTACGTCCAGAAATCCTACTGGGGGCGCGATCCGAGGGACGATTTCGTCGCACCTAATTTCGTGGAGTATAGGGACAATCTCTTCATCATCAGGCCAGACCTCGTTGGATATCCAAAGGATTCAATGTGGGAGGGGGACATAATCAGCACGGACACATCGTCGCAGAGTGGTAGTGGCGACTCTGGTTGGTGGGGCAGCGGTGATGGTGTCATAGACCTAGGCCGCCGTGGCTATGGCGGCCCATTGGTTGCGTTTGACCGCGAGGGTTACCGTTTTGGCGCTGGCCTAGATCCAGTACCTGTGCGGGTAGGCCAGTATAGAATGGTACTCCCACCGAATAATCTTGGCCCTCTCCCTGCGTTCCGCCACGAGAGCCAGACAGTCTCATCGCAGGGACTGTTGTGGTGGTTCCTGATGACTCAATCGTACTTCCTGCCCCAATCGCTCAGGCTTATGAAGTGTCCAGACCCCGCAGTGGACTGTACGTATCAGCGGTGGATACCAAACACACAGACATGGTTCCCTAACAGGTTTATGCCGTACCACGCGGCCCCTAACTTCTCTAACATAAAGAGCTGCGGTCTTTCATGGATGGACGCCATTGCCCCATCCATCAAGTTTGGCGATGAGAGGGTCGTGCACGCTATACTCCTTTACCGTCCCCACGAGGGCGTCCTTCCCGGGACTACTTACACCTGCTGGAGCTGGGGCTCCTGGACTGTTCACTGGATGCCAGAGACCTGGCCCGGCAATACGCCAGATGGAGGCCGTGACGAGGAGTTCAAGAATATCCAGCTGTTGGGTGCTCCAGAGTATTCCGAGAGGTACAATGTCCTCTTTGACCTCTCTGAGCGGAGGTACAGAGGCCCAGACAAGGCTGATCAGCGCCTAATAGTTGGAGGTACGGAGGCTGAGTTTGGCGGTTCGTATATTGGCGGGACACCGGAGATCATAAGACTGCAGTACCCGCTGTCACTCAGGGAGCTCTACCTCAGGTGGACTGGCTCCCTCTCACACTTCCAACTGATTGATTCTCCGCTGTTGGAGATATCCGACTGGTATCTCTCCGAGTTCCCGGAGAACAAGTATAGGTGGCAGCGAGAGGAGGCTCGTGAAATTGCTCGTAATCCCGCCAACCTTTTACAGGAGGGCAGATGTTACGGTGTTGACTGCGACGAGGAGGATCACCTTGAGGCAGCGGCCAATTTTGACCCATTTGCCGAGTTAGGTCTGATGGACTTCGAGTACACGGGGGACTTTGAAAGGGGCATCACTTTCGCTCATCCTTGCGACCGCGCCAGGTGGAGCGAGTATTCCTACGCTCAAAACAGGTTTGAGCGACCTGAGGTGAAGGACGGCAACCCTACCGGCAACGTAGAGTTCACTTATACGCCTTCTCGTCTCAACCCGTACGCTGGTGTTGACTATTACGCAGCCAAATGTGAGCAGTGGGTGACGGCCAGTGAGTCTGAGCGCGCTACGACGGGTGACGTGTGGAGTTTCTTGAACCTTTTGGAGGGTTACTTTGTTCGCGTTCATAATGGGTGGAGTTGGGGCTCTGAGGAGTACCGCCTCAAAGGGCGCCCCATTTGCCCGTACGACGCCGCCAACGCTGACTTATTCCCTACGCGAGTGCTTATTAACTGGTGGCAGACGCTCCCTTTTGAGGATGTCTATGGCGCTTGGGACGCTAACGCCTACGACGACTGCCTCGCTCACACCAGTGAGATGGTTCATGACAGGATGCGGACTGTTCACATCCGTGACGTCTCTGACAATCGCCTTTATGAGATGAACAAGGCTCTCCTGAAGTGGTACTACAACTACGAGGACAATTCCTGGAAGACCAACGCCACCCGGCACAGCACATCAGACCAGCTTAGGTTCATCGTCGAGCTTCGCGCCCCTAGGGAGGTCATTGGCGTCATCAATCCGATGTCCAACCCAGCTACGTTCAACCGTCCTACATTCTTTGGTGAGCAGTCTCGAATGTACGACACCCAGAAGACGGGCTTACGCACATCTAACTTCCTGATACACCCTGGCCTCTTTGAGCATTACAACGCCCCTTACAAGGTACTCCTTGAGAGCAAGCTGACTGACAGCCCGCAGGAGCAGTGGGCGCTGATGGACGAGTATACGCTTGACCTCTTCAGCACTCGCGCCCACACCTATCTCTCGTATCCCAGGAGAGCCAAGTACATACGCATTACCATTCAGGAGTGGTACAACACAGCTGCCTTGCTTAGTGACCTCAAGAAGTCCTATTTTCAGACCCAGAACAAGTTCTCCAGGGGTTACGGGGGCACTCTCTTCGAGTCCCATAACCAGTGCTCTCCGTCCGACTGGTCAGAGACCACCCCAGTAGATCACGGCAGAGTCAATCCACTAGCTGGTCGTGACTTAGGGGAGTATACCAGCGCCTTCGGCCGATCTACGATCACTGGAGGCGAGGAGTGGACAATAGGTCGCCTGCTGGACAATCCGCCAGACTGGTCAGACACTACCAACCATCTCCCAGATATAAAGAATATAGACATGCCCAACTTCCTTGAGGGAGCGAGGGAGGAGTATGAGAGATGGGAAAGACTTACTCTTCCATCCTTGTGGAAAGCCATATACATTCCCCCATTCATATTCTTTGGGGACAACAACATGCCAAGACGATGAGCAAGATCTGTATCCATGCGGACGTACAATCTAGGCCCTGTGAGAACTCTCCGTTCTCGAGGGCCATTGTTTGTAAGGTAGGCATGTCTAACCAGTGTCTAAAAAAATGCACTGCTGAGAAGTGCACCAGTTACTCCCCACCTAAACCTGAGACCCCTAGGGACTACCCTCGAGGTGCAAACAGTTTGCACCTGAGCACCCCTCAGCAGAGACCTCAACAACAGCAGATCCTCCCCTCCCAACCTCGCTCTTCATGCGGTTCTTGTGGAAAAAGGTAGCCAGACCTCTTGACACCGTAATTCGTTTTCGGTAAGCTTTCGGAGCCGCGCCCCTCCGAAAGTGGGGTGCCAATCGTATAATGAGCCTTTTGTTAGCTCGATTTAGCTCTGGTGTCTACTGAAACCCCCTGCGTACATGAGCGCCGTAAGCCAGTCATTTGTGAGAACGGATGGCGCGTAATGTGTGCCGCCAAACAACCTGAGCGGTGCAATTCTGAGTGTACTCCTGAGAAGTGCCAGTACCATCGCTCCTTCTTTTCCTCGCGCGAGGCTAGACCAGCTCAACCAAAGCAAACCCCTGCAAAACAAGCACCACGCGCTCCTCTCAGGGCCACCAACCCTAAGAACGCTCCCAGATCAGCCACTAGGTGCTGTGGACGTGGTAACAAGTAATTGACACCAGGTCGACCCGACCTATAATTACGGCATAACAAAGGAAAGCAGTATGGGACCGATAAAACTTGGACCAGAGACACCAGGGGAATGGGGGTGCTTATTATTTGGGGTATTCGGCATGATTACCCTTGTACTGATAGGCTCTCTCACTGTACTCAGGTGGTTCTGGTGGTTATTCAACTAACAAAGGAAAGCAGTATGACGATTTTTACAACTAGCAACACGGCGGTACTCATCGCCACTACTCCCCAGTCGTCCGAGAGCGCCGTGTACGGCGGCGGGGACGACCTTATGACCACGGCCAAGGAGCACGGTATACGGCTCAGGTGGCTCTCCTTCAGGGAGCCATTCCATACGGACGTGTACAACAAGTTCCAGAAGTTCAAGGAGCTGATGCCCACCTTGAAGGAGGAGGGTTACAAGTATGCGGCCATCTTGGACGCCCCGTCCGTCCGGTTCAACAGGCCATTGGATGAAACCCTTGCCAAGTTCAACGCCGAGATACTCGCTGACCCGCAGAAGCTGACAAATGCGGACGGTAAGGTGTGGGTTGGTACTGTACCGGTGCCTCACGTCCCACTGGACAGCGACGCCTTCAGGAAGACCATAGGCGAGGAGGGAATACCGCTGGCCTCTCACATGCTTCTGGGCAGTCTGGACGCCTTCAACGAGCTCTTTACAGTGTGCATTGAGATCTCGAGGGAATACTACGCCGAGGCCCCCCGACCCGGAATAGCGGCGGAGCTTGCCCGTGAGCCGGAGTTTGCCAAGGAGCCGGTGAAGTACGTGAACAACGGGCAGTTTTTGTTGCTCTTGGCGGCCATTTACAACCCAGAGCTCTTTGGGACGCTCTTTTCACTACAGGAGAACAGACATGAAGCTTAACGGAACGGAATTACGCACTGGTGATATGCTCTTCTCCCCCATGCGGAACTGGTTGGTCAGGATGACCGCCTGGTTCACGGGGGAAAGAGTTTACAGGGTTGGCATCTATTGCGAGCAGTTGCGTAAGGTGGTGGAGATAGTGCCGTTCTTTGGTATGCGAATATCTCCGCTGTCCAAGTGGAAGGGAGCATTGGTTGCCAGGCACTCCTTGTTGCCGGAGTTTGAGCGGCTGAGGATAGCAGATGACCACATCAGCCTTCAGGAGCGCCTGATGATGGACTACCCGGGGCCAATCTTTACGGTTCATGCCGGCTCTACGTTTGCTAACGATATGTACAGTTTGGCGGGCTTGCCGCTGTTACGGGCCGGTGGGCGGGACAGTGTGTTCGGCAGGGCCGGTACGATACCTATTTGCAAGTGCCAGGACATCGTGGTCTGTGAGGACCTGAGGCTACTGGGTATGCTTGGCCTAGAGGCCGAGTGTATGGACGAGGCTATGGACAGTTTAGCTGCGAGGAGATAATGAGAGTCACAGGTAATTGGTTGGTGGGCATGACCAGGTATGCCAGTATCGTCGAGCGGTTCCCGTTCATGAAGACGTTGGCATATACGTACCGGGCTAGCTTTGGCAAGAGCTGTACCGGATGCGGAAGTAAGGCTGACGGTAGGGCGTTTACTACGCAGGTTAATGAGGTGCTGAAAATTCTTTCCTCGATACCTGAAGAAGAGATAAACGTGTTCAAAGAGATGACGAAACAGGAGAAGCTGAAGATATCGTTCGTGAACGTCAGGGGTCAGATGGAGACGGTTGAGAGGTAAAAAAAGGGCATCGCAAGCTACCCTTTTTTCAGTCCAGCGGCTTGTACCGCTGGACTGTGTTTGGGGCGAACCCGTCCCATGGGCAGAACCCGAGGCGCACTTTGCGCCCGTGCTCGTTTGTGTGCAGGGACACATCTCCCATTTTGTAGAAGTCCCACCAGTTTGACCCAATGGAACCGCACCAGGTGCAGTCAGCAGTTGACCTGCTGTAGTCTCTGGTGCGGAGCGGCGCCTCCGGTTGGTCGGATGACCAGTGGTCGCTGAGGCGGTATACGCCTTTTTCTGTCTCCCAGTATGTTGAGTGGGAGACGACCTCTCCGTTCGACCACTTTGTGTGGGTCGGATTGGTGAGGTCTTTGATCGCTTCAAGGTCCACCTCTACAAAGGTGGCCTGCGTGTGCGACCAAAACATAAAGGAGCCTTCAAACCCCTTTAATGTTTCGCAAAACTCTCCATCAAGGTTGTAGAAGCCTTGACGTTCATTGAGTTCTGCGAGACCTTCTTTAAGTTCACAGAATTTCGTCATGGTTTCTCCTTTTGTTGAGTGTTAAATTATGACACTATTGCTTAGCACAAAAATGCCCATTTTTTAATGTCTAAAAAAGGACCACAAGGGCCCGTCGTTTTACCGCTTTTTGTCGGCAATAGCTCTTTGGATCTCCTCCCGCAGGATGCGTTCGACCGTCTCCTTAATCCAAGGCAAGTCCAGTCTCGCGCTGACGAGTATCTCGTCAGACGCCAACCTCTCAGCGATGTTGTCGCTGATTCTTCGGTAGATGCTTTTATCGTCGGTACTTTGACTGAAGTGCTCGAGAGCGGCTTGGTTTGCTTCGTCCAGCCCGTAGAAGAGGTCGGTATGCTCCTCCCCTGTTATGGGTACTATTTTGAAAAGCCTAGTTGTACACATGCGGACGTGAGCGACTAATGTTCGGCCCTGTCTTACCTCCGTTTCCACAATTGGAAACTGCAGTTTAGTGTTGAACTTCTTCCAGCGGTCCTCGATGTACTCGGCAGCCTCGACGAAGCTCTTAAATGTCCTGACGGTGGTTGTAGGTTTTATGCGAGATTTGTTGAAGCGAGGGAGGACTCGCTCGTAGAGACGGTATTCGTCGGCATTGATCCTTACGATGTCCCCCACGTGTACGGCGTAGTACATTACCATCCATTGGGACGCCACTGCTGTAACTTGTTGTTCCATAAAAACTCCTTTCGTTGTTGGGGTGTAACACAATGTCACACCAATACTATTTGCCACTGGATGGCCCCTGTTTTAGGTCTAAAAAAAGGGGCCAGCGGCCCCGTCTGTTACTCCGTCTTGAGTTGGAGTTCGAGATCCTGGTGTTTCTCAACTGGTAGCGGATACCACTTGCCGGTGGGGTAGTTTCTGGTGAACATCTCCAGTGGTGTGACCTTACCGTTGGAAAACACCACCTCGGCAGGCGTTGCGAACGGCGCCAGCGAGTCTACTATTTTGCAGTCGAACCGGTAGTGCTGGTTGCCCTCTTTAACTATGAACGAGTACCACCTGTCGTTGCTAACCTTAATGAGCGCTACGGGCTCGCCGGTCGGCGGACCCACCAAGTGCGGCACAGGTAGTGTCCTGGTTTCCACTTGGTCAGCTATCGAAGCCGGTACAGCTTCCCAGGTGGCGCCTGGGAACATAGCTCTGAAGGCGTTAAGGGACATTGTACGATCCGGTGTAATGACGGCTTGCGTGCCGTTGCTGCGCAAGATAATCTTGGCGTACACCGTTCGGTATCCACAATTTACAGCGTGCCAGATGTTGTAGGGTATTAGCCTCTTGATATCCGGTACTCCTTCCGAGACGTCGAACTCGGTCGACTCCTCATCGTCGTCGCCATAGACCTCCTCCTCCGCCTCCCTGAACCGCTGTTTCAGGGTTTCGAGCCTCCTCCGTCTGCACGACGGGCAGGCCTCTCGTACAGCATCTTTGACTGCTTTAGCCGTTGCATTTATCGCCGCTACTATCTCAGGCGGGAACATCTCAGTAGCCGATTCGTCATCAGGCTCCCAGTAGCCGACACAGAACTCCTTGGCATCGCTGAGCCTAGGTACCTTGGTGAGGGCAACTCGGCCACGGCTATCGGCGTAGTCGAAGACCTCGAACTCATCCTCACCTGTTTGTTCGATAGTACCGATGTCACAGGTGTAATCGTACACTATCCACTTATGAGGGCAGATACTTACGTTGGCGTTGTTTCGCAAGTTCCTTGACCCTTCGTGCGTGGCCGCATAAAAAGCATGCGCGGCTAGTTCGTAAGCGCGCTTTAGCGTATTCTCGCGGAGCCGATGGTGCTTAGTCTCACAACCAAATTCACTACGGTAGATCCAGCTACCGGCAGCTCTCTGGATGACGTAGTCGTTGAGGTCGGTTTTGTGTATCCACGCTATGTGAGTATTGTCCACAGTGACTGACCAAAGCACAGTGGCAAAGGTCAGGTGTCCAAACTCTTCCTCATCTGGGTTAGCGGTCTCGGCCTTTTCTGCGGGGTCTGCCGCTGCGGACCGGATGGTCCAGTGCTCTATTGCCCAGTCGATGGCTTCTGACGCGCTTGTGAGGGTTCTCAGTGATACTCCGTCAGCCCTGTCTATCACGCTGAAGACTTTGTCACCTAGGCGGCGCACGAAACCGAGAATGTTACCATCCCGGGTCAGCATCCATTCAATCGCGATTATTGCCGGGAATGGGTTGTCGTCATCGCCCCACTTGTTCTTTATGGCTACGGTGGCTGCTGCTAAGGTAGTGTAATTACACACGTGGGTATCAGTTGCGCTGGCCGTAATAGTGAAGCTCGGCGCCACCAGCGATCTCAGTGCGTAGTCGCTCTTAGTTGCCATTTTCATGTTGGCAACGTGTAGCTTGTGATACAGTACCGCCCATTGGATGGCGGTAAGTTCTGGTTTGTCTATGCTCATTTGAATCCTTTCGTTTTGTTAAGGGTTAAGACTTCTCAAGGTTATTTGCCACTGGATGGCCCCTGTTTTAGGTCTAAAAAAAGGGGCCATCGGCCCCGTCTGTTACTCAAGCTCTCGCCAGTGTCGCACACAGAATTCCTTGGCCTCTTTGAGGTTATCTGCGACCCTGACGGGGCAGCGCGGCTTGTAGTAGTCGAAAATTGCGTAATTGTATGGTTTGAGTTTCTCGATGGTTCCGACGTTGCAGATGTCATCAGATACGATCCACTTACATGCTTTGCAGAATATCCCTGAAGTGCCTGGTAGGCATATCACGTTTCCGTGCTCGGCTGCATAGAACGCTTGTATGGCTAGGTTACAGGCTTCTTCCAGCGTATCTTTCCGAAGTCGCTCATATGCAGTTTCGCGACCGTGTTCAAGACTGTATCGCCAGCTGTTGATGGCCCTTTGGACGATGTAGTCTCCACGGTCGCTCTGGTGTACCCAGGCGACAAGGACATCGCTTACGGTTACTGTCCAGAGAGCGGTGGAAAACGTAAGGTGTTCGAGCTCTTCCTCACACGGCTCAGGCACCTCCCCTATTTTCGGTACCCTGGTACTGCCCTCTTCAGCCCTGATACCCCAGTGCGCCATAGCCCAATCTACCGCCGCGCTCATCGTGGTGTATTGCCTTAACAGCACTCCCGTAGCCCTGTCAACTACGTTAAAACTATCGTTACCGGATTGCCGTACGTGGCCGAGGACTTCCTCGTCTTTGACTATTCCCCACTCAGTCCCAGTTATCGTTGGTGCGTGGTTGCTCTTGTCGCCCCATTTTTGCTTGATTGCGGCGCTGATCTCGCCCAGGCTTTTATGGTTGCTCAGCGCTCTATCTACAGTGTAGGCGCTGATATCAAGGCTCGGCGAAGCTACCGTGCTCAGTAGGTAGTCGCCAGGAGCTACCAGCGTTACACTGCCCACCTGTAACTGGTGGTACATTACTGCCCACTTTATGGGGGTGAGCGTCGGTTTGAATGCTTTCATTGGAATCCTTTCGTTTTGTTAAGGGTTAAGATTTCTCAGGGTTATTTGCCTTAAAGCGGTCAGCCTTTTAGGGACTAAAAAAGGGCCCGAGGCCCCAGCTGTCATAGCTCGATTCTCATATGCCGCACACACCACTCGATGAACTCTTGCGGGTCGTGCGGTGTCGTTTTCCAGTGCTTGTGCTTCATCCAGTTGCCGTCAGGCAGTTTTGTGTACCAGGGGATGAAGTATAACGTGACGCAGTACAGTTGCTGTGCCGCCGGATCCTCGGGTTTCAGGACCCAGTATTCAGCGACTGGACGACCGCCAACCAGCGAACCGGGTTGCGGTGTTATCCAGCATTGTTTGCGGCGGCCGCGTAGGCTTCTGCGACCCAGGATAGGTTGGTAGTCAAAGTACATGGGTGATCTCCTATCCTAAGGATTCTTTGAACTTCTTCAGTACCCAAGCTTTGGCCAGGTCGCACGTCGGGAACTCAACCCAGCAACTGGATGCTCTTGAGCTCGCTTTCCACGTGCCGTCTTTTTGAGGAAATACCCTTCCAACGGCGTAATCCCCTTGGCCATCCTTGAGGCTGTCGAAGCATAGAATCTGATGCTCGTCTGCCCCTGGCATCCACCTGCCAGTGACGGTGAAGGATACCTCCTCCAGCTCTTCGACCTCCAGCTCTTCTAGCTCCTCCGCCTTCTCGCTTGGCGTATCCTTAACGGTCTGCGGGATGTAACTGTTGATCGCTTTTGTAAACGCTCGCGTCATGCAGGCATTTTGGATGTCAGCCCCAGACACTCTTGCGTCGTGGAGGCAGGCATCCATGAAAATGGCACCATTGGCCCTGATACCGACCATATTCGCCCTGACCAGCATGGCGTTGGAGAAGTTTGCACCTGTCAGGTTTGCTTTGCTGAGATCTGCGCCGGTTAGGTCAGCTTCGCAGAGGTTGGCATTTGACAGGTCAGCGCCGTTGAGGTGTGCACCTATTAAAATTGCGTACCTGAGGTCAGCGTTTACCAAGTTGGCCCTACGGAGGTCCTCGTGCGCAGCGCTAAAGCACTCCCCGTCTTTAGGATCGTTGAGCCACTTACTGTGCTCGAATAGTCTTTGTCCTAGTGAATTCATTTGTCATTCCTTTGTTTGGGTAGGGGCTAATTCCCCACACTGTTATTTGCCACTAGATGGTACAGCTTTTAGGGCGTAAAAAAAGGGGCCAGTGGCCCCGGGTTTTACCCTTCGCAATCCTTCTCATATATTTGGCGCGCCTTAAGTGTTGCCGCGTGCAGGCTACTCTCATGCGCCCGAATTTTGCCATCTGTGTTAAGGATGGCATAGTTGGTCGGCGCGAGCTTCTCGACATAACCGACGCACTCATCTAGGCCGTTTACGGCGCACCACCTGACGACCGCGATGACCACCGGTTGCTTCAATTGATTGGAGAGGCCGGCCCAGCAATCCCGGGCATGTTTTTTCGCTTTTTCGATGTCGACGTGAGTCCCCATCGGCACGAAATATTCCTCCGTTCTGTAATAAAAGCTTGACGCCGGTTTGTTCGTAACCTTGTACGATACCGTGGCGTCTGGTAGTGGTTGCACAGATCTCTTGATGCTTCCGACGGGGTTGGTGCCCACTGAGACCTTCCAGATATCCTGCTCGAAGTCCAGGAGCATTAGTTCTGCCCCTTCCGGCTCGGCAGGCTCGCCACGAGCCAAGGCGTTGCGATACCTGTCTCTCACCCACTTCTCGGCCTTCTCCTTGGAGTTGTAGGCATTGTTTTGGCCTTCCAGATCTTCAGCTAGCCAATACTCCCCAACTTGGCGCCATCCGACAAAGCCTGCCAGCTTATCGCCGACTAAGACCTCGACGTCGCTCTCATCTGGTTCGTCTGTGGCCGGTTCCTCGGCCGCAGGCTTTTCAGGCGGTGTTGGGTAGACTTTACCGGCCTCGTCGGTGACCTCAGCAAGGCGAGTACCAGTTACGGTTGCCCTGCTCATGATGGCGTTCACCGTGAGCACACCCTTTAGCTGGGCGTAGCTGAGGTCCGCATCCATAAAGGAGGCGTGGGTGATTACCGCGTCGGTTAGGTCAGCTCTGACCAGCATGGCATTGGCGAAATTGACGCCTGTTAGGTTTGCTCCCCTTAAGTCAGCGCCTGTTAGGCACGCCTCTGACATGTTGGCGAACGACAAGTCCACACCGGCCATGTTGGCGCCGGTGAAATTGACCCACCTGAGGTCGCGTCCCTGCATGTACAGCTCTCGCAAGTCCAGGTGGGCGAGATTTGCTCTCACTCCGTCGTCTTCTCCGTTTGCCCACGCCTTGTGGTCATTAAGAATGTTTCTCAAAATTACATTGTCCATAGTATTTACCTTTCTTTGTTGAGGCGTAACACCGTGTCACACCAATACTATTTGCCCGAAAGTATATGTTTTTTGAGACGGCTTGACACCAGGCCCAAGCTCGCTAGAATTGATCTCATCATCACAAACAAAGGAACACTATGACAGGTATATCCGTAACAAATGCGCAGAACTATAACGCTTTTGGCGCAGAAGACGCAAGAGTAAAGGAACTCAAGGTCCACGAGGTAAAGGAGGACTTGGCATCGGGCGGTACGAAGGTGATTGTCACCCTCGAACTACCCATCACCAACACCCCCAGAATGATGGACATTGAGCACTTCTTCTCGTCAGACGCCGTGAAGCGAGTGGCCATCAAGGCCGCACAGAAAGAATTCAACCGACAGGCAGGCTGGTCGGACATCGGGCGCCCCCTTTACTTCAAGGACGGTGCGTCCGTACTTGAAAGCGAGGGCGCCGATTGTGTCCGCTGCAATATCGCCTGTACGGCTGCCCCTTAGGCTATAATAGAGGCTCATCATGGTTCTTCTGAAAGGGGTAAGAAGATCTACTGCGCATGGATTAGCGCACCTTTTACCTGCATCTCATGATCTTAGACGTAATTCTCAGCAACTACCGTCGTCCTGGTAACCTCAAGCCGCAGATAAAGGGAATACACCGCCTGGGTATACCCGTCCGTATCCATGTCATCGACAACCCTGACCAGGGGTTTCGGCCGTTACCGGCAGAAACGATTGATATGGCGGATACGTACACGTACCTCAGTCCAAATCCATTCCGTGGGACAATTCGGGCCATGCTGGCCCAGCAGTGCCTCTCTGAATGGGTGCTGATCGTCGACGACGATATACTCCCGCACCCTGGCTGGGTTCATCACGCACTCTCTCAGGCTCAGGAGGACACCGGCATACTCTGTATCGACGGAACCAGGTGGCATAACCATCCTTCTGAGGGTCATAACCGGAGCCGGCTACAGAGCACAGACGAGGTACAGGAGGTACATCGGCCCAGTAGTATCTACCTCTGTCGCAGGGAGATCTTTGAGAAGCTCCCAGAGGCCATCAGAATGCACGCAGCTCGCCTACCTGCTGAAACCTACTTCCGTGAGGACGACATCATGATGGCCACCTGCTGCGCCCTGAGCGGCAAGAAGGTACTTTGTGTAACGAAGTTATTCCCGGACAGACGACCGGCGATTGACCTTCCATCTCACAACAGCATGCACGCAGAATCCCAGGGTGGCGACTTTATGGCTAATCGGTTCGCCATGATTGGGGATGTTTACAATGTCGCCAACGGTGACCGACCTCTACAGTCCGACAAACTGCGTATCAAGGTCGTCTCGTTTATGTCCGGTAACGTCCCGTACTTCGAGCACAGTGAACAAATACACAGGGTGTACTGCCGCAGACACGGTTACGAGTATGTAGCGGATAAAGGCCCTGTGCGAACTGACCGGTCGGTCATGTGGCATAAGATACCGCTCATCCTTAGGGAGCTGAAGGACTGCGATTACCTCCTGTTTGTGGACGCTGATGCCGTTTTCTACTCGCATGAGCTGAAAATAGAGGACGAGCTTATCCCGCTGATCAAAGGTAAGGCGATGCTCATGGGCGCAGACTGCTTGGACGAGGCGCACAGGCCCAATCCTACACTTCCGAACACCGGCGTCATCCTCGTAAGGAACTGCCAGCGAGCGCGCGAGATACTGGAGCAGTGGGACACCGTGACCGACACTGACACGAACCTCCGACACGCTCACCCGCCCACTCAGAGAGCCCTCTGGGGATACGTGCTGCCCAGGTACAGGCAGGACATAGAGGTAGTGATGGATTACTATCTGGTGCAAGGGCGCAAATCACACTTCATCAGGCACTTTGCTTACTGGGAAGACGGACGCAACTTCACAGAGCTGAAGACCGAGCAGATAGCCGCCGTGCATCAAAGAATATTCAGTAGACGGTAGGCCCTATTGACCTATCGTGTCTCTCGTGTTATATTGGTGATGATAACCAATTCTTAACTAGCAAAAACATGAGAGAGAATCTAACGGGTCAGAGATTTGGCCGTTTGGTGGCTATTCACGAGGTGCGCAGGGAGGGTGAGGCTTTTTATAGGTGGCATTGCCAGTGCGATTGCGGCAAGAAAACCTCCGTACCTACAACGTCAGCGCTTACTTCAGGCGATTCGCGCAGCTGTGGTTGTTTGCGTTCCGAGGTAGTTTCTAAGGGCAGGAAGAAGCACGGGTGCTCGTATGGGTCGAAACTGTACAGTTTATGGAAGTCCATGCGCAAGCGCTGTAATGCCAAGAATAACCCGGAGTACAAGAACTATGGCGGTCGCGGGATAACCATCTGTAGCGAGTGGGACGATTTCGCCGTATTCGCCAAGTGGGCCGAGGAGACCGGGTATAAGGATGGACTTGGGCTGAGGCGCCTGGACAATGATGGGCCGTTTTCACCGTCAAACTGTAAGTGGGCGGTATCGGGTGGTGGGGGGTACTTTCCTCGGTTTTTGACCCATAACGGCGTAACGAAGTCGGTGAGAGAGTGGGCAAAGGAACTAGGCTGCAGCCCGTGGGTCCTTACCATGCGATTAGACAAGCTAGACTGGTCGGTGGAGAAGACCGTTACGACACCGGTGAGACACAAGAAACCTAATCGTTGGAGGACAGAACATGAGGAAACTTAAGCATGATTTGACAGGTAGGCGGTTTGGTAGGTTGGAGGTTATTAGCGATGCTGGCGCCGGTAAGCATAGGGTTCGACATTGGCTTTGTCGATGCGATTGTGGGAAGACACTTTCTAGACCCACTACGCAAAACCTCTTGTCCGGTGCGACGCGCAGTTGCGGCTGCTATCGCAATGATCGGAACACCGAGCTGGCTCGGGAGAGGGCTCGTGAGAGTGGCGGGCCTTATAGTCGGACACACCTTTACTGTGTGTGGCGGATGATTCGCAAAAGGTGTAATAACAAGCAATGTAAGGAGTACAGTGCGTACGGTGGTCGAGGAGTAACTGTTTGCAGCGAGTGGGATAACTTCCACGTGTTTCGATGCTGGGCTCTTGAGAATGGCTACCAAAAAGGTAAAGCGCTCAAGCGTTTGGCTATAAATGGTCAGTTCTCGCCATCTAATTGCGAGTGGGTAGATGCCCCGCGCACTTATACTGGGGGCGTCCCGCGCATTCTGACGTATAATGGGGTATCGAAGTCATTAACTGACTGGGCTAGGGACCTAGGTTGTGGGCCGTCGACAATTCATGCCCGACTAACCAAGGGTTGGAGCTTAAAAGAGGCCCTTACAACACCTGTAAGACCACAGAAACCCCGATGGAAGGAAGAATAGTATGCCTACAGCTGGACAGATACTCGTTAATGAGACATTGCCGCCCGCGTATAGGGACTACGAACGAGTTCTGGACAAGAAGGCGCTGAAGAAGGTTCTCACTGACATTGCCAAGAACGAGCCCGAGAAGTATCAAGAGGTGCTCGGTAACTTAGGTAGGCTGGGCGCTCAGTGCGCTCAGCGATCTGGCGGTTACTCACTCGCTACCGACGTCGTTCAGACGCCCGAGTTTACCAAGAAGTACAGGGCACGTGTCCAGCGGCAGCTCAAGGCCGTCTACGAGAATGACCGCCTCTCGCGCGAGGAGAAGGATGAGAAGGTGGTGGACATACTCTCTAAGGCTGGTGATCAGTTCAGACCTCTCCTGAACCAGTACCTGATGGATAACGAGTCGCCGGTTGGGTTGATGGTGGCGTCTGGCGCCAAGGGCAACCAGTTTGCGATGTCGGCGGGTGTTGGGTTTGACGGGATGTACGCGGATAGCTATGACAACCCTATTGCTTATCCGGTCATGCACAATTATTCAGAGGGACTGAGCCCGTTTGAATACTGGGCTGGGTCTCATGGGGCTAGAGGCGGCGTAATAACGCCTAAACTCGGGACTGCTAAGAGCGGCTGGCTTAGCAAGCAGTTGACCCAGACGACGCACCGTGGCGTTATCTCTGGTCAAGATGCACCGGAAGGTAAATTTCGTGAGGGCGTTGGTCTCCCGGCCACGGCCGACGACAACGATAACATCGGGCGTTACCTCGCTCACCCAGTTGGCGGGTATCCAAGGAATACACTGATAACCAGTGCCGTCCTGAAGGATCTACAGCGTAAAAAAGTAGACGACATCCTTGTCAGGTCGCCTATTGTGGGCGGACCTGGTGATGGTAGTCTCTACTCGTATGACGTCGGGGAGGGTGAGTTTGGTCGCAACTATGTTGCAGGGGAGAACCCTAGTATCACAGCGGCTCAAGGGATCTCAGAGCACATAACCCAAAGTATGCTCTCGGCAAAGCATTGTCTTGCAGCCGGTACTCTAGTCAGGATGGCCGACTTCACAGTTAGAAAGATTGAAGACGTACGCGTCGACGACATGGTTTTGGGGGTAAATGATGACCTAGTAGCCTATCCGGTAAGGGTTACAAAGGTGTTTAACAACGGCCCGAAAGAGTGTTGGAAAACATCGTTCTCAGTTGCCCAGGAGCACGAGACTACCGTGTTTCTTGAGTCGACACTGGAGCACAGAATACTCGGTGAAGCTCGATACGCTGTAGTTAAAGGTAAATTAGCCGATGACGGTACTGTGTACGAGAAGTCAACAGAGATAGCTAGGGATGGAGAGTTTGACATCGGTCATCAGAGAAGTCACGACAATCTGAGGTGTATAAAACTAGCAGGTTACCCTGTTAGTAGTGTGTGGGATTTTGACGGCGTAGACGAGCCTATGGCTTTTTTGCTGGGTCTACTCGTGGGCGACGGCTGCTATACAAGTGACAGCGGGCTCCTACTGTCGTGCCACGACGACACACTTGTTCAGGATCTGGCCCCCTACGTGCGCAATCTAGGCGTTTATCTCCACCAGACAGGAAGCTACGGTAATTACTCCATCAAAAAGATAGAGAGCACAAAGAATCCTCACGTAGTGAACCCGGTACGAGCTAAGCTGCGCGAACTTGGTATGGATGGAAAGTATTCATACGAGAAGATACTCCCGCAACAGGTTTACGGATGGAATAAGAAATCAATTGCAGCGCTTTTGGGAGGTCTGTTCGTGGCTGACGGCGGCGTCTGCGTGTACAAAGGGAAGAATACAGTCACCTTGCATTTCAGCTCCGCCTCTGAGGCTTTAGTTCGCCAGGTGCGAGAACTGTTGGTTACCAGATTCGGTATGCTCCCTTCTAAGATTGGCGTCAACAATTCTGATTCTAGTTGGGCTAGATACGCGAAAACAAGAAAAAGACCCAATTACCAGTTGCGCATAAGTAGGCGTCACGATGTGGAGATTTTCTACAGGGAAATACCTTTTATGGGTGTTAAACGAGGCGTGTTTGGCTCGTTAATGCAAGGTACGGCTGGCGCCTACCATAAACCTGTACGCAAGTTCTACCGTAAAGCCCAGGAGAGCCTGGGTGACCTGCCAACCTATGATCTGGAGGTAGACTCTCCGAATCACCTGTACGTCCTGGCCAACGGCCTAATAGTTCACAACTCCGGCGGCGTGTACGGTGGAACAGCTAAAGGCGTGAGCGGTTTCAAGTCCATCAACAACATGCTCCAATCGCCATCCACGTGGGAGGGCGCCATCCATGCCCAGGACGACGGCAAGGTACAGAGCGTACAGGCGGACGAGCTGGGCAACCAGGTCATCCTCATCAACGGTAAGAAGCACGTCATTCCGCACAGTCACAAGGTCAAAGTGAAGGCCGGAGACGCCATAGAGGCAGGTGACGTCCTCACCAACGGGATGCCGAACCCGGCTGAGCTCATCAAGCATAAAGGTATCGGAGAGGGTAGGCGAGCTTACGTGTCCGCCCTTAGGGACACACTCGCTGACTCAGGCGTCCGTACCTCTAACCGCAATTTAGAGCTCGTCACCCGCAACCTGGTCAATCACATTCACATTCAGGACGAGCACGGTGACTATCTCCCTGGTGATACCGTCTCCTACTCGCAGTATGAGGAGAACTATGAGCCGAGGGAGAACTCCAACAAGGGTCGGCCGGACTATTTTGCCGGCCAGTACCTCGAACAACCTGTTCTCCATTACACAATCGGCACCAAGTTGAGACCGTCAGTCTTGGCCAACCTGAAAAAGTACGGGATCAAGGAGGTAGTAGCCCATAAGGAGCCACCTAGGTTCCAATCCAACTTCGTCAGGGCTATGGCTAACGCCTCTGTGTCCGATGATTGGCTCAATCGAATGGGCGGTAGCTACCAAAAGCGCTCTATTCAGGAGGCTGCTCAGAAGGGTATGACGGCTGATCCCTTTGGGCCTAGTTTTTACGCTGCGGTGGTGGGTCGTACGGACTTCACTAAGAGACAACCCGGCCAGAGAGACCCGATTATCAAGTCGGTTCTGCCATACTTGCCCAAAGAGCAGGCGCAGTATCAACAGCCGGCGCAGGAGCCGGAAGATCCCTTGTGGTTCGAGTATGATTCAGATGAACCACCGGTTCAGCAGGGCCAGAGTGCGTCTTTTCCAGTAGGAGGGTTCGATGAGTACGCTTAAAGCAGTGAAAATGAGTAAAGGCGGTCAGCCGTCTATAGTGACTATTGGCGGTAAAGCTGTCGTATTCGGCGAGGGTGGCGGAGAGGACCCTTGGGATCCTAGTGGCTGGGGGGACGGCTTTTGGGGTGCGCGGTTTGTTGTTCCGTGGGGGAGTTTTGCGCATCCGTCTGGTGCGGGCCCGTGGATTTCGCCTATGAGTATCTCCTTGGTCGGTCAGGCGTACTCTGGGGAGACGTTTCTTGTCAACCACGATGGCGGCTATCCAATATGGTACGCCGGTAGATGGTCGGACATTTCGCAATACACACCATCATCCCCCTTCGAGTTTAACTGCGCAATATGGGAGTTCGGGGATTTATCCGGTCCGCCAGCGCAGGACGCGGCTGCTGCCGCTGGCGTCAGCGTATCGTGCGTCGTGTGGGTGCAGGAGGTAGGGCCGGACATGGTAGTCTACGTATGGGCGACCTGTACTGGTGGCGTGTTCAAGCATCGCGGCGAGTTTTACGGTGGGGATGAGATAGAGACGAACATGATGTTCGATATATCGTACCCGGACAACAACGTGGACTATGGGTCGAATGTTCTGCCGCCCAATCTGAACAATGTCAGCATTGGCGGGACGGTATTCCTTAATACGGGTGGGAGCTGGTCCAGGACCTCGATGCACGGCGTCAACTGGACAGGTGGTCCTGGTGACCGCGACTGGTGGACAGACTTTACCGGGGGACGGTAGTTTACATCTGCGAATAACCGTGTAAGATGTTAGCATTGGCGACTTGGGGGAGGGGTTACCCTACGGCCGCTTAGCGGCGGAAGTGAGGCAAGTTCGAGTCTTGCAGTTGCCTTTTTTGGGGGTTTGGTCGAGTGGTCTATGGCGCTGGTCTTGAAAATCAGAGAGCCTCACGGCTCCAGGAGTTCGAATCTTCTAGCCCCCGCTTTCTTTACTTAACCCTTGACAACGGCCCACTTATGGCTATCTTTGAAAGATTATCCTAACCACCAAGAAAGGAATAGTCATGAGAAGAACAGCATTTTTGGCCATCATCGTCATCCTCGCCGCCGTCGGCGCAGTTGACGCATCGGCCACCAAGTTTACGTCCTCAGGAGAGGCACTCATCCCAATGCCAGGTCATCCTGGTTTCTACACGACCGAAGGACGGTCAACAGATACGACGCAGAGGCGTCAGATCATTTGTCTGGGCTGCAAAGACGAACGACCCAGATTTCCACGGTTAAGCGGGCTTACGTCCGAGGAGCAGGCTTGCTGGGACCTAATCCAGCGTCACAGGCGCAACAACGGGCGAGCCCCGCTACAGCTCGATATGGGCCTCGTACAAGCAAGTAGGGCTTGGTCGGTCACGATGTCCCGCTCTGGCTTCAGGCACGGCGCAGGGGGCGAGAATATCGCTGCTGGACGCCCAACAGGCGCCGGGACGTTTGAGCAGTGGAAGAACTCTCCCGGTCATAACCGGTTTTTGCTGTCCGCCAATATCACCAGGGCCGGTGTCGGGCATGCGCCAGGTGGCGGCCGGGGGTACAGCGCCTACTGGACTTTCAGGGGTCAATAATCCTGCAAACTGTGGCAAATATCCCTGGTAAGTTACCTTCAACACTTTTTTACAGGATGTACAGCAAGGATGTGGCCATCATGGCCAACGCATGGAGTATTTTCATTCACGACGACAGGTTCGTCGGGGAGATTCAATCACAAGGATTTAGGACCTACACGGTTGATGATTGTCGAGCGATTCATGGCCCGCCTAAGCGAATAGGCGAGTTCGGTACGCTGATGGAGGCTAAGGAATTCGCCCATCGGTACGATTGGGAGGCCGACGTGAAGGGCTGCAGCTGCATTCCGCCAGCCGCCGATTAAGCAGAATGGCCGTCAGTATTTGACGGCTTTTTTTACCTCTAAAAGCTTTCTTCTCTTGTGGCAAATAGTAGTGGAGGGAATTAGCCCTCTCATAACAGAAAGGTACAGACATGGAAGACGGACAGGAAAAACTCGCCAAGAAGTGGCGAAAAATGTTGACAGATCTCGCCGCCGAAAACGGGCGAAACATCGAAGAGGACAAGGTCCTCGCCATCGTAGCAGAGGTGGAGGAGCACGGCGAACAGAAGTATCTCGTCATACATTTGATGTACGAGGACGAGGACGAGAGCAAGCTGATCCTGACGTTCATCAGGAGTCAGCAACCTTTAGAGGTGGCTCTTCTGAAGTCCATTGGTTTCGTCGATGGTGACGAGCAGGGCCTCGTGTACGAGAAGGAGGATGGACACCAGGCGGCGTTGAATGACCTTTTGCTGGCCATACAGCAACACAAGGTTATCCGGCTCGAAATGTTGGACGAGCACGGCAAGTGCAACTGCCCAAGATGCCAACTTGGCATCAAGTCTGAGGATGACGTACTCGATAAAGTCAAAAGCCTCTATCAAGCCCTTGATAAGATGAGCGGTCATGACAGTCCGATGGAGGTGTTAGAAAAATACTTCCGAGAGGCCGCTGATCGCCTTGGGGCCGAAAGGTCCGAAGATATCAAGGAAGCATTGAACGCCTTTTTGGCCAGAGACTCGTCCAAACTGGCTGGGCTCGGCATAGATGAAGCGGCATTGCTAGAGGATATTGGGGGCGTTTGTGCGGACCTAGAGAACAAGATCGGCTTACCGTCGGGGATTGTTACACAAGCTTTTGAATCCTTCAGGGACGCAAAAGCAGACGCAGCGCAGAGGGGCTCAAGTGGTTCGCTACCTGAGTTGCTCGACTTCCTCCGCAGAACCAGGGACGGCCTGCAGGCCGTAAAAGACGGGGCTGAGGAGGACCTGATGAACATGTCCTCGGAGGAGGCGATGAAGATGCTCATTGAGCGCGTAAAGACCGCTTGGTCGGCCGGCGATATGGCCCGGCTCGATAGGCTGAAAAAGTCCCTGGGTGACGACGATCTCATTGATAAAATCATTGAGGACAACGTTACCGACTGGGTAAAGTGAGCACCAAGACCCTGTAAGTTTTGCAGGGTTTTTTTTACCCACTGTACAATTAGGTCACTGTCATCAACACCCAAACACCGACATGACAAGCGTAGGCGCAATTATTGTGGACGGCGAGCGCAAACTCCCCATTGTTACGGATGGCGACGAGAGGTTTGTTCTCAGTGCACCAGACGACACCGACGAGGACAACCCCACCGGCGACACAGACTCTTCAAGCGACCCTTAGCGCCTTCAAAGCCACCTCTTTTTCAGGCAAATAACCATGTAAATTACTTAACCAGAAAGGAGATGTGCGTATGACCAGTGAAGGTCTTGATAAAAAGCTCGTTGAGGGCGAACTTCCCATTGTGTGGGAGATATGGGCCGACGATGCGCAAGTTGGCGCGGTTTTCCGCGTGATGCAGAGTCGCTACTACTGGCTGTTGGATTACAGCGAACCCATGAACACCAATGAGGTGTTCTCTTGTTTTGAGGGGGTTGAGAACTACGCTAAGGACAAGTGGGCAGCACCGACGTTACTACCGACTAACTGGTATGTCCTTTCGGGAGGCGCTCCGGTGGGGTTGATAATGACCTCTAAAAGTAACTATGAAGTCTATGACTTTGTGGGTGATATTCTCGACCTGTTAAAGACGTTCGATGACTATAGCGAGGCCTGTGCCTATGCTCTTCGGAATTGCAGCAAGCCTCGCCAACGGAGCCAGGTAACCACAAAACCCTCTGACCCCGTACCCGGGAGTAACATACGTATGGTTTTGGCGCGTATTGAGGAGCGCCAGGATGAGCTTGCTTCGTCGATTGACGAAATATCTACAGCCGTAGGTGATGTCCTTGAGAAACTCGATACCATCATTTACGGTGACGACAGTGTACTCCAGCAGCATACCTCGTTGTTGAACGAGATACTGTACAACATTGGCGAGCCGCCAGAGAGTCCAAGTCGCACCTTTGTGACCAGTGTTGAAGTCTCAAAGCAGATGGAGAACAATCCAATCTTCACAGACGCCGTTCGCGCCCTTACGATAGAGTTCCAGCGTAAAGGTCCAATCGAACCGCTCAAGAACACACATGTTGTAAAGATCAACATACCTGAGCGCGGTTACTTTGTGGGGGAGTTCACGCCGACAAGTATACTGGTAGAATCACCTGACAAGGATAAGGCCGTAAGAGTTGGCGCAGATATCCTAATCTGCAACGTACGCGCGCTTTGACACATGGGCCCTTGTGGCCCTTTTTTTACAAGGAATTGACATCTAAGGGAGGGCGTCATGGCAGATGTAACGTGTGTAATGGTAACAGGGCATAAGCCAGAGAGGCTACCGTTTGCGCGCCTGATGGCGCAGTCCTTCTTAAACCAGACGTATGAAAGGTCTTATTTGCTGGTACTTAACGAGGGTGAGTCTCTAGGTTTTGAGCATGAGCGTATTGATGAGAAGTTGCTCGGTCCATCTGTGCAAACTCTAGGCGAGCTGCGTAATCTGGCGCTGGATATGGTTAAGACACCTTTCATCATGCAGTGGGACGACGATGATTGGTGTAGAAGCGATAGAGTCGCTTACCAGATGGCTGCGATGGTTGACGGTGTTGACCGTGTAACCCTGGGTCACCAGCTATGTTACGACTGGACGACTGGCGAGTGTGTGCATAAGGACGGTAGTTCGTGGGATTGGGGGTTTCCTGGTACTATATTGCACCGTGCTACGGCTGCCAGGTATCCACACAGAAAACGAGGTGAGGATTCAGTTTTTATTCGCAGGTTTGGCGGTGACCTGGTTATACTAGACAACGATCCGGCTGTGTATGTGAGAACGTACACCGGCCACAATACCTGGGATCAGTACCACGTTGTAAAGGCGTGTAAGCACAGAGAGGTAGATATACCTGAAGAGGTTGAGCTCATGCTAAGGACGTTCAAGGAGATGAACACGTGAGTATGCGGGCTTTCCTGGATCTTAAAAAACAGACAGTTTTGCGGTAACAAAAAGTAGACGGATATGTTATCCGTTTGAGGGGTTCTGCAGAGTCGCTCTTTCAAAACAAACATCTGTTTCCTTTTAACACAGGGAGAAAAAAATGATTACAAGAAATGAACTAATAGTTACAAGCATCTTTATGATGTTTGTTGTTATCCTAGCCTGCTACGCAGGGCTAGTAATTGAACACTCAAAAGAGCTTGGGCTTAATAAAGAAGCCCAAATCAAAATTATTGACCTTGAGGCCGAAGTCTACGGCCTCGAGGTCGAGCTGGCCCGCCTCGAAGGCCGGCTTGAAGCATCCCGCGCGGCCGAGAAGGCCGCCATTCAACAAATGCTATCGGCCGTCGGCCAATAACATTCGGGCCTTCGGGCCTTTTTTTTACCCTTAAAAGCCGATCTGTTGTGAGGTAGATAACTGTGGAATAGTTTAACCCTCAACAGAAAGGATTAGAAATGGGAGAACTTATCAAGATTGACCCAACCACGCCGGTTGGGCAGGGCGTACTTGGGCGCGAGCTTCACGCGTTTTTGGAGGTAGAGACCCCCTATGACAAGTGGTTTCCGAGGATGGCGGAATACGACTTCACCGAGGGCAAGGACTATTCGACATTTTTGTCGAATAGGTCTGACGGCTTGCCTGGTAAGCCTCGTATCGACCACGCCGTTTCGCTTGGGATGGCGAAGGAAATCTCTATGCTTCAGCGGTCTGAAAAAGGTAAGCAGGCCCGCCGATACTTCATCGACTGCGAAGAGCGTCTCCGCGCCCAGGCTCTCGAAGTGAGTGGCGAGGCCTTAGTCGAGAAGGCACTGCTTTACCTTGCGGCTCAGAAAGAAGCGTTAGCGCTTCAGGTTCAGGTAGAGAAACCGTTGACAGACTTCGCCAAGCGCTTCCAGGCTCATGACGTAGTTTGCGACTTTCAGAAGGTTGCGCATGTATTGGCGTCTCACGGCGTTGACATCGGTCGTACGCGTCTTTTTGAGGTATGTAGGAGCAAACACTACATTACTAAGGTCAAAGACGGTAAAAACCCCATCTGGACACAGAAGGCTATTGACGCCGGTATCGGTAGGAACGTGACGAAGTCCTACTGGAATACCAAGTACGAGAAGGACATCCCCTACGAAATGGCCTATTGGACAATGCGCGGGATTCAGGCGATATTCAACTCGTACGACATACCGGCCGACAAACATGAGCCAGTCTTGGAAGAGTTGAAGGCCCTGAGACGGGAGGAGCTTCTTGCGGAGGTCAAGAAGGCCAATACGCCGAGGCTTTAAGACACGGGCCCTCGTGGCCCTTCTTTTTAGCACCCAGTATAATTGACCTCATGCCAGTTAGACTCCTCCAGGAATACATAGCGACCGTCCCACAGCCGCCCAAACAGCCGCAGGTCATCGCTCCGACTGCTGACCTCCAGTTACGCGACACAACTCAAGCCCCGGTTCACATCGACAAGGGCCCTTTTGGACCGCTGGACGTCTGGTTCTCAGTCAACGGCGCCACAATAATCACCTGGAAACAGAATCAGGACTTCAAGGGTGACATCTCTGACAAAGCTGTCCTTTTTGTGGAGTTCTCGAGGACACCGGCTTTTGGTGATACTTGGCAACGTGTTTCCGAGAATCCTCTCGGTTACTATTTTGAGGACAAGGTCAACCGGCATAGGGGTCAGACAATCGAAGGGGCGTACAGGATTCGGTTAGTCGACGGTAAACGTACCTGGATCTCCACCCCGACCAACCTCTTTCAGAAGCTCACCTTCACAGAGTACCGGACAGCCCTCAAGATACTCAGGAACGAGAACAGGCAGGTGTATAGTCGGTCGCCTGGGTTTCTCTTTAAGCGTAGGTGGCTTGGAACCAGGTGTACGAAGTGCAATAACTTCTTAGTCAACAACGCCGAGCAGGAGCAGTGTAACATCTGCTACGGAACCGGCTTCATTGGCGGCTTTTTTGAGCCCATACAGTGTCCAATGGCAATCACAGGGGGCGCCATCAACCACGTGGTCGACCCGACCAGGGGGCCGATTGCCGACAGTCAGGTGTCTGGCAGGGTTAATGCGTATTTTGCGCCTGAAATGAACGACGTCTGGGTCGATTCGACCACTGGTTCTCGGTGGAGGGTGCAGGGGTATAGTATAATGGTGCATAGCAGGAGTGTGCCGTTAGTAATTCAGTGTGTTCTGAAGCACATTCCTACGTCAGATCCTATTTATTCTCTCAAGAAAGACCTGTGAAGAAGACTGCCGTTCTATTTGACGACGTAGTGGATAAGGTGCATGCGGAGCGGTACCGTAAGGAGTGGGCGCCGAACGCGATGATTGCCGGTGGCACTCTGGGATCTTTGCTGGGTGGGTACGCAGGTAACAAGTTGAGTGGGAAACACAAGGTACTAGGTACCAGTCTAGGCGCAGCTGCTGGCGGCACCGGTGGTGCGGTGACTGGTAGGGCGGTTATGGATCTGTGGAATGCGTCGAGGGGCAGAGATCACATAAAACGACAAGCGGAGAGAGACTATTGGTCAGTGCTTGGTGGTCCTGAGCGGCAGTTAGGCTACAGCCAGACTGAGATGGGTACAGCTGGATATGGAACAGCCGCCTTGGGCGTTGCTACTGCTGGCACAGCCGGATTAGTCGCTGGTTTCTTGGCACTTAAAAGCAGGAAAGCGAAACAAAGAGATGCGGCCAGCGTCGGTGGGTGGTCGAGCGCTGATAAAAGAGACGGGGTGCGAACCTGGAAGGACGCATCAGCACTTAGGGAGTTACAGGAAAAAGAGGTAACCATGTCAACGAAACAAGCAATGGATAGTAATGGGGCGATCAGAGCTGCGGTCACAGCGGGTTCGGCGCTCGCCGGAGGCGCCGCTGGCGGCTTCGGCGGTTATCATTTGGGCCGCATGCCAGGTAGTACGATTGCCGGGATAGGCGATGCCGGTTCAGTCACTAGGACTATGGGTGAGAGCATAGGTAAGCCTCTTGCGAGAGTTGGCGGTATAGTCGGCGGCGTTGGCGGTACGTTAAAAGGTATGCAGGCCGGCGTTTCCGGTGGTCGCTACCTCGCGGATGAGCTGTTTCCGAACATACCAAAACCGAAACAGTCTCGGGGTTTCGCTGGTTTTGTCGACTCTACCGGCGGGAAGCTTGCGCTGGGTGCCGGCGCACTCGGTCTTGGTGTAGGTGGTATTTTCCTGGGTCGACATCTGTACAAAAAACTTAGAGACCGGTTTCGACGTAAAACGGCTGCTGTGGTTGTTTCGCCAATGCTAGATGGAACTACGGCTACTACCTGGGGCGCCGCAAAGGACACACCAAAGGACTTGCTCAAGCAGATTGCGCAACAGGGCGTTAAACCGGATCGGCTCCGCGAATCTGCGTGGGCGACAGGTCCGCTAGATAAATCGTACTTTGGGGTAAGAGGCGCCACTAGAGGCGCGGTATTTGGCGGTGGTATCGGCGGCCTGGTGGGCGCCGTAAGGGGCGCGCTAAATCCCGGTACCGAGTCTAAGGCTAAGTCTGCGTTGCGTCACGCAATTATTGATGGTTTCACCGGGAGCGGTGTCGGAGCCGGCGGCTCTGCTGGGCGGGATGCGGGAAAGTATACAGGTTCTTGGTTTGACGCGATATACCCGTCGGCAAACTCACATATCTCAGGAGTTATTCAGGATCCTAGCGGGAATATTGTTAAAGCTCAAACAGCCCATACGCGGTCAAATCAGCACGGAGACACCGGGTCGATGATTGGGGCCCTCAGTGGCGGTATTGCCGGAGGAACAGGGGGTAGTGCCGTTGGAAAGACGATAGCCGACCATGTAATGGGTGCGGCGCCGGCTCCCAAGAGAGATTCTTTGGCGAATAAGCGCATAGCTGCGCTGTTGGCCGGTGCTGGTATCGGCGTAGGCGGTACGGCTTTAGGTAAGTACCTATACGACCGACACAAGACCAAGAAGAAAAAGAAAGAAGACAAAGATGACGATGATTAGTGAGTCTCAACTGAGTAACTTGGTTGGTGGATCACCGCGACCGCTCATTGATTATTTGGGTGTTGGGGCCGGTGGCGCTATCGGTGCCGCCGGAGGTAGCGCCCTTGGGCGTCTCTTGGGTAGTCAGGCCGCTGAACGTCAACACACGCAGTCGTTATCGCGTAATCAACGAATGCGACTATCTGCCCATAAGGCCCTCCAGAAAGAGCGTACAGAGCTTGAGAAGTTCCGTTCGAGACGATGGCTACGCCGCAATCGACCAGACCTTTATCAGGAGATAGACTTGTCTGATTTACCGGAAAAGTCCCCTAACGCTGGTAGGATAGGCGCAGCTGTTGGTGGCGGACTAGGTGCTATTGCTCTAGGGTATGCCGGCAAGAAATTGCAAGACACAATCAAGCGCGCCAGCTCAGAGGACGATGACGATGACGATTTTGACCCGCCAGCTAAGAAAAAGAAGACACGCGGCTACGTTAGGGCGCTAGTAGATAATGCCTTATCGTTGACCGCAGGAGCCGTCGGCGGCACGGCTGCAGGTGCAGTGGCGGGTCACTACACAATGAAGGACGTCGGCGAGCCAGTGAATTTTCTGGATCCGAGCGCAGCGGCTAGGTGGCGATCAGACAAGAGGATGGTTACAAACTGGCTCAGGCGCAAGGGTATCAGGCCCAACGTAATAAGTAATAGCGTACTGCGTCAGTTAGGACCACACGCTGTCTCAGGGCGTACTGCCCCTAGGTTGATCAACGAGTATCTTGGCGAACGAGGTGTGCGATCTAACTATAAACCTGACACCATCTTTAGCGACCGGAATCACACTGGCGTAATGATGCACGAGGGCGGACATATTGCCAACTTTCACACGAAGAAAAACTTGATAAACGCTTTTGTTGGCGACGACGATAAGGCAGATCGTATTACCACGCAAATCGGCGGGTTCACTAGGGGAGCTATGCCCTTTTACGGCTCCGCTGCAGGTGTAGGTCTCGCCGCTTTTGGCTCCAAGCGACTGGGCCGTCACGCCTGGGCTCTACCGTTACTGGGCGCGGCCCCGCTGGTAGGGGAGGAGACATTGGCCCATATTAGAGGGATCAACGAAATTAGAAGGCAGCAAGGTATGGGAGCCGCCATGAGTAATGTACCGACGGCCTTGAAGGCCTTGGGGACATATGCGGCCTGGCCGGCCGGGATGTCCTTGGCGGCCTGGATGATGAATCGGTTGAAACCGGATCCAGAGGACGAGGATGACAAGATCAAGAAGGATAAAAGGAAGGCTAAGATGCTCCAGTCTCGCGCGAGAAACCGTGAGCGTCGGGAGGTTGACGAGAGCGTGACGCATAAAGCCGCCAGTTCGATGAAGTCTTTGAGACAATTGGCTGCTGGCCATGATCTTCCGGGCCGCGAGGCTAAGCTGAACTACAAAACTACGCTTGGGGCCAATAAATTGGATGACCGGCTGCTGATGGTTCCGAAAGCTAAGCGAGAGATTGCTTTGGCAAGGTTTCACAGTAGGCAGCCTGGGCACATGAACACCGTGCTCTCGCCTTTTGGCGCTAGCCTGCCACCAAGTAAAACAGATCCGACCAATCCGTCTATGTTTGACAAGTCGTTGGCGGAGCTTGCCTGGAGACCTAAAGAGCACATCAAGGCGCACGGAATTGTGGAATCTCGTAAGGCGCTAGGAAAACAGGGTAGAATATTGAATAGACTTGGCATCCTTAGTGCCGGGCCGCGAGAGAAGAAAGTAGAGCCGTATCTGATGGAGGCGATACAGCCGAAGTTGATGGACAGTTCCCGCTGGGTCGAGAAGTTGCGTTCCGCAATCGAGCGACCAGGTGGATCGTTTGAGTACCTTAGACAAAGGAGAGCAAGTTAAATGAGAGAGAGAGAGAGAGAGAGAAAGTAGCGCTTGACATTATCAGCTGTAAAATGGCGGCCTCGGCGAAAGGTCTCAGGGGCTTGGACAGTTTAATTCGTGCCGGTCATAACATATTTGACAGTAAAAAGCTTTCCGGCGCGATGCGTAAAGCTAATTATAAAGAGAGTATGTCGGCTGAGAGACTGAATAAGCGATTGGACAGTATGAATTGGCACGGCATGACTGATCGGTTGAAGACGATAGGCGTAAATACGCGCGATAACCTAGGTAATCAAATGGATCCCAGGTCTGTGTTTGACGGCTTAAGCGACGGAAACGTAGCCTCGTTATTGAGTCCTAGGAAATACACTCGCGCCGGCAGCACTCAGGGTTTTTATCTTCAGAATAGTGTCAGCGGTCGTCGTCAGGTGGAGGATGTGTTTAAGCGCTTAAAGCAGAAATCGCCGAACGCATATCCCGGTAGGGTACAAAGGGACGGTGGTAGGCCGCTAAGACTTCCTGGACCGAATGAGGGTTATTTGACCGGCGATGGATCTTTTATCAACAGCGCGACAGATCCTGTCCGCTTGGGTGAGATATTTAGATCTGAGGCAGCTAAGCAGCGGCAGGGCTGGGCTGGGTCTTAGTGTTTGTTTGCTATACTTACGTCATGATTTTAGACGTAATACTCAGCCACTATAAGCGGGCCCGAAATGTAGGTAAGCAGATTGACGCTTTCCGTGGCGGCCCGCATCCCGTTAAACTCACTCTTCTGGATAACCCACCAGTCGGCTACAAACCGCTATCTACAGAGATAGCCACGCAAGTTGACAGGTACATACGGGTAATTCCCAACCCGTTTCGGGGCGCTATGCGAGCTGTGCTGGCGCACTCTTGTGAGAGCGACTGGGTACTCATTTGCGACGATGACCTCCTGCTAGACATGCACTTCCCTTACCGAACCATCGAGCAGGCCAGCGACGATGTCGGTATCTACGGCCTCAGAGGTAAATCTTATACTGAGTCTCCGATGAAGTTTGGCGGTCGTACACTTGTTCACGCCGGCGACGAGTGTGTGCAGGTTGATACTGTGAGTTGTTGTTACCTAATTCGCCGTAGCATCCTCGCAAAGCTGGGTCAGGCTAGTCGCTTGTTCCGAGAGGCAGTGGGCTCTGACATTTTCTACAGGGAGGATGACCTGGTGATGGAGATGTGTTGTAGGCTCAGCGGCCTTAAAAGTGTAGTTGTCTCTAAAGATCTTTCCGGTGACTACTGGGACCTATCTTCGGCAAACTCAGTATCAGAGGAAATGCGCCTATCCTCGTGGCTTGCGCTGCGTCACAAGATGATCGACAAGCTTTCTGAGTATAAAGTATCGTGATAAAAAATACCCCTTCTTGAGGTAGATAACTCTGGTGATGCTACGGTTGCGTCACCTCTAGAACCTTCAACAAAAGAAAGGGAATTATCATGCAAATCATAAAAATAGATGACTCATCGTTTAGATTAAACCACCTGGCCGCTCCGGCCAGAATAATCCAGTACGACGAGCACTGGTACACCGTTACGGTAGATCAAAACGGAACGCACGTCGCCAGGGATTTTGGCGACTGTGCAGTAATGTTTGAGGGAACGGAGACGATAGGCAATGTCGCCGCCGAGCTCGAGCGACGGTTCCGGCGTCCTGCGAGGGCTATCAAAAGTATGGCTCGCACTGCCGTCGTCAACAAAGCCCGCATCGAGGCGGGCTTGAAAGAGGTAGCGACCGGCTGCCGGAGGATCACGCCGGCGAGAGCTAGACGGGCCGTAAGTTCGTTACTGAATGACCGACTGTTCCTATGGGAGCACAAGGACAAAACGTACGAGTTACGGTCCGCGAATAAGGACAAAATTGTCATCACGGTCGATGGCGATTATGACCATCCGCTCACATTCGATAGCGATGTGAGCTTCGGAACCGTTCACCTGGCCTTTCAGAGTAACAAAGGGTATAAAGCTCGCATCCGTGAGCTGAATAACCTGCGTAAAGCTCAAAGGAAAGCTGCTTCTAAAAAATACAAGAAGTGGGTGGCGGAGACCAAAGACGCTGGTATTATCCAGCATCGTTGGGAGACGCTCTCCGAAGATTTCGGTGAGTATTGAGTAACGGGTCGACCAGCTGGCAAACACTTCGCTCCTGCGGGAGCATCGGGCTGGCGACCTTTTTTTACGTCCTAAAAAGATCTACCCTCTGTGGCAAATAAGAATGAGGTGGCAAAGGGCTACCTCCTAACTTATTTTACGAAATGAGACAAAGAATTTCGATTATTGCTCCTGGTGGGCTGGGTAAGTCTGAGTGGCGCGCAAAGCTCGAGGAGAGCGTACGCGCTCAGATTACCGACATGGATGAGTGGCTGACTGCCACGCAGCCGGACGACTTTTGGGACTCCCTACCAGAAGGGCAGGAGCAGATCGCCGGCCTGACGACCGTGTGGTCAGCTTCCGATAGAGAAATGCAAGGCGTCATCGCCAACGGGTGGAAGTGGGAGACACCCATATGGCTCGGTATCATTGCCGCCCCGCGCACCGAGTTGCTCTACTATGTGCTCCCCGACGACCCCAGGGAGTGGATGGACAGGGTTGCACAAAAAGACTTGGCCGCAGGGTACGTGTGGCCGACATTCTATCGGTCCTGGCAGCAGAAGCTGCTCTGCGACGCCCAGTTCGAGGATTTCTGTAGACCAAAGTTGAAAGTATCGACTTTCAGTCATTTTGATCCTGCGAGGGATTTCACAGCTTTGCGATAGCAGGGCTGACAGGTGTGTCGCTAATTAGGCATATCTGGGGGGCGTCGTAGTTTGTACCTTTCGTGCGACGCCTTTTTTTTTTACGTTCTAAAAGGCATATATTTTGATGGCAAATAACATTGATGTGACATGGTGTTACATCCCAACGAAAGGATTCAAAAGTGAGAGATTTGAAATTTGATACCACCTATTGGACGGTATCAGTGAGCGGAGAGAAAAAGGGAGAGATATCAAAACCAGAGGACGGCCTGTATGTGACCTACGACGAAAATGACAATGAGATTGGCAGATTCAAGACCTACGGCGCTGCGTACAGTCACGTAGCCGGTCGGCTGCACCCGTATGAAAGCGGGCAGTTTCGAGTGTCTCCTTACGAGTGGAGCCTGCTGGAAAAAAGGGAGGCCGAACGTCGTGGACATGTTCGCAAAATAAGCGAAACGCTTTACGAGGTAGAGCTTAAAACTTGTACAGGGACTATCCGCGCATCCTGCAGCGGCTTTGAAGAGGCTCAGGCTTTTGCGTGCTGCTATGAAGACAGCGTACCTGCGCCGGCGCCCCCGTACGAGGCGGAGGTTGGCAGCGTTGCCATAAGGTTGGTAAAAGATGGCGTTTACCGTCTGGATAACCTGCTTACTGGCGAGTGGTTGGGCTACTTCCCCACGGCAAAAGCCGCTAGTGAATACGTCAAGTACCTAGATCGGGCCGCCGAGTCAGAGAAGTCGGCGTCGGCTGAGCTGGAGAAGTCGGCGGCCGAGGCACCTGCAGAGGTTGACGGCACTGTCGACTGGCCGGGTTGCCCGTGGTGCAGGTGTTCCGGTGATCTTCGGCGTGTATGGTTCAAGTACACCGGCAGAGTAGCCGTCCTGCGAGAAGGAGCGCGCGATGACGACATTGTTATTAGTTGGCTAGTAAACGTATACCCGACCACTGGTGCACGCAACTGCAGCCATTGCGGAGGGGCACGCCCAGAGCGAATTACTGATTGCGTCGGCCTGCTTCGTGACCTAAAGAGTGCGGAACAGTTATTCGAGAGCGTGATCGAGCTCGAGGGTCGGTACAACCTGGAGTACCGAGAAAAGTGTGAGCGGTTTACGCAGCAGTAACCAGAAACACGGAGCCCAAGGGCTCCCTTTTTTTAGTCTCAAGCTATAATCAGTGCATGTGGAAAGATTTTTTAGACAAACCACCTCGCCACCAGGAAAAAGAAGCCTCCACGCCTAACTCGGCGATGGTGGCCCAGCGGGCCTTGGGTGTCTTGTTGCGACAACAATCATCGTATGGGTCAGTGCTGTTTCTCGGTCTTTGTGACATCTGGGGCCCAGAATGGTTAGATTACGAACCAAAAACTGTCCAGCTGGAACTGCGCGATACTTTTGGCTTCGACATAGATCCAGATCAGTTTGACAAGATCATGGCGGCTAGGCAGGTCGTAACAACTGACTTCTGCTTCAAGGAACTTCCAGCTTTCATCACCTGCATCAATGCCTTGAGCGGCGACGGCTGCGACACCCCATTTGCTCAGCCTATCGAACCCGGAGACTTGGCCTGGAGCGTTTTAGAGATGGTCTTGCTTTATCCGCCGAACGGTAACGAGCAGTTTTCTGAGGAAATCATCGGGTTCATGGAAGAGACGTTACGCTGGCAAGGCATTCAGGGCGTCCCGCAAGCTCTCATCCAGTTTCTGCCGGAGGCAACCTGGGATGAGACGCTTGGAAACGACCCGGATGGCATGGAGTTGGTGATGGGTCGGTTGGCTGAGATAAATGAGGAAGTTGTTTCCAACATGAGGGCTTGGAGATTCCAGCTTAGCAGGTTGAGGCTCGTGAACGGGTCGGTCAAAGGGCTGTTAGAAAGGTTTGAGGAGCTAAAATGACGTTACATTTCGTAGACAAACGTACGGTGGAAGCAGAGTTGAAGGATGGAGACGTCTTTTACGCGTTTGGATGTAATTGGGTGTACTGTTCGACGTGTCGTAACTGGACCAGGAACATAAACGCGGCCAGGGATGCTGATGACATAATACTCCACTGCCAGCCTCGTGAGGAGGACGAGCTCCTGGTCAGGGCCGGTAAGTTGCGTGAGAACGGGGACGTACTCTCGCCGGAAGAGATAGAGCGGCTGCTCAGTTGGATGGATCCAGTACGCAGGCACGAACCAGCAGACAGAGAGGAAACAGTGAACGGCTTTCCGACGAAAGGCCAGCTTTTGTCAGACGAAATGCTGAACGAACTATTTGGAGGAGACGATGCTAGAGTATAAGCAACTGTTGAACATGCTGGGGACCTACCTCAGCAAAAATTTCCAGGAAGACCCGTTTGTAAAAGGGCTCTTCACGGCATCACTCCGCCTCCAGGAGCAGGTAGAGCAAGACCTCGAGGAGCTGCTACTCTCAGCCTACCGTAAGCGCATACCCGTTTACCACCGTGAGCTAGCCTATACGTTACTGCTAGATCCCAAGAACCGCAACAAATGTGACGAGGCCATCCCCAGACACGGCCAGCAGTTCCTCAGGTTCTCAGATGACGGCTTCCACCGGTTCGGCGAGCACACAGCCATCGGTTGCTGGTATTCCTGTCCGTTGGCTGATGTCGTCTCGATTGAGAAGATCGTGGACGATCCCGTCAATCCGACCGTCGAGCTATTACCGGGTGCTGATTTTGAGGTGGACGGAGGTGCCATCAGGTTTACTGCGGATCCGTGTGATGGTGACGCACCTCGTGAGCTCTTTATGGTGAACGTCGAGTGTGATAAGCGGTGGATATACCGTCATTTTGGTTACCTACTTGGCCTCGAGTCCAGTTCCAGCCCGGAATACCGTACGCTGGTGGACGAGATATTCAACGCCTACATCGACGGAGCGTCTGCTACAAACGTCTTTGACATCTTGAAAGAGGTAACAGGTAACGTAACCACTCCTGAGAACCTTAAGGTCATTCATCTGAACCAGTTGGCACAGGAGGACGAACTCAGGGCGGTCCTCCTACCCAAACGGTTCCTCGGGCCGGAGTATTTTTACGGGATTGTCTTTGTCAACGAGAACCTACCGCTGAGAGAGGTACTGGTGGCCGGTGAGGATGAACCGCAGCTTCGTTTCTATGTCGGCGGTAATCGTAACGACGTAGACCGCTTCTGGGCAGACTTCAAGAAGCAGTGCGCCGTACACGGCACTACGCCTAATGAGGTCGTTCGCATGTGCGCCCGTCGTTCGCAAGTGGCTATCAACCCGTACAAGTTCTTTACTGAGCACATAGGGCGCTACCACTTTACCCTGGTTTCGATACAATATACAGGATACCCAACTGACCTAACATTGGATCACATGCCACTTCGCCGGCTCATGCCTCCTTGGAGCGCTATGTTGATCCAACAACAGATCCAGATGGGCATGGAGATCGGCGCGTCGGGTGTCAGCAATGACGATTTGGGAAAGTCTGACCTGCCGTTCATGGAGGTTAATTTTCCCAGACTAGCATGAACATGAGCTTGAAGCACGCAGTAAAGGAACTACTGAGGCTGACGAACGAGGACGGTATTCAATGGGTAGTTGGGCAGGATAACAGCTATTTTGCGAAGGTCAACGGTATCGGAGTCTCATTTCAAGGTAGGATCGCCAGGTGTCCGACGTCTGAACGATGGGACGTCTTGTACGCTCTGCATTTTGACGGGCTGTCAGTCCTTGAGACATACGGTCGATTGAGGGCACTCTACCTAGCTATTCAGAAGAATCTGCAAAGACAGAAAGAACAGCTGCGTCACCGGCGCATAGTCGAGTTCACAGACACATTTACCCCACCCAGCAACGATGACAGACAAAACAGCTCCGACAGTGGAGAACACAGTATTTTTCTCAGTGGCTCAATATGAGGAGCCGTACGCCCCTACCGAGATGTTAAGGATGACTGCTGACCATTTTGGGGTAGATCTTGAGTGGGCCTGCTTCGGGCCTGGTGAAGGCCGTCGAACGTTCAAGGAGATCAAGATGCGCTATGGTCTTGAGTTCCTTGTAAAAAAGAAGCAAGAGGGCAAACTGTACGCCTGTTTCTTGGACTGCCGTGACACCGTGTTCCTTGGGACACCGGAGGCCATCGTG
>Ga0123353_10000776_pt1 | contig 38881 bp, 35 predicted proteins | sample TergutLab28metaG_3_FD_92763 | JGI IMG/M metagenome (GOLD analysis project Ga0123353, IMG submission 92763) | Labiotermes labralis P3 segment gut microbial communities from Petit-Saut dam, French Guiana - Lab288 P3 | ecosystem: Host-associated > Arthropoda: Insects > Digestive system > Gut ... | reverse complement strand
GGCTTTGGCGGCGGCTTTGGCGGCGGCTTCGGCGGCGGCGGCGTTGAGTTCGACCTGGGCGACCTCTTCGGCAGCTTCTTCGGCGGCGGAGGCTTCGGCGGCGGGCGCGCGTCCAACCCCAACGCCCCCCGCCAGGGCGGCGACCTGGAGGAGCGCGTGGTCATCTCCTTCGAGGAGGCCGCGCGCGGCTGTGCCCGCCGGGTGGAGGTCAACCGCGTCGAGCCCTGCGACGACTGCGGCGGCTCCGGCGCGGCCAAGGGCAGCGGCGCCAAAACCTGCCCGGAGTGCGGCGGCAAGGGCCAGACCAACGTGCAGCAGCGCACCCCCTTCGGCGTGATCCAATCGTCCAAGACCTGCGCGAAATGCGGCGGCCGCGGCAAGGTGATCGAAAACCCCTGCCAGAAGTGCAGAGGCGGCGGCCGTGTGCGCAAGCGCACGGCGGTGGATGTCACCATCCCCCCGGGCATCGACAACGGGCAGGTGCTGCGCGTGGGCGGCGAGGGCAACAAGGGCACCAACGGCGGCCCGGCGGGGGACCTGCTGGTCGCCGTATCCGTCCGGCCCCACGCCGTGTTCGAGCGCGACGGCTACGACCTGTGGTGCGATATCACGGTGCAATTCTGGCAGGCGGCCCTGGGCGACACGCTGCAGGTGCCCACCCTCGACGGCGGCGCCGAGCTGAAGATCTTCCCGGGCACCCAGCCCGGCTCGGTGCACCTGCTGCGGGGGAAGGGCATCCCCGTGCTGCACGGCGGCGGGCGCAAGGGCGACCTCTATCTGCGCGTGCAGGTGGAGACCCCCTCCCAGCTGAGCCCCGAGCAGCGCCGCCTGGTGGAGCAGATGCGCGGCAGCTTCCCGGCCACGGCCACGGCGGGCCCGCCCAAGCCCCCGGCCGAGCCCCCCACGGGCGAGCGCAGCGGTTTTTTCCGCGGGCGGAAGCGATGAGTGTAGAGACGCACGGCTGTGCGTCTCTTTCTAAAAACCCTGTGCGCCTTCATAAAAAATCAAATATGCTTTTGTTCGGAGACGCACTGCCGTGCGTCTCTACTTTTTCAGCTCACGCCTCCTCGCTGGGGATCAGCACGGCGTTGCGCTGGAACTCCGCCATGGCGGCGGCAAACTGTGGCGAGGCGCCGCCGTCCTGGCAGTCCGGGCAGTCGATGACCTCCATGTCGAGGGGATCTTCCTGCGCGCGGCCCCTGCCGAAGGCCCGCGGCGGGCTGGCGATCATGTAGCGCTGCATCAGCAGCTGCGAGGCCGACATGCAGCCCTCCTTGGCCGCGGCTGGCTTTTCACGCAGCACCTGCTCGATGGTCTCCGCGGCCTCCTCCGCCTCGGCCAAGCCCGCCGCCGTACCCGTGGGGCCGGTGGGGCTTTCGCCGCAGCACCACCACGGCACCGCCACGGGGAAGCAGCACTCCCTGCCGTCGGGCGAGACGATCTTGAACTTTTTCCAGCACACGCTGTTGCAGGGCTGGCAGTCGGGCGGAGGACAGGGTGGGCAGGGGCCACAGCAGGAGGGTCCGCAGCAGCAGGGGCCGGGGGAGCAGCAGCAGTCCCGCTCCTGGGGGCAGCAACAGCCGGGCCCTGGGCCTGACGGGAAACCGAACCCCCCGCATCCCCCGAAAGGGAGGCCCCCGAACGGGAGCCCGAAGCCGCCGAAGCCGGGGCCGAACCCGCCCCCGAAGCCGCCCAGGCCATTGAGGCTGTTCAGGCCCAGCAGGCTGTTCAGCGCGGACATCATGCTGTTGTTGGCGTTGTTGTTGCTGCTGTTATTGTTGTTGTTATTATTGTTATTGTTGTTGTTCGCCCCGAAGCCGCCCGGGCCTGGGCCGAAGCCTGGCCCGAACGGGCGCCCGAAGGGCAGCCCCCTGCCCCCGCCCGGGATCTTCCTCCAGCCGACGGGCGCGCCCTCGGCGCACCTGCATTCGCAGTCCTCCGCCATATGTACAGACCTCCCTCATTTGCGTTAAGGCCCAAAAGGCGATAGGGGCCTTATACAATGCATCCTATGCAGATGATGGAGGTTTGGTGCCAATGGATGGTCACGCCTTCGTCGCTTTGATGGGGATATAGATCTCCGCAAAGCAGTCGGAGGCGGTGTCCGTCAGGTTTGCGTACACCTCAAGGTCGCCGGGGATGGCCTCGTTATAGGTATACACCTTCGACGCTTTGAGCCACTGATAGCCCGCGCCCTCCGGCCCGCCCACCGCGCCGCGCCTCTCCTCGGCAAAGACGGCGTAGAGGCTCCCGGGCAGGGCCAGCGCGTCCAGGCCCTCCGGCACGCAGGCGGCGTCCGCTTCGATGCCCGCAAAGTAGTGGATGTCGTCGAAGCTTCCGGGTGTCGGGTAATACCAATACCCCACCATCCGGGCGGGCCGCGCCACCCCCCGCATTTCACCCAGCCGCTCCGTGACCTTCTGGTGCAGGGCGTGGAGCGCGGGCCCGAAGTCCGTGCCGGCGTCAATTTTGCTCTCCGCCCCCACGAGGGCAAAGCGCTTGCTGACGACAACAGGCTCCACGTCTCCGCTCCTCCTCCATTTCGCGCGGGCCTGTTCGGCCAGCTTCATGATCTTCGGCGTGCCCTTCGGGCTGTGGCCCGCCGGGGCCGGGTTTTTCAGGGGTTCGCTCATGCCGCTTCCCCCCAATGCGCCAGAATATCCCGCACGGCAAGCTGGATCTGCCTCTCCGTGCCGATTGCCCGCACCAGCGCGGCAACAAGCGCCTTGCGGGTCTCCCGGCTCCAGGTCTCCGGGACGCTTCCGCCGCCTGACACCCAGGACCCACTCAGCATCTCATACGGCGTCGCGGCCAGGATGCCGTCCACGATGGACTTATACGCCCCTGCGACCCCCAGCAGCTTTTGCCGCTGCGCGCCGCCGAGCAGGGCCGAAGCGTCCCGCAGGTACACATACGCGCTGCGGCGGGCGTCCGCCAGGCTGCCGGCGTGATAGTTCGCGCAGCCGCAGTTTTCCGCCCACGCCGCGTCGCTTTTCTCAAGATTTTCGATCAGCAGGCGGTAGGCCGCCTCGCCGAAGCGGTTGTCGGCGCGCGCCTCGTGGTTCCAGTATGCCAGGCAAATTTCAAGGGATTTTTTCAGCAGCGCGAGGGGTTCCTCTTTTTTGCAGGGCTTGTCGAAGAACCGCAGGAGCCCCTTCGGGTATTCGCCGGGATAATTTTCAGCGCGCGGATACCTATTGGGTGTGTGGAGCGCCTCCGGCTTGTCGTGGGGCTCGCCCGGGCCCTGCGTGTGAAAATAGCTCCTGCCGAAGAAGCATTTTTCGTCGTACCCGGTGAGCATGTCCCACTCGGGCGACCCGAACAGGCCGCAGCCGAGCACCGGCCTGCCCGCGTCGAGGCTCTCCCTCGCCCGCCTGTCGCGCCCGCGCCCGTCCCTGAGGCTGTACTGTCTGATCCCGGTGATCCCGGCGATCTGATCGTCCCATACGGGGCCGTTCTGGGGTATCTCGGAGCTGGGGCACCAGTTGACCTTCAGGCCGAAGCGGTAGCAGATGCCCGACACGCCCATCAGGGTCTCATAGCTCACGGGCGCGCCCAGCGCCTCCGTCACGGCAGCGATGCAGCCGATGTAGGCGTTGTCCTTCCACTGGCCCCAGCGCAGCGCGGGCACGCCGTCGATGTAGCTGCCGCCGTTCTCGGTTTTGACCTCGTAGGCCTTGCCTGTCTCCGCGTTCCCCGCGGCCCGCCGCGCCAGCCGCATGATCGCCGGCGCCTCCTTCGGGCTGTGGCTCTCCGGGGACAGCATGCGCACGGCCTCGTCCAGGCGGGCGGCGCGTCCGCGCAGGACCGCGGCGATTTCACCGCGCTTTTCCCTGTCGAGCAAAGCCTCCCGCTTTGCGTCCAGGCCGCCTTCCAATGCATCCAGCCGGATCCAGTCGAGGGATCTGCCGCCCGTGGGCGTTTCGGCGGGCATCAGACGCTGTATTTTTTCCCCCAGCTCCACAGAATCGGAATATTTTGGGTCGATTTCAGCGAGCTCGCGGAAAAGGTATGTGGGTTCCCCGCCGGAGGTCGCCAAATTGCAGACATAGACGCCGTAATTGTCCCACAGATCGACGCCTTCATCCTCATAGCGCCCGCCTTCGATGTCGTCGGCCCACGCGCGGAACGCCGCCGCGCCAAAGAACATACCGTTTCGCTCCGGCAGGGTGAGCCAATGGGGCATTTTTTTGATTGCCGCGAGATAGATGTCTTCCAGCGTGATTTCGCGTTGCTTCTGGCCGACAAAAATCCAGTCCATGCGGATTTCGCCGGACGCGTCGTATTCCAGCAGCCGCGCCTCGCCGTCCTTGTTCAGGCAGCCGAAATTCAGCAGCAGCGTATTGCCTTCCCCGGCATAGCCGACAATCAGGGACCAGGTGCCGACATCGCTATCCCAGCCGGGGACATCCGCCATATTGAACCTGACGAGCACCGGCAGGCCACTGTCAATATAGCTGAATATCTGCCGCAGATATTTGTTTTTATCCGCGTTGATCTGCGCCGCCGTGACATAGCTGTGGCCATAGCCGATCGCGTCAAACACATACGCGATATGCTCCGCGCCCGCGAGATAGCCGGACACGCAATATTCGCAGCGCGTCGATGGATTGCGGTTGTACACCTGCGCCACGGCATCGCCGGTGAGTGCGGCAAATTTCCAGAAGTCCATCTCCGGTTTTTCGTTGAGGCGCTCCCAAAGGAACATGAGGCAATCCGGCAGCGCATAGTTGTGCCCCTTCATGCCGTCGCAGATGCCCCGCATGTTGGGGATGCTGCCGCTTCCCCCGGAGGAGGATGCGGTTTTGGGCCCGCCGCGCGCCTCCGCTTCGGTCTGGGCCTGCTGCGCCAGCTTCATGATCGCCGGCGCCTCCTTCGGGCTGTGGCCCTCCGGGGCTGGTTTTTTCAGGGGGTCGCTCATGACAGTCACTCCTTCTGTGAAGCTTGTGACCCTATTATACCACAACGCTTCGCCCCTGTATTGTCCAATCGTACCACATTTTCAGGTGAAATCTTACGAACAAGCCTGGTTTTTTGGATGGACTTTTGTGAGGTTATACAAAGAGCCCCTTCGCCTTCCCGATGATCTCCGCGCACCTCGCGTCGGCCCGCTCCATGGGCGCGCCCGGGCCGAAGGCCGTATCGGTGCAGACATAGAGCTTGATCTTCGGCTCGGTGCCGGAGGGGCGCACCACCAGCCAGCTGCCGTCGGCCAGATAGAGCTTGAACACGTTGGAGGGCGGCAGGCCCTTGATGCCCAGGAGGTAGTCCTCCACCCTGTCGACCTTTTCGCCCGGGAGGAGGGCGGCATAGTTCTTGCGGATGTTGGCCATCCAGGCGGCGATCTGGGCCATGCCCGCCGCGCCCTCGGCCCCCTTGTTGTAGACGTCCTCGCTCACCGCGCCGTATTTTTTGTAGAGCGCCCGCAGCGCGCCGTGGAGGGTCATGCCGCCCTGCTCGTGCTTGTAATACAGCGCCATCTCGGCCACCAGGGCGGATGCGAGCACGGCGTCCTTGTCGCGGCAGGCATCGCCCGCAAGGTAGCCGTAGCTCTCCTCAAAGCCGAAGAGGAAGGTGCGCGCGCCGTCGCCCAGCCAGGCGTCCATCTTTTCGCCGATATACTTGAAGCCCGTGAGCACGAGCTCCACGTGCACATTGTTGTCCTTGTGCCGGCAGACCTGCCCGGCAAGGGTGCCGGTGACGACGGTCGTCACGATGGCGGGGTTTTCCGGCAGGCCGCCATTCTCTTTGCGGCTGCGGATGATATAGTCGGTCAGCAGCGCGCCGATCTGCGTGCCAGTGAGGGGCCTGTACTCCCCCGCCTCATCCTGGGCCAGCACGCCGATGCGGTCCGCGTCCGGGTCGGTGGCGAAGATGACGTCGGGCCGCAGGGTCTCCGCCAGCGCGAGGGCCGGGCCGAAGACGTCCGGCTCCTCCGGGTTGGGCTTCTTCACCGTGGGGAAGCTGTGCGCCGCGTCCTGGTGCTTCTGGCTGGGCACGACGTCGATCTCGCCGTAGCCCAGGCGCCCCAGCATCGCCGTCACCGGGACGAGGCCCGTGCCGTGCAGGGGCGTATAGAGCAGCTTCAGCTCCTTGCCGTGCGCCCGGGACAGCTCCCTGCGCGGGAGGTGCGGCTCGATGGCCCGGTAATATTTCTCGTCAAAGGCCTCGTCCAGCGGGATGATTTCGCCGGGCGTATCGGTCTCAGGCGGGGGGTCAAAGACGTCCAGGGCGTTGATCTCGGCCAGCACGGCGCCGGCTGCATCGTCGGTGAGCTGGCCGCCAGTGGCATTGTAGGCCTTGTAGCCGTTGTCCTGCTGGGGGTTGTGGCTGGCGGTGATCACGATGCCGGTGTGCGCCTTGCGCTCGCGCACGGCGAAGCTGAGCATGGGGGTGGGGCGCGGCGCGGCGAAGAGGCAGACCTCCACGCCGTTCAGGCTGAGAATCCTCGCGCTGTGCTCGGCGAACTCCTTGGAGCACAGGCGGGTGTCGTAGGCGATGCAGGCCTTCCATTTTTCGCCCGGGTAGAGCTTCTTGATATAATTCGCCAGCCCCTGCGTGGCGCGGCCCACCACGTAGTGGTTCATGCGGTTGCTGCCCGCGCCGATGGCGGCCCGCAGCCCCCCGGTGCCGAAGGCCAGCTCGCGGTAAAACGCGTCGGTGCGGCGGGGCTCGTCGTGGGCCAGGGATTCAAGTTCTTCACGCCAGCGGTCCCCCGCCGGAACATGAGCCAGCCAGCGCTCATACTCGATGAGGGCCTCGTTTTTGCGGATGAGGTCCCTGCGCAGCCGCACGCAATCCGCGCTGCGGCCGGGGTCCTCCGGGGTGTGGAAGGCGTAGTCCAGCAGGGCCTCTATCGTGGTTGTCGCCACGTGGAGGCGGGTGTCGCTGGAGGCGTAGTAGATGGCAATTTCATTGCCGTTGACCGCCGCGCCGTTGCAGAAGACGACGTTGGAGACGTCGCCCACGCGCTCGCCGCCCAGGGGGGCCAGGAGGTAGCCCGCGGGCTCGGCGACGACGCGCCAGGGCTCTTGCAGGTCGGTGACAAAGGCGTAGAGCACGTAGCGCAGGCCGGCGGCGGTGTTCCTCACGCCGTGGGCGATGTGCAGCCAGCCCCGGTCCGTCCGGATGGGCGGGATGCCCGCGCCGTTCTTCGCCTCGGTGATCTGATGGTAGCGCCTGGGGCTGACGAGGATCTCCTCGGTGATCCCGGCGTTTTCGATGTCCTCGCAGGCGGCGTAGCAGATGCCGCCCCCGCTGCCGGCCTCGATGAAGCCGTCCTGCGGGCGGGTAAGCAGGGCGTATTTGCCGTTCACCAGCTTTGGGAACAGGGCCACGTTGCGCTGCTGGGACTTGGCCTTCAGGTTGGGCAGGCGCTCCCAGGTGAGCAGGTCCCTCGTGCGCGCGATGCCGCAGGCCGCGATGGCGGCCGAGGGGTCCGGGTCGTCCGGGTCCTTGCTCTCGGAGCAGAACAGGCCGTAGATCCAGCCGTCCTCGTGGAGGGTCAGGCGCATGTCGTAGACGTTGACCTCCTCCGGCCGGGTGTCGGGCAGCTCTATGAGCGACGAAAACCGGAAGCCCTCGGTCGGCCTGTCGCTGACGGCAAGGGCGAAGAAGGACTTGCGGTCATTGCCCTCCACCCGCACGGCGAGCCAGTAGCGGCCTTCAAAGTAGATCGCGCCGCTGTTGAAGGTGGCGTTGACGCCCAGGCGCTCCAGGCACAGGGGGTTGCTGTCGGCGTCGAGGTCGAAGCGCCAGTGCGGCGGGATGTGGTCCCGGGTGAGCACGGGGCGCGCCCAGCGCCGGTATATGCCGTTATAGCCTCCGGCCGGTTCGTTGGGGAGGGAGACGAGGGCGGCGTGCTCGTCCATGAGATGTCTTGCCTGTTCGCTCAGCATGGGAAGGCCTCCTTGGATTGTAGGGTAATACAGGTATTATTTTATCCCAAAAGCATGGAAATGTCAATGATTTCTCTTGCAATTTGGAAGCGCAGGCGATATAATACAAGTAATCATTGCATGGAGGGAAAGGTTTTATGAAACATACGAAAATCAGGCGGGTTCTCTGCGCGGCGCTGTGCGCGTGTTTGCTTCTGGCGGCGGCGTATATCCCGGCCGGGGCGAAGGCGTGCAGCTGCGGCGAGGTGGTGCAGATCTATATGGAGGGCTTCGGCAGCTCGCTGTATTACAACTACGGCACGCCCGAGCAGGAGAAGGCCGAGACGGCCAACATGGACGACCTGGCCTTCGGCATCGGGCGGCTGTTCCGGGGCGTGGGGCTGGGGCTGTGGCAGCGCAGCTGGGCACCCGTCGCCAGCGGCATCGGCACGGTGGCCACAGGCGTGCTGGGGCACCTGGCCCTGGATGCGGACGGGAAGAGCATACAGCCGATCTCCGAGCACTGGCGGCTGGACCCGAATCAGGACCACCGCGAAAGGCCCGAGTACCGCTTCCACTACGACTTCCGCATCGACCCCTTCGAGGCCGCGGCCCAGCTCAACGAGTTCATCGAGGCGGTCTGCAAGGCCACCGGGCACAGCAAGGTCGCCCTGACCGGGCACAGCGAGGGCGCGATCATCACCATGACGTACCTCAAGCAGTACGGCACCAAGCGCCTGGAGACCTTCATCCTCGTCAACGGGGCGTGGCAGGGGCTCACCCTGGTGGGCGAGCTGTTCACGAACCAGTTCGGCATCTCCGGCGCCTCCGTGACGGGCTACATCGCCAACAACGACGACGGCTCGGGCAGCCTGAAGCTGGCCATGGACCTGCTGCGCAAATCCCACCTGCTGGACTTCCTGGAGCCCATGGGCGACTTCGTGCTGGACAAAATGGGCGAGCAGATCTATGCCGAGACCCTGCTGCCGACCTACGGGACCATGCCCATCCTGTGGGCCTTCGTGCCCAACGCATACTACCCCGAGGCCCGCAAGCTGCTCGCCGGGAACCCGGAGTACGCGAAGCTGCTGGCGAAGGCCGACAGATACCAGAACGAGGTGCAGTCCCAGGCGGGCAAGCTGCTGAAGAACGCCATGGCAAAGGGCGTGAAGGTGGCCATCATCGCCGGCTACGGCTTCAACCCCATCCCCGCCTCGCGCAACAGCACCTACCAGAACGACAGCATGATCGACACGGCCTATGAGTCCGGCGGAGCAACCGCGGCCCCCATTGGGCAGACCCTTCCGCCGAGCGATTCGAAGTACCGCTCGCCCGACGGGATTTTCGACGCCTCCACCTGCATGTTCCCCGACCAGACCTGGTTCGTCAAGAACAGCATGCACCAATCCTCGCCCTCGCGGGAGCTGCGGGACTGGATCATACACAGCAAGAAGCAGCCGACGGTGTGGGACAACCCGGCGTACCCGCAGTACCTGGTGAAGGGCGAGGACGGGAAGGCGGTTGCGTACACGGGGTAGAAACGCCGCTCCGCGACGCCTTTCACGCTTTCTGTTGCGGCTTTGTATTATTCTGTTGTCAAGGTGCTTTTTTACCCCCTCTGTCGCCTGTCTCCGGCTTCGCCGGGGCGACAAAAAGGGGCCTGACGTTGCCGTAGAGACGCACTGCTGTGCGTCTCCGCAAACTTTCACAGGAGACGCACAGCAGTGCGTCTCTACACAAAAAAGCTGCCATTTCATTTTTCAGTTGTCAAGGTGCTTTTTCGCTGTCGCCTGTCTCCGGCCTCGCCGGGGCGACAGAGGGGGTAAAAAAGGGGTCAAAAAATACCCCTCCACTATACCGGCGGAAACCCCCGTTTTGGCGCACTTTTTTGCGCCAAAACGGGGGTTTTATAAAATTTCCGTAAAATAAATTTTTTTGGCCGGTTTCGCCGAAAAAATTGCGGCGCGGCGCATGACTGTGGCCGGATCCCCCTACCCCAAAAAGTCCTTCAGGCGCTTGCTCCTGCTGGGGTGCCGCAGCTTGCGCAGGGCCTTGGCCTCGATCTGCCGGATGCGCTCGCGGGTGACGTTGAACTCCTTGCCCACCTCCTCCAGGGTGTGGGGGTGGCCGTCCTCCAGGCCGAAGCGCATGGCGAGCACCTTCTCCTCCCGGGTGGTGAGGGTCTTGAGCACCTCGCCCAGCTGCTCCTTCAGCAGGAGCATGCTGGCCTTGTCCGCCGGGGCGGGGGCGTCCTCGTCGGGGATGAAGTCGCCCAGCAGGCTGTCCTCCTCCTCGCCGATGGGGGTTTCGAGGGAGACGGGCTCCTGCGCCACGCGCATGATCTCGCGCACGCGCTGGACCTCCATTTCGAGCCGCTCGGCGATCTCCTCCACCGTCGGGTCGCGGCCGTTCTCGTGCAGCAGCTGCGTGTTGGCCTTCTTGACCTTGTTGATGGTCTCCACCATGTGAACCGGAATGCGGATGGTGCGGGCCTGGTCGGCGATGGCCCTCGTGATGGCCTGGCGGATCCACCAGGTGGCGTAGGTGCTGAATTTAAAGCCCTTGGTGTAGTCGAATTTGTCCACGGCCTTGATGAGGCCGAGATTTCCCTCCTGGATCAAATCGAGGAACTGCATGCCGCGGCCCACATAGCGCTTGGCGATGCTCACCACCAGGCGCAGGTTCGCCTCTGCCAGGCGCTTCTTGGCGTAGGGGTCGTCGTCGGCGATGCGGATGGCCAGCTCGATCTCCTCCTCCGGGGTGAGCAGGGGCACCCGGCCGATCTCCTTGAGGTAGACCTTCACCGGGTCGTCGAGCAGCTGGTTCTTGTCGTCCACCGCCAGGCCCAGGTCGGCCTCCTTCGGGGGCTCCAGGTCGAAATCCAGGGTGAGGTCGGCAAAGTCGTCGATGATCTCGACGCCCTGCTTCTCCAGGGTCTCGTAGAGCCTGTCCAGCTCCTCCAGGTCCACTGCCGTGTCCAGGAAAATCGCGTCGATCTCCTGCGCGGTGATCTTGCCGGTGGCCACGCCCTTGTCGATGAGGGCCTTCACGCTGCCGGCGTTGTTCTTCTTCTCGTCCATGTCATCATCCTCCGTGTGGTTTTACTTTGGTGCTCCGCACAACCACCCCGGCCTGCGGGCCACCCCTCCTGGGAGGGGAATTGGGGATTAGGCAGTTAACAGTCTGTGGGGCGGAAAGGGTTCTGTGGAATCTGTAGTGCCGGATGTTCGTAGAGCATCTGCATAACGCTGTCCATCCTGTACAACACGTCGTCGGCGGTTATGTGAATCACCGTCAGACCTAGTCCCTGCAGGAAGGCGTCGCGCTCCGTGTCATACTCCACTTTATCGTCATGGGAACTTCCGTCAACTTCGATGACAACGCCGCAGCTCAAGCAGTAGAAATCGACGATGAAATTCCCAATAATTTTTTGCCGGTCAAAATCGTAGCCCCGGAACTGCTTTTTGCCGAGCTTTTTCCACAGGAGGACCTCACTCAGGTTGCCGGCTTGGCGCAGTTCGCGGGCCCGCCCGCGCAGGAGGGGGTTGTAGGGCAGGGAGTAAAAACCCATTCGGTCCCGCATAAGGTCACGCTTTCTTTTGGTGCTCTGCACAACCACCCCGGCCTGCGGGCCACCCCTCCTGGGAGGGGAATTGGGGATTAGGCAATAGCGGTATTGCGGATATGCGATCTTAAAATTGCACAGCTCGTTTGCGGTTCATCCTCTGATTCCCCTCCCAGGAGGGGTTCGGCGTAGCCGACACGACCGTAGGGAGGCCCGCAGGCCGGGGTGGTTGCGCGGAGCACTCATCTACTCCTTTTTCAATTTTGAGAACATCTCCAAATATGCATCGCGTTCCATCGCGCTGACATTGATGTCTTGCGGCTTTTCGCCCAGGAGCTTTTGCGCGCAGCCCTCGCATTCCGCCCAGGGGTTGGCGATCGCCTCGCAGGCGAGCTTCATGCGCATGGCCTCGTTCAGCTGCGCCTCGGTCAGGCCGCCGGTGAGCAGCTCCGGCTCGACGCCCCGCCCATTTTCCAGCCGGGCGAAGAGCTTTTCGGCCAGCTCCCGGTTGAAGGGGGTAACGAAATCCCCCGGGGATAGTGTTTCCCGCAGCCTCGGATAAAAATCCGGGTGGCGCAGCAGCAGGCCCAGCAGGCGCTCCTCGGCCTTGGCGGCGGCGGGGTGCAGCCCGCGCTGCGGGTCGGTCCTCACGCTCTGGGCGTCCTGGAGCTTCATCAGCTCCCGCTGCCTGTCCCTCTCCTGTTTACGATCATCGCGCCTGCGTACTTGCTCGGTCTGCGAGAGGATGGCCTGCTTGTCCACCTGCAGCTCGTCCGAAAGCCGGGAGGCGTAGATGTCCCGCTCGATCTGGGTGCAGCGGGCGAGGATCTTCACCGCCTCGCGCAGGTAGTCCGCCTTGCCGGAGGGGATCGTCAAATCCAGGTCCCCGCGAACGCGAAGCAATGAAAACTCGATCTCGTTGGCCGCGCCCTCCAGCAGCTGGCGGTATTTTTCCGCGCCGTAGGCCTGCAGTATCTCGTCGGGGTCCTTGCCGCCGCTGAGCTTCAATACGCGAAGCTTCAAATTGGTCTGGCCGAGGACCTCTAAAGCCCTCTGCACGGCCTTCTGGCCGGCCTCGTCGGCGTCGTAGCTGAGGACGACCTCCTCGGCGTAGCGCGACAGCAGCTGGGCCTGGTCCCGGGTGAGGGCGGTGCCCAAACAGGCGACCGCCTGGGTGAAGCCGTATTTGTGCAGGGCGATGACGTCCATGTAGCCCTCGACGAGGATCAGGCGGCCATTGGCCGTGTTTTTCGCGAAGTTGAGGGCGTAGATGTCGCGGCCCTTTTTGTAGGCCAGGGTGTCGGAGGTGTTGATGTACTTGGGCTTGCTGTCGTCGAGCACCCGCCCGCCGAAGGCGACCACGTTGCCGCGCAGGTCGAGGATCGGGACCATGACGCGGTGATAGAAGCGGTCTTTATAATATGTCCTGCCGCTTTTCGATTCGCCCTGCATCACCAAATTCGCGGCGATCATCTCCTCAATGCTGTAGCCGCTGCTCTGCAGGTGCCTGAGCAGGTTGTCCCAGCCCTCCGGCGCGTAGCCCAGGCCGAAGTGCTTGATCATCTGCGGCGGCAGCCTGCGCTTATTGAGCCAGTAGTCGAGGCCCGGCGAGCCCGGCACTTTCAGCTGCTCGTGGAAGAAGCGCGCGGCCTCGCGGTTGGCGGAGAGGATGCGCAGGCGCCGCCTGGCCAGGCCGTCGTCGTAGTTGTCCTCGGGCAGCTGCATGCCCACCCGCTGGCTGAGGGCCTTGACGGCCTCCACGTAGTCCAGGCGCTCCATGCGCATGAGGAAGGCCACGGCGTCGCCACCCGCGCCGCAGCCGAAGCAGTAGAACGAGTTGGACTCCGGGTAGACCGCGAAGGAGGGGGTCTTCTCGCTGTGGAAGGGGCACAGGCCCATCAAGGTCCGCCCGCTGCGCCGCAGGTTGGGGACGTAGGGCGAAATCAACTGTTCGATATCCACGCGCAGGCGTAAGTCCTGGAGGTAGGAATCGGGGATGGCGATGGCGGGAGGCCTCCTTTCACGCAATCTTAATTCTCGGACAGCCAAAGATTGTCTCTATGAGAATACGGCTAAATGCCGGCTATACAACTGCTTGAGATTCCACAATGGCAATAATCTCATCAATTTTCATTACAAGTTCAGCGCCAGAGATATGCATCTTCGGAGCTATACGCCTAATAAAACGCCAAAACACTAGTCGATCTGCTAGCTTCCATATTTTGAGGTGCGTAAGACGTAGGGTTAATGCACGAAGGTCCAACACATATGCAGTGGAAATATGAACATTTTCTTTGCGACGCTCCCCCTCCGCATCTAAATCCGCAATCTTCAAGCGTATATTTTTGAAACTAGATATGAGTTCCTCGCGCTGTTGCAAGAAACGTTGCTTACCCAAAGTTTGCTCTATCTTCCCGCGTATGTTCAATGTCATTGCTAGAGTGATCAAGGTTAGGATAAACCCAATAACCCCTAACCAATTGTTGAAACTTGCAAGGTAATTGTTGATGACCTCTTTCATATTATCCCTCTTTCCATATACATACGCTTGTCCGTAATACTCAATTTGTAGGAGCGAGCGCACGAGGACGCGTCGCTCCGCGATACTCCCTCACCCGCTGCGGCGGGAGCTCCCTCACGAGGGAGCCGGGGGTTTTTGGTATAGCCTTTGCTGCACCGTTTGGTCAATGGCTTGGCACACGCTGCGGAAGCGCTGCTCTACATCATCGTTTTTAAATCGAAGCACCATTAGGCCCGCGCTTTCAAATACTTGCGTACGCATCTCGTCATACTCTTTCGCGTCCTTCCCTTCGTGCTGATGCCCGTCCAACTCAACAATCAATTTAGCGGATGCGCAATAGAAATCAACGATATAATGATAAATCGTCTTTTGCCGCTGGAAGCGCGCGGGGTAAACACGCAGATAGTCGTACCACAGATGGTTTTCCTGCCTGGTTGCGTTTTTACGCAATTCCTTGGCACGTGGGATTAGCGCTTTATTATATTCCAACGGCATAAACAACCTCCAAGTCAAGGACGGCGGTCGGCTTAATCCCCCGGCTCCCTCGTGAGGGAGCTGTCGCCTCGGGCGACTGAGGGAGTATCGCGGAGCGGCGCGCCCCTACATTCCCCACCCCTTCGGCACAAAGCACGCCTCGAAGGTGTGCACGGCGAAGCGGTCGGTCATGCCCGCGATGTAGTCCACCGCGGCGCGCTCTGGGCCCTCGGCCTCCACGATGCGGCGGTAGTCCTCCGGCAGGAGCCCGGGGCGGGCGGCGAAGTACTGGTAGAGCCAGACGATCATGTCGATGGCCTTGGCCTCCTCGCTTTTGCACACGGGGTTGGTGTAGACCTGCCCGAACATGAAGCTGTGCAGAAGCTCGAAGGCGGCGGCGGTCCCGGGGCCCAGGGCGATGGCGTCCGCGCTGCCATGCACGGCGGAGAGCACGAGGGTGTTGATGCGTTCGCTTTTGGACTTGCCCAATGCATCCTGCACGGGCGGGGGGATGTCGGCCTCGGCCAGCACGCCCGCGCGCACCGCGTCGTCGATGTCATGGTTGATGTAGGCCACGCGGTCGGCCAGGCGCACGCACTGCCCCTCCAGGGTGTCGGCCTGGGGGCCGTTGGTGTGGCGCTCGATGCCATTTCGCACGGCCTGCGTGAGGTTGAGGCCCTGCCCGTCCTTCTCCAGCTTGTCCACCACGCGCAGGCTCTGCTCGTAGTGGCGGAAGCCCGGGGCGAAGGCGCTGTCCAGGGCGCGCTCGCCCGCGTGGCCGAAGGGGGTGTGCCCCAGGTCGTGCCCCAGGGCGACGGCCTCGGTGAGGTCCTCGTTGAGCCGCAGGGCGCGGGCGATGGTGCGGGCAATCTGCGCGACCTCCAATGTATGAGTGAGCCGCGTGCGGTAGTGGTCGCCCTCGGGGGAGAGGAAGACCTGCGTCTTGTGCTTCAGGCGGCGGAAGGCGCTGCTGTGGAGAATTCTATCCCTGTCGCGCTGGAAGGCCGTGCGGATCTCGCAGGGGGGCTCCGGGCGGAGGCGCGTGGCGTCGCCGGCAAGGGCGGCCCGGGGCGAGAGGATCTCGCGCTCCAGGGCGCAGGCGGCCTCGGAAATGGTCATGATACGCCCTCCTTTCCCTCTTTATACGTGTTATACGCGGTAAAATCAAAAATTCCTGCAAGAAAATTATTTTTCCCTCTTTTATTTGCCGGGGATATCCTGTATAATAGGCTTGGAGTGTTATCACTATGGGTGCGGAGGAGAGAGCCAAGTGGAAAATTCGGAGAAGCGCAGGGTGCGCCTGACCATCTGCGGGGTGGACTATGTCCTGCTGTGCGAGAAGGACGACGAATACATGCGGGACCTGGGCGCGCAGCTCCATGAGGCCATGACCCGCATGCTGCGGGAGAACGGGCGGGTCTCGGCCACGCAGGCGGCCGTGCTGTGCGCCCTGGAGGCCATGGACGAGGCCCGCGAGGCCCAGACCACCGCCGAGAATTTGCGCGCGCGGATACAGGATTACCTGGAGGACGCGGCGCAGATGAAGAAGGAGGCGGAGCTCTCGCGCCATGAGGCGGAGCAGCTGCACCGGGAGAATGCGGAGTTGAAGAGGTGGAAGGGTTGAGGCCCTTCACCATCGGCACCGACTGGTTCACCGACGTGGACGACGCGGTGGCCATGCGCGTGTTCGCCCGGGCGCACAGGGCGGGCGCGATCCGCATCGAGGGCGTGTGCATCAACGCCCGCATGCGGTACTCCTGCGCCAGCCTGGACGCCTTTCTGCAAAACGAGGGCCTGCCGGAGCTCCCGCTGGGCATCGACCGCGGCGCCACAGGGATTCGCGGGCACGGGCGGTATCAAAAGCGCATGGCGGGCAGCCCCGGCAGCCACAGGGCGAACGAGGCGTGCGTGGACGGTGTGCGGCTCTACCGCGCGGCGCTGGCCGGGGCGGAGGAGCCCCTGGAGATGGCGGAGATCGGCTTTTGCCAGGTCCTCGCCGCCCTGCTGGACAGCCCGCCGGACGACCTGTCCCCGCTGGGCGGGCGGGAGCTGCTGGCCCGGAAGGCAAGGCACATCTGGACGATGGCGGGGAAGTGGGACGTCCCCGGCGGGGCGTACAACTACAATTTCGGCCAGACGCGGGAAAACATGCGCGCGGCGCACCATTTCTACGAGCATTGCCCGGTCCCGGTGACCTTTCTGGGCCACGAGGCAGGCAAGGCCGTCATCACGGGGGGCGTGCTGAAGGGGCGGCGCGACGACATGCTGGCGCTGGCGCTGCGGGACCACGGCTCGAAAAACGGCCGCTCCTCCTGGGACCCCATGCTGGCGCTGCTGGCCATCACGGGGGGCTTGGCGGAGGCGGGCTACGGTGCGGTATACGGGAGGGCGAAGATCGACCCGAGAGACGGGAAGTGCCGGTGGGTCCCGGATGCGGGCGGCAATCAGAGATATGTGCTGAAGACACGGCCGGACGGGTTTTACCGGGACGCGATCAACGAGATAATCAACTGAAATAGGAGGCCCCATGGACAGCAAGGAGCGCTTCACCGCCTGCGCGGACGTCTACGTGAAATACCGGCCAAGCTATCCGCCCGAGGCCATCGACTGCCTGATGGCGGCCTGCGGGCTGGCCCCCGGTATGGCCGTGGCGGACATCGGCGCGGGGACGGGCAAGCTCGCCCGGCTGCTGCTGGAGCGGGGGCTGGCGGTCCATGCCGTGGAGCCCAACGACGCCATGCGCGGGGCCATGGAGCAGGCCCTCGCGGGCGCGCCGGGGCTTCACCCGGTGAGGGCCTCAGCGGAGGAGACCGGCCTGCCCGCGACAAGTGTGGAGGCCGTCACGGCGGCGCAGGCGTTCCACTGGTTCGACCGGGCCAGATTCAAAGAGGAGTGCCGCCGGATCTTGAAGCCCGGCGGGAAGGTGGCGCTGGTGTGGAACAAGCGGGACCTCTCCGACCCCTTCATGGCGGCGTATGAGGACGTGATCCAGGCAAACCACGACGACATGCCCAACAGGACCATGCACGATATCGAGGAGGCCTATGCACCTTTCTTCGCGCACTATAACATACACCGGATCGCCTCGTGGCAGAGCCTCGATTTTGAGGGCCTGGTGGGGCGCGCGCTGTCGAGCTCCTACGCGCCGCAGCCCGGGCACCCGCGGCACGCAGCGCTGCTGGACGCCCTGCGGGGGCTGTTTGAGCGATACAATCGGGACGGGCGGGTGACGTTTGTGTATCGGACGGAAGTGGTTGTGGGGAAGATATGAGACCCGAGCTTCTCGCCCCCGCCGGCAGTGCCGAAGCGCTCCTCGCGGCCATCCGCTGCGGGGCCGATGCGGTATACCTCGGCGGAGGGGCGTTCAACGCGCGGGCCGGCGCGCAAAATTTTACGCGCGACGCCCTGACCGAGGCGGGGCGGCAGTGCAAGCTGCACGGGGTGAAGCTCTACTTCACGCTGAACACCCTGCTGGGCGACCAGGAGCTGCCACAGGCGCTTGATCTGGCGCAGGAGGCCGCGCGGGCCGGGGCGGACGCCATCATCGTGCAGGACCTGGGACTGCTGCGGCTGCTGCGCGGGGCCCTCCCCGGGCTGCCGCTGCACGCCTCCACGCAGTGCTCGGTGCAGACGGCGGGGGGCATGGCCCTGCTGAAGGAGCTGGGCGCGTCCCGGTGCATCGTGCCGCGGGAATGCTCCAAAGAGGAATTGGAGGCCCTCATTGATACTGCGCCGCTGGAGCTGGAGGCCTTCGTCCACGGGGCGCTGTGCATGTCGGTCTCTGGGCAGTGCCTGCTGAGCTTTGCCCTGGGCGGCAGAAGCGGGAACAGGGGCACGTGCGCCCAGCCGTGCCGTTTGCCCTGGGGTGACGGCTATGGACTCAGCCTAAAAGACCTTTCGCTTCTAGAAGAAGTTCAAAGACCGCCGCTGAGCCGCGTGGCCGCGCTGAAGATCGAGGGGCGGCAGAAGCGGCCGGAGTATGTCGCCGCGGCCGTGACCGCCTTCCGCCACGCCCTGGACGGCACTGCCTCCCCTGTCAGCGGGGAGGACCTGCGGCAGACGTTCAGCCGCTCCGGCTTCACGCAGGGGTATTTCAAATCCCTGCGCGGCGGGGAGATGTTCGGCGCGCGGCGGGTGGAGGACATCGCCCCGCCGGAGACCCTGCGGCGCATGGCCGCGCTGTATTCCAAAGAGGCGCCGCGCGTGCCTGTGGATTTTTGCTTCCGCGGGGCGATCGGGGAGCCGGTATCGCTCTCCGCCGCCGCGCTGGGAGGGAGCGTGCGCGTGGAGGGCGAGGTTCTGGAACAGGCGCAGACACGGGCCTTGACCGAAGATGACGTGCGGCGTCAGCTGGGGCGGCTCGGCGGGACGCAATTTTTCGCGCAGAAGGTACAAGTTGAACTGGCACAGGGGGCGTTTATGCCGCTGGGGCAGATCAACGCATTGCGGCGCGGGGCGTTGGAGGGGCTGGAGGAGGCTGCATCTGTAATTACCCCCTCTGTCGCCAGCGTCTCCTGCGGGAGCCGCGTGCGACATCTCCCCCAAGGGGGCGATCCTGACGGTATCCGCAACGTTGTAAGAATCGCCTCTACAGTCTTGTGTTTCCTCGCACATGAGCAAATTCCCAACGAACTGCCTGAAAACAGCGAAATCTTCCTTCCCTGCGACACATCGCCGGAATTGATACAAAAACACCGCGCCCAGGTGACGATACCGGCGGGGGTGTTCGGGGACTACGACAAGCTTCTTGCCCAACTGCGGCGGGCAAGGGAGGCCGGGGCGTCGCTCGCCATGGCGCAGACCCTCGACGGCGTGGCCCTCGCGAGGGAGGCGGGGCTCGCGCCCATGGCTGGCGAGGGCATGAATGTGCTCAACAGCGCGAGCTTGGAGGCCCTGCAGGGCCTGGGGGTCGTGGGGGCGGTGCTCTCGGCGGAGATCACGCCGGGGCAGGCGAGGGGCTTAGAGGCCCATGTGCCCGTCGGCGCGATGGTCTACGGCAGGCTGGCGCTGATGCTCTGCCGCAACTGCCCGGTGAAAGCGCAGATTGGCTGCAAAGCGTGCAATAATAGCCAGAACCTCGTCGACCGCAGGGGTGTAAAATTCCCTGTGCGCTGCGAAGAGACGTGCGCGAGGGTATACAACTCGCGGCCGCTCTGGCTGGCGGATGTACAGGATAAAATTCCGGCATTGGGGTTCCGTCTGTACAGCTTCACCACGGAAAGCCAGGAGGAATGCGCGGCGGTTTTGCGGGCATATCAAAATGGAGCGGCGTGTAAGGACGCGTTCACGAGAGGATGGATGAACCTAAAATGAAATTTGTGCTGATCATCGGCCCGCAGGCGGTGGGCAAGATGACCGTGGGGCAGGCCCTGGCCGCGCGCACAGGCTTAAAATTATTTCATAACCACGAGACGATCGAACTGGTGCGGCCGCTGCTTTCGCTGGGCACAGCGGAGGGCTGGGCGCTGGTGAAGGAACTGCGCGAAAGCGTGTTCCGCCATTTCGCCCACAGCGGGCAGGAGGGCATGATCTACACGGGGATATGGGCTTTTGATGAGCCGGAGGACCGGCTGTATTACGAGGGGATTTTCGCGCTGTGGCGGGAGGAGTGCCCGGAGGTTGAGATTTACGTCGTGGAGCTGGAGTCAGACCTGGAGACCCGCCTGGCCCGCAACCGCACGGAGAACAGGCTGCTCCACAAGGCCAGCAAGCGGGATTTGGAGTGGTCGGACAACGACGTGCGCAGCAGCGCGGAAAAATATCGCATGAACTCCCTGCCGGGGGAGATCGCCGAGGCGAACTATCTGCGGCTGGACAACACTCATATGGGTCCCGAGGCGGCGGCGCAGGCGATCGCGGAGCGGTTTGGGTTCGCATCACCTTGACAATCCGCCGCTTTTATGTTATAATACAATTGAGGTAATATTGTAAAAGCAAAGGTGATATTTTCTATGGGCGACCCAGGCGCGGCGCATATCCTTGGGCAGGTGCTGCTGCTGTTCGCGTTGATTCTGGTCAACGCGTTTTTTGCCATGAGCGAGATCGCCGTGATCTCCCTCAACGAAAACAAGATCGAGCGCATGGCCGCTGACGGCAGCAGGAAGGCCCGGCGCATCCGCGCCCTGATGAAGAATTCCGGGCGTTTTTTGTCAATGATACAGATCGGCGTGACCCTGGCCGGCTTTTTGGCCTCGGCCGCCACGGCGCGGGGCTTCAGCGCGCCCCTGGTGGAGCTGCTGTCCAAAATCCTGCCAAAAAACGTGGCGGACCCCATCGTCATGCTGCTGCTCACCCTCGCCATCGCGTATGCCTCGCTGGTGCTGGGGGAGCTGGTGCCCAAGCGCATCGCACTGAAGTATCCGGAGCGCATCGCCCTGGGCGCGGCGGGGTTTTTGAGCGCGTGCGCCGCCCTGTTCCGGCCCCTGGTCTGGGTGGTGTCCACCTCGGCCAACGGGGTGCTGCGCCTGCTGGGCATCGACCCCGACGCGGACGAGTCCCCCGTGACGGAGGAGGAGATCCGCATGCTGGTGGACGCAGGCGGCGAGAAGGGCGTCATCGAGGAGACGCAGCAGGAGATGATCCACAACATCTTTGAGCTGGACGACCTGGACGCCGGGGACATCATGACCCACCGCACGGACATCGTCGGCGTGGAGGCGGGCGAGCCCCTGGAGAACGCGGTGCAGGCCGCCATGCGGGAGGGCTGCTCGCGCCTGCCGGTATACGAGGACGACCTGGACAGGATCATCGGCGTGATCTACATCAAGGACCTGCTGCAATACGTGGGCAAGGAGATGCCCGGCAAAAGCCCGCGCGACGTGATGCGCGAGGCCTATTTCGTCCCGGAGAGCAAGCGCTGCGGCGAGCTGCTGAAGGAGATGACCGCCAGGCACATCCAAATCGCCGTGGTGGTGGACGAATACGGCGGCACGGCGGGCCTCGTGGCCCTGGAGGACGTGCTCGAGGCCATCGTGGGCAGCATTCAGGACGAATACGACGACGAGGAGGAGGACATCTCAAAGATAGACGAGAGCACCTTCTTGCTGGAAGGTACGACGGCCGTCGAGGAGGTGGAGGCGCTCACGGGCGTGCCCCTGCCCGAGGGGGACTACGACACCATCGCGGGCTTCGTCATCCGCGAGCTGGGGTACCTGCCCCAGGCCGGGGAGCACCCCGAGGTGGAGTACCGGGGCCTCAAGTTCACCGTGGAGGAAGTGGAGGACAAGAGGGTGGCGGTGATCAAGGTGGAGATCGGGGAGGAGGTGGCCGAGTGAGGATTCTTTCGATTATTTTCGACATAGTTATCGGGTTGTCCGCTGTGGTGGCGGGGCACTTTCTGGAGTTGGCCGACTTGGACAAAGGCATAAAAATCGCGTTGTATGCCTGTCTCATCGCTATATTTTCGGCTGTCATGGTCATACGCATTGTTTTGAATCATAAAAGATATAAGAGAATGCGCGGCAGCGAAGCTGAAACCAGGCCATCACCGCAACAAAAAGCGTTGCAATGCGATCAGCCGCTCTGCGGAACCCTTCCTCAGTCAGCCGAGCTGACAGCTCCTCCCCCAGGGAGGAGCCTGGGGAGGAAGCAGAAACGACATTTTTTCCATGACCTTGTAATTGCACGTCCCGCTTACGACTAATCTCCAAGGCTCCTCCCCGTGGGAGGAGCTCCCCGCCTCGGGCGGGGTGAGGAAGGCATCCGCGGAGCGGCTGACCACCTTGCAATACTATTAAAAAGAGGCCCATCATGAAAAAACGAATCATCTCTCTCATCACAATCCTCGCCCTGCTCTGCGCAGCCGTCGCTCTCTTGCCCGGCTGCAACTGGTTCAAAAAGCCGGGCGTGCCCACAACATACCCCTATGTGTTCGTGCACGGGCTCAACGGCTTCGGCGACGACACGGGCAGCCCGGTCTCCTACTGGGGCGCCACGGGCGGGCCGTTGCTGCCCGAATTGCAGGCGAACGGCACCATGTGCTTCGCGCCCTCGGTGAACCCCATGGGCTCCGCCTGGGACAGGGCCTGCGAGCTCTACGCCGCGCTGGCCGGGGGGATCGTGGACTACGGCGCGGCGCACAGCGCTGCCTGCGGCCACGAGCGCTACGGCAAGGATTACGGCGAGCCGCTGTTCGACGACTGGGGGACCGTGGACGGCAACGGCAACCTGCGCAAGGTCAACCTGATCGCCCACAGCTTCGGCGGGGCGACGGCGCGGCTGCTGTGCGCGCTGCTGCACAACGGGGACATGGCGGAGGTCTCCGCGGCCGGAGCGGCTGGAACAGCGGTGTCGCCCCTCTTCGCCGGGGGCAAGGGGGACTGGGTGTTCAGCCTGACGTGCCTGGCCGCGCCCCACAACGGCACCAGCCTGCTGACCATCGTGGACGTCAACCCCCTGCTGTCGGGGCTGGCTTCGATCCTGGGCAACGCGAATATGGACGCCCTGCTGGGCAAGCTGGGCTTCACCTGGGGCGGCATGGGCATCGGCGAGGTGCTGCGCGCCGCGAAGACCCAGGACACCGCCTACTATGACCTGAGCCTGACGGGGGCCAAGGCGGTCAATGCGCTGACCGACGACCTCTGCCCTTCGGTCTACCTGTTCTCCTACCCCGTGTCGGGCACCGACGAGAACGGCAAGCCCACGGACGATATGACCGCCCTGTTCCGGCCCCTGGGTTGGCTCATGGGGAGTGTCATCAGCCCGGAGGACGGCATAGACGACAGCTGGCGGCCCAACGACTGCCTGGTGAACACGGTCTCCGCCACCTATCCCTTCGGCGAGCCCAGCCAGGCCGTGGCCGACCCCGCGGCCCTCACCCCCGCCGGGCTGCAGCCCGCGCTGTGGTATGTCATGCCCACCGTACGCGGGGACCACGGGTCGATCATCGGGCTGGGGAGGGACATGGAGGAGACGTTGCCGTTCTACAGCGGGATCATCCAGCGCGTGGATGATTTGAGCAGGTATGTGACGGGGTAAGAATTGCGTAGAGACGCACGGCTGTGCGTCTCTGAAAAAAAGCAAATTTGGTTTGACTTGGAGACGCACAGCCGTGCGTCTCTACTTCAAATCTAACATCCGCCGACCCACATCTCATCCCACGGCTTGCCGGCGATCTCCTCCAGCTTGGCGCGCTCCGCGTCGGTGACCTCGGCCTCGCCCTTCTCATGCTTTTGCGCAATCACCCGGCGGATCAGCTCATGGTCCTGTTTGGTCATTTTATACTTGCGCAGCGAGACCAGCGCGAGGGCCAGGAAGACGATGGGCAGGAAGGCGTTGGAGAGCTTCAGGCCGAAGGAGGGGGTGAAGCCGCCGTACAGGCTTGACGCGCGGGCTTTGAATAAGGGGACCTTCGTGCTCTCCTGCGCCACGCCGAACCACTCCAGCAGGATGCCCACCACCGAGGACATGAAGCCGCTGGTCATGGTCTTGACGAAGGAGTTGAAGGTGGAAATGGTGGCCTCGCGCCGGCGCCCGGTGATCATCTCGTCCACGTCGGTGACATCGGGGTAGATGTTGGAGACCATGAAGCCATAGCCGGAATAGCCGATGATATAGAAGATCTCGCGCGCGAAAAGCATCACCACGATGGAGAGCGCCGTGCTGCCAGGCGCCTGGGGCGCGATGGCGAAGCCCAGGAGGAAACTGACAAACAGCATGGGCAGGGTGATCAACGCGCATTTCTGCTTGCCGAATTTTTTCGTCAAGGCGTAGTTGATGGGGAACATAGACATCTCCGCGATGCCGCGCCAGATATCCAGCTGGCTGCGCTTGTCCCAGCGCCGGGCAACCTCCCGGAGGAAAAACGGCTTGGACACCCCATAAAATGAGGACCCGAACAGGTACAGGAAGGTCATGGCAAAATACTGCCGGAAGGCCCGGTTCTTGAGGACAAGGGCAAATTCATCGAAAAAGACTTTCACGTTCAGCGGCGGGAACACCTCGTGCTTGGAGCTGGGCTCCTTGGTGGCGATGCCGCTGTAGAGAATCGGGACGATGCCCACCAGGCCCACCACCAAGCCCATGGTAAACAGCGTGGGGCGCATGGAGGCGTCGTAATCCTTGGTGCTCACGATGCCCACCATCGCCGCGCCGAACAACTGCGCGGGCCCCATGCCCACGGAGTTCATCATGTACTGCATGGAGGTGTACTGCGTGCGCTCAAAATAACCCTTGGCCAAGGTGGGGAGCATGGCGCTGTGGGAGATATCCAGGATGCTCATGAACAGGGCGTAGGCGAGCCCGACGCACAGGTGGTATGCCAGGAGTTTGCCATAAGCGCCCTCCTTGCCCGAGAGGCCGAAGGATGTGAAGCGCATCGCAAATGTGACGCCGCAGGGGACCGCCATGAGGATGACGTAGATCCTGTGCTTACCCAGGCGCGAGCGCGTGCGATCCACCGCAAAGCCGATAAAGGGGTCGATGATGGCGTCCCAGATGCTGCGCAGAAACGCGATCACCGTGGCCGTGCCCGGGGAGAGCCCCTCGATCATCGTCAGGAAGGGCAGGTAGTGGTCCCCGATAACTTGAGACTGCGCCGCGTCCCCTATGTTCTTGGACGCGTAGTTGATCATGGGCACGAGGGTCTCCTTCACGTCGCCCTCGATGCCAACCGCCTTCTTGATGCGTTCGCCGATGGTCAAGATGTCATTCCCCCAGCTCTATCATTTTATCGATACACCTGCGCGCCTGGCGCAGGGTGAAATCGTCCAGTTCGATCTCCTCGCCCGCTTCGCCGCGCAGGGCCAGCAGGACCTCGGGCAGGGTGGTGAGCTTCATGTCGGGGCAAAGAAGCTTGGGGCTCAGGGGGTAGAAGCGCTTGTCCATACGCGCATCTTGCGCGTTGCAGTCGTATTGCAGGTGTTCGGCGATGCTCGCCTCCGTGCCGACGATGAACTCGCGGGCGGGGGAGGCCTTCGCGTACTGCATGATGCCCGCCGTGGAGCCCACGTAATCCGCCAGGGCAACGACTTCAGGCGTGCATTCGGGGTGGACGAGCAGCAGGGCCTGCGGGTGTGCGGCCTTCGCAGCCCGGGCCTCGCTTGCCTCCACCGCCGCGTGGATGGGGCAGCCGCCCTGCAGCAGCTTGATATGTTTCTCCGGCACTTGAGCGGCGACATACGCGCCCAGGTTGCAGTCGGGGATGAAGAGTATGTCATCATTCGGCAGCTGTTTGACGATTTTCACCGCCGAGCTGGAGGTGACGCACACGTCGCACAGGGTCTTCAGCTGCGCGGTGGTATTGATGTAGGCGACCACCGTGTGATCCGGGTATTGGCTCTTGATGGCCTCCAAGGCGGGCCTGTCGAACTGCTCGGCCATGGGGCAGCCGGCCCGGGGGTTGGCCAGGCGCACGGTTTTTTCGGGCGAGAGCAGCTTCACGGTCTCGGCCATGAAGCGCACGCCGCACAGGAGCATATTTTGTTCAGGCCGTTTGAGAGCCGCCTGGCTCAACGCAAACGAATCCCCGCTGATATCGGCAATCTCGAGGATCTCCCGCGCCTGATAGCTGTGCGCGAGGACGCAGGTGTCGGTCTCCCGCTTCAGGCGCAGAATATCGGCCTGGAGGGCGGCAATGGTCATGATTTACTCCTCCACCAGGTCCCCGTGTTCGTCCTCGCCGTGGTCCAGGTCGGCGAAGAGGGCGGGGTCGTAGGCCGTGCCGCTGCGGTCGTAGTAGTCCTTGATGGCGGCCTTCACGGCCTCCTCGGCCAGCACGGAGCAGTGCATCTTCACCGGCGGCAGGCCGTCCAGGGCCTCCACCACGGCCCTGTTGGTCAGCTCCAGGGCCTCGGCCACGGCCCGACCCTTGATGAGCTCGGTGGCCATGGAGCTGGTGGCGATGGCCGAGGCGCATCCGAAGGTTTTAAACTTAACATCGCTGATCATGCCGTCCTCCACACGCAGGTAAACCTTCATGATGTCGCCGCACCGGGCGTTGCCCACCTCGCCCACGCCATCGGGGTTCTCGATCTCGCCGACGTTGCGCGGGTTGATGAAGTGGTCCATCACTTTTTCGCTATATCCCATTGCCATGGTCAATTGTCTCCTTGTCCATTCAGTATTCTCTCCCACACGGGCGACATGCCCCGCAGGTACTCCACCACCGGCGGGATGGCCGCCAGGGCGTGGTCGATTTCCTCCTGCGTGGTGTAGCGCGAAAGGCTCAGGCGCAGGGAGCCGTGGGCGACCTCGTGCGGGCGGCCCAGCGCCAGCAGCACGTGGCTGGGCTCCAGGGAGCCCGACGTGCACGCCGAGCCAGACGACGCCGCGATGCCCCGGGCGTCCAGCAGCAGCAGGAGGGATTCCCCTTCCAGGCCCTCGAAGCAGAAGCTCACGTTGCCGGGCAGGCGGCGGGTTCTGTCGCCATTGAGGTGCGCGCGGTCGATTTCTGATAGGCTGTCAATGAGTTGGTCGCGGTAATCCGCGGTGCGGGCGCTGACCTCCGGCAGGTCCGATACGGCCTCCTCTAAGGCCGCGGCCATGCCCACGATGGCGGGCAGGTTCTCGGTGCCGGCGCGGCGGCCGCCCTCCTGCGCCCCGCCCAGCAGAATCGAACGCAGCGGCACGCTCCCCCGGCGGCAATACAGTGCGCCCACGCCCTTCGGCCCATGGAATTTTTGCGCCGAGAGGCTGAGCATGTCCACCTTCAGGGCCTGCACGTCCACGGGGATGTGCCCCACGGCCTGCGCGGCGTCGGTATGGAACGGTATCTTTCTTGCCCGGCAGAGCTTCGCGATCTCCTCCACGGGCTGGATGGTCCCGATCTCGTTGTTGGCCATCATGACGGTCACGAGGCAGGTGTCGTCCGTCAGGGAGGCCTCGAGGTCAGACAGGCGCAGCAGGCCGGTCTCCGGCTCCACGGGCAGCAGGGTGACGGTGAAGCCCTCGCTTTCCAGGGCTTTCAGATAGTGCAGCACGGCGTGGTGCTCGATCTGCGTGGAGACGATGTGCTTCTTGCCCGTTTTGGCGCCCTGCATCGCGGCGCTGAAGATGGCCTGGTTGTCGGCCTCGCTGCCGCCGGAGGTGAAGGTGATCTCCCGCGGGTCGGCGTTGATGCAGGCGGCGATGCGCTCCCGGGCGCCCTGCAGCGCGGCGGAGGCCCGCTGGCCGTAGCGGTGCAGGCTGGAGGGGTTGCCGTATATCTCGTCGAACAGGGGGAGCATGGCCGCTTTGGCGGCGGGGCTCAGCCTGGTGGTGGCGGCGTTGTCCAGATAGGCGTACATTTTATCCGTGCGGCTCCTTCTCAATAGAATACCACGGCGTCCCATAGAACACCATGGTATAGTATAACATAAGCTGAGCGGAATTTCCAGTATTATTTTATATTTTTGACGCCCAGTATTCCTCGAACCTCTCCCGCCGCCATGCGCGGTTCTCCGAGGCGTCGGCGTCCAGCACCGTATCCAGCGCGGCGCGGGCGGCGCCGGCCTCCCCCAGGGCGAGCATCATGTCGCACAGGCGCTCCAGGGAGAGCCATTTCTCCTTGCGGGCGGCGGCCAGTTTGGCCTCGCCGTGGAGCAGATTCGCCTGCCACTCGAGCTTGGTGAAGTACAGCTCCGGGATCTGCTCCAGCGCGGCGGCGCAGGCCTGCTCGTCGCCCTTGGCGGCATAGGCCATGGCCATCAGGCGCAGGGCGTCGTACTTCACCGTGTCGTCCTCCGTTCGTGCGATGAGCGGCTGGGCAATGGCGATGAGCTCGTCTGGATTTTCGTCCGGCTCGATCGTGCACAGGATATTGTTCAGCAGCACGTCGTCCTCCGGGAAGCGCTTGAGCCCCTCCTCCAGCACGGCCCGCGCCCCGGGGCAGTCGCCCGCTCTGCGATAACCGCGGAAGGCCTCCTCCACGATCTCCATCACCGCGCGCTCGCGCTCCCGCTGGTCGTAGCCGAAGAGCCGGTCGATGCTCACCCGGAAGAAGTCCGCCAGGGCGGGCAGCATGGCGGTGTCCGGCAGGGTGATGCCTGTCTCCCACTTGCTCACCGCCTGGCAGCTGAGGCCCAGGGCCCCGGCCAGCTGCTCCTGCGTGAGGCCACGGTGTTTGCGCAGGGATTTGATCTGTAGTCCTATCCTGTTTTGCATGAAAGCCACCTCCCGCCACTATTGTAGCAGAAGATGGCCGGTTGCGCAAGAGACGCATGGGAGGAGAAAAATCAACCCGCGGTTTCCAAGGGCGCTTGTCAAAGCGCCCTGTAGACCCGCACGATCTCCCCGACGAACATGTGGTGGTAGTCGCCGTCGTAGTTCTCCTCGATGCCGGGGTCGAGGAACCCGGCGGGGTCGATGGCCTGCTTGGCGGCCTTGCGGCACACGATCACGAGCTTTGCCCCCTCGGGCCAGACCGCCGCGCCCTCCGAATAGGGCGTGAGGCCCGCCTGCGCGGTCTTGTCGCAGTCCTTCCCGCTGACCCTGCCGCACAGGGCCATGGTCTCCCGCGGGAGGCCGAAGGCCAGGGTGAAGTAGCCGCTGCTGTCGAGGTGCTGCATGGTGTGGCGCTGCGGGCGCACGAAGATGAACGCGGCGTCGAAGCCCCAGATCTCCCCGATGCCGCCCCAGCTGACGGTCATGGTGTTCCAGTCCCCCGGCGCGCCCGCGCTGAGCAACGCCCAGCCGTCGGCGATGAGCTTCACGGGGTTTTCGGTGTCGCGGATGTCGATGAGCTCGTATGGCATGGCGAGGCCTCCTTTTTTTGTCGCTCCCGCAGGGCCGGGGGAGCGGGCTTGCTTATTTATATGCGTCACAGCCGCACGCCATACACCCACTGCGAATCAATCGCCTCCGGTGGGAAGGGCTTAAATTGCAAGGCGGTTTTGCCGTCCGCGTTGAGGAGCGCGACGGGGCTGCCCTCGCCCTTCCAGCCGAGCAAGACGGGCGCGTAGGCCGGGTCGTAGGGCAGGTCGTCCAGCACCACCATGCCGAAGGGGAAGCGCTTCAGGAAGGCATACAGATGGCCGCCGCTTTGGGTGTACCACACGCCCGGCTGCGTGCTCGCCTGATACCTGCGCGAGCCGTAGACGCCCTCGCCGTTGACGCGCAGCCAATCGCCCACCTGCAGCAGGCGCTCCTGCATGATGGCGGGGATGGTCCCGTCCGCCGCGGGACCGACGTTGAGCAGCAGGTTGCCCCCCGCGGATACCAGTGTGACCAGCAGCTCGACCAGATCGCCGGGGGAGAGGTAATCCTCGCAGGTCTCCGCCCGGTTGAAGCCGAAGCTGTGGCCGATGCCGCGGCACTCCTCGAAGCACCTGGTCTGGCCCGGGTTTTTCTCCAGGAAATCCTGCCAGCTGTACTCTGTTGTCAAATTGCCGCCCAGCTGCAGCTCCCGGGTGCCCTTGCCCCAGCGGTCGTTGGGCACGATGAAGTCGCGCACACGCGATTCGTTGTACAGCCAGGCGAGGAATTCCCTCGAATGCCAGACCTCGTGGGGCTGGTCCCATTCGCCGTCGGTGAAGAGGGTGTGGGGCTCGTAGCGCTCGATGAGGTCCTTCATCATGGGGTGCAGGTGCTCCAGGGCGAAGCGCTCTGGGTCCTTCAGATAGAGCGGGTGATACCACTCGTAGAGCGAATGATACACGCCGAACTTCACCTCGGAGCCCTCGCAGGCCTCGCGCAGCTCGCCGCAGAAATCCCGGTGGGGTCCCACGTCCACGCTGTTCCAGTATTTGGCGTAGGGGCTGGAGAACAGGCAGAAGCCGTCGTGGTGCTTGGAGGTCAGGTTGAGGTACCTTGCCCCCGCGCGCTCGAACAGATTGACCCATTCCTTCGCGTCGAAGAGTTCAGCTTTAAAATCCCGCACAAAGTCGGCGTACTGGAAGTTTTCGCCGTAGACGCGGTTGTGGAAGGCCACGACCTCCGGCTTCTTCCCCTCCAGCTGCTTTGCATACCACTCGGCGTAGGTGTCGCGCCGGGTGTAGGCGGGCACGGAATACAGCCCCCAGTGGATGAAGACGCCGAATTTGGCGTCCTCGAACCAGGCGGGCACCGGCCGGGAATTGATGGATTCCCAGGTGGGTTGGTACATGGCGACTCTCCTTATACTGCGTTGAACATGCTCTTGTCCAGCCCGCACACGGGGCAGCACCAGTCCTCGGGCAGGTTTTCAAAGGCCGTGCCGGGCGCGACGCCGTTTTCCGGGTCGCCAACGGCGGGGTCATAGACATAGCCGCAGGCGCATTCGTATTTTTCCATCGGGAAGCCTCCTTTTGTATATTTGATTACCACCCCGGCGCTAAACGTTCCCCGCAGGGAACGCTGGCCACACCCTCCCAGGAGGGGAATTTATAGTGAAAGCCCCAGGGCAATCATCAGCGGCATGGTGACGACCGAAACCAGGCTGAACAGGCTCACCACCTGGGCGGCGTAGCCGGTGTCGCGTCCGTGCCGCGCGGCAAACACCACGGTGTTGTTGGCGCAGGGCGCGGCGGCGGGGATCAGCATGGCGTTGAGCAGGTCCCCGCGCACGCCGCACAGCAACAGCACGGACATCACCACGGCGGGCAGCGCGAACAGCTTGATCCCCATGGAGAGGAACAGCTTTTTGCTGCGCAGCAGGCCGTGCAGCTTTGTGCGCGAGAGATAAGCCCCGAACATGAGCATGGCCAGGGGGGAGTTCATCGAAGCCACGGAGGTGAGCGGGGTTTTCAGCAGCGCGGGTACGGGTATTCGCAGCAAAAAGAGCGGCAGGCCCACCGCCACGGAGAGCACCCCCGCGTTGAGGATGAGGTTCTTCCACTGGAACTTCGCCTCCGGGTTGCCGCGCCTGCCCATGATTCCGCCGGACATCACGAACGTCCCGTGGGTGAAGGAACAGACCTGGAAGGTGAGGATCACCACGGAGACGTAGAACACCCCCTGGGGGCCCACCATGGCCTGCGCCAGGGGCAGGCCCATGTAGCCGCAGTTGCCGTAGATGGCGGCGAAGTGCAGCACGCTCTCGGCCTCCGGCTGCCTGCGGCCATCGCGGTCACCGCGGCCGCGGAAGAAGGGCTCGCTCATCAGGATGCCCGCGACGTGGAGCAGCGCGCCGCAGGCGAACGAGATCCCCAGGCCGCGCACCGCCTGGGCGGAATACTCGATGGAGAGGAAGGAATTGAGCACGGTGCAGGGCGTGACGACATAGAGCAGCAGCTTGGTGCACAGGCGCGCCGTCGCCTCCGGGAACCAGCGCAGACGCTCGGCGGCCAGCCCCAGGCCCGCGATGACGTAGAGCATCGCCACCTGCTTGAGGGCGATGAGGGCGTTAGAGAAAAACAGGGGCATGTCGAAGAGAAGCACATGCATGCTATATGTCCTTATGTTTTTTTAAGTTGACTCTGCCCGCGATAAACGCCAAAATGAACAGGGCCGCGGCGGGGTCGCACCACTCGATCACGGCGTCCTGCGGGGCGGCGAAGCCAAGCAGGCCATAGGCGGCCAAGCGCGGCACGAAGCACAGCAGCGCCAGCACCGCTGCGGGGATCCCCACGGCGAACAGGAGGCTCTCCTTCCCCGCGCCGTTGTAGCCACCCACCAACTGCGCGAAGAACAGCAGGAACAGCATCAGCGTCACGAGCATGGCGAGCCCCAGGAACAGGTCGGACACGCGCAGGTAGGCGATGGTGCGCGAAAAGCGGCGCAGGATCCGGCCGATGGCCCACACAAGCGGGGCGAGGGCCATGGCCCGGCCGAGGCGGATGTCCCTGTTGGGGAGGAGGCTGCCCATCGCCAGCTCGCCGAAAAACAGCGCGCCCAGCGTGCCGAACACGCCCTCGATCACGCAGGCCATCGCGCCGGAGCGCATGTAATACGCCATGGGGGAGGTGGACTGGCTCTCCAGGCCGTCCAGGAACGCGTCCCCGATGCCGACGCCCGTGAACAGCCGCAACGCGAAGCGGAACGCCATGCAGGCGTCCCACGCCATCGCCACAGCCAGAAGGGCCGCCGCCGCGCCCTCCATGGCGCGCCGCCGCCGCCGGGTCAGATCCAGCACAACGCGCTTGCGCAGGGCCAGGGCCGCGGCCACCGGCACGGCCACGAGGACTCCCAGCCCGATGTACAGCAGCGTGACGGTGATGTCCGTATCCGCCCAGAACCCGGTGCCCTGCTCCACCAGGCGCAGCTGCTGCCAGAGGCGCAGGGGCAGCAACAACGCCAGCATCAGCGCGGCAAAGAGGACCAGCGCCACAGGCAGGGTTCGATTTTTGTTGTTCATATACCGTATGCCCTTCCGCATATAATTGAAAACGTACACATTTTAATATTATACTCCCCCGAGGGGCAAAAGTCAAGGTGGTTCGTATGAAGCAGCATTTTATTTTTGGGTTGGCCGCGCTCCTGCTGATGATCCTGATCCCCCTGGTCAGCCTGCAGGGAGACCAGGAGGCGCAGGGCCCGGCAGAAACAACTCTGGCTCAGCAGGCAGAGACCTCCCCTGCCACCCAACCGGCGCAGGCGGAGGGCACCATCGACGTCGTGCGCGCCTCCAGCGGCAGGACGGAGACCGTCGGCATGCGGGAGTACCTCATCGGCTGCGTGGCGGCGGAGATGGAGGCAAGCTGCCACCTGGAGGCCCTGAAAGCCCAAGCCGTGGCAAGCTACACCTATGCCCGCTACCGCCGCGAGACCGGGGGGAAGGCGGCCTTAAGCGACACCGGAAAAAGCGACCAGGGCTACGAGGACACCGGGCAGCGCAGACAGCGCTGGGGGGAGAACTTCAACTTCTATGAGGCCCGGGTGGGGCAGGCCGTGGACGCGGTGCTGGGGCAGGCGGTCACGTACGAGGGGCGGCCCATCTTCGCGGCCTACTGCGCCGTGAGCAGCGGCAAAACCGAGAGCGCGGAGAACTACTGGGGCGACGCTTTCCCCTACCTGCGCAGCGTGGAGAGTCCGGGCGATAAGCTTTCGCCGGACTACAGCAGGACCGTGACGTTGCAGCCGGAGGATGTGGAAAAGGCCCTGGAAAAGGCCGGCGCGAAGCTGGGGAAGGAACCGGCCAAGTGGTTCGGCGCGCCGGAGCGAAGCGGTGCGGGCACCGTGCTGGAGATCGAGGTGGGCAACAAGGCCCTCACAGGCATGAAGGTGCGGGAGCTGCTTGGCCTGCGCAGCGCGAACTTCACCGTCGCCTATAAGGACGGGGCCTTCGAGGTCAAGTGCCTGGGCTTCGGCCACGGGGTGGGGATGAGCCAGTACGGCGCGGATTTCATGGCGCGGCAGGGCAGCGGCTACCGGGAGATCCTGGAGCACTACTATCCGGGGTGCGAGTTGGGGTAAAAAATTTTTCCGCACGAAAAGCAGTTATAGCCACAAGGATGTGCTATCATTATGGAAGACAAGCACAGGAGGGGACTTCGCCTATGCATGAGTTCTTTATGCGCCGCGCGCTTGACCTGGCCCGGGAGGCCGCCCTGGCCGGGGAGGCGCCCGTGGGCGCGGTGGTCGTCCGGCGCGGCGAGATCGTGGGCGAGGGCCGCAACCGGCGCGAGCAGGGCAAAAGCGCGCTGCTGCACGCCGAGCTCGAGGCCATCGCCGCGGCCTGCGCAGCCCTTGGCGGCTGGCGCCTGTGGGAGTGCGAGCTCTACGTCACACTGGAGCCCTGCCCCATGTGCGCCGGCGCGATCATCAACGCGCGCATCCCTACTGTCATCTTCGGCGCGCGCGATCCCAAGGCGGGCTGCTGCGGCTCGGTGACGGACCTGTTCGCCCTGCCGTTCAACCACCGCCCGCGGGTGCAGGGCGGCTGCCTGGAGGAGGAGTGCGCGGCGGTGCTGCGGGAATTTTTTAAAGGCCTGAGGGAGAAGCAATAAAAATCAGGCAAATAGACAGGGCAGGCGTTGCAACAACGCCTGCCCTGCTTCCGTTGTTATATTCGCTTATCCCCGCACGATCAGCACCGCCGCGGTGATCGCGATGGCCAAAATGGCCGGTATGCCGAACCGCTCCAGCCATGCCCCGGCGAGGAAATACGCGTTGCAGGGGGCAAGGATGATCTTCCCGGCCAGGCCCGCGAACCGGGGAACCTCGGGCATCTCGGGCAGGGCGGGGACCTCCACGGGTTGCTCCTCCTGCTCCTCAGATGCAGCCTCCGTTTCAGGTTCCGCCGTTTCCACGGCGTCAAACACCTCCAGCAGCGCCTCGGAATATTCCGCCATGGCCTGCTCCTCCTCCGGCGTGGGGCCGCCGTAGAACAGCCTCCAGTGGCGCTTGGCGTCCTCCCACTGGGGGAAGGCGTTGCAGACGAGGCTCAGCCCCAGGAACAGCGCGGCGACCTCCAGCAGGAACAGGGGGTTCTCCGCCTGGGTGCGCATGTTGAAGATCAGCAGCGGCGCGGCGGCGGCCCCCACGAAGACCCAGCCAAGGATGCGTTGGGCGATGTAGGGCAGCAGGCTGAGCAGGTATGCCTTCGCGGGCGTCATGGCGGGGGCGTGGGCAACGTGGCCGCACAGCTCGTTGAAGCACAGGTAGCGGCGGTCGGTCACCCGCAGCCGGAGCATGCGGCAGGCGACGTGCTCCCAGAAGCCCTTCATGAACGCGCCGGGATAGGTGAGAATTTTCGTGATCAGATAGACTGTTTTCATGCGGCAAACCCTCCCCAGCCTTCGGTGAATATTTTCTCCATGGTGGTCTTGCCCTCCCGCAGGTCTGCGATGGCCTTGGGGATTTCATAATTGCTCTCCACCAACTGCGCCTCCAGGGCCGCGGCCCCCTCCTCGTCCCCGCTTTCGATGTACGCGGCCAGCAGGGTGTAGATATAGCTGCCAAAATCAACATTCATATATCTGAGGTATGCGCCGGCGACATCCATGGTGTCGTCGAGCAAATCCCGGGCCTCTGCGGGCCTGCCCTGCAGCAGCAGCACAACGGCTTTCACGCGGGCGGCTTCCATCGCCGCTTGCAGGGGCGCCAGTTCCGCCTCCGACATGTATACCGCGCCGGGATCCACCGCGTCCAGCATCTCGTCGCACAGCGCGAGGGCCTGATCGTATTTGCCCTGACGGTAATAGAGCTCCGCCTTGGTCAGCTGCATGCCGGTTTCCGCCCCGGAACGTTTGCCGTAGGTATCCGCGGCGGACATGGCCTTCTTCTCCTCGCCGCTGAGGAACAGGGCCTTCACCTTGTACTGCATGGCCATGATGTCCTGGCGGTTGCGTTTGAGGCGGGCGTCGCAAATGCGGAGGATCGCTTCATTGTCGCCGTCCTGAAGGGCATAGTAGAGCACCAGCTCCTCGTACATCCACGGCGCGGCGGCCGGATTCTTCCGCAGCGCCTCGAGGCGCGCGCGGGCGTTCTCCTTCTGCTCAGGATCGCTGGCTGTAATTTGCAGGGCGATGGTCTCGTAATAGAGAGCGCGCCCTTCGGCCTCGCCGTCCAGGGCCCGCGCGGCCTCCAGAGCCTCCAGCGCCTCCCGCACCTGTTCGGCCATGGTCTGATCCTCGGGGGGCGTGCCCAGGGCATTCATTTGCCTATAGAAGCCCTCCAGGAGGTCCGTAAGCTCGCCGCTTTGGACCGCGAGCTTGCGCAGGCCGCGGGGGATGCGCGTGCCCTCCGGGAAGATTTGCTCCATGGGCTGGTTTTGCACAATGGCCAGCGGGCCATGGATCTTGTTCCAAATGACGTATCGCCGCTCATAGAAGAATTTTCCGCTGGTGAGCCCCGGCAAGCCGAACCCCTGGACGGACTGGTCGGTGTTGTAGAGGAGCTCGTAGGCGTCCAGGGCGCTCTCATAGTTCCGGCCGGCCTCGCCGATCAGCCCACCGAGGGCCGGCAGGCCCAGCATCGTGTTCCAGATGGATGGGACCAGCATCATCAGGCCGAACAGCATCATCGGCACGGCCAGCAGCCAGGCCCAGAACCTCGGCCCCTTGATGGGCTTGGCCGGTTTTTCGGGGGGCTGTTCCTCTTCGGGCGCTTCCTCTTCCGCCGGCATTTCCTCCTCCGTCGCTTCTTCCTGGACCAGTTCATCCTCCTGCGGCTCTGCCGCTATTTCCTCGCGCTCAAACTCATCCAAGCGGGGCACCTCCGTTTCCATTTTTTCAGTCATCCCCATTATAAATGATATCGCGCGGCTTTGCAATGAAAATCCGATGAAAATTTTATTATATTCTTTTCATTTCCCGCATTCTGTGCTATAATCATAGCCAAGCCCGCCCCCGCATAGCAATGATAGCGGGGGGTGGGGAGTTGGTCATCCGTTTCACCAGGGCGACGCGGTTTTTCTGCGCGTGCGCGCTGCTGCTGCTCATGGCGCTGATCAGCATCGGCACGAAGAGCGTATCCGTCAGCACGCCGTACACCTTCCGCGGGCGCCCGCTGCCGGTGGTGATCTACCGCGGCCTGGAGGACGGCCGCCCCACGGGCCTCACCTTGGAGGAACTCGGGAAGGACATCGCCTGGCTGGCACAAGAGGGCTATACCGCGCTGTCCGAGCCGGAGCTCGTGGCCGCCCTGCGCCGCAAGGCCCCCCTGCCCGAGGCCCCCGTGCTGCTGCTGTTCGACGACGCCGCGAAGTCCTTCGCCGCCGGGGCGCTGCCCATGCTGAGGGAGGCCGGGCTGCCGTGGTTCCCCTTGAGCAAATCGGTTGCCCTGGCGAACGAGCTGCGCGCGGCGGGGTACCCGGTGACAAGGATTGAACGGGTGGGCGGGTTCACGATGGAGGCGCAGATTAATGCGTAAGACACCCCCTCAGTCGCCCGAGGCGACAGCTCCCCCAAGGGGGAGCCGGGGGAACAGGTGGAAAGCGACAATACCTTCCCATTGCATATCCCGTTTACGATCAATCCCCTGGCTCCCTCGTGAGGGAGCTGTCATCTCGGATGACTGAGGGAGCATCGCGCAGCGCCGCACCCCCGCCAACCCCATGCCCTATATCTTCTTCTCGATAACCTTCTTCGCAATTCTATAGCAGAACACCTGCACAAGCATGGCACCCAAAACTATATACGCGGCGGCTATATTATCAAAAATATAGAAACCGATGGCAAGCGCTACCAGTATAACCTGCAACACAATGCATGCCACATAGGCCGCCTTGCCGCGCACAAGTTGATTGCGCTCATCGTTTTTCTCCAACGCCTCCTTGCGAAGCTTTTCCGGCTTGAATATTGCCCTATGAAGATATTCGCCGCAAAACATTGCCGGAATTATGCCCCAATTCATCAGGATGCTAAGACGAAACAGAGCGCCACTATGTCCTGCCGCCACATATCCGCCAACATGTAGCGCTATACCGACCACCAGGCCCAGCCCAGCCAGGATTTTCTTGTGTGTCAGGGTCAGTTTACGTTTCATCCCTCTTCCTCCTCGTAAATAAAAATTTCTTCGATGGACATGCCGAAGTAGCGCGCGATTTTGAACGCCAAGGTGATCGACGGGTTGTAGCGCCCGCCTTCCAGGGAGCTGATGGTCTGGCGTGAGACCTCCAGGGCGGCGGCAAGCTCCTCCTGGCGGACGAACCTGGCGCGCCGCAGTTCTTCCAGGCGATTTTTCAAATGGCACCTCCTCTGGGCAAAGGTAAAGCTAGCTTTCCATCGCAGTATATACTACTCCTTTTGAAATGTCAAGCTTATTTTACATTTTTTCAAAAAATTTTTTCAGACACGAAAGAAGGACAAGCCATGTACAACATCCCCTTCGACCCCGCCCGCCCGCTCGACCTGGTCCTGCTGGGCCGCGCGGCCATCGACTTCAACCCCGTGGACTACTTCCAGACCCTGGTGGAGAGCACCACCTTCAAGAAGTACCTGGGCGGCAGCCCGGCGAACATCGCTGTGGGGCTGTCCCGCCTGGGGAAGAAGTGCGGCTTCTTCTGCCGCGTGAGCGACGACCGCTTCGGCGAGTACGTGATCAGCGAATTCACCCGCGAGGGCGTGGATATCAGCCGTGTGCGCACTTGTACCAACGGCGAGAAGCTCGGCCTGACCTTCACGGAGATCCTCAGCCGGGACGAGAGCAGTATCCTCATGTACCGCAAAAACATCGCGGACCTGGCCCTGGAGCCCGGCGACATCGACGAGGCGTACATCGCAAGCGCCAAGGCCCTGCTGATCTCGGGCACCTCACTGGCGCAGAGCCCCTCCCGCGAGGCGGCGTTGAAAGCCGTGGCCCTGGCGCAGAAGACCGCCACGCCCATCATCTTCGACATCGACTACCGGCCCTACAACTGGGTGAGCGCCGACGAGATCGCGCTGTACTACTCCCGCGTGGCGGAAGCCGCCGATGTGATCCTCGGCAGCCGCGAGGAATACGACCTCACCGAGGCCCTGCTTGCCCTGCCCGGCACAGACGAAGCCACCGCCGCCCACTGGCAGGGCAAAAACGCGAAGATCGTCGTCATCAAGCACGGCAAGAAGGGCTCGACAGCGTGGGTGGGGGACGACAGCTACAGCATCAAGCCCTTCCCCGTGCAGGCGCTCAAGAGCTTCGGCGGCGGGGACGGCTACGCCTCAGCCTTCCTCTACGGCCTGTTCGAGGGCT
>Ga0123353_10000775_pt1 | contig 38902 bp, 31 predicted proteins | sample TergutLab28metaG_3_FD_92763 | JGI IMG/M metagenome (GOLD analysis project Ga0123353, IMG submission 92763) | Labiotermes labralis P3 segment gut microbial communities from Petit-Saut dam, French Guiana - Lab288 P3 | ecosystem: Host-associated > Arthropoda: Insects > Digestive system > Gut ... | reverse complement strand
CATAAAACATCCTTGCGTATCTCGTTTATCTTTTTATCCCTTTCTGATTTTTCAACATTGCGTAGTTTACAAAATTTCGCTCAGTTCGCCAATGCCACAATATTTGTGTAGAACAACAAGACGAACCGTCCGGGTCAATGCGTGTGGCTTCAGTTACCATGTTGGACGGCAACTGCTCGTTGCCGATACGTTTGTCGTCATTGAAGTATTGATTGATCAGCGGTGCCCAGCGATCCAGCAATTGGGATAATGCCTCGGCTTGTTTGGCTTTATCGCTTATGTTGTCCTTGATTTCACGGGCATTCTGATAATACTTGCTGTCGATCCAACTGCGAAACAGGGCGTAATCCTGCACCGTTTTGAGAAATTCCTCATATTTTTGATCGTATTCCGCTTCGTCGAACCCCCAGCGGAGCAACAGGCCGAGATGCTTGGTGTCGATGAGCGTTTTTTTATCTTCCGGGGAAAGATTCGCATCCTGGAAATACGGCTCCACCAAGTCGAGAATTTTCTCCCCCAATTGCATCGCAAACGCCGGATATTCCAGAGCGGTTCCTTCGAACGGCGTTTCGGTCAGCCGGGCAACCTGGGCAACGACCGCCTGAAAATCCTTCGCCTCTCCGGAATCCGCCGAAAGAGGACTTCCCATACGACACAACAAAAACAGACACAAAACCAAGAAAATACTGTGACGAGACATTGTTTCGCGCTTTCAAAAGAATGGTCATTGTTCACGGAGTTTTATTTCCAGCCCAATAGCCATTTTAACCAGAGCACGAAGCGTAAGCAAGTGCTCTAGTTTTGGAGCCTAATTCGACGAGATTGCGACCCAGTCATCATTTTCGTGATTGTTGACTGTTGTCAGTTCGGTTCCGATGCCGATTCGTGTGCCGATTCGCGGTTCGGGGAGAAATTGATTAGGCTCCGTGGATTCCTGCATGGAAGCCGTTTTTCCGGAAGGAGAAAGAGCGAAAGTCGTTTGTGTCACCTCATTTTTGTTTGAGAGAGGGACCGACGGTGTTGAAACCGGTCGTGTTTGCGGGAGTGGAGCCGCTTGCTCATCGTCCGGAGAGGAAAGGCTTTGAGTCAGCCGGTTTCTGATGCGACGTTGTGAAAGCGGAGGCGGCAGTTCATCGTCCAGAATGGTATTTCCTTCCTTGGGGGAAGACTGTATTTTCTCAACTTTTTCAGGAGTCGTTGTTTTCTTCTGATTGTCCACCTTGGGGTTTGGTAATTTCGACTTGAAATCAGGCACGGCGGTTGTCGACGTCTTGGGGACGGATCTTAGCGGTGGCGGCGGGATTCGGTCCGTTTTTCCTTTGTCGATCTCACCGTTTTTTGAGTTTTCCGAGGAAGTGCCCTGTTCCTCTTCGATCACGCCAACAGCCGGCGGGCTGACAAGCTCTTCCGGAAAGACGTTGTTGTTTTCCTGAGGAATATTCATGTTTTGCGAGGAGCCGTTTCGGACAAACCGAATATAATCGATCTCGCGGATGCTTCCCGGATCAATCCACATTCCCTGTTCGTCAAGCTGCATCAGTCCGAGGTCCAAACAAAGTGATATTCGCAAGGCGTAATACTCCGTCCAGAGCTCGGTCAGACTGTTTTGCGCGTTGAGAAGCGAACGGAGCGCGTCGGTAAGGTTGCGGGCAAGGTTCTCGCTCATTTTCGTGTTGAATCCGATTTCCTGGGGCTTTTCCATGTTCATTTGTGCAAGCATCACCTGAGAAATCGCGACGTTGACAAGTTCCCGTTGCAACTCGAAGTCCAATTGAATCGTTTCGATCCGGCGTAGTTTTTCCCGCAAGCCGACGTTCACCGTGTCAACATAACGGTAGTAATCCCGCCGTGCTCGCTGGTATTCGATGAGTGAAACACGATACTCGTTGCGTTCGGCCAGTCGGGTGAGCGGGGCCTTGAACTCCATGCCAACGGACAGACTGGAACGGCTGCTTTGGAAGTCAAGCGGTTTGTCGTGAGGGGTTCCGATTTCCCCGTTGAACTTGAGATTGAGATAACCCTGGAGTCTGTTGGCCACGACCTTGATGTTTCTCCAGGAATTGACGAGTGCGGTCCGTTCGTTCATCCAGTCGAGCCGGTTTTCGGCGGCGATTTTCAGCGACGTTTCCGGCGTGATGTCGATCGGGATCATCGTGATGGAGTCGAGACGGGCACGAGCTTGATTCACCGAAAGAAATCGTATTTCCTGCAGCAACCGATTGGCAACACGAATCAGATAAGTCCGATAAGGGACCTTTTGCGCCTGGTGTTCCAGCTGAACTTCCCGTCCCATGGACGACTCGTCTTCTTCATTTTCATTTTTCTTGGTTTCATCCAAAAGCGTGTGAATTTCCAATTGTTTCATGAGCGACAAACTCAACGGATCAATGGTTCCCTGACGCAGCATTTCCTCGATTTCATCAGGATTTTGGGTTTTGATCTGTTGGATCAATTTGTCGATCGTTTTGAGGTTTTTTTCACAAAACGGCATCCAGTAATGAACCCGTTCAACCCGTTTGACCAGTTCTTCAGCGTTGTAAGACTCCAGTTCACCGCTTCGACCGAGTTTGGTGAGGCGTTCCTGGAGAAATTTCAGGTTGGCAATCCGCTCCGAAACGGAATGGTCAAGATGGTCGATGTCCTGTCTGATATTTGGGATTTCAGCATTCACTTGCGAGGAAATCTGGATCAACGTTTCGACCGCCTGAGGGGGAATCTCTTGCTGATCGTCGCGGATTTCCTTCAAAAACAGGCCGATTTGCTCCTGAAACGCCTCCAGTTTCGGTGACATCAATTCGAACTGGTCGAGCAGGGGATCGTGAACTTTGGTCTTCAAATCGGGAGGAAGCCCCACAAGGCCGACCAAAAACTGTTCGACCGAGGTGTTGTAACGGGATTCAAGTTCCAACAAACTGCTGATGGAGCCGAGGTAACCGTTTTTTGCCTGTTCCACTTGCAACCGGTCGTCAAGCCGTCCGGCGCGGAAGTTTTCGAGAAGCTGTTCCTGGGATCTCCTTTGGGCGACGACGTCGGCCCGCTGGTTATTGATCCGGATTTGCTGCAACAACAGCGCGATGTAGCCCCCGACTCCCGTGACACCGCTGCTGTTTCCTGAGGGAGCCCCCGCCGCGGTTGGCATTCCGACGTTTTGCCCTCCGGCAACGACCCTGTTGTAGAAACCTTGTCGATAGAACGCCATCTGACGGATGTTGGAAAGAAGATTCCGTTCGGAACGTGTCAATTCCTCCAGAACAACCGCCCGACCGCCCCCTCGCAGAAGAGGTTGCAAAATACTCATGCTGAGAACTGTTCCGGGGCCTGTGTCTTTTGGTCCGGAAAGCGTCCAAGTGAGGGAATTGGCGATCCCGATCATGTATTCGCCGCCGGTTGCCGACATTTTCGTCATGTCAAGCCCGTTGTTGACCGACCAATTTGAACTGCCATCGGCCCCTCGGGTGTTGTAAAACAGGGAACTGAGGTGCTCGAACCGGGTGTCGAACTGAAATCTCTGAAAGGAGACGTCGAGCGCCGACAGGTACAAATTTTCGAGCGCCGTCTGAAATTCCGGAGAATGAAGCTGGGCGAGTTGAAACGCCTGTCGGTGATTGAGCGTCATCTCGCCGTTTTCGTTGATCATAAGGTATCGCCGCCATTCGGAATTTTCAACATGAGGAGTTCTCCCCAAAGTATCCCATTCCGCCGTTTCCATCCCTGCCACCGAGTGCATGAACTGGTGAGCTCGCGGGTCGTCCGGGGGCATCGGCTCACAATCCGGGTTATACGGATCATAAAAACGTGACTTCGGGTTGGCCTGGATCGTGTAATCGTTCAATTCCCAACGTTTGTCTTTGGGGGCAGCGTGAATCAGTTGATAAACTTCGCAATCCGCCTGTTGGCGATAGAATTGCCGATTACACCCAATGGCTACGAAAATCATCGCTGTTACAAAAATCCAAGCGACAAAAAAAGTGACCTGTTTCCGGCTTTTTTGTCGCGGTAGGATTTTTGATTGATTTTTTGAGTAACCGGGATAATTGGAATTGGGGTTCATAAAAATTGGAGATGAAACAACCAAAACGATGGAAAATTTAATGGTATTTTTATCAAAACGATATTCTTAGCAAAACACAAAGGATTCTCTGTCCTAGTAATCGTCGTTAAAACAGGAAGACTTTATCGATTTTTATGATAATAACGATTGTTTCTGTTCCGATATGCGTTTTTATGAGTATTTTTCTATTTTTTCTTACTTTTTCTTATTTCTTCCTATTTTTTCATGATTCTCTTGTGTCCGCTTTGTTAATTCTTGACTTTTGCTGAGTTTGGGAATAATATCAAAAATGAAGGTGTCTTTGTGAGAGGCCTCATCTTTTGAATTTTACCGACTGGACCATCACGCCATGAATATTTGGAGCAAAATTCTTATTGGATTGCTTTTCGTTTGCAGCGCCATCATGTTTTATTTTGCGCTCAAGTCACTCGGTTCCCGAACAGCATGGCAGAAGAGAATCCAGCAACTTGAAACAGACCTCGCCAATACGGAAGCGAATATCCGGCTTCTGGAATACGGTATTGATTCAAAAAAAGAGGCCGGCGCGGGCGCCAAAAGACTCCCGGCATTCCAAGAGGGACAGTTCAATTCCGACGAATATGAAAAAGCCGTTCAAAAAATCGTTTACGGTTCTGATTCCACGGAAAGTCTGACACAACTTCGTAACGATGTGGATATTCTCATCATGGATCAAGACTCCCGGACCTGGTTTCCTTGTGCCCCGGGTGAAATTCTTGACAAGGGAACCGAAGTGACCATCGGCGTCGTACCGAAGGAGTCCGTTTTTCCCGTGATTGCTCCGAAAACACTTGTTTACCTCTTTGACACGCGAACCGTTGCCGAAGGCGGTTCATTTCTCGGAGCGTTTTACTTTGAGGATGTCGCTCAGAATCAAGCGGTGCTCAAAAACTCCTATCTCATGACGGCGGCGGAAGTGGAACGGCTGAATGAGAGCAAAGCGGTCAATGCCCCTTGGGTGGCCTATACCAAACTCCCGGGCGACAATAAGGGTTACTTCATTGAAACCGATTCCGATGCCGGCCCGACCCCTTATGCTTCGACCACGGCATTTTTCCTGATGGTGGCCGAACGAATCAAACAGCAACAGTTCGTGGACACGCTGAATATTCATCTGGAAAAAATCAAACAGACCATCGAAGAGGGGAAGGAGCACGATGTCTTTTATAAAAAAGTGATCTCCGAGACCAAGGACGAACTCAACGAGATGAATCGTCAACGGGACGAAGTGCTGGCTCTGAGAAATTCGCTAAACAATGCCATTGTCAATCTTGAAAAAGAGATTGCCGCTCTGAAAACGGACAACAAAAAAAAGATGGCCCAAATGACCGAGGCGCAACTTTCCGCCGCCGAAATCATTCATCAGCGTGAAGCCGGTGCAGGACGCTGAAAAACAGCCTGTATAAAAAGGGGTTATTCCTGCGCGATGATTTCGGTCGGGTCTGCGATGATGTCTTCAATCTGAATGGCGGTGTAACCTTTGTAAGCCCCCGGTTTGGCCCAATATTTGGGAATTCCTTCGACGCTGACAAGCAACGGAGTATTCACGTTTTTTTGGGTGCAAATCACGTCGCCGATACGAAGGTGGAGCAGGTCGTTCAACTCAATTTTCGTCTGACCGAGCTTGACTTTGAGTTCGACAAGCATGTTCCGGATTGATTTGCTGATTTTCTCGATGGACTGAGGAGTCGCCTGTCGCCGGCCATAAGTGACCCAGGAATTGGAGGCCAGTTTTCCGGAAATCCGTTCGATGGCGTTATAGGGAATGCAAAGATTGATGATTCCGCGGACTTCGATCAAAGTGACTTCAAAGCAGACAAGCACCACCACTTCGTTCGGTGGCACGATCTGGATCAATTGCGGGTTGCTTTCCACCTGAACGACTTTGAGTTCGAGTTCCAGCATGTTTTCCCAGGCGTGTTTCATTTCGCGGAGAAACAGGTTGGTGATCCGTGAAACGAGTCGAAGCTCGATTTCCGTCAGGGGACGCCGCGACGTGAGTGTCGGTTCGCGACCACCGCCGAGCATCCGATCGATCATCGGGTAGAGAATCGAGGGATTGATGTCGAGAATCAGATTTCCTTCAAGCGGTTCCGCCCGGAGGAGGTTGAAACAGGTCGGGTTGTCGAGGCTGAAAATGAATTCGCTATAGGTGAGTTGGTCAACGCTGGTGAGTTTCACTTCGACAATGGTCCGGAGCATCGCCGAGAGACCGGCGGCAAATTTCCGGCCAAACCCCTCGTGAAGCGTCTGGAGGGCCTTCATTTGTTCTTTTCCGACACGTTCCGGACGCTTGAAGTCATAGGGAGTGATTTTTTCGTGTCCCCAACCGGTCGCTCCTCCGCTTGTGCCAAGAGGAAACGCTTTTTTGGGGTTCGCCGCAGGTTTGGGGTCGGCATCCTTTTTGTTTCCGCTCATCGACATGATGTTGAGCAGATTTTCGACCTCTTCCTGACTCAGTACTTCGCCTGCCATGTTTTTTCAGAGAAATGATGAAAGGGATTGTGTTTTAGTGAGTGGCTAGTGGTTAGTGACTAGAATCCAGCCACTAGCCACTACTCCCTATAAGTTTTTCATCTTATGACGGTGTCCGTCTTGAGTAGATGAACGGTTTTTGCGGAAATGTGAGGAATTCCACTGTCTTGCATGATGCCTCGCGTGCCGGAAATGCCGACGAGCTTGTTTTCACCAACAAGTGCGTTCAAATCCGTTCCCGGCGGCGGAGTGACGTAGTAGGTTTTGCCGTTTTCGTCTTCAATTCCATAAGCGGGCATTCCTTTTTGAGGGTTTGGAACGCGTCCCAGCTTGCCGATCACGTCGTAGACCGGTGCTTGGGCGATTTGTGCAGTTTTGGCAGTCTGTGTGGGAGTTCCCGGCGAAACTTGAACGGGAATTGTTCCGGGAACTGTCCGACGCGGAGTTCCGGCGACACGGTCGGTTGACTTTCTCATCGGAACCTGCTGCTGCATCGGAACCATCTGGGACTGAAATTGCGAAAGTTGCGAAGACGGAATATACATCTCTCTTTGCGACATTGCCATTTGCGGCGTTGCCATCATATATTGCTCGTAGACCTCGGGTGTCACCGCCATCATTTCCGGTGACATCATTTCCGGTGAAAAGTCACCGTAAAGAGAGTATTCCTGCATCGGATACTGCCGGTAATCATAATCATACATTTCACCGGTCATGTTAGGGGGATTGTTTTGTGCGATGTTCGGCTGTGACGTCCATCCCTTCAAAAAGCCGAACAATGATGATTTCTTTTTCGATTGTGGCGGCGCATTGGAAAGTGTCGGCACCTGTTGTGGCATTCCCTGGTGCGTGTAATAATTGTAATAATGTTGTTGCCCTAGTTGCCCTGATTGCCCCGGTTGCCCCGAATGGAGAGCGTACTGCATCGGATACGGCGAAGTTGTCACGGTGTTCGGGTCGTAATAATACACCTCGTTCATTCCATTGTCGGAGTAGTAACCATTCTCCGTGACGGGAGTGGCGACCTGTCGGGGTAATGCGGCACGTTCTTCGAGAAGTATCGGCTGGTAGTTGGCCTTTGTTTGCGGATGCTGGTGACGTGTTTTCTCGATTGCGGCCAAAAAACGATTGATTTCCTCCTCTTCGATGGCCGTCGGGGCGGCCTCGTACAAAACCCGGGCTTCGTGGGCCAACGATTCAAGCTTCTGATTTCGGTCGGTGTCGTCTTCACTGATCACCAAGTTGGAAAACTCCAGCTTCAAATCGTTCAGGACCAGGCGAAAGTCTTCCATCGACAATTCTATCACGGCGTCCGGCTCGGGTTGGGTTCCGCTTGCCTGAATGATCGGGGATTTCTTCGGTTTGAGCGAATCGGTTCGCGGATAAGCGTAAAGCGGTTTCGGGACATCGGACACAAGCTGACTGGGGTTGAATGAGAGCGAATCCTTGCGAACCCAACGAAACTCACCGGCCGGAGGAGCGATTTTGTACCAAACGGGGGTTTCCTGATCCATCGGTGTCTCGACCCGTTCATAAATGGCGACGCGGTCTCCCCGATTCAGCCAGAGATTGATTGCCCCGCACATATTTCCCAATTCGCTTCCGACTCGGGCAGGAACGCGATCATAAACGATCGTTCCGACCGTCCCGTTGGGTTGAAGTTTCACCGCCCGGGCATCGACCCAGGTGAAACTCCCTTCCGGGGGACGAACACCGAACCAGTCGTTGTTCACGTCAAGATAGACTTCAAGCCGTTCCCCTTGTTCCAGGAGTCGGGTGGGGTAATATTGCTCACCGGGACCGGAGCGAAGCAGTCCGTTTTTCACGCGGACCACCGCTTCAAACGGAACATAATTCTCAGCAGCCGGAACAATCTCCGCGTGAAGAGCGACCCAGCAAATTACGATTACCGCAATAACATGCTTAAAATATGTAATGGTGATCATCCGTGACGCCATTTTAGCCTTCACTTTATTTTATATCCTTGAAATACTAAATCAAAACTTGTTCTGCAACGTCTTGTGCAGGGCCTTGTACAGGATGTCCAGAACTTTGTCCAGGACAATGACAGAATTCCCCGTTTGCCAAAAGCCGAAGCACGATTCTTCGCGTGAGAATCGTCAAGTACGTCGTGACATGGTTGCGGGCATCCATTCCTCTGAGAAGTTGAAATTTGTTCTCATGGAACATGCGAAACACGTCTCCGGCAACTTCGTTCCGTTGCGATTCCGACAGGAATGTCTCACGACTTTTCGCAGTAACGTCAATCACATGAAAAACGAGGCTGATGAATCGATCGACAAAATCTTCCCAGCCGCGTGGTTTTTCTTCCAAGCAGCGACGAAGCAGTTCCTGATCCATGGTGTCAAGTGACACAACCGTTTTCCTTGTTTAAGCGAAAAATTGCGGAGATTCGAGTCCGGAGGGAATCATAAGAAAGAAAACAATCCCGGAAAAGAGCAATTTTTGTGAAATTTCCGCTTTTTCCAATGAAAACGGGACCAAATTTCTCAAATTGGTCCCGTGTCAATAAACTTGATTTAAACGTTGGTCATTTCCCGGGTTATCAATAGCCACCATAGCCGCCGCTACCCATGCCACCACTGCCATAGCCTCCCATGCCACTGCTACCCATGCCGCCGTTACCATATCCGCTGTTTCCTTGTTGTCCCGTCATCATGTTATAGGTAAACACCCCCTGAATCTGTTGGAACGAAGGGCCGGGTGTCATCTTGACGTAGCGACGGTCGGCGGAAACCACCGCCCATGCGCCACCAAGTGAGCCAAATGCCGCTCCTGAGGGGATTTGCGAGATGATCGGACGATAACCGATTGCCGCCCGGGGAAACAACCAATTCCAAGGGTTACTGTTATTATTGTTGTTATTGTTATCATTATTGTTGTTGTTATCATCATTACCATTATTATCACTGGAACCTATCGTATCGGCAAGAACCCGATTGGAGGATTCCATCGTGATTTTTTTGACGAGCAAACTGGTATCGCGGATGTTTCGTTGCTCCTGAATCGCGTTTTCGACGATCGCGTCGCTTAGTGAGCCGAGACGTCGGCCTTCCTTCAAATCGAAAACGACCTTGACCGCTCCATGTTCTTCATCCAAGGGAAGATATTGCTCCTCAAAACTTTCGTTTTCTGCTCCAAAATGCGTGACGACCTTGATTTTGACCTTTCCGGAGGGGACGGTTCCCCAATATTTTTTCGCGACAACCTCATATTGTCCGCTGAAACCTTCCGGACAAACATAAACTTTTTTGGTGACGGTGCCGTTTTCTTCTTTCTTTTCCGAACGGAGGATTCCTCCGGATGTCGTTCGCGGCTGCATGAACCAGCAAATGGTTTCCGCAGGTTCCTTGACCATAAGTTCGACATCTGCATCACCGACGTATTCCAGTTCCACGACACAATCCCGTGCTGATGCTTTTTGAATGGCTGCCTGATATTCCTGAAGTTCTTTGTCACGTCCTTCTTCGGATTGCAATTTTTCAAGAAGCCCTTCGTAAATATTCCTTCCGCGGTCCCAAACGATGGAAATGGCTTCCCCTTGCCATTCCTGAGCGGCAATTTCGATCGAAATCCACTTTCGGGCATTGTCGTCATTGAGTTCGTCGGCCAATCGCATGGCATAAAGATACGGTTCCGGCAACTTCGGACTCATTCGGACCACTTCCTGATAAAACTGCATGGCCCGTTGTTTGGCGCCGATCTTTTCAAGGGTCGCTCCGAGGGAAAGACGTTCCGCCGGTGACACCTGAAAGGGTGCAATCGAGAGAACCGCCCGCTCCTGTTCGGCCACTGGCGCGCCGGCTGCTTCGAGAGCCATCGGAAGAACCGCCGACATCCAGGATTCCGTTTCGCCGTTTTGAATCGCACGATAAATGAGCGAAGCGATCATCCGAAAACCTTCGGGGGACTTCTGGTTCATCAATCGCGAGGTTGCAAATCGGAGAAGAGAGTCTGTCGGCGAACAATTTTCAAAAACAGCATCCCAAACGGCATCAATATCAGTAGGATCGACTTTTCGGGAGACAAGTGATTGAATATTGGACCGAACCCTTTTTTCTGCATCGACATGGGAAGTCCCTCCCTTGTTAGGGGCAACCTCATCAATCATGTTGTACAGTCTTCCACTGTCGAGAGGTCGTGGAGAAATCATACCACTCCCTAGTGCCTGACGCAGCAGATTTTGGTAAGCGGAAGGGATATTATATCTGCCGCCATATCCGCCGCCCATACCTCCCATGCCGCCGCCCATTCCTCCCCTGCCGCCGCCCATACCTCCCATGCCGCCGCCCATTCCTCCCATGCCCATTCCTCCCATGCCCATTCCTCCCATGCCGCCGCCCATTCCTCCCATGCCGCCGCCCATTCCTCCCATGCCGCCGCCCATACCTCCACTCATGCCAACGGGTGAGGCGTTTTGGGTCTCAACAACGAGGTCCGCCACAGGATAAACTTGGGTCGTCAGGTATTGCTCAGCAACCGTCGTTGTGGTGATCAGAAGCACTTCGTTATGGATACAGTAGGTAAGATCATGCTGTTTCAAGACAAGATTCAGAAGATTGTTAAACCGGATTCCAGAGACGTTGAGTGTGATCGTAGGATCTGAGTCGATGTTGCCCTCCGCTGCAATCCCCTTCTCGTCAATCATGATGTTGATGCCGTACTCTTCGGCCCATTGTTCCACGATCTGTGAAAGCGATAGTGAGTCTGCCACAAGAGATGCCGTCCTCTCGAAACTGTCACGAATTTTTTTCTCCGAAGGAGTCTGGGTGGAAAGCGTGCTTCGCTCTTTGGCGTCTCTCTTGCGTTTTTCAGAAAGAAGCATCCAGATTTCCGGCTCGGGATAGGTGAGTATGTAATTATCGGAAATCGGAATGTTTGTCCGGTGCAGATTGATAATGTTGTCGACGATTCCAATATCGCGCTGGACACGATAGGTTTCATAAAGGTCCAGCGTGTTTGTCCAACGGGCCATTTGTGCGGCAACCGCCGGAGCCGGGTCGCCGATACGTCGGGCCTCATCACGGATACCTTGGGCCAAAACTTCGGCATTGACGTAGTCTTTGGCCGCCATCAGTCCGGTGTAACGTTTCATGATCGCCGCAATACGGTCACTCTGTTTTTGCAGCGATTCATTGATGGAACTCCGTTCGATTTCAGCAAAGTATTTTTCCCGGGCCTGCTGACGTTTGACTTCGGAAAGATAAACCTGACGACTTGCTTCCTTGGCGGAATTCTCCAGCCGGTTCAAAAGAGAACGACGTTTGTCCGGATTCAAGGCGGCCTCCTGACCAATCTGCTGGATCGAAAGCCGAAGCATGTTCAAAGCCCCTTCCGGATCGTCACGCATCATTTTTTGAGCAACATTCAACGTGTGAGTTGTCTCTTTAGTAATTTGCGTGTCAAGCAACGACTGGGATCGGGCAACCTGGTCGACAAAAGATTCCTTTTGAGGAACATTATCATTGCGAAACGGATCCATTTCGCGGGTAGCTCGGTCGGCCAAAGATTCCGATTGAGAAACCACGGCGGGGATGTTCACCGACCCGGCAATGGTTTCGGCTCCTTCGGCGTCTCCGGTCTTGATGGCTTGGTCGATCAGGTCCTTCGCCTCAAGATTTGCTGCAATGTCGGCGTTTTTGATCATGTCCAGCCACTCACGTCCCGCAGCAATAAACGCACTTCCTCCATTGGGGGCAATATCCTTCACGACATTGGCAAGATACGCATTATATTCGTCCGTCGGGCTGGGAACACAGTCCCAGGTGACTTCGGCTCCTGTCAGGTGGGAATCAAGTTGCAGTTTCAGTGGAAACGTCTCCAGATTTCCCGCGGCTTTGCCCACGAGTATGGTTTCGCGGTCTGTTCGGATCGGTGGAATAACCATCGGATAGACTTCCACATTTGCCGAGAAATTCATTTCCGCACTTTCCGGCCAATAAACGGTTGCCGTCACTGCGGCGGCCAAAGGATTTCCCGCATCAACTCCCGGTGTTTTGTACGAATCAACGACCAGCCCTCCCGACTGGTTGGCAAGAGTTCCGAGGACTTCATAGTTGATGGTATCCCCCACGGCGTAAACATTCAGGGGAATACGCTTCATCTGAAATTCAATCGTCAGGTCCGCAATTTTTTCAATATCCAAATATCGGGCGTCACTTCGTCCGGAACCAATATAAAGCATGACGGGAACCGCTTCCGACGTTTCATCAAAACCGTCCAGGACGGTCTGAAGTCCGTTCACAATATCCGTAGCACCAAGTGGCGGCACTTTTTTCAGATTGGCAACCGCCTGCTCAAGTTCCGGGTCGTTTTTCGCCACAAACCCTTCGGTCAGGGGGGAGACATCGACGTCCATCTGGAAAAGCTGAACGCGGGCTTCTTCCGGAAGACTGGCAAGTGTTGCTTCCAGGGCATCGAGCGCCGTTTTACGGACAGTTCCCACTTGAGTGGCCGATGTTTCCACCAGAATCGCAACGTCGTAAGCAGACGCTTCTACCGACAACAGTGGAACCTGGAGCCCCAGCGCGAAAAATGTTGTGCCGTCCTTTTCGACGTAAGTATCGACGGGAGTTTCCCTCTCGGCGGCAAAAAGCACGGACGTCATCATGGACGTCGCCATTGTTACAGTAAAAACCACGATCAAAAACACCAGAATTGGGCGGTATTTCATATTTTCCTCTCCGGAACTGAACTTTCGGTAACTGTTGTACCTGCCTCGGGATAAGCGACTCGTGAAATTGAAAAGAGTTCGATGCGTTTCCAACCTTGAAAAACTTTTCCGACCTTGAAAGGCACGTCAAGCGTCAGTTTTTTCTCCACAAAAAAATCACAAATACTCTGTAATACTCTATATTGGCAATTTTACCTGAGACCTTTTTTTTTCTCAACAAAAAAATCGAAAAAAACCGTCAAACTTCAACAAAAAACACCCTGTCGTCGTTACAAACAGAGTGTTTTTTTGAAAAGCGGAAAGTCAAGTGATTTTGTTATCTTTTTTGTTGGAGGGCATTCATCACCCGGTCGGTGATTGCCTGGATCAATGCTTCCTGATCGACTGATGTATTGGCAGGACTCGAATCCGGGTTCGTCTTGAATGTCGGCGGCTGAAAAGCACGATGCCCGACACCAGTTTCTTTCCAACTGTCACGGAAAACATCGTTGGCACAAAGCTCACAGTTTTTCATTCCGACACGCGGATCATCGATTCCCCATTCCGTTTTCAAATCGAGCAGTTCTTCAGCTTCTTTTTTGGTGAAATAATCGACTTTTCCCAAGTCTTTGGCAATTAACAGAATACGACAATAGGCGTCGAGAAGTTCTGTCAGCCAATACGCCCGCTCGACCGTCGGCCCCCAACTGACGGTTCCGTGATTGGCCTGAACAACGATGTTTGTTTTATGAACAAATGGCAAAATCGTGTCGGCGAACCCCTGACCTCCGGGAATCGCATATTTTGCAATCGGCACATCTCCCATGAAAATATCGACTTCCGGCAAAACACATTGGGGAATCGCCTCTCGGGCAATTCCGAACGCCGTGGCATGAGGCGGATGACAATGAACGACCGATTTTATTTCCGGACGTTTTTTCATGATCGTCAGGTGGAGCAGAATTTCACTGGTCCGTTTGCGATGTCCGGCAACTTGATTCCCTTCCATGTCAACCACGCAAAGGTCGTCCGGTTTCATGAACCCTTTGCAAATCTGGGTCGGCGTGCAGACAACACGATTGTCATCAATTCGGTAACTGATATTCCCATCGTTGGCGGCTGCAAACCCCTTATTGTAAATCCGGCGACCAATATCGCAGATTTCCTCTTTGACCTGATGAACGTTAATCATGAATATTTGAGTCCTTCAAAGTATTATTAAGTATTTTTGTTGTATTTATCTTTGATCTATGTTATTTATCTTGATTTCAATGAAAAATCATTCAAAATTCGCTGCCTGGTGATCGATTTCCACGGCATCCAAAATGGCGGCACAATAGGCGTCGATCGGTTTCATGTTGGGGTAAAACGGCATCGCCGCTTCGACTCCTTCACTGAACGAAACCCATTCCCCGAGTCCGGCGCTCAATTCGTCGTATAAAACGAGTTCTTCGGCCTTGCCCCGACGCTCTTGGAGAAGATCATCAAGAGCAAGCGGCATGACGATCTTCCATTGGGCCCCTTTGACTTCCGGACATGAACGACTGAGTGTTACCGTTCCGATCACTTCCCCGATTCTCATGCAAAACCTCCCAGGGCATTCCCAATCGCTTCGGCACAATGCGGGGGAGTCAGTAAAAATGTTCGGGCAAAATCCTGCAATTGGTAGGCGCTGCCGATCGTCGGGTCGAGGACAAGCATGTTTGCTCCGACCGCCTTGGTGTCGCGGGGGATTTGATTGGTATTTTGTCCGAGGATTGCCCGAAGTTCATGGTGTCTGTTGGCCAGACATAACGCCGGTGCTGTCAACGAAGTGAGGATGATCATCCGCAACTCCGGAAAACGTTTCTGCTGATCGACCGCCGCCTGAACCGTTTTTATGATGCAGCGGAACGATTCCCGGTCGAGTTTCCATTGTTTTTCAAGAAATTCAAGCAATGAGGACGGTTCCTTCTTGAGGTGATGCAAGGCCACCCAAACCGGAGCATCAAACGCAATGGTTTGATTCGTTTCCGCGATTCCCGGGGTTTCCGCGACCACCTCAAGGAGAATATTTTGCTTCCGAAGATGGTCGTGAACAGCCGGGGTGACAACCGTTTTTCTCGCGATTTGAATTTTTTTGATCCCGCTTAGTTTTCCATCAAGGGAAGCAATGGTCACCAGTTTGTCGTTCAAACGCAACATGTCGTCGGAAGACGGAAGGGATGTTGACGAAAGGGTTGACTCTTGTTTTTTCGCCAAAACTATCGGAGATGTTGTCACCGGGGATGCTGTTGCTGGAGACGTCATCACCGGAGATGCCGGCGCAGACCCCGAACCGGCCAGGTCGGCGATCACCTGTCGAACAATCGTCTCAATATCAACCGTTGCCAGCATTGTCATATTTTTTGTTCCGGATCAAAAATTCCGATAATCGACCATCGTACCGGTGTTGCTTTTGTTTTGAGTGTTGCCGCGGTAAACTTGCCGTCACTGGAAATCATCACGTTATCACCGACCCCCGCGCCCAACGTGTCAATTGCCACGACCGGGTCACCGTCGGGCTTTTGATCCGGCGTGAGCGGCTGCACCACGAGAAGTTTCCACCCATTCATCGAGGGATGTTTGACCGTCGAGGTGGTGTGTCCAATCACTTTGGCATTCAGCATATTCGATAGCGATAACTCAACATTAAGTCCGTGGAAACCATTGTCCCGTTAAGGACGTAAAGCCAAATCACGTTGTCGTAATGCCCTGTCACTTTGAACAAAATCCCGAACACGTAACCTAGCAGCAATAACCAAAGGAAAACAAAACTTTTTCCCGCCGACGACTTGGTTTTCCAAACTTTGATGATGGAAAACGGCCAACTTGCCCCGAAACAAATCAGCATCCCGATTTCAAAAACATTCATTTACCGCCGACCTGCCTGATTTCAAAAACATTCCTTTCAAAAACCATTTATTCATCGTCGATAGGGGTGACATGGCGGAAGTGTCAGTTCACTTTTGCCCAAAATGTAGAGGCTGTCGACCAAAACACAACGGCGCTGTCTCGTGAATGTCAGTGGGGTTGTGATTCCTTCGCCTGTCGGTCCTGCGATCGAAAACGACGGATACCCTTCTCCACCGCCTCCGAGACCGGCTGTACACGGACCGTTTTTCACGAAAATCGTGACGTCAAGTTCTTTTCCCATCTTCGTCATATTGACGACATTGTTCGAGTGGATGATCGCAGTATGACGGAACCCGTGTTCGTAATACTTGGCTTTGGCGATTCCCTCGTCGACGTTGCGGACACGGACAAACGGGACAAACGGCATCATCTGTTCGACCGGAACAAACGGGTTGCTTTCGTCGGTCTCGCCGAACAACAGTTCCGTCTTGTCCGGGACGTTTTTGCCTATCCCGGCGGCAAGGACTCTTGGGTCTTTCCCGAGAAAATCACGTGACGGGACATCGTGTTTATCGTTGCCTTCACCGGTGGAAACGATTCCTTTGGCGGTGATCAGGTCCACTTCAGCGGCGTTAAGTCGTGCAGCACCGGCTCGTTCCATGGCCTGCATCATCGGCTCAAAAACCGACTCGACGACAAAAACCTCTTTTTCACCGATACAAAGCAGGTTGTTGTCATAACCGCCTCCGGTGATGATACTTCGCGCGGCACGGTCAAGGTCGGCGGTTTCATCGACAACCACCGGCGGATTTCCAGGCCCGGCAACGATCGCCCGCTTCTTTTGAGCAAGGGCGGCTTTGGCGACGCCCGGCCCGCCGGTCACGACAAGAAGCGCGACATCAGGATGCTTGAAAATCACGTCGGCGGTTTCCAGTGTCGGCTCGACCATGAGACAAATCAGGTTGTCGATCCCGAATTCCTGGTGAATGGCCTGATTGAAACGTTTGACCCCTTCCGCGGCGACTCGTTTTCCACTCGGATGCGGGTTCACGACCAACGTGTTTCCCGAAGCGATCATGTTAATAGCGTTGTTGGCGATTGTCGGGAGCGAATGCGTGACGGGCGAAATCGCACCGATCACGCCGAACGGTGCAAATTCGATGACCGTCAGTCCGTGGTCGCCGCTGAAGACCTCGCTTCGCAAAAACTCGACACCCGGGGCATTGAATCCGACATTCCGAAGTTTGTCGATCTTGTGGTCGAGCCGACCGATCTTGGTTTCCGACAGTTCCATCGTGCCAAGTTCGACCGCCTGGTCAATCACGATCCGGCGAATGAGCGTGAGCATCTGTTTTCGTTCGGCAATGGTTCGCAGGGAAAGTTCCTCGAATGCCTGTTTGGCCGCGGCCACCGCGTCATGAGGGTCGTTGAACAAACCGAAGCGTCCCTTGTAATGACAACCGGAGGAACAGGCGTGACCGGACGCAGTATTTCCAATTCGCGAAAGCACCTCTTCCACGACATTACGGATCAGTGATTCATTGATTGCTGACATTTTTATCTCATCTTGACGTTTTTCTTATCGACATTGACCGAATCGACGATACCGATGATGACGGTATCAACCGGGAGATTTTTCGTCTCGGGGGTCATTCGGGCGCTGGACCCCTGGACGACGAGCACAAATTCATTTTCACCGGCTCCCATCGTATCGACGGCAACCAATGTTCGCCCCGTCGTAACGAGTTCCGAACGTGTTTCCGCATCAAGACGGTATGGCTCAATGACGAGCAGTTTCCGCCCGACCATCAAGTCGACTTTCTGCGTCGAAACCAGGGAACCGATGACTTTTGCAATAAACATTGCCTTTTAACCTTTATACCCCTTGAACTTTTTCAACCGTTTGACGGGCGACAATGATTTCTTCGTTGGCCGGAATGACCCAAATTTGTGTTTTGCTTTGTTCGGCGTGAATCGCGGTTTCCGTTCCCTTGGCATTGGCGTTGACCGCTTCGTCAAGGACGATGCCCAGTTGTTCCAGATTGGCCGTCACGTCTTTACGGACATGCGCCTGATATTCACCGATTCCACCGGTGAAGACAATCAAATCCGCCCCACCGAGTTCGACAAGGTAGGCGCCGAGATATTTCCGGATATCGCCGACCATCACATTCAGGGCGAGTTCCGCCTGTTTGTTGCCGTTTTGAGCCGCTTCGAAGACGTCGCGGACATCACCGCTGACACCGCTGAGCCCCCAAAGGCCGCACTTGCCCGCCATGAATGCGAGAAGCTCCTCGATGGTCATTCCGAGTTTTTTCATCAAATGCGGAATCATGTAGGGGTCGAAATCCCCGACACGGTTGTTGTGGAACAGTCCTGTTTGAGCACTTGTCCCCATACTGGCAGCCATGCTTTTGCCGGCATTGATCGCACAAAGCGAACTCGACCCGCCGAGGTGACACGAGATGATCCGAAGATCGTTTCGTCCCAAAAGTTCCGCGGCACGGACCGAAATATACCGGTGACTTGCCCCATGGAACCCCCAACGAATGACGGAATACTTGTCGGCCCATTCCTTGGGAACGCCGTAATAACGGTTGCGGTCGGGAATCGTGTGGTGGAACCCCGTCTCAAACGCGGCAACAAGCGGGATGTCCGGAAGTTTTTCGGCGAGCTGTCGCATTGCCCGGATGTAGGGCGGGTTATGCGCCGGCATCACGTCGTTCAGTTCTTCCATCCCGGCGAGGAGTTCCGGTGTCACAAACTGGACACCGGAATATCCGGCAGCCAAAACCGCCTTGAAACCGATGGCCGCCACCTCCCCGGCATCCTTGAGACAACCGTTTTGGGGATCGGTCAATTGCGCCAAACACTGTTTGACAGCCACGGCATGATCCGGCACCGGAGCATTGATTTCCTGCTTGTTTTCCCCAATCTGGACGGTGCAGGGAGAGATCGCCTCACCGATTCGCTCGACTCTGCCACGTGCCAAAAGGTTCTCACCGGCCATGTCGTACAGGGAGTACTTGAAACTGGTCGAACCGAGATTGGCAACAAGAACTTTCATGACGTTACCTCGTGCAAATGTTCATTTCCTCAGGCTTTAGACTGTCGTCCGTCTTTGATCAATCGATCAGTAGACCGGAATCAATTGATCAACAGACCGGGCTTCAACTCAAATAGGCGTCAATGATTCCGTCGGCGGGGCGGGGAATGATATGACTTCCGACCAGTTCCCCCACTTGGGACGCGGCGTTGGCACCGGCCTCCACAGCGGCACGGACACTTCCGACGTCACCTTTGACGACGGTTGTCACGAGACCTCCGCCGATCTGAATTCGCTTCACAATATCAACATTGGCCGCTTTGGCCATGGCATCGGTCGCCTCCACGAGCGCGACGAGACCTTTCGTTTCAACAAGTCCAATGGCGTCTTGCATATTTATCACCTTCAATATGATTGTGTATAGTATGTTGTGTGTTGTGACTTCAAGTTCCCATGTCGTGAATCCTTTTTCTGAATTTCAAGACAAAAAAGCTGAAGCCGGAATGATTTTTTCTTGATCTCAGGAAACCGTTTTGTCTTTTTTGTTGGTGTAACCGGTGTAACGAGGCGGCAAAACCTTGTTGATGTCTTCGTGCGGGCGAGGGATCACCTGCACACTGACAATTTCACCGATTCGACCACCGGCGGTTGCGCCGGCGTCGGTGGCGGCTTTCACGGCAGCGACGTCGCCCGTGATGAAAACGCTGACGAGCCCGCTTCCGACCTTGTCCCAACCGAGGAACTCAACATTCGCTGCTTTGAGCATCGCATCTGTCGCCTCCACCAGGGTGATGAACCCTTTGGCTTCAAGCATTCCAAGTGCTTCCATATTTTTGGCCATAATGTAGCAATCTCCCAAAAATTAAAAGTAAAGTTTATGTCCTAAAAAATAAATTCATGGATTTATGGTTTGAACAATTCGACCCGGTCGGCGTTTTCCAAATTACAGGCGTTGCCTTCGTCGGTGTCGAGATGAACTTCCAGTTTGATTCCTTTTCCAACGCGAACGAGGACATCTTCGAATGTTGTCGTACAATTGGAATGGACCCGCAAATTCATGCGGTCCTTGTCTTTGACGCTGTAATACTCGGCATCGGAAGGCCCCATGTGGACATGTCGTTCGGCGCGAATGACCCCTTGTTTGAGTTCGACGACGCCTTTCGGCCCCACCAAAACACAACCGGGCGAACCCTCGATTTTCCCGCTTTCACGCACCGGCATGTCAATTCCGAGCGAAATTCCGTCGGTGTAAGCCAGTTCGACCTGTGTTGCCGGTCGGGTCGGTCCGAGAATTCGTACCGAAGGAAGCATCCGTCGCCGCGGCCCCACAACCATCACCGTTTCATTGGCGGCAAAAAAACCGTCTTGATACAGCTCTTTCATGACCGTCAGTTTTGCCCCGGGACCGAATAACGTTTCAACATCGTCATCGGAGAGATGAACATGACGGGCGGAAATACTGACGACAAGATTGGGATGGCTCTCTTGCGGACGACAGGATTGCCCCGATTGGTCCAAATACCCCGGTTGACACTGGTTGCCCAGTCGACCGATGACGATCTGTCGGACGATGTTTTCCACCGTTTGACGGTCTAACCCTTGTGATGCGAGAGACATAAAAAACCTATCGAAACAGTCAACCCGATGTTAGCATAATCTCTGATTATTTGCAGAGCCCCGAAGTTTGCAGGACCCCCAAATTATTTGCAGAATCCCCAAAGTTTACAGAATCAATACCTCAAAGCCCGTTTCGCAATTCTTGAAAATTTTTGCTTCTGAAAACTTTGCAAATCTCGAAAAGAGCTTTTTGGAATAATCGTGATTTTACGGAGAAGAATCCAATATTCCCCGAATAAAAACCGAATCAGATTTTAATTATAACGCGAAAACAATCTTGTCCAAGCGACGCAAACAAAAAACTTCGCAAAAAACAAAAAAAGCACCCTGTTTTCTTAAATTTTACATAGTGCCTATCCTGCTCAAAAATCTGTTTTTTGTCAAAAAACATCCAAAATGAAATGCTTTCCCTGATGATAACGTCTTGGTGAAGGGTAGTAATTGACCCAAGAAGGATTGTACACGGGAATTCTCATCTCATCAGGGTACCGTTTCATCGGGTTTGGGCCACTTCGGTAGTATTCCGGAGGATAAAAATTGTGCGGATAATAAACATAAGGATAATGGTAGAAACGGTTCCAGTCTTGTGCGGTGTAACCGCGTCCCCATTGACGCCCAAAAGCCTGCCCCCCTTCTTGAGCCTTGGCATCCATCGGAGAGCAAATCGCCCAAAAGGCAGCGGCGAAAAATGCCAACAATAATGTGCGGCGAATCATATTTTCCTCCAAAATTCCATTTTTTACTTATTTTGTCCATTAGGCTTTAGGGCTATAGACTTAGGTTTATAGAGGCTCTAAAGCTCCGGATTTTCTACTGAAAACGACAGCCAAATTGCCCTAAATCCTACAAGTCTTCCTAATTCCACAATCTCAACACATCCATGTTGATCCGCAGTTATAAACACAAGGATCAGTATCGGTCTGCCGGAAGTTGGGGATTGAGGATTAATTTTGCCGGACCGGCTTTCTTGACGTTCTTTTCTACTTTTTCCAGAATAATCGTCACAAACTATGTGTTTTGATCGTCATAAATTACGTGTTTGGTTGATTCATCGGCACAGATGTGTTGAGGCTGCAGGTTGACAAGCAGGAGAGTAAAATGAATTTCATACAGAATCCAACTTTTCTTTCCCCTGAGGACACGATGCTTTTTATCGTTGATGTTCAGGAAAAACTTCTTCCCGCCATGACCGACAAGAAGGAAACCCTTTGGAACATCCGGCGACTGATTGAAGCGGCCAAGCTGTTTGACGTTCCGATCCTTGTGACCGAACAATACCCTCAGGGACTTGGCCAAACGACTCCCGACATCAAATCCATCCTTCCTGAAAAAACGCCGATTTTTCAAAAAAAGAGTTTCAGTGCCTGTTTATGTCATGATGTCATGATTTTTTTGGAAAAAAACAAAAATATACAGAAAATCATCCTTTGCGGCATTGAAAATCATGTTTGCGTTCTCCAGACAGCTCTTGATCTTTTAGCGATCGGTTGTCAAGTGAATATCGTTACGAATGCCGTAACGTCCCGATTTGAAAAGGATTGCAATTTTGCATTCCGGCGAATGGAAACCTCCGGGGTCTTTTTATGTACGACGGAATCCGTCATTTTCGAACTTTGTCGTACTGCTGATGCGCCTCAGTTCAAAACGGTCAGTCGGCTCATTCGTGAGAAATTTACTGATCAACAACAATAAAAATCGGACAGAAATTATTAACGTTTTTTCAAAAAAAACGGTATCAATTTTTGCACGTGGATGTTAGAATATGTGTTTATTGATGAGGTTTTCTATTGCTTTCTTCCTAGTTCATTATATTTACGTGTTTTCCTTCATAAAATAAAGATTTTTGCGTCATTATCAAATCATTGTGTAGGATCCCTTTTTGTGGAAACCTGAAGTTCATGACCTATGTCGAAAAGTGTCAAACTTTCCATATTTCTTAACGGCGAACTCAAAGGAGTGAAAATTGTGCCACTTCCTTGTATCATCGGTCGTGGCCGGGAGTCGGGCGTTGTCATTTCTCATCCTTTGGTGAGTCGCAAACACTGTATGCTTAGTCTGGAAGATGGAAAACTTCGCCTTCGGGATGTCGGGTCGCTCAATGGCATTATCTACCGGGACAATCGCGTGATCGAGACGGTGCTTGCCGAAAATGATGTCTTTTCCATCGGAAATATTTCGTTTATGGTGAAACTGATGCCGGGCACCGTGGATACACCGGTCCCATATATTGAACCCAAAAACAACAATGGGGTTTACGAAGGGATCCCCAAATCACCCAAACCGGTGAAACTTCCTCCCTTTCCTCTTCCATCATCGATTCCGCCGAATTCATCAACGCAATTTATCCCTCTCCCTCCTTCTTCCATTCAAGCAGCAGCGGAAGGACGAATTTCTCCCCAGGAATTAAGTGATGTCGTCGATTTGGCTGCCCCATCACAGTCGCCTCATCTACAACCGTCTCGTCCGCAATTCTCTCGTTCCCAGTCATCCCGTCCTTTCGTGGAAACACCTTCATCTGCCGGAAATGACGATGACGATGATGACCTGATCATTGCGGAACTGAACGATTGACTGCAAGTTTATTGACAGCAAGATTTTCCGGTTGTTCTTATTTTTCTTTGATTCTAATCTCTGCTCAACAAATCCGTGACTTTTGGTCGATAGTTCGATTACACGGTCTTCTATAGAAGTCTATAAAGCAATGAATCAAGGATCAATCAAACCTCTTATTTTATGGAACAAAAATATGTCATTCTCAGCAGGATAGGAGGAATAGTGCTGATTGCCATGGTTATTTTTTTGGCGATCAGCTTGCTCACCCATTCCGCCGCCGACCCTCCTGATGGACTCCTTTTTCCCATGCCGCGAAATTGCCAAAATTGGTGTGGTCAGGCGGGAGCCTTTGTTTCTTCACTCCTTTTTCGTGCCGTGGGTTATTCCGCTTATCTTCTTTTGTTGCCGATGATTGCGGGAATTGTGTTTTGCTGGAACGGGAAGAAACCGGACCAGATTTTTCTCCGCAGTATTGGTTTTCTGCTGATTCTTCTTGGTGTTTCAGGACTTTCTGTTTCGTTTTTGGGACAAAATTCCCCAGGGCCTTTGATCGGACCCGGCGGTTATCTCGGAATAACGGTTCACACCTATTTGAAACATTATTTTGCAACAACAGGAAGCACAATCATTTATGGAAGTTTTGTCCTTGCCGGAATACTTATGAGTTGTGATTATTCCTTGCTCCGTTTGGTGCTCTGGACCTTTGGGGTCTATCCTCTTGGTGATTTTATTGTTAATTTTTTCAAAAAACGATCGTTAGCAGAATCGTTACGAACGACGGATTCAAAATTGTTTCAAAAATTCAATCCCGGGAGACGTCGATCCCGAAAACAATTCGCCGGAGAAAAATATCCGCTTGAAAACAATGTCGGCGAAGACGATGAAGAAGATATTGATGACGAAGAGGATGAAGGATACAGAGAGCATGGAAATTATGCAGAATATGACGAAGACAGCGAAAAATACGAGGAGGAAATGGATCATGACGAAGAACCGGGGGACGAAGAGTACGGAATTGCTTCGGAAAAACACCTGAAAACCCGGCATCACCCGACGGCAAGGCCGGAATCCATTCTTCGGAAAGAAACTCCCGTCGAGACCGACGTTTTGGATGAAGAAGATGAGGAAATCGCGGAGACAATGGAGTATGAACTTCCGTCGATTGAACATCTGATGGAAAGCGCTCCTTACAATTATAAGGAGCAGGAAAAAACCGCTCAAAAACAAGCCAAGCTCCTCGAAGAAGCGTTTGCCGCCTTCGGATTCAATATCAACGTTGTTGCAATTCAGACCGGTCCGGTGATTTCCCAGTTTGAAGTCCAACTCGAACGAGGATTGCGGTTGAGCAAGATCATGAATCTGACGGACGATCTCGCGGTAGCCTTGAAGGTTCCAACCGTTCGGATTGTCGCGCCGATTCCGGGAAAAAACACGGTCGGTGTCGAGGTTCCCAATGCCGACCGGCAACTGGTTCGTTTACGCGATGTGATGGAAGACGTGATGGAAAAAACGACCGCACACATCGAAAAAATGGCGATTCCGATCTTTCTCGGCAAAGATGTCGCGGGAAAGCCCATGGTCATCGACATGGCAAAAATGCCGCATTTGCTCATTGCCGGTCGGACGGGAACAGGAAAAAGCGTCTGTTTGAACTCCATTATCGTCTCAATGCTCATGACCCGGAGACCTGATGAGTGCCGGATGATCATGATCGACCCGAAACTGGTCGAACTCAGCCCTTACACGACAATCCCTCATTTGATGCACCCGGTCGTCACCGACATGCAGAAAGCGGAAGCCATTCTTGCTTGGGCCGTCGACAAGATGGAAATGCGTTACCAGATGTTGGCCCGAGCCGGAGTCCGGCATTTGAGCGAGTTCAACAAACTGAATGACGAGGAACTTTATCGCCGCGTCAAACCGGAATCGGACGAGGAATGGGAGTCGTTTCCGCGAAGTCTTCCGTACCTGGTGATTATTGCCGACGAAATGGCCGACCTGATGATGACGGCGGCCAAGGAGGTCGAAACGCATATTATTCGTTTGGCGCAAAAGAGCCGCGCCGTTGGAATCCATCTGATTCTTGCGACACAAAAACCGACCGTTGACATTATCACCGGGTTGATCAAGTCCAACCTGCCGGCCCGTATTGCTTTTGAAGTCGCCAGTCAGACCGACAGTCGCGTCGTGATCGACCGCAACGGGGCGGAAAAACTCCTTGGCAACGGCGACATGCTTTTTCTCCAGCCGGGGACCAGCCAGGTGATCCGCGGCCAGGGAACTTATGTCAGCGACAAGGAAATCGATGAAATCATCAGTCTCATCGGAACCGAAGAACCCGACTACATTGCCGAACTTGTGGCCTTGAGGACCGATGGTGAGGCCGGCGGAGACGTCGGTGAAACCGATTCCCGAGACGAACTCTACCACGAAGCGGTCGAATATGTGATTCGCTCCGGACGTGGAAGCCTCTCACTTCTCCAGCGGAAGTTCAAAGTCGGCTATGGTCGCGCTGCAAGGCTGATTGATTTCATGGCTGAGGACGGAATCGTCGGAGAATATAAAGGCTCCCAAGCACGGGAAGTGCTGATTTCCCTGAATGAATGGCGAAAACGACTTGCCGGACCCCAGGAACCGGAAAAAATACTCGGACCGATCAAGACCATCAAACCGAAACTCGTTCCCGTCAAACCTGTTAAACCTGTCAAGCCGAAACCAGCTTCCTCGCCGATGATTCATCCTTTGGTGCAGGAAATCTATGGCGACGAAGAAGAATATGATGAAGAATACAATGTGGACAATGAAGACACAATGGCGATTCTCTCAATGTCTGAAGCAACCGTTGCGGCTCCCAAGGAAAACCTGAAAGACGAAAAAATCCGCGACGATGACGATGATGATGATGATGAAGAATATAATGGCGAAGATGAAGAATATGGCGATGAAGAAGATGAAGATGATAATGAAGACGAAGAATATGAATATGTCTATGAAGAATGGGACGGCGAAACCGACGATGACGACGTTGAATATGAGTACATAGAATACGAGGAGGAAGAAGAGGAACCTGAAGAAGAAATGACAAAGTAAGAGAGAAAAACATCTGTTTTTTTCCTTCTCTCTTCTTCCTTATTTCATATTTTTTCCGAATTGATCGAGAATTCCATTGACAAACGCGGACGACTCGCCGGAACCAAACGTTTTCGCCAGTTCAATGGCCTCGCTGATCACCACCGGCTTGGGCGTCTCAAGATAAAGAAGCTCGTAGAGCGATTGCCGGATGATGTTCCGGTCCGTCACCGACATCCGCGAAAGCGTCCAGTTTTTTGACTGTCGGGAAATCATGGCGTCAATTTCGTCCTGTTTTTGTCGAACGCCGTCGATGATTGCGCGGGCAAATCGAATCACCTCCTCATGACTGGAAAGCTCCTGTTCAAGAAACGAATCCATCCAAAGACCGTCGGACGAGTCCGGATTCAGATCCGTCTGATAGAGAATCTGAAACACCACCGCCCTGGCGCGACTTCGACCGGCAAACTTTCCCGAGGCCGGAATATAGGAATCATCTTCATCGAAGAACATCAGTGACTTTTCTTTCCGGTTTTCTTTTTCTTGATCGGTTTTCCGTGTTTTGCGGATTTTTTAGCAGCCTTTTTGGCCGTTTTCTTTCGCCGCGGAGCCGGGGCGCGAGATTTGCGCTGAAAATCATCGTAAAAAAGATATTCCTCTTCGTAATCGTCCTCGTCATCATCTTCGCCGTCCTCGTCATCGTCGTCGTCGAAGTCGAACGGGCTGTCAAAAAGGTCCGGTGGGTTATGTCCGGCCATTCCACGAAGAAAGGCTTGGGAAAGCATCCCGACAACATCGTCGACATCCGGACCGGCGTCCGGAATTTGTGCCAAAAGATGAATCATCTCCAAAGCAGCTTCCGCGGCATCGGCCCCTTTGTTGCCGGTGTGCGATTTCATGACCTTGTCTTTCAACGCATCGATTTTGCCGCTTCGTGCCACCGCTTGTTCCGCGGTATCACAAGTGAGGACCCCAAAAATCACCGGAACGCCTGTTGCACAACCGATTTTCATCAATTCCCCACTGACGGCCCGATTGATGTGCTGGTCATGAGAGGTTTCCCCCTTGATCACGGCCCCGAGACAGACCACGGCAAGTGTGTCGTCCAGTTCCGCGACTCTTTTGGCCACAATCGGAATCTCGAACGCCCCCGGAACGCGACAGACAATAATGTCGGAATCGTCGATCCCGGCTTTTTTGAAGACCGAAAGAGCCCCTTCCAACAGACGGTCCGTCACGGAATGATTGAACTTCGCGACGACAATAACAATTTTGCCTTCGATGTCCGGTGTCGGACGTCCTTCAATATAGGTGGTCATAAAACAAATTCCGAATCAAAAAATTAGCTGGCGACAGGCGAAACACTGATTTTATCAGAAATCCTGTTTATTTCAATGCGGTGATCTCATGTGGGTGATCTCGTGGGTGATTCAATGTGAGCATTTCAATGCGGCAATCGCCCTGTCATAATCGGGTTCATGAGTAACCTCGGGAACAAGCTCGGTATAGGCGATTTTCCCTGCCGCGTCGATCACGACGACAGCCCGGGCCAGGAGTCCCTGAAGCGGACCGTCGGTTATCAGCACCCCGTAATGCTCTTCAAAGCAGCGACAACGGAACGTGGAAAGCGGCTTCACGTTTTTGATCCCTTCCGCGGCACAAAACCGGGCATGGGCAAACGGCAAATCCCTGGAAATCGCCAGAACAACAGTATTCTCAAGTGTTGCCGCCTGTTCATTGAATTTTCTGACCGACAGGGCGCAAACCGTTGTATCGGTACTCGGAAAAATGTTCAAAATCGCCTGTTTTCCTCTCAGGTCGGCAAGTGAAAACTCGGAAAGATCGGTTTGCACCAACTTGAAATCAGGGGCGTCTGTCCCGACTTTGGGCAATTCTCCGTTGGTGTGAACGTCGGAACCTTTGAATGTGATCGTGGCCATAAAAAATCGTCCTTTCTCAACAAATAAGATGTTTAAGATGTTTTGATATACCCTGCCGTCATTGCTGTGACGGAAAAGCAGTGATGGAAACTGTGACGGAAAAAATATTTTACCATCATGCCCCCAGACGAAGCAGAAAGCGGAATATTTTTCGGGATTTCCTCTTGAAAGGCATTCAGGTTTTTTATATGATCCGCCCCGGATTGTTTTTTGTTGCCGATATACCAGAACCGGTATTGGCGGTATAGACCTTCAAAGAGAACAGGTACGAGGTTGCTCGTGGACCGGATTTCCAAGCACCGACATTCAACTTTTTTACGATTTTGCGTCGTCGTTTTGCCACTTTTGTTCGGGGGACTGGGAACGACCGGTTGCAGCATTCCGGCGTTCCACATTTCCGACAGGGTTGTCCGTCAGGGAAAAAAAGAGTCCGAACCCAAACATCAATCCGAGGTTCCTGAGACAAAAATTGCAGAAAAAACCGGTTCACCGTTTGTGCCTTCTGCCGACCCGAACGACGCCTACCGTCCGGAAGTGCTGGAAATGCCGGAAATATTGGATGTTTTTGCGGTCAAAGTCGGGGATTCCGAGCAATTGGCCGCTTTTCTCCCGGAATTGAAAGACTCCCAATCGTTCTCGCCCGAAGAAAAAAAGCAACTTCTGGAGAATCTTCGCGCCGCGGCCCCCGCACTTCAGGATTACATGATCGTCCTTAGTCGTTCGCATATTTCCCAAGAGTCCGTCGCTTCCCGGGAGTTTGCCGTCGGAGAATTTGTTTCACAAGAATTTGCTTCACAAACCGTGGTCCGCAGGAATTCGGAAGATTTTTTCGGTTCGTCTCCGGAAACGTCACAGGAAACGTCACAATTCCGGACAGCCATCCAGCAGGTCGGTTTTCAGGAACCGAAGGACGGAGACAGTCTCCCTCTCCAGGCCGTGGATATTCCTTTGGAGATTGAACGCCCGGACGATGCCCGGACAAAATCGGTTGTTTTTACCGGTTCCAAGACCAATACCATTTCCATCACGCCGGGACGTTCCTCCAATTCAGGCTCCTCAATTGCAGTCAAACCTTCCTCATCGCCTCCCCCGCCCCCCCCTTCGTCCGCGGACATTTCATCCTCGGAATTTTCGTCCCCTGAAATGGATGATGACGATGCAGCAAGCCGGAATAGCGTTTCCCCTCGGATATCGATGAAGCCGTTACCTTTTCCCAGAGACATCCCGGATTCACGAAACCCTACAGAATCTTCAAACGCCTCAAATTCTATAAATATCTCGGATTCACGACAAAACTTCTCAGACGTTCCCGTTGTCTCGCGGGAATCCTCGTTACTCGCTTTTCGTGACCGTCAACAGCATCCTTTCCATACCCAGGAATCCCGTCAAGCCTCGTCCCCTTCATCGTTTCCCTCATCGGATTCGGTGTCGGGCACGTCATTTGGGGCCGATACTTCGGAAGCATCGGATTTTGCATTGCCCCAAGAGTCGGGGACAAAAGCGGTGTCGTTTGTCGGCAAAAAACAAACCGATCTTGCAAGTTCCCCGGAAGTTTCGGGGGTCTCGGAAGATTGGGAGCTTGCTGCGCAAAAAGCGGCGATGGCACTTTACGGGAAACTGTCGCGGAACGATGACAATGAGTCCCTTCATGATGAAATCAATCTCAGACTTTTGCAGCTTGCCCTCGGAAATCGTCGGGAAGCAACCCGGCCTGTGACGGGACTGTCGCCGGAACTCCAGGAATTCTGGCGTAACGAACTTTTAGGACTGGCCACACTTCTGGATCAAAGCACGATTCCGGATTCCGTTCAGCGATCTTCTCTCGCCCATAAACATTTGCTGGAAGCCAGGACAAAACTCCAGTCCGTTTGTCCGATCAAGATCACAAATCTTTGTTTTATCAACAGTTGCAAAGGATTCGGCATTTACGAGGCGGCCTCAAACAAATTTTCTTCAGGAAATGTTGTCACGATTTACGCGGAACTCGAGAATCTTATCTGCAAAACTGTCTCAAACAACGAGTTTCTCACCAAAGTCAGCAGTTCCTACGAACTTTTGGACCAGAACGGAATGTTGATTTCCAAAGGAGATTTCAGTTCTAATGAAAAAACAACCCAACGACAGGTCCGGGATGTTTTCATTTTTCTGCAAGTTGAAATACCCAAGGAACTTCCGCCGGGACGCTATTTCTTCAATCTGACGGTGAGCGACCTCAACAGTCCAAACTATTCCTTCGACCAACAACGGCTGGAATTTGTTGTTTTGGAGAAATAAGGAATTTTGATAAAATAGAGAAAGTCAAGAAAATTGCGGACGAAAAATAACGGATTTATGTCACCGTTTTGATGAAAAGCGATCGAAAAACCGGTGAGCCGTTCAAACGTGTCCGACGTTCAAAATGCGTCCGGTAATCGAAGTCATGTTCCGGCTCTTTTTCAGGCACCTCCAAGGGGCCGGTCCAACCGCTAACCCGGGCAATCGCCTCAAGACCTTTTCGAAAATACTGCTCAACATCGGTCCAAAAATGAAGTTTTCCCCCCATTTTCAGCTTCCGGTGGACCACCTGAATTACGGGTTCACAAACCACCCGACGTCTGCTGTGTCTGTTTTTCCACCACGGATCAGGAAAATAAATGTGAACCACTTCCAAAAAGTCGTCAGGAATGTTGTTCCCCAGAATCTGAACGGCGTCGCCGCAAATCACGGCAGCATTGGCGATTCCGTCCAAAGCAAGTTGCATGGCCGCGAGTCGGGAGAACTTTTTTGAAATCTCAATCCCCAAAAAGTGGTGCTCCGGACAAGAATTTGCGGCATTTTTCAAAAAAAGCCCCCTTCCCGAGCCGATTTCCAATTCCAAAGGAGCAACATCCCCAAAAATGACCGAAGAATCCCAAGGGTCGGGGAGGTCCGGGGGGCTGAAAAGAGATGCCGACAGATCGACTTCATTCGCGGAACGTAAATGTGAGCGTTTTCTCATGACAGGAAAGCCGAATCACTTGGGAATCGAAAGCGGAACGCCTTTGACAATCCCTTCACAAACGACTTCACCGTCGATAATTCCCATAAATGCTGCCGAGATAAGAATTTTGCGACAGTTGATCATCTTCACCTGCATCGCCAGACGTTTGCCGGGAAGAACGATTCCCCGAAACCGGACTTTGTCCAAACCGGCAAAGCCCATCATCACATTTTCTCCCAGAAGTTTGTATTTCGCGGAAAAATAACTGGCGAGTTGTGCCGCAACCTCACACATCATCACTCCCGGCATCAGTGGATACTGCGGCATGTGCCCCTTGATCCAGAATTCATGGAGGGTGAGGTCTTTATAGCCGACACAGACGAATTCCTCGTGATTTTCGTAAACCACTGCCGTGAGCTGTTCCATCTCAAATCGCTGTTTGTTGTACAAACGTATATTTTCGAGATCAGCCGTCGGTTTGTCGAGATCATAACGCGAAGGATCGACGAGAAAGGGCTTTTTGGTCACGTCGGTTTCCCTCCTGCTTTCCGGAAAAACATAAAATATGAAGACTTATGAAATTAAGTGCGAACCTTATGCCGTTTTGCCTTACGCAACTTGGAACTGGCGGGACGTTTTCCCTGATTCGCTTTTTTAACTTTATGTTGTGGTTTTGACATGATTTGAATCTTTCAAAACGTGAAAATGATTGGCAAAATAATGAGAAAATATATTTGGCAAAAAGCATTGGTTCTCAAAAAAACAATGCTTCCCGACCAAGCAAACTGATTTACATAACCAAATACAGTCGGTATCATTATACTAAGATTGTGCCGGGATTGAACCCCCCCGGAGGAAGGATTATCAATTATACGGTGAACATTGTGGATGACCGTAAAAATTCCCAGAAACTTTAATTTTTGTGCAGAATTATCATGTCAAAACGATTAAAAATTGTTGCAGGTTTTCTTTTGTTGTTGATTTTTTCTTCCACCATGATTACTTCTGCCACAACTGCAGAAGATAATCTTGCGCGAACAGCTCATGTTGGCACGACGTCGGTCTTCAGCGACCAGTATGAGGCCAAATTTGCGGTCGACGGCGTGATTCCGGGCGAAGGGAGCCAGGGGAATGATCTCGGCCATGCCTGGTGTGTCCGTGGCGAAACGGCCCAAGATACCGCCGACTTCACGTTGTCGTGGGAAAGACCGGTGGAAGTCAGCCAAGTGATTTATTTCGGGCGGACATCCTGGTTTTTGAGTGAATGCTGGAAAGACTGGGAACTCTATCTCGACGACCAGGCCGAACCAGTCGCCGCCGGGACATTTGCCATGAAACATGGTCCGCAACCAGTCACGTTCCCGAAAACGACCGTCCGGAGAATCCGGCTCCGTTTTCTCAATTCTTACGGCGGTCCGAATCCCGGCGCGGCGGAAATTATGGTCTTCGCCGAACCCCGCACCGATGCCCAAATCAAAAAGCTGCTCGCCCAACAGGGACCGGATTACGAAGGTCAACCGGCTCCAGAAAAGTTGCAGAATCTTCTCCAAAAACAGTTGGCAGCCTTTCCGGATGATGAAAAACTCAAAAAGGCTACCCGGCAACTCGCGGATTGGCGGAAAAATTCCCGGGATCATGATTATGATGATGAAGACACCTATCACGCCATCAAAAAAAGCGTGTTTTTGCATGATGTCGATCAAATCGTGGTGATCAAGCGGCACGAGATTGAGGCGTCGCACGTTTACACCTATCATTATGAAGGTTTTCGGGCCGGCGGCGGACTTTATCGGGTCGATGTTAATAACCCGGACGCCGAACCGGTTGAACTTGTCGCGACGCCGACCGGTCAGATTCTCGATCTTGACGTCTCGCATGACGGCAAAACCGTGCTCTTCAGTTGGCGAAAAGCGGAAGCCGAGCCGTATCATCTCTGGACAATCCAGGTTGACGGCACCGGTCTGACGCAATTGACCGACGGCCCCTGGCACGATTACAACGCTTGTTGGTTGCCGGATGGGGATATTGCGTTTCTTTCGAGTCGCTCGCCGCAATTCGCATATTGCTGGCACGCCCCGGTCGGAATTCTGTTCCGAATGGCTCCCGACGGGTCGCGTCTTGTCCAGCTTTCGGCGAATTACCTGAACGACTTCACGCCGTCGGTACTCACGGATGGTCGGATCATTTATACCCGTTGGGAATACGTTGACCGTCCGGCGATTCCGATTCAGAGTCTTTGGACGATTCATCCCGACGGTCGAAATCTGCAAACGTATTTTGGGAACCGCGTGCTTTCCCCGGCAACGTTCATGGAAGCACGGCAGATACCGGACACGACGAAGGTCGTCTGCACGATGACCGGTCATAACGGTCCGACACGGGGGGCCATTGCTGTTTTGGACCGTAATCTCGGACTGAACGAACAGGCGGCGATTGAAAACATCACCCCCGATGTCGAGGTGCCGCGCGTCGATGAAGGGCACGGCAATTTCTGGACATCGAAACAATACAGCACCCCGTATCCGCTGGATCAGGATCGCCTGCTCGTTTCCGCCCAGGGACCGCTTTTGGTCCGAACCTTTGCGACCGATCCGAAAACAGGTCCGGAATGTCAGGCGGTGGTGCTTCCTGCTCCGGAAAACGGGATGCAGTATCTTTGTGCCCAGCCGGTCCGGCCGCGGACGGTTCCGCCGATGCTTGCCGGTCCGGATGCCGACTCCACACAACCGGCGACGATATTTCTCAAAGACGTTTACGAGGGACTCGGTCCCGACGTCGAACGCGGGGAAGTCGCCGCGATCCGGATCGTTCGTGAAATGCAAAAAACGGTCCGGATCGACCCGGAATACCGAGCATTTGGGTTCCAGTTTCCGGTGATTTCTTGCGGCGCGACTTATGCCGGAAAAATGTTCCTCGGCGATATTCCGGTCGATGACGACGGCTCGGCATATTTTTACGTCGGCTCCGGAATGACTCGAAACGCCGGGAATTACGGTCGTTGGGCGGACAATATTCAGGATAAAGACCGTCCCGCCCTGTCTCCTGCGACCGGACCGATCTATTTTCTTGCGCTAGACCATGAAGGCCGCGCCATTCAGCGGATGCGGTCGTTCACCCATTTAATGCCGGGCGAGCAGCAAACCTGTGTCGGCTGTCACGACAACCGGCGTCGGTCTCCGGGGACAATCGGGCATTTGGGTGATGCTGTGACGCAACAGGAACCGATGACGCCGAAACTTCCCGACTGGGCACGTCCCGACGCCGACCGCGCCGCGTTTGCCCCCGGCTTTGATTACATCCGGACGATCCAGCCGATTTGGGATCGCTATTGCATTGAGTGTCACAACTCGCAAAACACCCCGAACAAGGTCGATCTCTCCGGCGACTACACCGAGTATTTCAACGTTTCTTATGACGTCCTTGCTTCGGAAAACCAGGGACCGAAAGGGAGCCCTTACGTCAGTTGGATTCCGACCTACAACGGTCAGGAACAGAACATTTTGAACATCGAACCGAAAGCCTGGGGGTCGTATCAAAGCCGGCTTGCCGAACTGGTGCGAAACGGTCACCCGGATGCCGACGGCGTCAAACGGTTCGACATGGACGACGAAAGTCTGCGAAAGGTTTACGCCTGGATCGACCTGAACGTCCCGTATTATGCGTCGAGTGAAACGGCCTATCCGGAGGCTCTCGGCAGTCGGCGGATGTATCCGCAAGACCTTGATACCGTACTCAACGACGTCGGCGAACGCCGGTGTGCGGAATGTCACGAAAAAGGGAACGTCGAACGTCGCAATTGGGTGCGTCGGACGCAAAACCAGTCGCTTTACCCCGGGGAAATGGACGAAGGGATCGTGCCGAGACGGACCTGGACACGAATCACCGAGCCGGAAAAAAACCCCTTCCTTTTGGCACCTCTGGCCAAAGATGCTGGCGGAACCGGACAGTGTGGCCAAGCGGTCTTTGCCGACACCAACGACCCGGACTACCAGGCCATTCTGCAAACCTTTACCCCGATCCGTCAAACGCTCGCGACAACCCCGCGGCTCGATATGCCAAACGGTACACCCGCCCCCGATGTCTGCCGGATCACCCATTGAATTTTGCCAGAGAACCGAATTTTTAGGCACGGAAAAACAAGGACTAAACTGGTATTATCATCGATTCCTGTATAATTTTTTAGAAATTTTGAGAAAAAATGTCTTCTCAAACGTCTATTCTTTGTGAAACATTTATAAATTTATGAGTGGTGGGCAAGTAGCTCACTGACAACGTTTGCTCCCCTTTTTTTTATGCGCACAATGAGGAAAAAATATGTACAAAACAGCGAAGATCGCCGTGATTTTATTGGTTTTTGCTTATCTGTTTCTGACTGACGTTTCCGGTCAGACGCAGACGGGTCCCGAGTATCGCACATGGAAGAGTGCCGATGGCAAATTCAACGTGGAAGCAAAATTTGTCGAGATGCTCGACCAGGAAACGGTCGTCCTCGAACGCAAAGACAATCAGAAGAAAATCAAAGTGCAATGGAATTTGATCAGTCCGAAAGATCAAGAATATGTTCAATCGTTGAGTGTTCCGGGTTCCGGAAGTAAGGCATCACTCCATGATGCGGCAAAATCCGGGGACATTGATGCCGTCAAATCCTTCGTGTCGAAAGGGGCAAATGTTAATGCCAAGGACGACAAAGGCATGACTCCGCTTCATTCGGCGGTCATGAATGAGAGTGATCATGTTGAAACCGTCAAATTCCTCGTTTCCAAAGGGGCGGAAGTTAATGCCAGGGAAGAATATGGCCGAACTCCGCTTCATTTTGCGGCAATGAATGAGAGTGATCATCTCGAAACCGTCAAATTCCTCGTTTCCAAAGGGGCGGACGTTAATGCCAGGGAAAAATATGGCCGAACTCCGCTTCATTTTGCGGTCATGAATGAGAGTGATCATGTCGAAGTCGTCCAATTCCTCGTTTCCAAAGGGGCAGACGTTAATACCAAGAGTGACGGTGTCGGAACCCCGCTTGATGTGGCGGCACTTTGGGGAAATATCGAAACCGTCAAATTCTTCGTGTCCGTGTCCAAAGGGTTCGATGTTAATGCCAAGAGTGACGGTGGCGGGACTCTGCTTCATTGGGCGGTCATGAATGAGAATGATCGTGTCGAAGTCGTCAAATTCCTCGTTTCCAAAGAGGCGGACGTTAATGTCAAGAACAACGGTGGCAATACTCCGCTTTTTTGGGCGGCAAGGAGTGGAAATGTCGAAATCATCAAATTCCTCATATCCAAAGGGGCGGATGTTAATGTCAAAAACAACGATGGCGGGACTCCGCTTCATTTGGCGGCAGAGGCATGGAATGGAAATGTCGAAACCGTTAAATTCCTGTGTCCAAAGGGTTGGATGTTAATGCCAAAACCAAAGGTGGTGAAACCCCACTTCATCGGGCAAAGAAGAATAATCAATCCGAGATCGCAGAATACCTTAAGAGCATCGGTGCAAAATAGGGAAAGGAGTGAGGCCAATGAGGTTTGTTTTTAGGCACGGAAAAACAATGGCTAAACTGGTATTATCATCGATTCCTGTATAATTTTTTATAAATTTTGAGAAAGGCGGATTCCAATGATTCTGAAGCACAAGAAAACCCTTGTTTTTGGGGTGATGTTCGGTCTTCTGCCAGTCACGTTGTTTGTGGTTCTAACCGGCGCAACCGGTGTTCAGGAAAAAACCGTTGCCGAGCTGCAACGTCTTCGTTATGCCGAAGGAAACCGAAAGAATCTGGAGAAAATCAGTGCTGTTCCCACCACGGTCACGGGGCGGGCTGTTCTCCCTGACGGTTCGCCCGCGACGGGGTTCAAAATCGACGGCTGGGGGCGGAGTATTACTCATATCGGTCAGGGACATGTTGATTTTGACACGATCACGGACGAAAATGGTTGTTTTTCGCTGAATTTGTACCGCCCTTGCCTCTATTGGATCACCATCACCGACCCCAACGAGGTTTACGTTGCCAAAGATCGGCATTTTGAATTGACGGAACCGCTGGAACCAAACGCGCTTCAGTTCCAATTGCAGGAGGGCGTTCCCGTCGAAGGTGTCGTGATTGACCGTGACACGAACAAACCGGTCGCCGGTTTGCCGGTCTTGTTGATTCACAAGCCCATACATCTTAAGGAATTGTCGAGGGATGAACGGATGAATCTTGAAAAAATCCAGCAGGTTTTCAAGGAAGTCAGAACCGATGAAACAGGCCGTTTCAAGTTCGCGGCTCTTCCGTTGGAATACATGGTTGCTTTGGATGAAATGTTTGGTTTTCAGCCGCCGAGTCCCGAAGATGAAATCCTTTACACGCGCAGAATCGTTGTTGAGAATCATCCCATGACCGTGGATTTCAAAATCCCGTCTCCCTGGCATGGCCGGCTGCTTCAAAAAGACGGAACTCCCGCCGCGTTTTACTCTGTCGACCTGAGCGTGCGTTTCGACCAGGGTACGGCCTATAAAGAATTGGTCACGGACGAAAACGGGCAATTCATGATCTATCGTCCCATTGCGATTGATTCCATTTCCGTCGATACTTACGATCAGGGGCAATGGCTGTATCGGAAATATGAACACGAATCGTTGAAAGATGATTTCACGTTTCAACTGTATTCCCCGTTGACGGCCAAAGGTCGGCTTGTCCGCAAGACGTCGGGGGAACCGCTCCGGGAGTTCGCTTTTATTTGTGACCCGTCCGAGCAAAAGAATGTCGTCACCGACGAGAACGGGGATTTCAAGATCGATGGCATTCACCTGAACATCGAAACCGCGTTGCGTTTCATCAATCCGCTTGACCCGAACGGTTGCATTAAAAGTGACCGGTTCAAGGAGTTTACCCCGGACACGCCGGATGCCCTCATTGAACTCGGCGTCATCGAATTGGAGGAATCCGAGTTTCTCGACCCGAATCTGCTGGAAAAACTTATCGGGCAAAGCATCACCATCGAAGGCCTAACCCCGGACGACCGCGTTTTCGAATGGAAGAGCTACACGGGCAAAGTCGTCCTGATCGATTTCTGGGCAATGTGGTGCGGCCCCTGTTTGCAGGAAATTCCGAACCTGAAAGCGATGTATGAAAGATTTCACGACCGGGGTTTCGAGGTCGTCGGCATCAGTCTTGACAGTGACTTTGCGGCACTTGAACGCGGCATGGAGCGATTCCAATTTCCCTGGGCGGTCCTCGCCGACGAGAAACGCAGCAAAGCCGGTCAGGAATCCATGTACGACCGGTTCAAAATCCGCAGTATTCCGCGTTGTATCCTGGTTGGTCGTGACGGCAAGGTGATTTCCGTCGAAGCCCGCGGCGAAAAATTGGAAATCGAGCTGAAACGGTTGCTCGATAAATGACCGTTTTTGACCGTTTTTGTTCTGCAACACAATCCGGGGATTGCGCGGAGTACCGCTTCATTCCCGGCTCTTGTTTCGGTAAAAAAATGTTGCTAAACTGGTATTATCTAAACGTATTATATTGACACCTAGAGCGTCCTAAAATCTGGTCTGGTGCAAATTGGGTTATTTTGGTAAACTTTGTGAAATTGAATTTTCCAAGGAAACATTTTTCACGGAGGAATGGATGCCTGCCCCTTATTCACTGGAT
>Ga0123353_10000774_pt1 | contig 38908 bp, 27 predicted proteins | sample TergutLab28metaG_3_FD_92763 | JGI IMG/M metagenome (GOLD analysis project Ga0123353, IMG submission 92763) | Labiotermes labralis P3 segment gut microbial communities from Petit-Saut dam, French Guiana - Lab288 P3 | ecosystem: Host-associated > Arthropoda: Insects > Digestive system > Gut ... | reverse complement strand
GATGGGAACGATCACGCCAAACTCCGCAAAGATCCGGCGTTGCTCACGGCAATCAAGAGTACCACCGACGAGGAATGTCCCCTCGGCTCTGCTCCCACTCTCTCCCGTCTCGAGAATCGGATTACCGACAAAGAACTTTCCGGTCTCTCGAAACTTCCCCTCGAAGTGTTCATCGAATCCTACGAAGGCAAAAAACCACCGAAGCGGATCATTATTGATGTCGATGCGACCGATGATCAGATTCACGGCGAACAAGAAGGTCGCCACTTCAGTGGTTTTTATGATGGCATATTTTCTTGCCGCTTTTCTTTTACTGCGGCGACCAGTTGCTCTGGGCTCAACTTCGTACCGCTAGTGAAAGTACCGCAACTAGCGCAACTGACAGAAAAACGGGCGCAAACACGATGAGTGATTTTCGGATCATTATTGAAGAGGGCAACAGGGATGCAGGAGTGGCGGCTTGAGTCTCCCTGAGGCAGCAGAAGAGTATAGATTTTTCGCGTTTTCGGCAAGAGAGAAAATGTTTTGGATAAAATCCGTTTTGTTTCACGGCAATTTTGGCAAGATGTGTAATTTGGCGAGGTTTTCGTGTTGCCCCACCCCCAGTTTGTGGAAAGGGCAGTCGCTTTCAGGGGTATTGAAATCAAAATGGAGGTATGGTAGCATGTCCCCGAAATCTGTGATCCGTCCCGGCATCATGCCGAACGGATTGAATTCGAAAACGTTAACAAATCGTTTGAATCGCTTCAGCGACGGCAATTTTCTGCAAGCCAACCGGAAAACCGGGCAGGAAATATCGCTAATGGATAAGTTGCGTTGCTCCCGAGAGAGGAGCGTCGCATGTCCGTTTGCGGACAAAATCAGCATTGCGACCATACTCAAAAGTGCGATGTACCACTTTGGCTTGTGGGGCTGTCTCCGTTTCAAACGAGCGTGTCGCTCCCAAATTGGGCGATGCTTATCGCTGTTCTCGGAAGTTGTCCATCGTCCATTGTTTTAACGGTTGTGTATGTTCAGAAATTGTCCCTGTCGAATAAGTTTATTTGTTTTCATTTTGTCCTGTTTGGCATTTTGTCCTGTTTGGGGAGAAACGGAGGGACAAAATGACAACGTCCCAAATGCCCATGTCGTGAATCAGGCGGAAGAGGCAACAGCAACAGTAAAAGACGCGCCGTTCACGCTCGACACCACCCAAATGCTGCTCGCCATCATTGCACTGTTGTTGCTTGGCATTTTTTGTGCCTTGCTTTGGAATATAAAAATTTTCGCAACCAAAAAAGGAGAACTTCCCATGAATTCCGACAATGAGCCCCTTACAGAATCCTGTGTAGCTGACGAAGTGCCAATAATAGAACCGTCTGATCCTCAACCCGCCGAGGAAAGTGCGGCAGTTACGGAATCTGAACCAGAAACCGCAGTCGAAGCCACGCTTGGAGAAGAGGATACTCCGCCGTCGTCAGCCATCATTCCGCCACAAGAAATTTTGCTCCTCATCGAGCAACTTTCCAAAGATTTTGAAACGAAGCTGAAATATGATGCTTCCAAGCAGGCACTAATCGACAAACTCTATAAGGAGAATATGGAGTTTAAGGAAGGTATTATCAAAAAATTTCAGCAGTCGATGATCCTTGCGGTCATCGAAAGAGTTGACGAGGCTGCCAAAGATATTGCGGTGTTCGAGAATCGGGATTTTTCCGAAGAAAACTACCGCAAACTCCTTGCATCCTACAACGATATTACCGCCGGTTTTCAGGACATGCTTTCCGTCCGTTTTGACGTGGAGTGTTATAGTGGTGAATCACTTACACGGTTCGACCCGAAAACTCAGCGGTCTTTGAAAACCTGTCCGACAAACGATGCAAACCAAAATAAACTGGTCAAGCGAACATTGCGTCCCGGCTATAAAACAGCAGAGGGATTCATTTTACGGCCTGAACTTGTCGAAGTGTACGTCTTCGACGAAAACAATACAACCTGATACCGCCGGTAGCAGGGCAACAATACCCTTAACCTTTTTTTACAGGAGATTTATCCAATGTCTGAGAGTCCCAAACGCATTTACGGTATCGACCTCGGTACCACCTATTCTGCCATTGCTTTCATCGACGAATTTGGCAAGGCGCAGGTCATCACCAATTCCGACAACGAACGGGTGACACCGTCTGTTGTTTTTTTCGAGTCTGAAGAAAACATCGTTGTCGGCAAAATTGCCAAGGAATCGGCAAAAACGGATCCCAGCCGAGTGGTCGATTTTGTCAAACGACAGATGAGCGACAAGGACTGGATGTTCTCGGTGGACGACAAATCGTACAGACCGGAAGAAGTATCCGCATTCATTCTGAAGAGACTCGCCGGAGACGCAGAAAAGACAGGCGATCACAAGGTCGAGGATGTTGTGATTACGGTTCCCGCCTACTTCGGCGACCTGGAACGGCAACGCACACGTGATGCCGGAAAACTTGCCGGACTGAACGTCATCGAAATACTGGACGAGCCGGTAGCGGCTGCCATCAACTACGGTCTCAACGACGATGCCAAAGGAAAAAACGTCATCGTCTATGACCTCGGCGGTGGGACATTCGACGTTACCGTCGTGAAGGTTGGTGATAATCCTGAAAAGAACGAAATCAGCATCGTTTGCACCGAAGGCAATCACCAACTCGGTGGAAAGGATTGGGATGACCGTATCGTAAACCATTACGTGGGCGAGTTCCAGAGTCAGACGGGAAGCGGCGAAGATATTTTGTCCGACATAGAAACAGCATACGACCTTCGATTCTCGGCAGAGACGGATAAAAAGACCCTTACGAACAAGGAAAAAGTGGTGCGCCGTGTCAATCACGAAGGCGACAAAGCAAATGTCGAATTGCTGCGGGAGCAATTTGACGAACTGACCGAAGACCTTTTGGAACAGACGTTTGCACTGACAGATAAAGTGCTGGAAGAAGCTAAGACAAGGGATGTCTCCAAAATTCATGCATTCCTTCTCGTTGGCGGTTCGACACGGATGAAGCAGATCAAGGAAAAGATCACCGAACGCTACGGTGCGTCGCTCGGTGTTACGCCAGTCGAATTCGATGTGGACGAAGCCGTTGCCAAAGGTGCTGCAAAGTCAGGACAGATTAACGTCCTTACAGAAGCGGCAGGCAATATCATCGGTCAAACAATCGGCGGCGAGAAGACGTTTGATGACTTAACGCCTAATGAAAAGGAGCAAGTGATTTACGAGCTTGCCACCTCAACCGGTCATCGAGAGGAAGACATCAAGACCGCCATAACGACTTCGCTCAAAAAAGTGGCGACGAAGAGTTACGGGATTCGTGCCTTGAAAAATGGGCAGGAAGTTGTCCGCAATCTGATCGTCAAGCAAACGCCCGTGCCGTGTGAAGGAAGTCAAACCTTTGGTACCGCTGGTCCAAACGCTGACGAAATTGATCTCGTTGTCTTCACGAACGACGAATCGGAAGGGGACACTTCGCAAGATATGTGCCTGGAACTTGGACAGGCGGTCTTCGCTTTAGATGGCAATTTGCCAGCAAAGGCTCCGATTGAGATCACCTTCAAATTAGATGCCGAGGGCAGTCTCACGTTGGTCGGATTGGACAAAACGCACGGCAAAACGATTGAAGCCCAGTTCAAGTCGGACGGCGTGATGAGTGCCGAAGAAATCGCTATCAAGAGCAAAGAATTGGCAATCCTCGAAGTGGATTGAGACAAATTGCGACGAGGCGGGGTGTTCGCCACGCCCTTCAATGGCAAGCCGCCGAAAGCGTTAGGCGGCTTGCCTCTACCACATTTTACCCACGCCACACTTAACCCACGGTTTACCCATGGACATCCGAAAAGAACTATTTCAATATCCGAGGACACCACTCGGTCGATTATCAGCCTACCAGCCGCCTACAGCACCCGCACAGCCGGGCAATCTATCGGTTGCCAGCATCAAAGCACTTCGAGACAGGACGGGGTTCCCGATGGCAGATTGCAAGAATGCGCTCGTCGAAACCAATGGAGACGAGGAAAAAGCATTTGCATTCCTACGGATCAATACGCCGGAAACGTATGCGGCTGTTGGGGCAATAGAAACTATATTTCCCGGAGTTCTATTCGATGTCTATGTCGAAGACAACGGCTCAATTCTGTTTTTTGAAAATGAAACACAAAGAGTTGTTGCTGCTTATGCCAACGACACCATCCATCTGTACCCGAACATGGAGTAGCCCTGACTGGTCGGAACCGCCCCCACCTCCCCCCCAACCCCACTTGCCCCAATGAAACGATACTTGTTACTGTTCCTTTTGGCGGTAGCAGTCGGCTGTAACGGACACTCAACACCGCCGAGTGAAGACACCGCCGCCATTCCCGTTGTCCGGGCATCCCAAAAGGGCGAATCGACATCGTGCGCCTATTGGAAATGCTCGAAAGAGAAAAAACTGTACATGCAGAAGTACGTTAGATCAGACGGTGGGGAATGGCGACCAGCGGGAACGTTCAAATTGGGACAAGGCATCGGAGCATTTCCGCTCGAAGACTTGGACAAATATGGTAGTAGCGGGGAGGCGGTGTCAATTGATGTTGGTTTGGATCCTTGCCCCTATTGTAGTAATACGGGACTTGGTCAATGTCACTGTGGAAAAACTCTCTGTGAAAAAAACGGTGTCACGTCCGGCACATGTCCTTGGTGCGGCGCGTCTTTGGATTACAGGCAAGCCACGTGGGGAGTCGGCGGTAGCGGTTGATTCCTGTCACGCACATAATCTTGACACCATAATACATCTTTTTTTACATACTGCAAGCATTTATTACATACATACACAAAGATATGAAAACTTTTTTTCATGACCCCAAAAACAAACCGGTTGTTTTTATGTTGTCGGCGGCACTTGGCTGTCTGATCGCCGCTATCCTTGCGGAGGCATTTCTCTTCATGCTACCAAAGGGGGAGCCATCGCAAGCGATTTGCCTCACCATTGACATTTCTGGTTCAATGGCGGGGGATAACCTCAGGGATATGCAAAATGCGGCAAAGCAATTCATCGATAAGCGTTCCGGTGATTCACTTGCCATTGCTGTTTTTAGCAGTGATGCTCGCCTTCTTGTACCATTCACCAGAGATCCCAAGGAACTGAAAAAAACCATCGATAATCTTGAAGCATTCGGGGCGACCAATTTTCAACGTGCTCTCGAAGTTTCCGCTCAGGCTCTCAATGAGCAAAAAGGGAAGAGTTCGGCACTCCTCATTTTTACCGATGGTGAAAACACGAATGGAGACGCGAATCGGGCGATTCAAATTGCCAAAGAGTTGCGTCAAGAAGGGGTTCGGATTTTTGCCGTTGCTGCCGTTGATGCCGACGGCATGTATCTCGCCGATTTGACGGGCGACAGAAACCGTGTCGTCAGCACGCAAGACGGCAAATTCGGGGAAGCGTTTGCCACAGCGGAAAGAATGATTGCCACGACGATTGGAAGTGGAAGCGGTTCGCATACTGTTGCATTCATTGCCACGTCTGGATGGACAATTTTCATTGCGCTTGGTATTGCTCTCGCTTTAGTTGCCATTCAGAATTATTTCATGAAGAAGCCGCTTTTGCCGCAAGAACAGGCATTCCTCGTTACTACTGGAGCGGCACTGGCAGGACTCGCTTCGGGATTCGTCGCACAATCCGCAACGTCTATTCTATCTGCAATCTACTTGGGAGAGATCGGCAGAGTGCTGGCTTGGTCGGTACTGGGCGGTCTTTTGGCGTTTGGAATGACTTTTGTGATTCCAAATCTTGACAAGACAAAAGCGTTAAAATTCGGCATACTTGGTGGCTTCCTCGGATGTGTCGGTTTTCTCTTGGTCAAAGTAGGCACTGGGGATGTCGGTGGACGGCTGATCGGTGCCGCCGTTTTGGGCGCATGTGTTGGCTTATTGGTGGCGATTGTCGAAACTTTTTATCGTAAGGTTTGGTTGATGGTCGTCTATGATCCTCGCAATTTTTCGCAAGTGAACCTCGGTTCTCAGGCGGTAACGGTCGGCTCTGGGAAAAATGACACTGTTCCGATTCGCGATGTGGCGGCTAAAGCGGCATCGTTTCTTGTTGTAGGCGATAGGGTCGAGTACACCGATTTGCACGGAACACAATCATTGATGCCCGGCAATCGAGTCAAAGTCGGCAAAGTCGAACTCGTGATCTGTTCCAAGGAAGTGCCATTTTCACCGAGCAAATTTTATCCCATGAAAATGTCCAGAGCAAAAGAACTGATGAATAAAACATAAACCAGACAAAATATATCATGTCCAGCATTTTCCTAATATCCAACATTTACCTTGAACTGGAGTTGTTTCTTGATCCTCCGATCACCGATGAACCTGCGCTCAAAGCGGAAATTAAAAAGAAAATCAATAATTGGAACAAGATGCTCAATGCCGACCCAAAAAATAAAGTTCGTGTCAGCAAGGCAAAAGAGCATCTTAACAGTGGGCTTTCCAATTTGCAAAGTCTGGCAGATAAGGCACGCAACGAAAAATTACAGGCACTTCGTAACGACATTAAAAAGGCGGGACGTGTTGGCGGGATCAACGAGATCAAACTCAAAAAACTGAAGTCGACGTATAGAACCTTCTTTTCTGAAGGAACGATTGAAAAGGAATGCGGCGGAGCAATGGCAGCATCGGATGGGCAGCCACCATTGCCTAAATTTACACCACCGACGTGTCCTGATTCATTCGTTTGCGATAAAAAGATTTCGTTCAAGGAAATGGAAAACCTTGCCGGGGACTTGGCACTCATAGACGGAAAACCGAAGAACTTGTATGAACTACTGAAAGGGTCATCCTCTGACAGTATTGAAAAGCTGTCCGCCCTAGCAAAGGAAGCATCAACGAGAGCAGTGAAGATGCCGAAAACCAACGCACAAGCAGACCCGTTAAACCGGCTTGCTGGTAAGTGTATAAACTTCTTCAAAGATGTTCAAAACAAAAGAAACTATGATATTGCTCTCAAACGATTTCCCTTTGATAACCTCTGCGAAGAAGAATTACATTGGAACATCGACAAGGAAAGCGGTGTCCCGTGGGAAATTTATCAAGAGGCGATTCACAAGACGGCACAATTAGGGTTTGTTCAAGGAGAGTCGGGATGGCTCGTTTACGAGTATTACTGCGTCATCAATAAATGTCCCGACCCGATCCCCGAAGCTGATAAGCCTACACAATTCACTCCGACCAATCAACCACGTCCCGATTGGATCGAGACGATTACCAAAAATACAGGACAATTTTTAGGACAATTTTCCGTGGGGGTTAAACAATGGTATCATAAAGCAAGGCAAGCGAAGCCCAAACCACCGAAGTCTCCAGAACCGCCGCCACCTGAGCAAAATCCATTTGCGGCTCCACAGCCCACAAGTACACTACCAAAGCCACCTGAACCGTCCACTCCCGTCGGGCAAAGTCCGTTTTCCGCTCCCATGCCGCCGGCCTCTCCGAAGGAAGTACCGCATGGGGCTGTTCCAGAGAACTTACAGAAAACCCTTGATGGTCTTCGCAAAAAGTTTTCGCAACAAAAAAATCCGTCAACAATCTACTTGAACGGACTTTTTGAGGAGTTGGACTCCATGTTCGTGCAGTATCAAACGGCACCCACAGAATCTTTGCGAAACCTCAAAAATTTGCGAGCAGAAGTTGCAGAGAAACTCGGTGACCTCATATACGCTGAAGGTTATCTCGTCTCCGCCAAGCAGTGTTACCGGGCTGTGCTTGACAGTATGCCACAGCATGCGAAAGCCGGGTCACGGCTCCGTATCATTGATGAAATGAAGGACAGTTTGTATCGGCAGGTGCGATCCGCTCTTTCCGAAAAAAATTATCTTGCCTGCAAGCAAGGTATTGCCGAATTGCATGCAAAATTTGCTACCGATCCTGAAACGGAAGATTTTGTACGACAAATCGAAAACCAACTCTTGGACGTTTCTGTTTCCAAAGAGTATGTTCAGCAACTCATCACAGAAAATCGATGGTACACCCTTGTCTGTCTCCTAGAAGGAACGGATCAACCGAGTTATAGAGAAGTTTTACGGAAAGCGAAAAAACGTGTAAATGAAGCCACCAAAAACTTTCCTACCATTCGTTCAACATTGCATCGAGGAAGAGTCGAAAAGGTGCGACAGCAACTGTTACAAATACGAAATTTTATAACCGACCTTCCTGAGTATGACGCATTTATCAACGAGGCAAAGCAATTCCAAAACATTGTTAAAAATTTAAATGTGGAATTCCAAGCACTGATAGATAGAAGACGGTTGATCAAAGGTGAAAACAAATTGCGTCAATTTTTGTCGGAATATCCGAAATACCTGCACGGGCTTGCCGGTTATGCCCAGTATTTTGGAAATGGTGTTATCCATTTCCAAAATGGACTTCGCTTCAGTCTCTTCACTATTTTAGGAAGTATCCTGTTCTTGATTATTTTCCTTGTGGTTTGTCAGGTTGTCCCGACGAGTGGTCATATTGACACTAAAGAAATCGTTGTTGCAATAGGACTCGGATTTTTACTCACAAAAGTTATTTTGTCATTCGTCATACGTTTTTTGTACGTCATCACGAAGACACCGTTTTCACCAGGCGGATTCGGATGGTTTGGTACTGTCATGCTCTTTGTTTTGGCTTCGCTCACTGGTTGCCTTGTTTTTATTCCCGACATTACACTCAAGATGGCAACATTTTTGGTTACGTTGGAGTCAGATAGTCCCACAGCGGAGATAAATAGAGAAACGCTCGCAGGAATATTTTTGTTTATCGCCACTTGGTTCTTTGTTTACATCATACACATTTACATTTTTTCCTTTTTTAATCGTTGCATGGAAGATGAAAAAAGCCAGCCAACCTATCCGTTGCTTGGTGTTGTCATTTTTCCACTAGGGCTGTTGGCAGCCGGGCAGGTTTCAGTACCGACTGACCTCCTTTTATGGGGTTCGGTTATTGCCTTCTGGGGCTTCACTGCTTTAGTTGCTTATCTCCATTTACGGAAAGAAATGAGCGCGTTTTCCACTGTGAGTATGGCGGATTATTGGCAGCGGAACGCACTGCTGAATGTGTATAGAGACACCGACTTCGGAAGACCTTTGTTGCTTACCGATTGGTATCAGAAAGCACTTGATGTCGCCATGCAAGCAACAGAACAATCCGTGGCATCGCAAATCAAAAATAATCCTTAACCATTCACCATTTTAACAATCATGTCCAAACAGAAAAAAATTATCGGTATTGACCTCGGTACAACCTATTCCTGTGTTTCCTATATTAACGAATACGGGCAATCGGAGGTGATCCCTAACGCCGAAGGTGAACGCACCACTCCGTCCGTCGTTTGGTTTGACGGCAAACGGGCAGTGGTCGGTCAGCAAGCAAAAGAAATGGCAAGTGTTCATCCCGATGCGGTATGCAGTTTCGTCAAACGCAGTATGGGTAACGATGACTTCACGTTCGACGTGGATGGCGTTGAATACACCCCCCAACACGTTTCAGGACTTATCCTGAAAAAACTTGTCCAAGATGCGTCGGCTTACCTTGCCGAAACAATCACAGACGTGGTGATTACGTGTCCCGCTTACTTCTTCGTGAAGGAACGTGACGCAACGAAACGTGCTGGCGAGATCGCAGGACTAAACGTCTTGCAGATTGTCAACGAACCGACAGCCGCCGCTTTTGCCTACGGAATCAAGCCCAATGAGGAAACAAAAGATCGGTTTGCACTGGTCTATGACCTCGGCGGGGGAACGTTTGACACAACCATCGTTCAGATTTCACAAAATGGAATCGATGTGCTTTGTACGGATGGCGACCATCAACTCGGCGGAAAAGACTGGGACGATTGTCTCGTGCAGCATATTGTCAAATGTTTCAATGAGTCGAGTGGACAGAACGTCGATGTTGGTGATGATCCAGAATTTTACTACGACGTTTTGCAACGGGCAGAACAATGCAAAAAGCAACTGACCGACAAAACAAAAACGAAAACGACGCTCTCGTATCGTGGAAACAAAGCCGCTATTGAAATGACACGTGACGAATTCGAGTACTTGACAGAGCCTCTATTGGATCGTACTGTTTCATTGACTCGGTCATTACTTGACACTGCCAAAGCAAAGGGTTGCACGAAGTTCGATCAATTGGTTCTCGTCGGTGGTTCTTCTCGAATGCCACAGGTCGTGCAGAGGCTTCGTAGCGAGTTTTCAGTCGAACCGGTGCTATTTGAACCAGACGAAGCCATCGCAAAAGGAGCAGCAATCATCGGAAATAATGCCTATCTGCAATCACTCGTTAAGTCCAAACTCAAAACACAGTTGACGACGGCAACAACGGAGGAATTGAAAAATGCCGCAAAGCAGGTCGCCGACGAATACCAACTACCGATTAACACGGTAACAGGTGCGATGAAGCGAGCAAAGAATGTAACCAGCAAGACATTTGGAATCACCGTATTGGATGGCTATGACGAAGACGGTCGCCCTTTACTTTCGGTGTCCAATTTGATATACCGGAACACTCCGCTTCCGGCGGAGTGTACGGAACAATACGCAACGATTGCTGCGAAGCAACAAGTTGTCGTTGTCGAACTCGTCGAAAACTCGTATGACAAGGGAGCGGTGGTCGATTTGGAGCAAACGACCTCACTCTGGAATGGCGAACTGCCTGTACAGGCGGACTTGCCGATATACTCGCCGATTGACGTGACGTTTCGTGTCGATGCCGATGGACGGCTCTTCATTATCGCTTACGATCCGGCAAGCGGCAAGAAAATCCAAAAGGCGATTCCCGAAATGGACGCACAAACGGCAGCAAGAATGCTCGCAGTAACAAAACATACAACTCAATTAGTGGTCGAATGACCGAACAACCAACCATGGCAAACATTTACCTTGAATTGGAACTTTCCCTTGATCCTCCGATTACCGAGGAGACTGTGTTCAAAGCGGAACTCAATCGTAAGATAGCGGAGTGGACGACGCTTGCCGCTGCCGATGCAAAATACGACGCATTGATCGGCAAAGCAAAAACGTACCTCGACAGTCCACTGAAGAACCTGCACGGTCAGGCAACCGAAGCCAAAAATACGCAGTTAAAAAAACTGCGAGAAGAAGTCCGCAATCTCGGTTCGAACGGCGGACTCATGCAGTTTGAAATCAAATATCTCACGACAACGTACTCTTGTTTCCGTGAGCAGACGGTACAAGAGGAAATCAAGAAACATTCCCGCTCTCTCGTTGACGGGAGCGACATGCCGCCGAACGCCGTAACGAAAGTAAAACTGCCACCACTACCGTCGGTGGCGGAAACATTCAACGCAACGTTTGACAAAATACGGATGAACATGCCCTTCTCGAAGGGGAGCAGTGGGGGGGGCAATAAAACCATCGGGAAGATCATCCTTGCCATTTTACTGGCTTTCGTAGCACTCTACTGCGTCTGCTCCCTGCCAAGATTGATGCCCACCATCTCGCTGACCTCTACATCCTATCAACGCGGCGTTGGTCCTTACATCGTCCGCTATGCCAATAAAAATTATAGTGGGAAGGAATGGAAACCGTTCGATACAAATGGTGCTCATGTCGGAGATTACATTGCCGGATGGGATAAAGACAACTTTTGCGTGTATCGCGGGAGATATTCTTCCGGTTTTGCTAATTATAAGAATGGTCAATGGGTAGGAAATGATGCTGGCAGCGATATTAGCAGACTATTCTATTCAGAGCCGGGTACGATGTACGTCATCACGGACAATGGCATTCGTGTCTATGGCAATGAATCATATCGAAATACTGCTAGCCAAGCAGGTTTTCGTAACGTTAATATCTTCTTCCTGAAAAATGACGAATATCTCTTTGTTACAAATACTAGCCCTCCGAATTATATGCTACTGAGCAAAGGGGTGCTGTCCGATATGAGCCGCCAAGATGCCCTAAAACGATTCGGGCAGGATTTCGTGGACAACGGTCACAATTTTAGGAACGCTTTTTTCTTCCGCCCCCATCATGCCATTGCCTGTGATAGATGGGAAACCCTAGCAAAATGTGTGAACGATAAATGGTCGGAACATTACAAGACTACCCATAACGGTGTCGTGAACGTTCTATGGGCGATTGACCACGACAACTTTGTGTTAGTCGGTGATGACATTACGGTCTTCAAAGATGGGAAAGAATCACATCCACTTGTGGATTCGGGAGAGTATTTTTTCTGGAGAAATAACTGTCAAGCGGTCTGGGGAAACAGCATCAATCTTTTCTGGGTAATGGACAGCACTGGCTGCATTGCGGAATTCCGTGACGGGAAAGCCGGTAAAGTTGTCGTTCCAGGTAATTTTAACGGTGTTACTTCCCATTGGGTGAGTCCCGAAGGAGTGGTTTTTGTCATCAGCGACGGCGGTTTGTACAAACTGGAATAACCCGATGCCTGTGCGCTACATACCCTCCATTTATTTTTAACGAACATGACGAACATTTATCTTGAATTGGAATTGTTTCTTGATCCCCCGATCACTGATACCGATGCGCTTAAAGCGGAACTCAACCGCAAGATAGCGGAGTGGAACAAAAAGGTCGTTTCCAATCCAAAATTTTCGAGCAAAGTCGCCTGTGCACGGAAATATATTGCCGATGGCATGCCAAACTGTCGGGAAACTGCCGCCATCGCACGAAGTCAAAAACTCGATGAGTTGCGTTCTGCCATTCGAGAGCAGTCGATGACGGGCAAAATCACGGATCGTGGTTTCGTCCGGCTAAGTGAATTATTTCCTTGTTTTTCGGAAGCGACGATCATATCTGAGTCGGGTTTTGTTCCGGAACAATTGTTTCGTCCACCGACCGCCCCGCCATCGTTGCAGTGTAATCGCGTGATCCCCGCCATCGAGATGGAAAGTATCCAGACCGATTTACAGGTCGTCGAAAATGGGAAATACACCGATCTGTATTCTTTACTTGGCGAGACTCCTAATACACCCCGAAAAACATTGCATGCCAAAGCCGAAGAAGCCCTCGAAAAGAACCGACGTGTTGCTATCAAGAGTGCCGAAGTCAACGCAAAAAATCGACTCTACGGAAAAGCCCTCAGTTATTTCAAGGACGACTATGGGCAACTCGACTATGATGCCGCATTGACCCGGCAAGTATTTGAGCAGATTTGCCGAAAGAAATTTCAACACCGGGCGATTAACGGTATTGTAACAATGGCAATTTATAAGAAATCAGTTGCGGATGCTTGTGAGGCAGGTTTAACTTCGGCAGAAGCAGAGTGGCTCGTTTATGAATACTATTGTGTCAAAATGAAATGTCCACCGCCGATCCAAATGGAAGATTCCGCTGCTACCTCACAGAGTGAGTCTCCGAACTGGATACGCGATTTGAAAGATTTAGTGGTGGCTTGGCGCACGAAACCTGTCCGACAATCACCGCCGCCGCCACCGCCACCAGTTGCAGCCGCTCCAGTACCGCCGGAAAACGCCCGTGCGATTGCTGTAGAGGAACCAACGATCTTGCTGGAAACATTCCAAGTTAAAGATATAAAAAACACAGTAAATCCTTTCGACGATTACACGTTAGAAACCATCGTCAAAGATAAGAAATTCTGGCAGGCGACAATGTTGAGTGTCGTGCCGATAGGAATTGTCGGATTTGTCAGCAATGCAGAACTGATTATTCTGTTATATTACCTGTTTGGGCTATTGTGTATCATCGGATTCCTCTACATTATTGGTCGAATGTACCAACGCTACTTTCTTCGACGAACAGAAAGAATTCGTGTACCAATCATTGCCAGTTTTTTGACCTTTGGGATCGGTTTGTTCTGGTTATGGGTTTTGTATGATTGTTACCCGCCACCGCCATGGTTGCTCTTTCCTGCTATTGGGATAGTCGGCGAATTAATTAAGGTTACTCCCGTCGCTGTTTATTTGCTTTTGTTTCGCGGAAAAGCGTCAGTCAAAATGGCATTTTCCATCGGTCTGCTTTCCAGCATCGGATTCGCCGGTAGCCTGATTTTAGTTGGCACTGTACAATCGGAAATAATCGGTAATTTGTATGCTTGTAGTAAGGCAAGTTTTCCGTTTGCAATTATTTCGTTACTCATTGTCCATGCAATAGGAACCGCTATTTTTACCTATCATTTTTTCTGTGCCGTTTGTGCAGGAAGTCGCGGTTTTCCCCTGCTATTTGTAGGTTGGGCTCTCGCAACACTGTTACAAATCATTTACATGATCTTGTGCTACAATGAACAGCCCGGTCTTGCCACCATCCTTGTCAGTGCCAGTTTCGTGTTGTTTTACGGTTATTTAACACAAGTTCGTCGTCAGATTATTCAGTCCCCATAAATTTTTCAACGTTTCCAAAATGAAATCCCTCAATTCCATTGACATGATTCCAAAATCAGTCGTTTTTGCTGTCGTTGCTGCTCTCGGCTGCTTCATTGCGGCACTGCTTGCGGAGCCGCTGTTCTTGGGAAAAACTCCTACGATCATCATTCCGCAGCCGCCGGATCCGCCGAGTCCCTATTTCGTGTTTTGCATTGATGATAGTGGTAGCATGAGCGGAAACAAACGTGAAGATGTCAAGGATGCCGCCAAGGAATTCATCAGCACAAGAAATTTGGAAAAGGAAAAGATAGGGATTGTCGTGTTCGACCGCACCTCACAAGTGCATCTACCACTTTCCAAAGACAAGCATCGGGCATTATCAGCCATTGATTCTTACAGGCTGGGGGGCGGGACAGTATTTTCCGCTCCATTGCAAGATGCTCTGAATCTCTTCGAAGGAGAAACTGAAATCACGCAGATCAACCAAACTTATCGAGACAGGATCGAGGAAATCAACAAAGCAATCGGTGAGGTCAACCAGTTGATCGAAATTGGACGCATCAAAGGAAAAGAAATGGAGAGGCTTCTACCGCAAACCGTTCCAAAAATCGTTTTGTTCTTCACTGATGGACAGCCAGAACATGAGCCCCCCCAACTCGGATTGCAAAAAGCTCAGGAACTTCGCGAAAAGGGGATAAAAATTTATGCAATTTCAACAATGGACGGTGATAAAAACTATCTTGCCAAAATGACGGGAGACGCTTCGCAAGTCTATATGGTCAATGATGCTCACATCAAAGATGCGTTCAAACAGATGGAGCAACAAATCAACGCAGAACTTTCGGCGGCACAACCCGATTTTCTCAGAGATGTACCAAAAAAGCAAACCGCCGACGGAAGTGGCGATATAGAAATCATTATCGGAACAAGCCGAACGAAACAGATACTTCAATCGACCGTTTGGTCAATGTTGCTCTGCTTGGGAATGTGTGTCTTCATCGTTATTGTGCAGAACCTCCTGATGCGGAAACCTTTGTTCATACCCGATCAGTTGGCAACGCTGTGTATCGGCGGTGCAATCGGCGGATTGCTCGCCGGTTTTTGTGGTGATACCGTTTTTCAGATCATTCCAATTGTCTTTATCGGCAGACTCGTGGGACTCTGTATTCTCGGTGCGATATTGGCGTATGCAATGTCTTTTTACATCGCAAATCTAGATCGCAAATGGGCTTTGATCGGCGGCGTGCTCGGTGGTTTTTTGGGTGCCATCGGTTTCCAAATATTTGCCAATGCGTTGAGTGGAACAAGCGGTCGCCTTCTCGGTGCCGCCATTCTCGGTGCGTGTATCGGTGCAATGATCGGATTTGTAGAACAATTTTACCGGAATGTTTGGCTAATGGTCGTCTATGACCCCCGCAATTTTACACAGGTGAATCTCGGCTCAAGGGCAATTACGGTAGGCTCTGGAACGAGTGATACTGTTTTTGTGAAAGACGTTGGAACGAAAGCGGCAACATTTCTCATGGTCGATAGTGAAATACGATTCGCCGACGCAAATGGAACACAAACACTCAGAGCCGGCGATAGTGTCAAAGTCGGCAGCGTTGAATTTGCAGTCTGTTCCAAAAATGTGGTTGGCATTCGCAAGTTTTATCCCATGAAAATGTCTCGTGCAAGAGAATTGATGAACAAATAATCCGATCCTTTTGGTAACTCATTTTTAACCCTATTTGCAAACATGAACAACTGGCATTACTACGATTTACAAGGAAACAAAAAGGGACCCGTCGACTGGGACACCTTGCGGCAACTCGCAAAAAATCGAAAGATTTTTTCAAACACACGGATAGTTACGCCCGATGGACAAACGAAACCTGCTCAAAAAGTGGACGGGCTTGATTTTCCTGCCGCCACACAGACACCTCAAAAAGAAAAATTCAACCTATCGGTGAGCAGTATTCTTGAATCTTTCCGCAAAACCGATTACAGAAAGGAGGTGCTACCGCTCAATGCGCATAGTACAGTAGTGTTACTCAAAGACCCCACTTTTTGGGTGATATTCACTCTGGGGGCATTACCACTTGCAATAGCTTCTTTTAATCACTTGGCTGTGGGACTCTACGGTCTCTATTTCTTTTTTGCCTTCGTGTGGGGGGGGATTTTTCGTGGGCTTGTGCTGAAAACTTCTGATAATCTTTTGTTGCCGATTGTTGCTTTTTTTACAACAGGTATTGTCGGCGTTGCCATGTTACTGGCTTTCCATGAGTGCCTTCCGTCTTTCTATCTGAACATGCCAGATCACAGCAATCCGATCATCCAGCTGTTTGGTTGTATATTCCAGACTGGTCTGTGGGAAGAAATCTGTAAAATTTTGCCAGTTATTCTGTATCTGATATGGAAACGAGAACATGCTCAACCGATGATGATGGTTCTTATCGGCGTGTTCTCTGGATTAGGTTTTGCTGCTTTTGAGAATGTTCACTATGCCGTGATGAAAGGCGTCATGGGTGGTCTTGAAAATATCGATGTGGCATTGGGAAATATACTGTCAGCCGAGAATGAGGCAGAATTTCAAGGTGCCATGGAAACTGCCGCCATAGCAACGTTTTTGCATAATAGCAGCATTATGATAATGGCACTGTTGCGTGCGGTATCGTGTACCTTTGGACACGCAATTTGGACGGGGATATTCGCATATTACCTTGCATGTGCTATGGCTTCTCGCAAACAGTGGGTGGTCTTTTGCTGCCTTGGTTTGCTTGTTCCGATGGTTTTGCATGGCACTTATAACTGGCTTTGTGGTCTTCAACCAGGTTATGCCGCCCTAATCGTCGGCATCAGTTTTGTTCTGTTTTACAGTTACCTGATGAAATTAAGGCGGCAACTTGAATAGGACCCGCCTTGTAGGTGCTTCGTGAAAATAGACGGTAAGCCGAACATTTTAGCCCGACAACGGAGAGGGCAGATGCGCGAGAGCGTCGCCGAAAAATAACCCGCTCCGGAGCTACAACAACAATTTTTCCGTTTTTTGACTTCCATGAATTCACGAGACCGTGTACTGGCGGCATTGGATCACCAAACTCCAGATCGAACGCCCCGAAATTTTTGGGCAGAACCACCGACATGGAACCGGTTGTTTCAATACCTCGGGTACCAAGAGAAAGAACGACTTCTGGTCGACTTGGAAATTGACATTCGCTCTCTTGAAGTTCCAGGAACGTCGGATATACAGAATGGAGACGGTATTTTTCAAAACTTTTGGGGGGAACGGTACGTTTATCAGCCGACTCCGTGGGGAACCATGCGTGAAGACATTCCCGGGGCATTGTCCGATGCAACAAACATTGACGACCTTGTGAATTTCCCTTGGCAAAGCCCCGATATTTTCGACTATTCAAGCCTACCGGAACAGTGCAAACGTTGGAACGATTACGCTTTGCTCTATGGTTTTGCCGACATCTGGGAGCGACCGGCATTGGTTCGCGGTTTGCAAAATATGTTCATCGATATGACGGATCATCCCGAATGGGTCCATTTTCTCGGTCGCACGTTCACCGATTTTTACAAGGAAGATTACACCCGAGCCGCCGAAGCAACGAAGGGACGCATTGATCTGTTCCTACTCATCAGCGATCTCGGCAGTCAGCGAGGACCACTCATGTCAAAACGGATGTTCCAACAATTCGTTGCGCCATACATCAAAGAAATGTGCGACCTGATTCACGGATTGGGTGCCAAAGTTCTTTTTCACAGTTGCGGCAACATCCGCCCGTTGATCGCCGATTTGATTGAACTCGGCGTCGATGTTCTTGATCCGATTCAGCCGATGGGCGACATGGCACCCGAAACATTGAAATCCGAGTTTGGCGATCGGCTCTGCTTTCATGGTGGTATCGACATGCAGCATCTCCTGCCACAAGGAACACCAGACGAAGTCCGAACAAGTGCCAGGCGGTACGAGGAAGTCCTGGGCAAAGATGGCGGATACATTCTGGCACCAGCACATCTTTTCCAGCCGGACGTTCCCCCGGAAAACGTGCTGGCTGTCTATGGGCAAAGTGAGAGGTCATTTGAAAATTGAGTGCAGAAAATCAAGGGTTTGCGATCACCCATCGAGTCCCTCGTTCGCCCTTTTATCGCCGATCTTGACTCGTTCCGCTCATGAAATTATCATTGTGTTCTCAAGGCAATTCTGTTCCAAAAAACTTTTATGCCCTCCCCACACGAACAGACCGAAGTGGATTTTTTGAAATCTTACGACGCAAGCACATTCGAGCGTCCTTCGCTGACTGTCGATATGGTCATTTTTACCATTTTGGAAAGACCGCTGCAAAACTACCGAAAATTGCCGGAGAAGGATTTATGCGTCTTGCTCATCAAACGGGGGGGGCATCCCTTCAAGGATCGCTGGGCGTTGCCGGGCGGATTCGTGAGACCGACGGAAAATCTCGAACAAGCAGCGATCCGCGAACTAGCAGAGGAAACCGGCATGGAAAATATTTATATGGAACAACTGTATACTTGGGGGGATCTGGGACGTGACCCGAGAACTTGGGTCGTCAGTTGCTCCTACATGGCACTGATCGATGCAACTCGAATCAAACTTGCCGCCGGTGATGATGCGGTGGATGCCCGGTGGTTCCGAGTGTCGAAAAAACTCAAACAAGAAAAACGCAAAGCCATGCGGGGCGGCTCGATGGTGAAACAACAATACTCGCTTGTCCTTTCCGCAGACGACGTGACGACAGAAACGTGGCTCGAAAAAACTGTCACAAAACTGGGAAGAAGGCAAACCGAAGAGGAACGGATTCTCAAACCGGGTGAGTTGGCGTTCGACCATGCCCGAATGATCGGCTATGCGGTGGACAGACTACGCAACAAAATCGAGTACTTGGCGTTCAACTTGATGCCGGAGTATTTTACACTGACGCAACTCCAACAGGTTTACGAAACGATTTTGGGCTGCGAACTCCTCAAAGCAAACTTCCGCCGCAAAATTGAGGACAAAGTCATCGAAACCGACTTCATGACCGACGGAGACAGGTACAGACCCTCGCGATTGTTCAAAGTGAAGCAGGATAGTGTATAGCCAAGCCATGCTCGGCGAAAAAACGACGTTGCCGTTCGACTGGGCGAAAGCCTGAGAGGCTTGCCGGACGGTCGGAAAGAGGGTAGAATGGATGCTTCGTCAAAACCTCTTCACTCGAGGAAACATTTATTTCAACAGAAACTTATGACAAACACTCCTTCCAACCCTTCTCCATGTTGCCAATCCGTTCCTTGGATCGGCTATCTTTTTTTCCTTGTCGTTCTTGTCGGGACCTTCGTTCTCGGCATCCTGGTTTACCAAGTTGCCGAGCGTCGGGCAGAGGCGGTCAAACGCAATATTATTTTCCCGATCCCGCCCGTCGAAATGGATGCCGCTGCTTGGGGGCGTAACTTCCCCCGCCAATACGAATCGTGGCAGAGAACGCAGGAACTGACCCCCGCTACAAAGTACGGCGGCAGCAATGTCAGAGATTACCTCCGCGCCACCCCGGAATATGTCGTTTTGTTCGCCGGTTTCGGATTCGGCAAGTCATACAACCAAGGACGGGGACACTGGTTTGCCGTGGACGATGTGAAAGAATCGCCTCGGGTGAACGATGCCACTTCCGCCTCATGTTGGCAGTGCAAGAGTCCCGATGCCGTTCGTTTGATCGGTGAAATGGGAGTCGAAGCGTTCAGTGCAAAAAAGTTCAATGAACTGAAAGAGGAAGTGACCCACTCCGTTTCCTGTTACGATTGCCATGACGAGACCACGCTGGCATTGCGCTCGCTGCGCCCCAATGCTCTGGAAGGTTTCAAAAGCATGGGACGAGACATGAACGCTCTGACGCACCAGGAAAAGCGCAGTGCGATTTGTGCCCAGTGTCACTCGAATTATCATTTTGCAGAGGGGACGGGCGTTGTGACTTTCCCGTGGTCGAAAGGATTGTTGGCGGAAAACGTCGAAGAACATTATAAAGATGCCAATGCCTCTGATTGGACGCATCCGATCAGCGGGGTTCGGATGATTAAAACCCGGCACCCCGATTATGAACTTTACTCGACAAGTTTGCACTATGCACGCAATGTTTCGTGCGCCGATTGCCACATGCCCTACAAAACGGAGGGTGCCGAAAAGTTTTCTGACCACCATATCCGTTCTCCGAGTGCCGCGCCGAATCACCCGCTGTCCAACATTTCGAGCACGTGTTCCGTGTGTCATCGTTGGAGTGAGATGGATGCCAAAAAGAAGATCGAAGAGATTCAGGACAAGGTCAAAGAGGTGCAGAACCGGGGAATGACAACGTTGGTTCGGGCACACTTCGACATTGCCGCCTGTAAGGAAGCCGGTGCGACCGACGAAGAGTTGGCGGCGGTGCGGGAAGAACTTCGTTTTGCGCAGATGCACTGGGATTTTGTCGCTTCTTCTAACGGCATGGGCTTCCATGCCCCGCAGGAATCGCAACGAATTTTGGCAACCGCACTTGACCGTGCCGCTCAGGTGCGCGTCGCGTGTGCCAGGATTTTGGCAAAGTATGGTTACAGCGACGAAGTGGCTTATCCCGAAGTCGATACAAAATCCAAAGCGCAAGCCGTGGTGGACAAGTTTGTTGCGGGCGCGGGACAGTCCTTGTTGAAGAAGGCGGCGAGCCAAGCGGAGACTGCGGAAACCGCAGAATAAGGCTTTCGCCAGAAAATAATTGGTCAAATTTTCCCTTTCCCATTCTGGAGCAAGGAAGTAGTCAGAAGTCAGGAGTCAGAAGTCGCATGCGGTAAGGAATTGTCAAAGTCAAATGGTGCGGTAGCACCATTCTGACTCCTGACTCCTGACTCCTGATAAATCCTATAAATCCTATAAATCCTAATTCAGACATTCAGGCTATTGCCTCACGCCGATCCGTATGTTAGACTCTCCGCAAATGACAAAAGGAGAGTTTTTCATGCATTATCGTTTGTTCTTGTCCGCCGCTATGATTGCCGCGCTCGTTGCACAGCCCTTGTTGGCTTGCACGAATATTCTCGTGACCAAAGGAGCCTCTGCCGATGGCTCGGTGATGATTACTTACACCGCCGACTCCGCCGGATTTTATCCGCGACTCAAAGTTTTTCCGGCAACAGAATATCCCACCGGAGCGGTCATCGACGTTCCTGCGACCAAAGATCGTCCTGCGGGCAAGATCAAGCAGGTTGCCAAAACGCATCACGTCCTCGGGGTCGAGTGGGATGCAGACGAAACTGCGCCCAGTATGTTCTGGAACCGGCAAGGGTTCATCAACGAATACCAACTTGCCATCACCGAAACCACTTTCGGCGGACGCAAAGAACTTGCAAATCCGCAGGGACTCATCGACTATCCGATGCTGATGACGCTTGCTCTCGAACGTGCCAAGACCGCACGAGAAGCGATTGACGTGATGGTCGCACTCGTCGAGGAGTATGGCTACAACGATGGCGGCGAGTCGATTTCAATTGCCGACAAAGAAGAAGCATGGGTCTTTGAAATTGTTGGGACAGGACCAAGAGAGCCGGGGACTGTATCCCCGAACGGGAACACAGTTCCCGGCTCTCAAACCGTCTGGGTTGCCAAAAAAGTGCCCGATGGCGAAATTTCCGTTCATGCCAATCAGGCTCGCATTGGCGAAATTCCCGATGTGCCGGATCGAGACAATTGCTTTTACTCCGCCAACATCAAGAGTTTCGCCATTGAAAAAGGGTATTACGATCCCAATGCTGGAAAACCGTTTCGGTTCAATTACGCTTACGACGAAATCACGGCAAAGTCGAAGCGGGTCTGCGAGACGCGAGTGTGGAGCGTTTTTCGCAGGGCTGCCCCGTCGCAAGAATTTTCGCCGGATTACCATCGCGGCAAACCGGGTGCCAAGCCCTATCCGTGGTCGATCAAGCCGGACAAAAAATTGTCGGTTGCCGATGTCATGGCACTCAAACGCGATCACTACGAAGGGACGGACTTCGACATGACGAAGGGGGTGGATGCGGGGGAATATGGCTTGCCGCTGCGTTGGCGACCGCTTTATTGGAAGGTCGAAGGGGACGAGAACGAATATGCGTGGGAGCGTCCCATTGCCACGCAGCAGACGGGCTTTGCCGTGGTGACGCAGTCTCGCGCGGCGTTGCCCGATCCCGTCGGCGGGGTGGCGTGGTACTGTGTGGACGACTCCTATTTGAGTTGTTACATTCCGCTCTACTGCTGCATTACGGAGGTGCCGCCGTCCTACGCGACGGGTTCGATCAAGGAATTTTCCTGGGAGAGCGCATGGTGGGTCACGAACCTTGTGGCAAACTATGCGAACTTGAAATTTTCACGGATCGCTCCAGAGATCATGAGGCATCAGGAACACATTGAAACGATGTTTTTTACGAGGCAACCCCAAAGAGAAGAGTCTGTTCGTAAGATACTTGAAGAGTCCCCAGACGACGGAATGCTGCCATTCGTACAAAAGATTTTGACAGATTACAGTGTCTCCTGTGGAAACTCTGCCTTCGTTAGTTGGAAAGGGGTTGCAACCAAAATATTCACGAAGTTTAACGATGGTTACATTCGTAGTGACGATGGCACCTATTCGCGTGAGGGTGATCCCTATCCCGACGAGTGGCTCCGCCGCGTGCGCGATGAGCGACCGGAACAGTTCAAGGTGCCGTAGTTTTATCCCCATTTTCGCGGTATTTTTCACTCCGGACGGTAGAATATAGGAGTTAGGAGTTAGAATGGTGCTACCGCACCGTTTTTTTGGGGATGTTGCAATACCACCCCGCGTATTCTAACTTCTAACTTCTAACTCCTTTTTCCCGGCGGGTATATTATTTCCGAGCGAAAGCCGTTAGACTTTCTTCTCTGTCACGAGTCGCGCGAAGTGTTCAAATGACCGGTCGTACGTCTTTTCCGCCTCCGGCGGGAAGAAGCAGCCCGGTACCTGACGACTCGCGACGTGTTGCCGGATGCAATCGCAACAGATGGCTCGCTTGCTGCAAGAGGTATAGGTGCATTTGCACATCAATTTGTTTTGTTCAATTTTACATTCCATGGGTCGTTCAAAGGGTTAGAGCCGGATCAGGAATTCCAAACCGGCTTCGGTATCGTTCGGTCAGGCACCCGAGGTTGCCTGATGTTGCTGTTTGTTGACAGGATTGACAAGATTTTCAGGATAAAAAAACTGTCCCCCGCTCTTGCCCGCGTCACACCAATGTCTTCCACTTCGCCAGCAGCTGGAGCGCATCGACCGGTTTCACGTCATCGACGTTCACCTCCTGCAACTCGGTAATGACGGGGTGATCGTCCGAACCAAACAGGGAAAACTGCGTTGTCCCCACCGAAAATTGACGTCCCCCCTTGGGTTTGCTCGCGGTTGGGCTATTGGCGTGATTCTTCTCAAGCTCGTTCAAAATTTCCTGCGACCGCTGCACCACTGCCGATGGCACGCCCGCCAACTTGGCAACATGAATGCCGTAGCTCTTGTCCGCTGCACCTGGAACAATCTTGTGCAGGAACACGACATCGCCACGTTCCTCCTTCACCGCCACGTTCAAGTTCCGGACTCCTTCCATCCTCTCCGAGAGGTCGGTCAACTCATGATAATGCGTGGCAAACAATGTCCGGCAACCGATGCGGTCGTGGATATATTCGACAATCGCCCACGCCAGCGAAAGACCATCGTAGGTACTCGTTCCTCTGCCGATTTCGTCCAGAATAATCAAACTCTGGGACGTTGCCAGATTGAGGATGCGAGCCGTCTCCGTCATCTCGACCATAAAGGTACTGTGCCCTCTTGCAATTTCATCGCTGGCACCCACTCTCGCAAAAATTCGGTCGCAGATGCCCATCGTCGCTTCACGTGCCGGGATGAAACAACCCGCCTGCGCCATAATACACAGCAGAGCGTTTTGGCGAATGAACGTACTCTTCCCCGCCATGTTCGGACCGGTGATGAGTTGGATCGTGCCATGGTCGCCCGCGATGACCGTATCGTTCGGCACAAATGTTCCTGCCGGTTCGAGAGCATCAAGTACCGGATGGCGACCATCGACAATGTTCAGCACCGGCTCCTTGACCAGCGTGGGTCGGTGGTACCCTCGTTCACGCGACAGTAACGCGAACATCGTGATGACATCCAACTCGGCAACCGCTTTCGAGATTTGTTGCAAGACCGGTCGGTACTCGCACGTTTTTATTCGCAGTGTCTCAAAAATTTCCGTCTCCAGAGCAATGGCTCTTTCGGTCGCAGTCAGTACTTTCTCTTCGTACTCTTTGAGCTCCGGCGTGATGTACCGCTCGGCATTTTTCAAGGTCTGCTTGCGGGTGTAATCGACGGGTATCTTCGTCTGATGCGTGTGGGTGATTTCGATGTAATAACCAAAGACGGCATTGAACCCGACTTTGAGCGTCGGAATGCCCGTTCGGGCAATTTCTGCTGCTTGATACCGGGCGATCCAATCTTTCCCGCTGGTTTGCAGCGACCGCAGATCGTCGAGTTCGGCATGAAAACCGCTGCGGATGAAGCCCCCCTCCCGAATCAACAGTGGCGGATTCTCTTCCAGTGCCGACGTGAGGAGCGTTGCCAGTTCTTCGCACGGATCAATTTTTTCTCTCAGTGTCTGAAGATTGACACTCGAAGCACTGGCTAGTTTTTCGCGGAAGAAGGGGAGTACTTGGAGCGTGCGGGCAATAGCAGCAAGATCACGCGGCGAACACCGGTTTTGCAGCACGCGAGTCAAAATGCGGGAAAGGTCATACACTCGGCGAAGTTGTTCCCGAATGGCGTGGGTGAGCGAATCGTTTTTGTAACACTCTTCAACACCGTCCTGTCGCACTTTAATTTGTTCGATGTTGGTGAGCGGGCTGGTCATCGCTTCCCCAAAGAACCGGGAACCCATCGGCGTCATGCAGTGATCCAAAACATCGAGCAGCGAGCCGTGCCGATGTCCGCCGCGAATCGTTGTGGTGATTTCGAGGCTTCGTCGGGTGGCTTCGTCAATTTCCAGTTGCGAACTGGAATAGTAGGGGGTGAGGGCATTGATCTGCGTTGAAGTCTGTTTTTGAGTTTCATTGATATAATCGAGAATCGCTCCCGCAGCACAAATTGCCGGAACATCGGCGGGTTTGTCGGTGAAACCAAAGCCCTCCAGTGTGGACGTTTTGAAATGTTTGAGAAGTGTGTCGAGAGCGGTGCGCAGTCCGAATGTCCAGTCGGGACGTTTGGTGAGCAGGGTTTGATTTTGTACCGGGAGCGAGAACGTTTCCTTCTCGCTGAACAGAATTTCGCTCGGAGCGATTCGGGCGAGATGTTCGGCGAGTTGGCTCTGGGGAATGACGGTCGCGAAAAAGTCTCCGGTCGAAAGTTCGACCCAGGCGAGTCCGACTTCGAGTTGGGGCGTTCGGTGAACCTGGCAAATCGCCGCGAGATAGTTGAACGTCTTGGGGTCGAGCAATGCCTCCTCGGTGACAGTTCCGGCGGAAACGATGCGAGTGATGGCGCGTTTGACGAGTCCCTTTGCTTTTTTGGGGTCTTCGACTTGATCGCAGACAGCAACGCGATAGCCGGCGGCAATGATTTTGGCGATGTACGCATCGAGTTGATGATGGGGAAATCCCGCCATCGGGATGCCATCGACCCCTTTCTCACGGCTGGTGAGGGCGAGACCGAGGATTTTAGCGGCAATTTTTGCATCGTCGAGAAACGTCTCGTAGAAATCCCCCATACGGAACAGGAGCAGTGCTTCAGGACAAACTTTTTTGGCTTCATGAAACTGCCGCATCATCGGTGTTTCATGGTTGGTTTTAGACATATTTCATCACGACAGACGACAATCTGCCCCTATTTTTACACCGTTTGCGGAAGAATGTCAAGACGCAAAGGTTTTCGCAGGAAAGTTTTCGACCCGGTTTTGCAGCATTTCTCTTACCGGGCGGTAGAATAGAGGAGTCAGTAGTCAGTAGACAGTAGTGTGCAATACTTCAAGCGGGTACAAATTGGTCATTTTGGCTTTGTTCCCACCGGGAAGTAGACGGCAGATTGTAGACGGCAGACAGCAGCTACCGCACCGCTTGCGTCTCCTGATTCCTGACTCCCAACTTCTAACTCCTTCTTCCCCGGCGGGTCTTTTACTTGCCAGCGAAAGCCTCTGGTCAAAAAATTGCTTTGGGTACTTGTCCTGGGAAACGCATAAAGATACAATGAACCCTGTGAAAATAACATATGAGGGAAATTTGACATGAAACTCGGACTGTACAGTATTACTTACCGTGGGATATGGTACAAGGGACCTGCCCTTGATGTTTTTCAACTGGTTCACACCGCCAAACAGCAAGGTTGGGAAGGGATCGAATTGGATACCGAACGCCCCCACGCCGCCCCCATGGACCTCAGCAAGGACGCTCGCAAAAAACTCCGCGACTTGGCAGCCGAACAGGAACTGCCCATCTGCGCCATTTCTCCGAACTGCGATCTGTCCAGCCCGATCCCCTCGCAACGGGAAGCGATGATTTGCTACGTCCGCGATTGCATCGAACTCGCGTACGATCTCGGTTCACCCATCTGTAAAATCTTTGCCGCTTGGCGGGGTGTGACAATTGGCGACGAAGGAGTCGCCTCCTACGATTTGACCTACGGCAACGATCCCTTTCCCTATTGGAAGCAAGACCGCCGACACTTGGTGGTCGATGCCGTCAAAGAATTGGCAAAGGTGGCAGGCGATCTCGGCATAACGCTGGCAATGCAAAATCACGGACCAGACATCGTCAACAACTACAAAGACACGCTTGCCCTCATTCGTGACGTGGGTTCGCCGCACTTCAAAGGATGCATGGACATCAACATCGAAGATCAACCCGAATCGGAACAACGCGCTCGGGAGATGGCTCAAGAATCGGGGGCACTACAAATTCATTCGCACGTGAATGGCGAATTCAAGCGGGACGCTGATGGTCGCGTCTATTTGGCAGCCGCCGGTTATTTCGACGACAAGTTTTGGGGACGCAAGGTTGCCTACCCGGCGTATTTCGAGGCACTCGCTTCCATCGGCTACAAAGGTTACTTCAACTGGGAGTTCTGCCATCCCGCCATCGACGGCGGCAAATTTGCCGGAATCGACTACGTCCACGAACAAACCCAAATGGCTCTCGAATATATGAGAGAATTACGCCGTAATGCCCAATGATTGTAGACCCCCTTTTTCCTCTCTCTGCTGTGGGGGTGAAGGACGTGAAGGATGTGAAGGACACAAAGGACACCAAGGACGTGAAGAAGCGTGAAGATTAACGAGTGTCGTTTGTCCCCGTTCGCAGTATGCCTCCTTACTCCTTACTCCTGCCTCCTACCTCCTGACCACTGCCCACTGACTACTGACCACTGACCACTGACCACTCCTCATGCCTCTTCATTTAGCCCTTGCGGCGACACTTGGTTTTTTAACATTTCTCTCCACGCTGATGCTGGGGTTGGGGCAGAGTGATTCGGTGTTGCCGATTCTCATGGGGACGGCGGCGGTTGCCAGTTTTGTGTTGACCGACTACCGGCGCGTCATCCAGTTGGGGGACTGGACGGTCAATGGTTTTGCGGTACTCATCGTTTGTTTTAACCTTGCCGATGTCCTTCATCATCGCGGCGAAGATATGGCGTGGGCAATCGCACGGGTACTCGTCTTTATTCAGATTGTGTTGCTCTTTCGGGAGAAGGAGCCGCGATTCTGCTGGCAAATCATGATGATTTCCATGCTGCAAGTGGTCGTGGCAACCGTCTTTCAGCAGAGTATTCTGTTCGGTGCATTGCTCCTGCTCTATGTTTTTGTCGGGCTTTGTGTGTTTATCCTGCTGTTTTTGCAACAGGAACATCGCTATTTTCGTCGGCACTCGTTTATCCGAACATTCACCGAGGCGATCCGCGCGGAAATCACGCAGCGGCAAGACCGGCGACGGCTTGCCCGAATCGCATTGATGACTCTCCTGATGGGACCGCTCTCGCTCGTCTTGTCCTTCGGGAAAAGGAAAGAAGATTCGGACGATCAACCCTCACAGACACAGCAACAATTACGTTCCCTCTTCTTGATCTTTCCGACAAAAGAAGACCTTGCCCAAAAAGCACGATGGGAGAGCATCGACGATCCGCTGGCAAGTGAAGCATCGGCGGATGCAGAGCTGTCGGCATCCTTCCACACCGTCTCCCATCGTTCAGATATTATTGATCCCTCTTTTACGTTCCGCCGTTTTCCTTTGCTCACGGAACGTCCCAGTTTTTCTGCCGGTACGCAAAACCCGCATCCTTGGAATGGTCGGTGGCGGGAATTGTTTATCCAACTTGCCATCGGAACATTTTTTGCTTTTATTGTGGCGGTGTTTCTCTTTTGTTTGGTCCCGCGTGTGGGGAAGATCGAATTCAACAATTTCACGGTGAAACCCGGCTTCGAACAATGGGTGCGTCCCATGAGACAAAGCGTCCGCGTTGGCTCCATCGGCGTGAACGAAGAAATCCAACTCGGTTCACTTGGGACGGTCATTCCGCATCACCGGGAAGCCCTCAAGGTACGTTTTTTCCACCATCCAGAAAATCGGTTCGTACTGGATACGGATCAGTCCCCCCATCTCTATCGGGAAATTGGCGGTGCCACGCTCTATTTTCGCGGGACTCCGCTCGACACCTATTCCGAAGGCGCGTGGACGTTCAATCCGAGCCCCGGTCCTCACGATTTAATCCATCCCTCCCAGCCCCCCCCAACCACCGAACAAGATGATGAATATGATCCAGAAGAATATCGTTTGGAGGAATATCTCGAATTGTTCCGCTCCTTGCAGTTTGCGATCCTTCCCATCGCCGACTTCTTGCAGATGGGTGCCGTGATTCGCACGCAGGAATTGCCGTACCTCTTTTTTGAAGAAGGGACGGACCTCGTCACGTTGACGATGGAGATCAGACCGCTGGATACACTGGTCTTTTTTGCCCCGCATCCCTTCTTTTGCGTGAACAAACCCAACGAGGTCGGATTACAAAGCACCAATGGCAGAATCGAAGAAACAAGACCTCGGCGACGCAATGCGCAGAAAACCATTCTCTGCACCGGTTTCAAACGAGGCGTTCAACTGGACTTAACGCCATGTCAGGAATGGATTCCTCACGAGAGTCTGTTGCAGTTTCCCGAGCACGGGCTTGAATCGCTGCTGGCTCTTGCCGCCAAGTGGGATGCGGAGTCGAAATGTGCCCGGGAGGACATCATTGGGCGGGCACGATTTATGGAACAACAATTTCTCCAATCCCCCCAGTTCACTTATCAATTGGGGGGAATTGTTCGGGACTACGATCTTGATCCGCTGGAGGATTTTATTGCGCACAATCCGAAGGGGCACTGCGAATACTTTGCCGGTGCGCTGGCATTGATGCTGCGGAGTGTCGGGATCGGTTCGCGTGTCATTCTTGGTTTCAAGACGGAAGTGCGGGACACGAACGCTGCTTGTACCATTCGGCAATCGGATATGCATGCATGGGTTGAAGTGCATGTGCCGCCGAAGGCGATGGACGAACGCCACACCGGACCCCATGCATGGTGGTGGCTCCATGGCGGCTGGCTGCGGCTCGATCCGACACCCGCACCGCCCGATTCGATACTGACGAAGGCTTTCACGCTACAATGGACAGATTTGTACTATCGCGTTCAAACCTTCTGGAACGACTACATCGTGAACATGAATCAGGGGAGACAACTGCAATGGGTGTATCAACCGCTTTATCAGGTATGGGACTATGTTGTTTACCGGGCATTTAATTTTGAGTTTTGGAAACATTTGACCATCGATATGGGACGGTATTATCTTTCGTTTTTTAAGGAGACGCCACGGCAGAAGCAGCAAACATTGGACGTTTTTTATCTGTTTCCGCCGCTCATCGTTTTGGGTTTGATTTTTCTCATTGGTCGGCGATTGTTGTTGTGGTCGCGGGGTTCCTTTTCCAGGCACACTGGCGAAGAGATGCGGCGGAGAATCACGATTGAATTTTACTTGCGTATGGAACGAATGTTGGCGAAAATCGGTTTGAACCGATCGCTCGCCCTGACACCGCTGGAGTTTGCCCGGCAATCCCCCTTTCCGTCGTTGATGCTCCCTGTTGTGGAGGCGTTTTACCGAGTGCGATTCGGTCACGCCATTTTGACCGAAGAGGAATCAAAATCGATACAGGGTACATTGGATCAACTGGAACAACGCATTAAAAAGGAGTTAGGAGTTAGGAGATAGAAGATAGGAGATAGAAGATAGGAGATAGAAGAAGTCGCATGCGGTGCGGCAAGTCCACGGTGCGGTAGCACGATTCTGTAGGGACGTTGCGCCGCAACGCCCCTCCTACCGCCTACCGCCTACCGCCTCTCCAACCACCTTCAGCAGATCATGAAGCAAAGTAATCGAGATTTTTTTGACCAGCAGGTCGATTGGGTTTTGGATCGTCTTCCTCGAAAGATTCTCCGTCTTTTGATGGAGATACCGCTCCACGTCGAAGATCAGCCTTCGCCAGAACTGATGCAGGAGTTACAGGTTTCGACCCCGGAGGACATTTGTGGCTGTTTTTCGGGTACGCCGCAGCAGAATAAAACGAATGCGTCGAATGCGTGGAAGGAGGTGGGCATTTGGGGGATTGTCGGTGTTCCGTGGCCCAGCAGTGTGACGATTTTTCGTCGCGGGATCGTTGCCGCATCCCGGGACGAGCGTGGCAAGGTCAGCCGGAATCAACTTCGTCAAGAGATTCGCACGACCATTCTGCACGAACTCGCCCACCTGCATGGCATGGACGAAGAAGAAATTGCCGAAATGGGGTATGGTTAGGCTTTCGCCGGAAATGAACGATCCCCTTTTCTGCTGAAGCCGCCATTCCGTAGAGCAGAAGTCAGAAGTCAGAAGTCAGAAGATGCAAGCGCAGGGGATATTGCCGCACCGCATGCGATTACTGACTACTGACTACTTTCTCCTTACTCCTTGCCCCTGTTTTCGGCGGTCGAAACAGGCATGGCTTCCTGTGTTCAGTTTCGCTTGCTCAGGAAATTTTTCTCGTATTTTTTGACGCTGTCGATCCATGCCGTGCCGACAGGAACGCCGTTCATCTCGCAGTATCGATCCCAAATCGGACCAAAGGGCAACGACTTGAGTTCTTCGAGCATTGCCAACCGCCGGGTATAATCGCCTTCGCGTTCAAAACGGCGAAGAGTGTCAATCGGTTCGAGCAGCGCGACAAGCAGACTCTTGAGCATGGCGCGGGTGCCGATGACCCATGCGGCAATTCGATTGACCGTCGCATCGAAGAAATCGAGACCAATATGAACTCGATTCAACAGATTGTTTCGGACGAGTTCTTCCGCAATGCTTCGTAGATCGTCATTCCCGATCACTACGTGGTCGCTGTCCCAACGGATACCTCGGCTGACATGAAGCAGCATCTCCTCGACAAATAATGAACAGGCGGAGAGTTTATCGGCGATTCCCTCGGTTGGATGAAAATGCCCGGCATCGAGACAGATCAATTTTTGTCGCGCACCAGCATAACCGAGCATCAATTCGTGAGAACCGACGACGTAGGATTCGCTCCCGATGCCAAAGAGTTTGCTTTCGAGGGCATCACGTTCGAACTTCGGGTTGATCTCTTCGGCAAAGATTTCGTCCAGTGAGTCCCTCATTCGTTTCCGAGGAGCGAGTCGGTCAACCGGAGTGTCCTTGAATCCATCCGGCATCCAGAAATTGACGATGCTCGGCGTTTTCAGTTTTTTGCCCATTTCGGCGGCAATGCGACGGCAGGCAATCCCGTGCTGTATCCAAAACTTGCGAATGTTCTTGTCGGCATGGGACAATGTGAATCCCTCGGCGGCTTTCGGATGCGAAAAATATGTCGGATTGAAGTCAAGACCCAGCCCCTGTTCCTTCGCCCAGTCGATCCAGCCTTTGAAATGCTGAGGTTCGATTTCGTCCCGATCAATCGTCTTGCCGCCATGTTCGAGGTAAATCGCATGGAGACTGAACCGGTGCTTGCCGGGGATCAGTGTGAATGCTTCTTCGGCATCCTGTCTGAGTTCCTGCGGCGTTCGGGCTTTGCCGGGATAGTTGCCCGTCGCCAGGATTCCGCCGCCAGTGAGACCAGCGGTCGTCTCAAATCCACCGACATCATCCCCCTGCCAGCATTGGAGAGAAATCTTGACGGTGGCGAGTGTGTTGAGGGCTTTCTCGACATCAACGCCCATCGCGGCGTAACGTTCTTTGGCTAAATGAAACATGGTTGTGTAAGGGGTTAAGGGTTATTCTTTGTTTTCGTTCCAGTAAGTTGGTCGTTTTTCCAGGCTGTTTTTGGCGGTGGCACGGACATCCGGGTCGGCATCCCGATGTAGTGCTTGAACGAGGGTAATGCGGCTCTCTTCCCGTCGTCCGGCGACTAATTGCGCTGCCGCTTTACAACGCAATTGCTGAATCTCGTCGTGGGCAAGGACATCACAGAGAGCATCTTCGACCAATGGAACAATCTCAAGGTTATAATCAATGCACATGAGTGCCTTTGCCCGAAGAGAGGGTTCACCGGTACTGAGCATTTTCGCCAACTCGTCCGGGGTCTGCGGGTCCAATTTTCTCACGACATCAAACATTCGGCGGCGGTGTTCGTCGTCCAATTGATCGAAGGTCTGCTTGAAGCGGCTGAAACGAAAATTCGGCAGCAATTTTTGTATGGCATGGCGAACCTCTTCGTGCGGACTTCCTGCGAATTGCATGATCCTTGTGGCGGCACCGGGCATTGCTCGCTCGCTCAACTGTTTCAACGCTTCGATCTGGATTGCCGGGTGTGCATCTTCCGACGCATTCCAAATCGCCTGGTCAATGTCCGGGCTGGAAAAAGGGGCTAAGGCGGCTAACGCCGCTGCCCGTCCATTCCCGCTGCCGTGTTCAACAATTTTCAGGAGACATGCCTGCAATTTTTCCTCTTTGATGGTGATATTCTGTAACAATAAAACGAGACCACATTGCATGTCAAGGTCAAGATTACCCACGAAAGAACTGATTCGATGGAGCCAAGGCAATGGGGGCAAGTTTGCAATATTCTCCCGGTGTTCTTGAGTGAGTGGTGGTTGAATGCTCTTAAAAAGTGCCTCCAGAAAAGGAATATCAGATCGTTCCGCAATGATACGTGGAACGAGGGGGGGAGGATTCAGACGGACCAGACATCGAGTGATGAAATTGAATAAATAAGGTTCTGATTCGTTGAGTAAGTGGCGATAGGCGGAAACATAGATCGGCGAATGGGGAAGGCGAAGGGGGATGTTCAGTGCATGAGCGGGACTCGCGTCGGGAAAAAAGGGATAGAGTCGGAGATAGACTGTCAGCGTCAATTCATGCCGAGTAAAACGATATTCGTTCAGTTTTTGCTCAAGGAGTCGGGAAAATTCGGGCAGAACCATACCATAGAGCAACTGATGTTCGGCGAGCTTATTCTTTTCCAGAGCGTCCACGTATTTGCTGAGGAATCGGAGAAAATCGTTATGGAGTGGTCCGTCGCTCTTGCCTTGACCTCTGAACACGAGACACAAGGTGGCGAGAGTTGGTAGCACTTCGTAAAAATTTTGGGAGTATGCCAGTCGAAATGCTGGCAGGGCAAGAGTAGCGTCTTCGTCCACGATCGCCCCGTGCAATCGGAGTACGAACATGTCCCGATTGTCGTTGACCAATTTGATAAGATCGGGATTGGCGGGATCGAAACCTCGGATGACCGCATCAACCCCTCGCCCACTTCGCCGCGAAACGAGCAGCTGACCGGCAGCTTTGCGGATTGTCTTACTGGTCGATTGAAAAGCGGTTTCGAGCAGACCAAGAACCGCCTGATTCTTCGACTGGGCAACAACTTGGAGCGTAAGATCAATACCGCGAGCCATTGTCAAGAAAAATCAGTGGGAGAGCGGGGAGTATTCTACCAAATTACTCCGCAAGCGGCAAGACGAAGCTCTTTTGAGGCTTTCGCCGGAAAAAATGATCCTTGTTTCTGTTGAAATCACCATTCCGTAGAGTAGTAGTCAGAAGTCAGAAGTCAGAAGACGCAAGCGCAGGGGATATTGCCGCACCGCATGCGACTACTGACTACTGAATGGGAAAGGAAAAAACCGACCAATTATTTTCTGGTGAAAGCCTTGAAAATGCTTTTTACGGTGCTTGCGTTTCCAGACCGGGGTTTCGCAATTGTTTCGGCGGCATCGGAATTTCACCAAGGGATTCGCCCAACTCTTCCGTCGTGGTGATGGCGTAAATGCGGCGTTCAAATGGCGAATACTGTATCCTCTCGTGGAGGAGGATGAAGGGTAACGCCGGAATTTCGTGTGGCATGGCGACCAGTTCCGCCTGCGCTGTTGCTTCCGTTCCCAGAGCAGCCTTGTTGGGGGACGAAAATTGGAGCGATTGAGAGGCACGGGAAGATTCGGCAATATTCTCCGAATAGGCAAGAGATGCATGACTCGATTCACCACCTGTCGATAACAATGGTGCCGTCCGATTCTGCTCCGCCGACTGTTCTGAAATGACTCGCAAGTCAGGTGTGCCAAAAGCGAGTACAGGAGCATCATTCCGAATCTTTTCCTTGATGACGATTTCTGATACAGCAGCATCGGCAGGACTGTCCGATGGTTGGTCAGGGACCTGCGAGATTTCATTGTTTTGCGGAATCTGAAGGGCACCCTCGGGAACAGGGGCAGGGGGCAATACCGTGTCAACAATGTTTTCCGTTTTCGTTTGGACGACTTGCTGTACGGCTTCCACGGGGATTGTTAAAGCAGACTCTGCTGGCACCCATGGCTCCGAAATGGATGGAACGTCGATCGGCAACGGTTCAAACGGGAGGTAAACGGAAAACGCGGAGGCATCGGCAACTTCAACACTATTCTCGACCATCATCGGTGACGACGCGGTCTTTTTCGGTTCCTGATGAACGAGAACGCGAAGCTGCCCTCTTTTTGATGCTGCGGTCAACCGAGCCGCATCGCTTTTGTCAAGCATCAGTTCGAGGGAATCACGCACCGAACCAGCACGGTCGGCGACGAACTGCCTCTGCACCCGGTGAATCGGGACATTTTCCAAGATGAGGTCGCCGCTGTTTCGGACACTTTGCGAGGCGAAATTCCGAAGGACCGCATTCTTTTTTTCGGCGAGTCTGCCTTGCGCTTCGGGGGGAACGACCCAGATGTCGACACCTTGGCTCGCGGGGAGTATCGTCGAAAGCGGCTGATCGTTGAGCGAAAAAACCTTATTGCCCCGCCGGACATGAACGATGTCAAGAAAAACGAACTGGCTCCCGGGGGGCAGAAAAGCGGTGGGCGTGTCGGCTTCGGAAGGTGAAAGCAGCAATTCTTCGCAGATCGGACAACCGGCGGGAATGGGATAGGCAAGCTGACGACGATAAACTTGGGCGAAATTGGTCATCGCACCGAGTGGGACCTCCGAAAGGGCAACTTCTTGAAACAGAACAAAATCGGCGGTGATTTCAACACCACTGGGAATTGCCCGCTTGGCGATGAGGATTTTCACTTGCGGTTCGGCAGTCTGGGCAACAACCGGCATTGCTTCAAAGTAGAGGAACCGAAGAGCGAATGCACCGCACATCCCTATGGAAAAAGCAAGAAAAAGAACAAACCACAGGGTTAGACGCATTGATTGTTCGGGGGAAAAAAGCGCACTGCGTCCTCCGTTATCGGCAAAGCGTTGGGGCAAAAACCAGTTTTTTTCGCTGTTTCCCTTCGCCCCTCAAAAGGGCAAGGCTTCTCTTGTCCTTGGGGTCTTCCGAAAATTGGCTGTGTCATTCCAACTGCTACCGCCAATTTTGTCAAGGCTTTCGCCGGAAATAAACGACCCTTTTTTTCTGTTGCAATCACCATTCTGTAGACAGAAGTCAGAAGTCAGAAGTCAGTAGTCAGAAGACGCAAGCGCAGGGGATATTGCCGCACCACATGCGACTACTGACTACTGTATTCTGACTACTGATTACAGAATGGAAAAGGAAAAGACCGACCAATTATTTTCCGGCGAAAGCTTTAATCAATCCACCGCATTTTTTGAAAGTTCGGAATGAACGGGAATCGCGTGCCGGGGATGCGGTGTCCGTGGGGCCAAAAAACGTAGACGGCTTCACCAATCAAAAACTTTCGCTCCACATAATGCGGAATACCAAAAGTCGTCCAGAGTCGGCTGTCCTGGCTATAGGCACTGTTATCGCCGCACATCAAAAATTGGTCTTTCTCCAACTTGAAAACCGTCTGACGAGTTTTGCCGAAATGTTCCCACAGGTCTGGTGTCGAAAGGAGTCGCTTGATGCTCTCCTCATCAGTATGGTACCCATAATGGAACGGCGAACGAATCAAATCGCAATTCAAATGATCTCTGGTCATGTCGTCGCAGGAAATATAGTACATATTCCGCATCACTTTGAGATTTTTGACATGAACCGTCGTTCCCCACACACCGATTGCGACCGGTTCCAAATCGAGTGCCGTCGGACCACGATCCCGGCTCAATGGACCGCCGTCGACGCAAAGCGAGTCGTAACGACCAGGTCGAGTGCCAAACATATCAACTTCTCTTCCGTCAATCACGAGCCGCATTTCTTCATCAACATTACAGAACATGACGTCGATATCGCGTCCTGCCGGAAACGCTGCTTTAGTGTCAATCGTTTTAAATTCGGGCACATCGGGAATCGAAAAGAACGCCATCCCGGCGGCAATGTCGAGATCGCATTGAAATGTGATCCCCCCTTTGACCAATCGCAACGAAACGACACCTTCTTTTTTTTCGACGTTCAGCGCACATCGTACCGCCAGATCGCCGACCCAGTTCAAGCCGAAGCCGCCGAAAGCCCTGTTGCACATTTGTGCTTCTCCATGTGCGGTGTTGACATGATGGACACCTCGATGCGTTCCCGATGAAAGCAGTTGTGTATTGTAAGCAAGCGTGTCGGTAATCAGTTGCGGCGTACCGGTCGGATTCAGCGGCGGCAATTTGCCCTCAGCGAGATGCAACCAGTCCGAGGTCGTTGCGGTGATGTAGCGAAATTTCAACCATGTCATTTCGTGTGCGTCCTCTGTTTCCGAGAAGGGTCTCATGTTTGTTTTCAACCACTTCTTTGTCTCTCCGTCGTGGGTTCTTGTAAACGATTTATAGTCGGCGGAGCGTTGCCAATTCGGTTCGTCGCTGTACCATCGCGTTTTCCAGCCGAGTTCGTGAATTGCTGGTAGCACATAATCGTTATCGTCCACCGGGCGCAACAGTGCGAGGAGTGTACGGAGTGGTTTGCGTTGGATTTCCCAGTGATCCTCCCCCTCTTTTTGGGTAAAGACTTGACCATTGCGAAGCATGACGGTCTCATTTTCCATCCCGACGAGCCGCTTGATGTAATTGACCTGTGGCTTGGTGGGATAACGAAAAACGGTCACGTGCCAGCGGCTGGGCTCCCGAAAATTGAACAAACTTTTGTTCACAAAAATGCGGTCGCCATTAAAAGACATATACGTCTGATTTGCCAAATTATCCTCGCCGACATACATCGTGTATTGGCATTGCGGACATGTTCCGCCGATGACTCGCGGCAGTTCATTTTTGTCTCGTGGATTTTCCCGCCCTTCGTTCGATTCGTCGCTGGCACTGAGTTGGAAGGGGAAGCCGCAGACTTCGCAGTTCACATCTTTATGCCGTCCCATCAGGGTCGAAGCCATCGAACCGGTCGGAATACAATACAATTCGATGATAAATGCCTTAAAAAGAAACGCTAAAATGAGTGCGATGGCAAGTGTTTCGAAACCTTCCCGAATCAGACGGAAATTGTCGGCAGGTTCGTGAGTTTTTGGGGGTTCAGGGTCAATCTTCTTCATCAAAAGGAAAAGCTAAAACGTCCAAGGGAAAGTAACAGTATACCGAAGCCATTTTGAAATTCCAGATACCGAACGTTTCAGCCCGACAATGGAGCAATCCATCGACAAGTTCCGTTTTCCGTCCCACCAGCGCATTTGCGTCATTCCCGCGTATTATTTCCGTCATTCACGTCCCCGATCAGGTCGAGGGCAGGCTGTGACGGAAATCGAGGCGATTGGGTGCATTTCCCGTTCCGTCTGCCCCTCATGATTGGACACTTCCGTCTACGCGGGAATGACGATTTTTCGCAAACTTGCAGGTCGCGTGCCCCAGTATCTTTGAGATTTGTTTTGCCTTACATACCGGAGCCGGTTGACAATTCCGCAAGCCGAACGTTTTAGCCCGACAACGAGAGACCCGAAGCAACCCGAGGCGGCTGTGCGAGGGCGCATGCGGAAAATGACCCGCTCCGGGGCTAACAAGGAGTGAACGTTTATCTTTCGGCGGCATATCCCTTTCCCCCTTCCCCCCTTCCCCCGTCTTGACAGCCCACATTTTTTCTTGTAAAATTGGACTAACTTATTAGTTTAGTTCATTCGCACAGTCATGAAAGTACGTCAACGTAAGAAACGGCGCGAGTTGCCGCTGGCTCCGAGTGAGCGGGAGATCGATATTTTGAAAGTTTTCTGGGAAGTCGGCG
>Ga0123353_10000773_pt1 | contig 38910 bp, 41 predicted proteins | sample TergutLab28metaG_3_FD_92763 | JGI IMG/M metagenome (GOLD analysis project Ga0123353, IMG submission 92763) | Labiotermes labralis P3 segment gut microbial communities from Petit-Saut dam, French Guiana - Lab288 P3 | ecosystem: Host-associated > Arthropoda: Insects > Digestive system > Gut ... | reverse complement strand
GACCACAAGGTTGATAGGTGAGAGGTGTAAGCACGGTAACGTGTTAAGCTGACTCATACTAATTGATCGAGGGCTTGTCCTCACCATCCTTCCTCCCCCCGTGTTCAGTTCTTAGGGTGTGATTTTTTACACCTAAACAACTCACTTTTTAGTGAGTTTTATTTTTAAAATATACCTTGCAATGCAAGGTACGAAGTGATACAATATATAAAACAACAAATTATACTGAAATGAGGTGAAATAATGAACCCGCAGCAAAAAAAGGGTAACTTGGATTTATGTGTTCTTGCATTGTTATGCAGGAACGATATGTACGGGTATGAACTTGTTAATCGTATCTCACAGGCGGTGGAGATATCGGAGGGCACAATCTATCCGTTGCTTAAACGCATTAGGGATGAGGGTTATGTAACAACATACCTGAAGGAATCGCAAGAAGGGCCGCCGCGTAAATATTACTGCATAACGGCTGAAGGAATTAGAAGGAAAGATGAATTGGTACGCGAATGGTATATGTTTGTTAATGGCATGATGGCTATATTAAACGGCGTAAACGCAGAAGAAGGAGGAAAGGAAAATGACTAAACACGATTTTTTTGAAAAACTTAATTATGAACTTGGCAATATGGACGGGAATACTAAAACAGAAATCTTAAATGATTTCCGTGAGCATTTTGAAGTGGCGGAAAGAGCCGGCAAAAGTGAGGAGGAGATTTGCCGTATCCTTGGTGATCCGCGTGAGATTGCGGTGGATTTTACCCATGATACCGGCGGCGCACCGCATTTACAAATGAAAGAGCGGAGAGATTATGGTCATCATGAGGAACATAGCAGCGGTACGTTTATCCAGCGGCTTAATGCAAATGGTATTATAAAAGTACAGGTTATTAATATAAATAGCGATATTGAAGTTCACGGTGAAGACACTGATATAATTAATGTGGAAATAGATGATGATGACGCGCGATACTTTACTGCGACAGTTGCGCCCGGCGGTGTTTTTATTATCAAGGAGACACGCAGGCGTTCGACTCATTTAACGCTTACGTTACCCGTAAGCTATGAAGGGACGCTCGAAATAGGAACCTCAAGCGGTGATGTCGATGTAGATGGGCTTGAAAATTTAAGGAGCATGAATATAAAAACAGGTTCCGGCGACCTTGGCGCTCATAACATTGGCAGCGGCGGGATTTCACTCTCGACGGGTTCCGGGGATATAGAGCTTACGTCCTGTGTGGCCCTGGAGGGGTTCAACGTTTCAACCGGTTCCGGAGATGTAGTGTCGGAAGAGGGTGAGGGGAATTTCAATGTCAGCACGGGCTCCGGTGACATAAGTGTGGAGGGGCATAGAGGTACTGTGCGAGCCAGTGCCGGATCGGGCTGTATTGAGGTCAGTACGGACGAGATAACCGGTGATATCAGTTATTCAACGGGCTCCGGCGAGATTGAGGTTAGCTGCGAAAGGCTTAGCGGAAATATCCGCATGTCCAGCGGGTCAGGCGACATTAATTTCCAGGCCCGTGAGGTGCATGGCGATATCAGCGCAAAAACCGCCTCGGGCAGTATCGAGCTTGGGCTTGGGGCTGAGAGTGATGTTAAGTTCAAGCTTACTAGAGTTGGACGCGGCGGGAGCGTAACTAACGCGTTTGATGAAATAGCCGCTTATGACCCGCAAAGAGGGGTGCATTATACGAACCGCGACAATGCGCGTTATATGGTGAAATGCGAGACTGTCAGCGGCGATATAGAGGTGAATGCGATATAATTAAGTGTTGTCAGCGGTTTTATTCGCCATGAAATACACAAAAAAATTGACCATTTTACTTAAATATGATATAAATGGATAAAACAGTGAAAGATGGTTGAGGTCACAAATGAAGATAGGGTATTTGGGTGTTGGGGCGATAGCGTCGCATATGATAGAGGGTTTTTGCGGTCTTGATGACCGGCATGAGTTTTTTCTTTCGCCAAGGAATGAAGTGAAGTCGGCAATGCTTGCCAATAAGTATGCGAATGTTAATGTCTGCGGTTCTAATCAGGGTGTTGTTGACGAATCTGAAATCGTTTTTATATCCATGAATGCCGCGTCATGCCCGGAAGCCCTTAATGAATTGCGTTTTACCGGCGGGGAGATGGTTATAAACCTTGTAGCCACAATCCCGCCGGAGGATATACGCGCGGCAATCGGCCCAGTAAGGAGTTTTTACCATGTCGTCCCGCTTCCCTTCATCAGCCGGCGTGTAGGCCCGATAGCGGCTTATCCCGAAAGCGCGGAGCTGCGGAAGCTGCTTGAACCGATGGGGACCGTGGTGTTTGCCGGAAACATGGAAGAAATTAGGATCATGCAGGCCATAACCGCGTTGATGAGTTCATTTTACGAAATGCTGCACCATCTGACTGTTTTTGCGGAAACCGAGGGGTTAGGCCGCGAAGCGGCTATTTCATTTACATCAACCTTCTTCGGGGCGCTGTGCCAGCGGGCGGAAAGCTTCCGCGGAGGGGACTTGCATACGTTGGCTTTGGAAATGACCCCGGGCGGTTTGAATGAGTATTGTTTAAAGACATTGACGGAATCACGGGTTATCAAAGCCTGGGCTGATATCCTGCCCAGTGTTATGATGAAAATCAAGCCGGAGTAGAATCATTTTATATATTCAGGAGGAATCGTACAATGATCAAGGAAATCGAAACGCGGCGCAGCATCAGGAGATATAAGCCGGATAAACCCGTAACGAAGGAGCAGTTGAACCAGTTGATCCACGCGGCCATGCTTGCCCCGTCGGCGTGCAATACACGGCCATGGGAGTTTATAGCAATCACAAAACGTGAAGTGCTTAACGAAATCGCGCAAATGCACCAATACGCGAAAATGTGTGAAACCGCAACGGCTGTTATAATTATTATAGCCTTACCGCAATCCGACATGCCGGCGGGATATTTTCCACAATGCTGCGGGGCGGCGACGCAGAACATCCTGCTGGAAGCCGCTTCCATGGGATTGGGTTCATGCTGGTGCGGGGTATATCCTAAGGAAGATTTAATGGCTTCTGTTGCCGAACGGTTTAATATTTTAAAACCCAAAATCCCGTTTTGCGTCATAGCCGTTGGTGTTTCCGACGAAACCCCCGCATCAAGAGGATTTTTTGAAGAGGGTAAGATATCATATATTGAATGAAGCATACGTTTGAATAAATATGTATTAAAATACGAAAGGGTGATGTCTTATGAAGAAAATAATTAAATTAAAAAGAACACGAATAAGGAGGGTGTATTTTATATAACCCTCCATAAAAACGGAGGAAGGTGTGAACCTTTTTTATTTATTACAGAAACCTCAGCCATACGAAGCTGATACCTCAATATGGACTGATAAATTCATAAATCCTGAAATGCACGAAGCCCACCTTGACCCTTCCCATGACGCGGCAAGTTTTTGTCCCGAACGCAGGGAAAAAGTCTGTATAAATTTAATAGATAAATTAAATTTATCACCAGGAAAAAAGCTGCTTGACTTAGGCTGCGGCCCGGGGCTTTATTCGCGGCGTTTCGCTCAGGAAGGCATTTCGGTAACGGGAATAGACATATCCGGATACTCCTTGAGCTATGCAAGAGAACAAGCAGAGAAAGCCGGGCTTGATATAACCTACATTTTATCCGATTATCGTGAGCCATTAGGAGCAGTTGAGTTTGACGCCGCTGTAATCATTTACAAAGATTATGGAGTTATGTCTTATACAGACAGGATAACGTTTCTTAAAAACGTCAATTCATCGCTCCGAATCGGCGGAAAGTTTGCGCTCGATGTTCATTCTGACAAAACATGGGGAAATCTCAAGGAAAAACAAGATTGGTACACCAGTAAAAACGGTTTCTTACGCCCGCACCCTCATACTGTTATTAATAAAACTTGGGTGTATCAGGATGATAAGGCTTCGTGCGATGTAAGCGTTGTCATTGATGATAAAATAACGCGATACATCACTTGGGACACTTATTTTACGCCGGAACGAATCACAAGCGAACTTGAATCGGCAGGGTTTGCCGTTGACGGGATTATGAACAGCCTTGAAGGGATTCCTTATGACGGTAATGACATTCAATTAGCCGTTTTCGCAAGCAAGCGGCGATAAACATTATCTTTTATAACAAGTGATTGCATAGGCAGCCGAACCCGGGTGCCTATGCAATCATAGCGCCGCGGTATTTAAAATAAAGACTTTACGCATGTAATAATCGCGATAGATAAATTGAAAACAGCTTGACAGATATAGTACTATATAGTATAATCCCATATAAAGAAATGAGGTGTGTCGTTGAAACATGAGACACAAGGCGGCTTTTTAAATTCACAAATTAAGCAAATAGGCGGGAGGATATTTGAAAAATTACTTGTGGGTGCCGGTGTGGAAGAATTTAATGGGGCGCAAGGAAGAATCTTATACGTCTTATGGCAGGAGGACGGCATTCCGATTGCGGAACTTGCCAGAAAAACAGGTTTGGCGAAAACGACATTGACAAGTATGCTTGACCGAATGGAGAACATTAATCTTATCAAGCGTGTTTTCGATAAATCCGATAGACGGCAAATCCGCATAAGCCTCACAGCAGAAGCGCATAAATTAAGAGATGAATACAACAAAGTTTCTCGTAAAATGAATGAAATTTATTACGCTGGATTTTCTGATGATGAGATAGTCACGTTTGAAAATACTTTACGGCGAATATTATCAAACCTAAACGAAAGTGAGAATATTATATGAAAAAATCAATACCAGTTTCTAATAATTTTTGCCCTCAGACATTGTTTCTTTATGGAACATATAAAGAGGACGGCAGCCCAAATTTCGGACTGTTTTGTTAATTAAGTTATTATTGGGATTCTGAATTGGGTGTCATGGCTTGCATCGGGGGAGAAAAGCTAACAAAAGACCGAATACATGCTGCTAAAGTTTTTTCCGCTAATCTCGTTACGGAGGAACTACTGCCGCTTGCGGATTATTGGGGTAGCGCAGACAAACACAACAAGGCGAATGTTACATCAGAAGTGGAAAAAGGCAGCGTTCTTAATGTTCCGATTTTAACAAAAAGCCCGTGGGTTTTTGAGTTGGAAGTAAATCAATCCGTTAAATTAAAAGATGGTGAAGTGTTTCTTTGCAGCATTAGAAATGTTCTTGCTGATGAACTCTTGTGTAATGAAAATTTAAGCCATGAGGAGAAAATAAAAACAATAAAACCGGTTCAAACTGTTGGCGGTACATATTTTGCTTGGAATGGTGACGCAATCGGTATATGGGGCGAACCGATGAAGGAAATTAGGTAATGCCACATAGCGAGCCCAAATAAAATAATTGCCGCAGGCATTGATTCATGCGGCAGTTATTTTATTTAATTTTGCAATATTCGACAAAATAAGGCATACCATTGTCTTGTTATCTGTGGTAGAATATGTATCTATAATACAAGAAAAGAGGTTGAACAATGAGCAATGAAATCATCAAAAGAGCGAATGAAATTATCGCTGAAAACACAGGCAGCGGCACATACTGCACGCTGGCGCTGATTGACACGGACGGATACCCGACGGCGTCCACTATCACGGCGGCAAAATCGGACGGTATAAATTGGGTAACATTCTGCACAGGGTTGGGCGGCCGCAAAGCAAACCGCATTAAAAAGTGCGGGCGCGCCGCCGTATGCTTTAATACGGGAGGCAATTTTAACATCACCCTTGTAGGCGTAATTGAAATTGTAACGGATGAAACCTGTAAAAAAGAAATGTGGTACAGCGGCCTGGAAGAGCATTTCACCGGGCCGGAAGACCCGAATTTCTGCGTGCTGCGCTTCAAGACGGAGCGGTATAAACTATTTGTGGATTGGCAGCCGGAAGTGGAGGGAAGGCTGTGACAGAACCTGTAAAAACGGGTTGGGAACGCCGCAAAAGGGTGCATTTTGACGAAATAGTTGAAAAATATGACAAAGTGCGCCCGGGGTTCCCTGCCGCGCTGTTTGAGGATATCTTTAAATACAACGCGCCGGGAAACGGCAGAAAAGCCCTTGAAATAGGAGCGGGGACAGGGAAGGCTACCGCTCCGTTCCTGACTGCGGGGTACGATGTATCTGCTGTGGAGATAGGCGTGAACATGACGGAGTTCTTGCGGGAGAGGTTTAAGGAATACAAGAATTTTGATGTAATAAATGCCGCATTTGAGGATGCGTCGCTGGAAAAGGGCGGTTATGACCTGGTATACGCCGCCTGCGCCTTTCATTGGGTGGACGCGGAAATTGGCTGCCCCAAAGTATTTAATCTTCTTAAAAACAATGGGGTGTTTGCGCTCTTTCGCCATAGTGCTTTGCCGGCTAACGGCGAGGAGCTTTATGAGGCGGTTCAAGCTGTTTATGAAAAACATTATTATACTTATTATAAAACGCAAACAAGACCGGTCAGGATCCCGATTGGGGAATTCTATAAGGCAGGTGAAGTTAAAAGAGGATTTGGGTTCGAAGATTTACGGATATACGGGTTTCAGGATGTAAAGATGAAGCTGTATGAAGAAACGCGGACGTTCGGCGCGGATGAATACATAACTTACCTTGATACAAACTCCGACCACCGGAGCTTGCCGGAGGAAAATAGGGTAGCTCTGTACGCGGGGGTTGAGGAAGCCATAACGAAACATGGCGGACGCTTTACGGTGGATTATGTTTTCCAGTTATACATGGGGAGAAGGATTTAAGCCTATAACAGGCTGACGGACAATAGGACGGTTATAAAGAATATCCCCATAGCGGCGCATATCGCCTTGAAGCTTAAATCTATTTTGCGTATGCGTTCAAATAATGGGCTGCCTTTTACAAAGTATTTGAAAATGAAATACCCGGCTGCTACAGTGACGGCAAAAATGATTGATTTCTCAAGGTAGCCCATTCTGTCCACATGAACCGTGTTGTTAAACAGAAGCGCGATGAACCATTCACCCCATAAGCCCAGGGAAAGGCATAACAGACCCAGAACTAAAACGGAACCCTGCTGTATTTTGCCGGGTTTTGTTACGCCGCGGTCTGTTTTACCCCCGAGTATCCCGGAGTATTTAATAAATGATATGATAGTACCTAAGTTGATAAACATCATTATGCCGCTCATCGGCATACCCACGCCCGAGCCAATGAAATATTTAGAAATGCTGCCATTGAAAAAAGGCGCGCCGGTTATGCCTAAAACCGCCATAACCGTTACAGCCCCAACAACGGGCATCCCTTTTAATACGCCCTTGATTTCATATACATTCCGTGTCCCATAGGCCTTTTCGATAATCCCCGCGGTTAAAAACAGCGCGGCTTTGAAGGCGGCGTGGTTGATAACATGGTATAAGCCGCCTATGTGGGAGTAGGGGCCGCCAAGGTTCAGCCCTATCATTATAAGGCCGACCTGCGATATTGTATGGTAGGCAAGGATAAGTTTAATATCCTTCTGCGACATTGCCATTAAAAAGCCGGCGATACAAGTAACCGTCCCGACAGTCAGAAAAAACGCGGAGCCGTCCACTTGCTGGAAAACGGCTTGGAAGCGCAGAAAGAGATATACGCCGCTTTTTATATGCAGGCCCGACAGCACCGCCGAAACAACGCTGGGCGCGCCGGGCGTTCCGTGCGCCTTGGGAAGCCAGCTGAACAGGGGTATAAGGGCGCATTTCAAAGCCACAAATGTCATAAGAAGCGCATAGGGAAGGTAAAGTTGCTCCACCGCCGTTTCGTTCAGCAAGGCGGCGCTTGTGTACATATCCATAACGCCGGTAAGCTTGTATATGTACCCCAACCCAAACAAATAAAACTGCATGATAACGATGTTAACCATCATGTAAATCATCCCGTCGTACAACGAGCGGTTGTTGCGGTCAAACATAATGAGGACGGTTACCGTAACGGTGGCAATTTCCAGCAAAACAAAAACGTTGAACAGATCGCCCGTCAGGAAAATACCAATTAACGTGGCCTGCCAGACAAATAAGAGGAACCAGAACAGCTTAGAAGTTTGCTTATTGAAGCTGTAGAACGCCGCAATAAGGAAAACAAACGCGGTAAGCAGGACAAACACCGCCGAAAGCGCGTCCGCCCTAAGCACAATCCCCATAACATTGGCGTAATTGCCTATCGCGTTGATAATTTCGCCGTCCTGGGTCAAGGCAAACAGATAGACGGCAAACCCAAACATGCCGGTTTGCGCGATAATGGCGATTATCCGCGCCACTTTTTCAATACGCACGGTATATAATAAGATAGCCGTTAAAATCGGGACAATTACGTAATACGCAAGCATCGGCGACTACTCCAAACTCTTTTTTCTGGCCGTTTCCCAGTCGGTTGTGCCGTATTTCCGAAACATTGTAATAAGCATAACTATTTTTACCGCCGTAACGGAAAGCCCTATAACGATGGCGGTTATCATCAGCGCCTGGGGCAGCGGGTCTGCGACCCTTTCCAAATCCTGCAGATAATCGTAGCCGTCTATCGGCGGATATATGCCCCTGCGGTAACCCAGGCTAAGGAAAAACATAATAACGGCGGATTCCATAATAACCATAAAAACAATAGACTTAATAATGCTCTTGCTTACAAGCAGCCCGTAAAAGCTGATAAAAAACATAATTACCGAAAAAATCTCTACTAATTCGTACCTCATACGCTATTCCCTTTCAACGGCTACGTATCTGTAAAATAAAATAGTGAAGCCGCAAGCAACTTTAAGGCCGATAAACGCGTTCATTACGGTGAGGTAAAGGACGCCGTTGGTTTTCATAAAATCGACGACATCTCCCAGAAATATGACAGATACCGCGATTAAGGTTATCCCCGTAAAGACCAGATCCTCCAGCCTGTTAAGCTTGGCGACGGACAGGTCGTGGATACTGTAAATCATATATCTGCATATGTAAAAAGAGGATATGGCCAGCCCGCCCTGAAACCCTCCGCCGGGGGAAATATGCCCGTTTGCGATAATATAAACGCCGAACAGAAGCAGTATTGGGGATATGATGCGCATTGTATAAACGGCCATGCCGGACTTTTCAAGTTCGACGCGTTTCCTTTCCTTAACGTCCGAGTCATCGAAGGCCGACAAATGCGTAACGGCCGTAACGCTTATTATCAGCACCAGCGCCTCAAAAAGCGTGTCATACACACGATATCCCAAATATATCGCCGTTACTACGTTTTTACCTTCCACGTCACTCATAAACCTTGTTATATATTGGTTTTTAAGGAAGGAATTGGCGTTGCAGTCGGGTATATAGTATATAAACAAAAAAAGCATAGAAACCGCTAGAATCAAAGGGAGCCCGTGCTGCTTAAACTTAAACCTGTTTCTGACGGGGTTCGGGGCTTTGTCCGCGCTCCTTCTGTCTTTGCGGATATAATTAAGGCCAAAATGCTTCTCAAGGCAAACGATAAAGAATACCGTTACGAAGGCTGTGGCGGCGGCTTCGGCCATTGCCACATCAGGCGAACCCAGCAGCAAATAACACGCGGCTGGAATAAGCGAAAAAACACCAAGATAAATTACTATCCTGATAATTCTTTGTTCCCACACTATCAAAAGCGCGAGGAATATCCAGATAACAAGCAGAGCTTCCAGCATACAGCGCTCTCCTTACAGCTTATCCCTGCTCTTTGGTTCAGGGTTAACTATTTTATGCCCGCCCAAATGGGCCGCTCGGGCTATAATATGAGCCATCAGCGGGTTAAGTATCACTATTATTATTATAATCAAAAGCACCCTGCCGGAGAAATAGCTTATGCCGTGCCCGATTATTATGCCTATCATAACGGTAAGCGCGCCCACCGTATCGGCTTTTGAAGTCGTTAAGATGCGGGGATAGAAATTCTTAAACTTGTACATGCCGACGACGCCGAAAAACATGTATATCAATCCCGCTATGATGACGGTATTGCTAATTACCTTTAGAGCGGTTTGCACTTATCGCTCCCCCTTTTTCCCTATTTTGGCTAAGAAAAGCGCAATAAAAATAGTGCCCACAAACGCGGACAGGGCGTAGATAATGGCAAAGTCCAAATAGAAGCCAGCGTTTATGACAGAAGCATAAACCACGATTATCATTATGATTTTTGTCCCCATAATGTTCATCGCGAGAAGCCTGTCCCAAACAGAGGGCCCGATTACAAGCCTGAAGACATAGAGGAAGAAATATACAAGCAGCACCCAAATTGCGTACATGTGCGTTACCCTCGTTTCTGCGCTTTCAACAGCCTTTTTTCAAGCCCCGATTTCAACAGCGCGCCCGCGTTAGCCGGTATCTCGGCATCGTCCGCGTTCCTAAGCCAAATTAATACAAGCTCCCCGTCCTCCATATCCAAAAAGATCGAACCTGGCGTAAGGGTTATTGAATCTGCAAGAATAATACGTAAGGTTTCACTTTTAAGCTCCGTATCGACCTTAACAACATCCACCCTGGCGTTAGACAGTATTATTTTAATAACATAAAAACCGGACAGGTAGACTTGCCCAATCAAGTAAAAAGGGTAGGTAACCAACCTGAAAAAGTTGATATCGGTTATTTTATTTAAAGGAAGGTATTTGCGCGCATAATACAGGCAGCCCGCACTTATGACAAGGCCCGTCGCTAAGGACATAAGCGAAAAATCCACCCTTAAAACCGCCCATATAAGTGCCAGCGCAATAACAATAAATATCATGAATATGTTATTTATCATGACGCGGAAATTCCCCCTTTTCCGGAGCTTGCTATTATCACAGTGTAGCATAGATTTTCCATAGTGGCAAGACCAATTCATGCTTGTGCCGCCGGGTTTCTTATGTTATTATTTGTTAAAATAAGGTAATGATAAGAAAGGAATATGGTTATGCTTAATTTTGATTTTTATTCGCCCGTGCGCCTTGTATTTGGAAGGGGCAGCGAAGCGCAGATCGGCGAACTGATGAAGCCTCTGGCGAAAAAGGTGTTGCTGCATTATGGCGGCGGCAGCATTAAAAAGAACGGTCTTTACGACACCGTAACCGCGTCATTAAAGAAAAACGGAGTAGAATTTACAGAGCTTGGCGGGGTTAAGCCAAACCCGCGTCTTTCGCTTGTGCATGAAGGGATCGCGCTTTGTAAAAAGGAAAATGTCGATCTTATTCTGGCGGTTGGCGGCGGCAGTACCATTGATTCCGCAAAGGCCATCGCTATGGGTGTTTATTATGACGGCGATATCTGGGATGTTTACGAGCAAAAAAGCCCCGTTGACAAGGCGCTCCCGGTAGCCACGATTTTAACCATCCCGGCGGCGGGAAGCGAATCAAGCGGCGACACGGTAATCACAAATGAGGAAAAGCTGCTTAAATACGGTTACGGCAGCCCGCATCTCCGCCCCGTGCTTAGTATCATGAACCCGGAGCTGTTCTTTACACTTCCCAAAGAACAGCTGGCTTACGGCGTCGCCGACATGATCAGCCACGTCTTTGAACGTTATTTTACCAATACAAAAAACACGGATCTGACGGACGGTTTATGCGAGGTTACGTTAAAAACGTTGATTAAAAACGCCCTCATTGCCAACAAAGACATGGACGATTATAATGCTTGGAGCGAATTGGGGTTTTCCGGAACGGTTGCCCATAACGGCCTTTTGGGTATGGGACGCGAACAGGACTGGGCATGCCACGAAATGGAGCACGAGCTTTCCGCCATTTATGACGTGGCCCACGGTGCGGGGCTTGCCGTCTTAACGCCGGGCTGGATGAAATATGTTTATAAAGAAAATATGAATATGTTCGTTCAGTTTGCGGTAAATGTGATGGGCGTAGAGGGCAGTTACCGCGACCCTGAGTCCATCATTCTGGAGGGAATCGCCCGTTTGCGCGAATTTTTCGGCAAGCTGGGCCTTCCGGCCACGCTGTCGGGGCTGGGCATTGGGGAGGACAGGTTGGAGGAGATGGCGAAGAAAGCGACGCACTTTGCGTTCGGTAATGAAAAACCTCTGGGCGGCCTGAAAAAACTGTACTGGCAGGATGTGCTTGAAATATATAAATTGGTAAAATAATTAAATCGAGGCATAAATACGTAGGGGAGGAGCTTGGCTCTTCCCTTACGCGCCCTTTAATTTCTCGGATTGCTCCGCCGTTATCAGGCTGTCGGACATCTCGTCCAGATCGCCGTCAAGAAAATAATCAAGCTTGTATAATGTAAGGTTTATACGGTGGTCGGTAACGCGCCCCTGCGGATAATTATAGGTTCGGATGCGCTCGGAGCGGTCGCCTGTGCCGACTTGGGAGCGGCGTTCCTTGGATATTTCATCCTTTTGCCGTTGCAATTCTAATTCATAAAGCTTGGAACGCAGTATCTTCATTGCTTTGTCTCTATTTTTCAACTGCGATTTTTCGTCCTGGCATGTAACGACGATGCCGCTTTTATGATGCGTTATGCGCACGGCGGAATCAGTGGTGTTAACGCTCTGCCCGCCGTTGCCGCTGGAACGGTACACATCCACGGTGCAGTCGTTCATGTCAAGCTCAACGTCAACCTCCTCCGCTTCCGGCAAAACGGCGACGGTAACGGTGGAGGTGTGGATGCGGCCCTGAGATTCGGTTGTAGGTATGCGCTGGACGCGGTGGACGCCGCTTTCGTATTTCAAGCGGGAGTAAGCCCCTTTGCCGGTAATTTGAAAAACCACCTCTTTAAAGCCGCCCAGGCCGTTTTCGTTGCAACTCATCAGCTCTGTCTTAAACCGCCGCCGCTCGGCATAGCGGCAATACATCCTGTACAAATCGTAGGCAAACAGCGCGGCCTCGTCACCCCCCGCACCGCCGCGTATTTCAACTATAACGTTTTTCTCGTCGTTAGGGTCGCGCGGAAGGAGAAGCACCTTCAACTCCTCAATGACGACTTCAAATTTCGCTTTGTTCGAAGCGAACTCCTCTTTTATCAGGTCACGGAATTCCTCATCATTAGTTTCCTCAAGCATCTCACGGTTTTCCTCAATATCGGCTGACAGCTTTTTATATTCCCTGTATTTTTCAATCAGCGGGGTAAGATAGCTGTGTTCTTTCATCAACCCGCGCCATTCCTTCTGGTTGGCGATAATATCGGGGTCGTTTATTTTATTGCTTATATCGTCGTACTTAACCTCTATGTCGTCAAGTTTTGCAAACATTAAAGCCTCCTTGGATTACCCTGTCTTTACCTGACAGGTCACGTAAAGTATTTATATACGTAAACCCGCAGTCCTCAAGCATTTGACAAACGAGTTCGCGCTGATCATACCCAATCTCTAAAAAAATCATCGCGCCGGGATTCATATATTTCTTCGCGTCCCGAATTATACGCCTGTAAAAATCCAAACCGTCCTTACCGCCGAACAACGCCTTCCGCGGTTCATATCGCGCCACGGAAGGCGGCAAAAGCTCGTTTTCCCGTATATATGGCGGATTTGACATAATTATATCAAACTTTTGCCCGGCTTCCTGTCCGGTTTTAAGGGGTTCAAACAAATCGCCGCACAGGAATTTAACGCGGTCAGTAACCCCGTGCTTCTCCGCGTTTACAACGGCAACCTCCAGCGCGTCCGGGCAAATATCTACCGCCGTAACCACAGATTCCGGCGAATAAACCGCCGCAGACACAGCCAAAGCTCCCGAACCGGTACCTATATCAAGTCGGTTAACCAATCCGGCAGAATGCCTGGTATGTGAAATAACCGCCTCCGCTAAAATCTCCGTATCAGGCCGGGGAATTAAAACCCTCTCGTCAACGTAAAATTCCAGCCCCATAAACTCGCATGTGTTTAATATATACTGTACGGGTTTATGCGCGGCGCGTTCGTTAATCATCCTCCAAAAAGACAACCTCTGTTCCGGGTTCAGCAGATTCCCGCGCTTCGTCGCCAGCTCCGTCCGCGATAATCCCGCCGCTTTCATCATCAGCAGCGCCGCATCCAGCCCCGCCGTCTCTATCCCCGTTTCCTGAAGCTTCGTTTTCCCCAGATTCAGGTTCTCTGCGACGTTTGACAACCCCGTCATCCTCAAGCACCCCGTACAACGCCTCAATCGCGACTTCAATCTGTTCATCATCCGGTTCGCCCGTCGTTAATTTTTGCAGCCAGATCCCCGGCGCGCTGAAAACCCGCACAAACGGGGATTTTGACCGCCCGGCCCACATGATCAGCTCATAAGAAATACCCGCTATTACAGGCACCAGCAGAAGCCGTGACAAAAGCCTAAGTCCTATATTCTCTACCCTGACAAAGAAAAATACCACCATACTGACAAGCATTACGATCAATAAAAAGCTTGTGCCGCAGCGCGTATGCTGCCGCGGGTGCTTGCGTACATCGGCGACGGTAAGCTCCCCGCCGCTTTCATAGCAATTGATTGTCTTGTGCTCAGCGCCGTGGAACTCAAATACGCGGCGTATCTCCTTCATCTTTGTCATCAGGTATAAATACCCGATAAAAATCGCCATGCGCAGCAAGCCCTCGGATATGCTGAGTATCCATTTCCGGTCACCGATTATGTTGTTCAAAAAACTCGACACCCATACCGGCAGAAGCATAAACAACCCGATGGAAAGGCACAGGGACAGCACCACGCTGAAGTACATAATGACATCAAAGAGCTTGTCGCCGAAACGGTCTTCCAGCCACTTTTCAAAACGCGACGGGTTTTCTTCCTTTAAATCGCTTAACCCCGCCATATCCGCCGAATCATAAATTACTCGGATGCCCATTACAAGCGACGACCCAAAATTTATAATACCGCGCAGCACGGGCAATCTAAGTACCGGATGCCGCTGAGCGCTGGCTTTCACGCTTCGTTTCATCGTCTTTATGCTTTTATCCGGCGCGCGGACGGCTAATGAATACGATTTCTTGCCGCGCATCATCACGCCTTCCATAACGGCCTGCCCTCCATAAAACGCAGGACTCTCTTTTTTGTGCTTTTTTGTGATTTTGAGCGGCGCACGCGCCTCATCTGTGGTTGACATAAAATACCTTTCGTAAACGATATTCTTCAATTCCTTTAATTCTATCCTAAATCCATGATTTTTGCAACATTTGACACAAAAAAAGTTTTCATGTATAATACATAGGCGAGTAAACCGGACGGGCGAATCAAGAAGCCGTATTGTTCTTGATTAGGAAAGTCCGAGCGCCAAAGGGCAGGATGCCGGCTAACGGCCGGTGGGGGTAACCCCAAGGACAGTGCAACAGAAATAAACCGCCGTAAAGTTGGGACGCTACCCCGATTTTAAAGGCAAGGGTGGAAAGGTGAGGTAAGAGCTCACCGGCTCTCCGGCGACGGAGGGCGCTCTGTAAACCCCATCCGGCGCAAGGCCAAGCAGAAGCAACAGGGCTGCCCGCCCGTTCACTGCATTATTCGGTATTGCCGGTGAATTGCTTCGGGTTAGGCCGCTAGAGCTTTCCGGCGACGGAAAGCCCAGATAGATGCCCGTTACGCCATATTGATAATGGCGGACAGAACTCGGCTTACAGGTAGCTCGCGCGAAAATAAAACCTTTAATCCGCAACGATTGTTACGGGTTAAAGGTTTTATGGTAAAAGGATGGTGAGGTTCGTAAATATCCCTTCGATACAGATAGCTGTTTCAATGATGGAAAGCTCCGGAAAAATGAATCCGGGACCTTGGATTGAGCATTCAAAAGTCGCTGCCGGAATAGCCAAGGCCATCGCGGAGCGTTGCCCGGAGATGGATGCGGATGCCGCCTATGTACTCGGGCTGCTCCATGACATCGGGCGGCGTGAAGGTTATTCACATATCAGGCATGTTTTGGACGGTTATAATTATTTAATGAAAGAAGGGTATCCCGATGCGGCTGAGATTTGCTTGACGCATTCATTTCCTACGCAGGATATAGCCGAATACGTCGGGGATATAGACTGTTCGCAAGATGATTTTGAATTTATTGATAATTTCCTTAAATCAAAATCTTATACTGATTATGATAAATTGATACAGCTTTGTGACGCTCTGTCATACGCGCAAGGGGCGGTTTTGATGGAAAAAAGACTGGTTAATGTGGTTATGCGGTATGGGCTTTGCGAGAAAATAATTAATAAATGGAAAATGTATTTTGATTTGAAACAGTATTTTGATATTCTGTCAAATTGTAATGTTTACACATTGTTGGATAATATTGTGAATAATACGTTTGAATGGTAATTGAAAAGAGGGGTAAACATGGGAAAAAGGATGTTCCTTTTTTATGCCGCGGCGATTTTTGCTTGTCTTTTTGTGTCGTCTTGCAGAAGGCCCGACGAACCTGCTCCCATTATTACCCTAATCCATACCGAAGAACCAATCCCCAGCCCAACCCCAACCCCAACGCAACCCCCATTGCCGCCCGAACCCCCCGAACCCCCTGAAATCACCCCGGTGGTTGACCTTGGCGGTGCGGTTATCGGTTTTGGCGGCGTCCCAAATCCGCAAGCCGCCGCCGTGTTATATGGTGAATACGCGGAAATATGGCAAAGACGCCATTATGAGATTGAAATGCTTTTTAACATAACCATGGCGTTCGACGCTATCGGCGGCAGAAGCATCGTAACTCTGGCGGAAGAACTGGCGGAACGCATGTTCGAGGGTGAGCCGGCGGCCGATATTATTTTGGTGGACAGGGCTGGCATGGAACAGCTTGCGCGCGCCGGGCTGGTCGAGGATATAACGGACGCGGTGCTTAATTCCGGCCTGCCCGAGGCATATTACGCAGCGGGTTGGACGGATGGCAGGTTGTATGGTTTCTCCGTAACGCCGCTGGTTGCGGATTCATTCCTAATTTACGACAAAGCCTTGATCCGCGGCGCCGGGATTGGTGAAATGCCGGGAAACCTTTTTGACCGCGGGGAATGGGACTGGAACGATTTTTACGATTATTGCCTGATTCTTAACAATCTCCTTCTGCCGGGATATTACGCGATTTCGGTGGAATCGGCGGATTTATGGGAAAATATGGTTTATTCGAACGGCGGCTTCCTTTATCACCCTGAAACCGGACAGTCCGTGCAAAATACGCCTTCGATTTTGCAAACAAAGGAATTTATCAACAGATTGGAAGTATATAATATTTTGCACTCCCCCGATGGTCCCGGCACGGCGGTGATTACGGCGGGAAACGCGGATGACTTGGCGGTTATGCTGGAAGCGGGCATGGAAATTGGCATCGTTCCTTACCCCTGGGGCCCGAATATTAAAATAAACACGGGATTCGCGGCCCTTGAAAACATGCTGACAAGCAATTATAGGGCAACCGCTTCCGACGCGCGGGTTTTCGCTCTGGCAGCGGGTGAACAGGGCGCTCTGGCAAAAGCGGACGCAAGTGATTATATTAAGCTTATAATTACATATTATGGCCTTGCGGATAGACTGGAAGAGGAAAGGGAGCGCGAGCGGCTGGGCTTGCCGCCGCTTTCAAGCCGCGCCGCGGCCTTTGAGGATTTGCTTGCGCCCGATGATTTTAAACGCCTGGAATGGCTGTACAGCCGCCCTGCAATGATTAATGCGAATTAACAATAGGAGGAGCAATGAAAGTATATAAAACTCTTGAAAACGGTATCAAAATCGTTGAATATGAAGAATGTTACGCCGCCGGGCTTGCGGAGATGTGGAACAGAAGCGCGGAATTTTGGGGCGGCGGCAGTGATTTGGCTACAGAGCAGGCTCAAATAGACTTTTTCCGCACAGGCTCATATTACAATGTTTACGTGGCGTTGGACGGAAACGAGGTCGCCGGGCTTTGCAGCCTGGCCCGGTATTATAAGGACGCGGACGCGCTTTATATCCATGTGTTAAACGTCCGGCCCGACTATCACTCTAAAAAGCTGGGGAAAGCCCTTGTGCTGCTGTGTGTGGAGCGCACAATGGAGGTGGGGTTCCCGCGCCTTGAGCTGCACACCTGGCCCGGAAACGTGAAGGCCGTGCCGCTGTATAAAAAATGCGGCTTTATGTGGGAGGACAACTCGGAGACCACGCATCTGTCGAATTTCATCCCTACGGTACTGGCGCAGGATTTGTTAAAGCCCTTCTTCGCAAAAGCGGACTGGTACGCCGACTCCGCCAGAAGCCTGGAGATTATTCCCGACGGCATGTTTGACGCTGATTTTGAGTTTTTCACATATAAATGGGCTAAAGAAGGCGAATGGCTTGAGGTAACATTTGAAAAATCCGGCAGGCGGATTTGCCGTGTTGAAACAGATGATTATACCGTTGAGCTGGGCGCGGAAAACCATCAGCTTGCCTATGGTTTTGATTATAAAGCGAAGCTGATTGTTAAAAACAAGAGCGGTAAGCCTCTTGGCGTGAAAATAAGAAGCATAAACGACGGCGTTATTGAATGGGATTTTGAATGCGCGGATACGGTTAAAGATGAGGCGGAGTACATATCGGCATTCCGCGTAAACAAGCCCGCGCATAAACAAGACCCCTTCCGCAAGCATCCGTGTTTATTAGCCAATGTCACGGTAAATGGCTTGGAGTTGGAAATGGGCGCGGGCATTGAGGCTAAGGCGCCCCTTACGGCGGCATTCGACGCGGAGTGCGGCCTTGCCATCCCCGGGAAGCGTTTTGACGCGTTTATTACAGTTAAAAGCGCGCTGTTGTCCGCGGCTGGCATTCAATTTACATTGCCACAAAATGATTATATCAGATTTGATTATTCCGATAAAACGGTTGAAACGTGCGCGTTGGGTAAAGCAAGCGTTAAATTAACGGCGGAGGTCTTGAAAACAGGGCATGTAACGCTTGGGATACCTTGCGCCATAACCCTTGAAAACGGTCAAGCGGCGCAGTTCACCATGCCGACGGATATCATAAGCAAAGGCCTTTCGGGGCGTTTCGCTTATGATAATGAGGACGCTTACGGATTGGTAAACGGGCTTTTTGAGCTTTATACGCTTAAAGACAGCAACCGCACCGAGGTAAAATATCTTCTAGGTAATGAAAGCATGACACAAATTGAATTCCTGCCCTGTAAACTGGGCAAGCCTTATGACGACGAGTTCAATCTGGCCGTGCCTATAGACGTTAAGACATACGAAACCGGCGCGGATATCGCAATGGAGCTTTCTTACCGTTCCGAAAAACAGGCCGGTATTATGATGACCATGATTTATACCTTGTCGGCCGGGGGTGTTGTTACGCGCGTAAACCGCCTTGAAAACGAGGGAAACGCGCCGAAAGCCGTATTCCTCAGTGAAATAGTGTGTGCCGGCGTCGATCACAACGCCGTCTACCGCTACGGAGGGCGGACCGTGATGTCGTCCGACGCGGGCGATCAAGGTATCGCAGCCGCAGATCCCGGCTTGTTTGAAGAAAACTGGCTGTTTGAAAATGACCCCGCTTTACCCGTCGGCACATGCTGGTCGCCGGAGCTGAAGCCCGTTTTCAAATGGAATGACGTTGTGGAGTTAGAGCATAAATTCGGTGATATTCAACCCGGAAAAGTATTTGAGACACCGCCTGTTATCTGCTCAATCGGCGGTTTCAGGGATTATATGTCGTTCCGGGATTTCGCGCGCGGCGTTTACAGCGCGCGCACGGAACCCGCGGAAGATTTACTAGAGTTAAACGTAAACGGGCGTAATCCGTTTATCTGCGGCGATGAGTTTACGGCCGCACTGTTAAACAACCGCAATATGTCATATGAAGGCAAGGTTGAAATAGTTCCGGCGCATGACGGGTTTTTCGAGCCGTGTGTTCAAATAAACCCGAAAGATGAACGGGTTGCGGAGAATAATTTTACGGTTAGACCCGATAAAACCCGTTTGAATGGCGGCATCGGCGTGGTGAATGCGCGGATGTCCTTCCCTTCATACCTTTCTGAAAGGAGACAAGCGGTTTTCTTCCCTGGCGGCGGTATAAAAACAATAAAAAATGATGGCGTACTCAGCGTATCCAATGGCTTGCTGACTTTTAAATCCGACCCGAATCATTACGCTGGTTTATTTTCGTTGCAAGACAGTTACGGAACAGAGTGGCTGATGAGCAAATATCCGAAACTGGAGCCTTACTCGTGGTGGAACCCCTTTGTGGGCGGCATGTATGTCGTTTTTAATAAAATGAATTGCATGGCGGCTTTAAAGGAAAAGATGTCGGCGGAATTCACCGCCGTGACGGATTGCTTCGGTAATAACTGGCAGGGGATAAAAACCCGCGTTGACGTAGTTAACCACAAGGAATACAAGGGGCTTGTTTATGAACAGTTTTACCTGACATTGCCGGGTGTGCCTGTTTTATGCGCGTTTACGCGGTTTGCTAACAGCACCGGAGGATATCTGAAATTGGAAGCGTATGAGGTGTTTTTCCCTGCCTTCGGAAGCGGATTTGGCGAACGTGAGGCGGAAATTAAACATAAGGGAAAACAGCGGCGTTTTATGCTGGGGGGAAATGATTTCCGTACCAATGACGTCCAATTTATTAAGCTATCCGCGGAAAACAGCAAGCTGCATTACGTGCCGAACCTTGCGGACAGGAGGACATGGTGCTATTCCGGGAATAGTATCAACTCGTCCGAGTTTACGCGTGATATTAGCCTGCGCCTTGAAAACGGCGGCGAACTGCTTACCGCGCCGATGTTCCATATCCTGACTGACAAGGATTTATCCGCGCCGGAGTTAGCCGCTTTGGAACGTATAACATTCTAGGAGACTGTATATGAATATAATCGACGCGCATATGCATTTCTCAAATATACAGGCGTTTCGCCAGGGGGCCGCGGATTCCGGCGTTGATTATTCCTCCGCCGGGCTTGCGAAGGAGTACGCCGAAGCCGGTGTTACCGGCAGCGTATGTATGGGGATTACCGAAACCGCGCCGGGTAAAACGCCGGATAAAATGGCGCAAACGCCTATGTTCGCCGAGCTGGATACGCCAATGCACAATATGCGGGTCTGTATGGGGATAAACCCGCATAAAATGGGCGGACAAAGCATCGCGGAAATCGAAAAGGCCGTTAAAACCCGAAGTGACATTGCGGGGTTTAAAATTTACGCCGGATATTATCATAAGCATATCTACGCCAAGGTTTATGAGCCTGTATATAGGATTGCCGCGGAATATGGCTTACCCGTTGCGATCCACAGCGGCGACACATATTTCAAGGGAGGCCTGATCGAATATTCACGCCCGCTGCATGTGGATAAACTGGCGCATATGTATCCGGAAATGAAGATAATTATCTGCCATGTGGGTTTCCCCTGGGTTATGGAAGCCTGTGAGATAGCTTATAAACACGCCAATGTTTATGTGGATATCTCGGGGCTTGCGGTGGGCGGCGCTTCGGAATGCGAAAGGATGGTAAGCGAACCGCTGATAAACGGTTACTTCAGACAAGGCTTCCTTTTCCTTAACAACTACAAAAAAGTCATCTTCGGTACGGATTGGCCCCTTGCGCCGGTTGGCCCGTATACAGAGATGTGCAAGGCCATTATTCCGCAGAATGTCTGGCCCGATGTTTTTTGGGGCAACGCCGCCGGGATTTATCGTTTTTAGCCATTGACGTTGATTATTATTTATATTAGAATGTATACAGAGATTATGATACATTGACAGGGAGGGGTAATATGTCGGCGCATACAACGGGAGCATGGCAGGAAATTATGTCACAGCTTGCGCGGGATTGGGGAACCGCCGAGGTTGAGCTGCTTTCAGAGGCGATGACAGATTTACATGCTAAGTATAATAAAAAGAGAAAACTCCTTGTCGGGCGGACTGCCATGGTTGTTGACGATTCGGTCATGATGCGCCTGATGATGGAGGAATGGCTGGCAAGGGCCGGGATTAACGTAAGCGCGCGCGCGGAGAACGGTTACGAAGCCGTTAAGATATTTAATGGTGACGAGCATTTTGATTATGTTTTTTTAAACGTAACGATGCCTGAACTGGACGGCATTGAAGCGCTGACCGATTTGAAAAAGGACCGCGGAAGCAAGATAATAATGGTTACGTCCACAAGGCTTCCGGTGCTGGTGCTGGAGTCTGTTAAAAACGGCGCGCACAATGTCCTGTACCGCCCCTTCGATTACGGCGCGTTATTATCCGTTATGTGCTCGGAGACATATTTTACACCCGATGCATATGACACGGTAGCCGAGCGGCTCGCAGAAATGGGCAAGGGGAGCGGCGAGCTTACCGACCAAATGACGCAAAAGGAAGTATTTGAGCTGGCGGCTCTGGCAACAGCAAACCGAACAAATAAATAACAAATATCCGCGCTCTGCATAACCTCATGCAGGGCGTTTTTTTTATTTATGCTCTTTCTGCATTTGAATAATTATTTATGCCCACGCCATACTAAAGCTATTGAATGGAGGCTATCCAATGGATATATATGTAAAACCCGCAAAAAAAGCAGCCGTGTCCGGTGAAAGCCACATCACCGTCGGTCATGTCTGCGAGGTACAAGCACCGCCTGAGATTAAGGAACGCGTTGAAAGGGTGAAGCTTTTCGCAACGGAAGGTGACAAGAAAAAAATGCACCTGGTATCCGTTATTGATGTAATAAAAGCCATAGACCAGAGCCTTCCCGGACATACCGTAAATAATGTGGGCGAAATGGATACCATCGTTTTATACCACGCCCATGAGCAGAAAGATATACCGTTTTGGAAATGGTTGAAAATCACATTGATCGGCCTTGTGTTCGCAATAGGCGCGGCTACGGCAATTATGAGTTTCCACAACGACGCCGAGATACCCAAGGTTTTCAAGGCCTATCACAAAATGTTCACAGGCCAGGATACCGACAAACCGCGCGCAATCCAAATTTCATATGTCATCGGGATAGCCGGCGGTATTATTGTCTTTTTCAACCATTTGGGAGGAAGGAAGATTAAGGAGGACCCGTCGCCTATCGAGATCGAAATGTCCGATTATGACAAGACCGTAACGGAGACACTTGTAGACTTTTTAGCCGCAAGAAAAAACAAATACGGGGGAGAGAATGATGGAAGTTCTTAAAACAGGCGCTTTAATAATTACGGGCCTATGCGCGGGGCTTGTCGTTTCAGGCGCGGTGTTCGCCTTTATCGCCGTTGTGGGCATAATCCCAAGGCTTGCGCATAAATCCGGAACGCAGAGATATATTAAGTTTTATGAGGAATGCATCATAGCGGGCGGGATATTCGGCGCGGGAAGCCTTGCGTTTAATTATAAAATTCCCATTGGGATGCTCGGCAACATCATAACAGGCCTTACATACGGCGTTTTTCTCGGATGCCTTGCCGTATGCCTTGCCGAAATTCTGAACGTACTGCCCGTACTGGGCCGCCGCGCCGGTTTGCAAAAAGGCCTTGGATTCTTTATTATTGCTTTAGCCGCCGGAAAAGCCGCGGGGGCTTTGATATATTTTATTGTTCCGGGTTTTATAAAAACAAACTAAGGAGATTAAAATGGACAACTCAAATATCACCAAGGAACGCTTCTCACAAATGGTAGACAAATCATCGCCAAACAGTAATATTTTTACCAATTGCTGCAAGGCCTTTGCAATCGGCGGGCTTATCTGCGTTTTCGCGCAGGCGATAATCCAATGGCTCTTGCGTATGGGCGTAGAAAAAGACATTGCCTCCACCCTTTCGTCCGTAAGCCTTATATTTTTGGCATCGTTGCTGACAGGCATCGGCGTGTTCGACAATCTGGCGAAGTTTGGCGGCGCGGGGGCGATTGTTCCCATAACGGGCTTCGCGAACGCCGTCGCGGCACCGGCTGTGGAGTTTAAGAAAGAGGGCTTCATTTTCGGAGTCGGCGCGAAAATGTTTGTAATCGCCGGGCCTGTTATTGTCTATGGGCTTGCCACATCATGGGTTATAGGCATAATCTATTGGCTTTTTAACAGAATAGGGGGATAAGAAATGTCTAAAAAACATGGAAACCAAACCGTTTTCTTTCAGCAGCCCGTGTCAATTATCGCGGCGGCCTCCATTGTCGGGCCGAAGGAAGGGCAGGGGCCTATCGGTAAATATTTTGACCGGGTTGTTGAAGATGTTTTATGGGATTGCAAGTCATGGGAGCAGGCGGAAAGCAAATTTGTTTCGGACGCAATAAAACTCGCCATCCAGAAGTCGGGACTTTTAGATACGGAAATCGACTGCATTCTGGCAGGCGACCTATTAAATCAAATAATAGGCACATCTTTCGGCGTACGCGATTTAAACCGCCCGTTCATCGGCATGTTCGGGGCATGTTCCACCTTCGGCCTGGCAATGGGCGTGGGCTCAATGCTGGTAGACGGCGGATTCTACAACAATGTCATAGCCTCCGCGTCCAGCCATTTCTGCGCCGCGGAAAAGCAATTCCGCTTCCCCCTCGAATTCGGCAGCCAGCGCCCGCCATCCTCCACATGGACAGTAACCGGCAACGGCGCGGCTGTCCTATCCAACAAAACCGGCGGAAAGGGTATTTGCGTAACGGCCTATACGGCGGGGAAGGTTGTGGATATGGGTATTACGGATATTAATAATATGGGAGCGGCAATGGCTCCATCTGCCGCGGATACATTAATCACGCATTTTAAGGACACGGGCAGAAATCCGGACTATTATGATTTGATTATTACAGGCGATTTGGGATACATTGGGCATGAGCTGGTGTTAAAGATAACGCAGGAGCAGGGATATCATATATCATCCAACTACACGGACTGCGGCATTAAGATATTCGACCGCGAAACACAGGATACGCACAGCGGCGGAAGCGGCTGCGCCTGTTCCGCCGTAACCTTCGCGGGATATTTGTATAACCAGATGCAAAACAGCGCAATCGGTAAGCTGCTGCTGCTGCCTACCGGAGCGCTTCTGTCAACCACATCGGCCCAGCAGGGCGAATCAATTCCGGGTATCTGTCACGCCGTTGCCATAGAGAATATTAGCTAGGAGGGTAAAAATGATTTTTTTAAAAGCGTTTCTTATCGGCGGGTTGATTTGCGTCATCGGCCAGATATTAATTGATAAAACAAAACTCACACCCGCACGGATTTTGGTTATGTTCGTCGTAATCGGCTGCCTGCTCGGGGGTATCGGTGTTTACGGGCGGTTTGCGGAGTTCGCGGGCGCGGGCGCGACAATACCGCTGCCGGGCTTCGGTTACCTACTGGCAAGGGGAGTAAAAGAAGAGGTAAATAGATCCGGGCTGCTGGGCGTCCTCACCGGCGGATTGAAAATGACGGCCGCCGGTATCTCGGCTGCGGTGCTGTTCGGGCTTTTGGCCGCGGTGGCTTTTAATCCCAAGGCAAAAGAGTAAAATCGCTAATCCTCCTCAATAACCCTGTTCAATGCCCCGTCGTCAATCAACGCCGCAATCTTTTCGATATCGGGTGACAGAACGCGGTCGTCGTCAAGCCGCGGCACGGCTTTGCGTATCTCGCGGTAAAGCTTGGATGTATAATCGCCAAGCCCGTTAACCGAACCGCCGATATCAACGGCCTGGGCGGCGGCCATCAGCTCTATGGCAAGCACATATTTAACGTTGTTGATAATTTCGCTGCATTTACGCGCTGAGATGGCGCCCATCGACACATGGTCCTCCTGATTCGCGGAGGACGGGATGGAGTCCACGCTTGCCGGATGCGCCAGCACTTTATTTTCCGAAACAAGACATGCTGCCGTATACTGCGGTATCATCATGCCGGAATTTACGCCGGGGTTCTGCGTTAAAAATCCCGGCAAGCCGCTAAGCTGCGGATTTACAAGCCGTTCCGTGCGGCGCTCGGAAATGCTGGCAAGCTCGGCAACGGCAATGGCAAGGAAATCGAGGGCCAGCGCAAGCGGCTGTCCATGGAAGTTCCCGCCGGATATAATCTGACCCTCACCGCTATCCGGGAAAACAATGGGATTGTCGGTAACGGAATTGATCTCGATGGTCAGCACATTTTTAGCGTAATTTATCGCGTCCCACGACGCTCCGTGGACTTGCGGCACACAGCGCAGGGTGTAGGCGTCCTGTACACGGCGCGCGCTGCCGGTATTTTTGCTGCCGTTTAGCAGGCGGCGCAGTTCCCCGGCACAAATGATTTGCCCGGGATGAGGGCGCGCCTTGTGAAGTTTTTCGTCAAAAGCGTCTATCCTCCCGCCCAGGGCTTCCAGCGTGAGCGCGGCGCAGGCATTCGCCAGCTCAAGCAGCATAATGGCATCGTAAACGCAAAAAACACCTATCGCCGACATGGCTTGCGTGCCATTTATCAGCCCCAGCCCGTCTTTGCCCGTTGGCTCAAGGACTGTTATCCCGGCCTTTTCCATGGCATCCGCGCCGCTTATGCGCATCCCGTTCAATTCCGCTTCGCCCATGCCCATCATAACCAGCGCCACATGTGCCAAATGGCAGAGGTCGCCGCTTGCGCCAAGGGAACCTTTCATAGGCACAATGGGATGTACGCCCGCGTTAAGCATGTCAGTAAGAATACTCACACATCGGGGGGAAACGCCGGAAAAACCGTTTGCCAGCGCGTTTGCGCGAAGCAGCATTATACCGCGTACAACCTCCGTCGGGAAGGGTTCACCAACTCCGCAGGCATGGCTTACGATAAGGTTTTTCTGTAAAAGGGCGGATTGTCCGGGGTCGATAACGACATTTGCAAGGTTGCCGAACCCGGTTGTAATACCGTAAACAACTTCGCGCTTGTTTATTTTATCGCGCACTATATTATGGGAAGCCGCGACGGCGGCGCTTGCCTCATCTGATACCGCCACGGGCCGGCGGTGGAATGAAACGTTTATAACATCGGCAATTCGCAGGCTGTGCCCGGTCAAAACCAATTCACTCATTAAAAATCTCCTTGGCGGTGTTAATTATTTTATCTCGGCAGACGGCGGCCTCATTCAGCATCCGCGTCATTTTTTCCGTATACTCAGTGCGTTTTCCATCATGCATTTTATTAGTAAGAACATTGTACATACCGCCTTCCATGCCGGAAAGAGCCATATTCGCGGCAACGGCGACATCCGATATGCAATTTTTGTTCCCATAAACGGCAAGTGTTGCCAAATGCGGAAAAATCTCCGAACAAGCCGTAAATGTGGCGAGCGGGACGCTTACAATCACTTCCTCAGCCGCGGATAAAGCCTTTTTCCGCGCATTTTTTTCCTCATCCGAGGCTTTTGGCATCTTAAATGACGTCATATAAGCGTTAAAAGCCTCGGTGTCATCGTCCACAAGCTTTGTCAGCCGTTCTCCCAGCCCGGCAAGCTCCGCGCCCGCCTCATTAACCGCTTCCTTAACAATATCATCGGCGGACTCAAAAACCTTCTTCCCAACGGTCAAATTCACAGCCATCTGCCCAAGCGAAGCCGCCAAAACCCCGGCAAACGCGGAAACGCTGCCGCCACCCGGCGCGGGTTCCTTCGAAGCCAGCAGCGCGCAAAAATCACGCAGGCTCATATCCATTAACATAACTTGCCATCCTTTTTTTGTGTTTTTTTGTGATTTTTGTGGTTAAAAACGGTCTTTCCATTTTTAATTACCATATCAACATGGTTTATACCAAAATGATAAATTATATAATCCGGGTTAGGCGCGTCAAAAATTACCAAATCCGCGTTCATTCCGGCTTTGATGTTGCCGATGGATTTCTGCCTGTTAATCGCGTAAGCCGCGTTTAATGTCATTCCCCTTAAAATTTCCTCGGTTGTCAGCCCCATACCAAACGCGGCGAAAGTCATTACAGCCTGCATGTTCTCCGTTGGACAGCTCCCCGGGTTATAATCCGTCGCCAGAGCCACGCGCATTCCCGCTTTTATCATCTCCCGTGCCCTGGCGTAATGCCCCTTCATCAGATAAAATGCGGTGGCGGGCAAAAGCACCGCCGTAACGCCGGCTTCCGCAAGGACAGCAATCCCGGCGTCGGACGCGGCCAGCAGATGCTCCGCCGACGCAGCCGCAAACCGCGCCGCAAGCTCCGCGCCGCCCATCGGTACAATTTCGTCTGCGTGCAGCTTCAACCCAAAACCCAGTTTTTGCGCCGCTTCAAACAACTCAACCGTCTCGTCAAGCGTAAACGCGCCGTCCTCGCAAAAAACATCGAAAAACTCAGCCAGTCCGTTTTCCGCCGTATAAGGCATTACTTTATTAATCATCAAATCCACATACCCCCGCCGGTTTTCCCTATACTCTGCGGGTATGGCATGCGCGCCCATATATGTTGAAACAATGCTGACGGGATGGCAATCGTTCAATTCACGCGCAATTTCAAGCTGCTTGATTTCGGTTTCAAAATCCAGCCCGTAGCCGCTCTTGGCCTCAACTGTGGTAGTGCCGTGAGACAGCATGATGTCCAAGCTCTTCAAAGCCTTTGCCTTCAGTTCATCTTTTGAGGCGGCGCGGGTTTTATTTACGGTGCTTAATATCCCGCCGCCGTTTTTAAGTATTTCCAAGTACGATACGCCGTTTTGCTTCATGCTCATCTCGTTTTCGCGCGACCCGGCGTGAACGAGATGCGTGTGCGCGTCGATAAGCCCCGGAGTTACGGTCATATCCGACGCGTCCAATATATCAAGCCCGTCCGGCACACGCGCCGTAACATCCTCTATTTTATCGTCGCCAATAACTATAAAACCGTCAATAACGCGCATTTTCCCATTATCGTCAAACGAACATATATTTCTGGATTTTACGGTGTATCTGTTCATTCCAAAAGGCCCGCCTCAATTATCTGGCTGCTTTTGAAGCCCTCTATTTGCAAATAATATTCCGCCGTATCAACCAGCGCCTGCATGGGCAAAAGCCCGATAACCTCGCTGCCGATAACCGGCACGCCATATCGCGCTGCTTCGATTTTAATAAGTTCAAAAACGCGGTAGATCGAAGTTCTTCTGTAGTCAGTCAGGTTCATTGAAACTTGCGCGATATTACGCTCGGCGAGGTCAACGCCCATAGCCTTCACAAAGCGAAGCCCGCCGCCGGAATGCCGGATTACATTTGATATCTTTACGGCAATTGCTAAATCGGAGGTTCCCAGATTTACATTAAACGCGATCAAAAATTCACGCGCGCTTACAGCGGCTGCCCCTGCCGTCGGGTGCGGCGCATCACCGAAATCGGGCTTCCAGCCGGGTTTTTGCATCTTTGCCGCAAGCCCCTCGAATTCACCCCTGCGCACATCGGCAAGGTTCCTGCGCATTTCCGAAGACGCGGAGTTTTCATATAAATAGCTTGGCAAACCGTATTTATCATAAATCTCCTTCGCCACGGTTTTTGACAGCGCAACGCATTCCTGCATCTTCATCCCGCGCACGGGAATAAACGGGATCACATCAACAGCGCCCATGCGGGGATGCTCGCCCTTATGCTTTGTCAAGTCGATAAGCTCCACCGCAACCCCCGCCGCATTAACCATAGCCGCGGAAACCGCATCGGGCGCGCCAATCACGGTCACCACGGAGCGGTTATGGTCCTTATCGCTTGAATAATCCAGCAGCTTCACGCCTTCCTTGCCCCGAAACTCACTTGCAATTTTCTCAACTATGTCCAAATTCCTGCCCTCGCTGAAATTAGGTACGCATTCAACAAGTTTACTCATCGGTCCAACTCCTTTTTTCAATCAATATGTGATTATGATACGCAGCATTTTTATACTCATCAATATCAGCCGCCTGGCGTTCCAGCTCAAGCATATTCCGGTACCAATCATCGTTATATTTTACGTCACTATTCTGTCCAAGCGCCCAAAACGCCCTCATGCCAAAGACCCTTTTGATTGTCCCGCCATATTTTTCAGACCACGCCGCCGCGTCCTTATAAGAATAAATGTATTGCGTCCCTATAAAATTAATATTCCCGCTGGTACTGTTTTTAAGAAGTGACAAGGCTTTTCCGGGATCATTCCAAAAAACCGCGCTGTGAAAAACCTTCCCGTACTGGTTATGCTTCACAACAGACAGAGTCCCGCCCGGTTTCAGCACCCTTAGAAGTTCCGCGAAAACAGGCTCCTGATCCTTGATATATTCCAAAACATTATGACAAATAACCACATCAAAAGTATTACTGGAAAAAGCTGCTATATGCTCAACGGCGCCATGAATCTGCGTATACGAATTTTCCCTAAACCTGTTTACAATCATTTCCGCGTTATACTCAACCGCGGTCACATCATGCCAAGCGGCGTAATAATCCGCCGTAACGCCAAGGCCCGAGCCGAAGTCGAGGATTTTTAACCTTGGTGTCTCCGGAATGTCAAGCTGAATAAAAAGCAAATCATAAAACATCCTGCCCCAAGGCGATTTTACATGCTCAATGTAATCATTTACATTCTCCATCGGTTTAGACCCGCTCATAAACCGGCACCCCGTACTAGTTCCTCAACCAGCCCGTCCTCCGGTACAAACGGCAGCGTAATATGCCCGCCGGCGGCGCTTTGGTTGTACTTCGCGCCGGTCGTGATGGAGTTGGGGTTCCTGGCCCAGCCTCGCCGGGCGACGCCGCCGTAAACATCCCACATCATGGCGGATTTTATGATCCCGTCCACGCGCGCGCTCCCGTCCAGCACAAGGCCGAAGCCGCCGTTTATCGCTTTGCCGATGCCCACGCCGCCCCCGTTATGCAGAGCGGCAAGACTCATGCCCCGCGCGGCGTTTCCGGCAAAGCACTGGGCCGCCATATCCGCCATAACGTTGCTGCCGTCTTTGATATTAGCCGTCTCGCGGAAAGGGGAGTCCGTGCCGCTTACGTCATGGTGGTCGCGTCCCAGCATGATGGGGCCAACCTCGTTATTGCGCACCATTTCGTTGAATTTTAACGCGATATCGCGCCGCCCCTCGCCGTCCTGATACAGTATACGGGCCTTTGTGCCTACGACCATTTTGTTCTTGCCCGCGTCGCGAATCCACATATAGTTGTCGCGGTCCTGCCCGCGCCGGTCGGGATCAATCAGCGACAAGGCCGCCGCGTCCGTTTTGGCGAGGTCTTCATCCTTACCGGACAGGCAAACCCAGCGGAACGGCCCGTAGCCGTAATCAAACAGCTCCGGCCCCATAATGTCCTCAACGTATGACGGGAAAATAAACCCGTCCTTCTCGTCCGTGCCGTTTTTGGAAACTTCCTTTACACCTGCGTCATAAATTGCCTTTAAAAAAGAGTTCCCGTAATCAAAGAAATAAGAACCCCTGTCTACAAGCGTCCGAACCAGCTTAAAATGTATATGAAGGCTTTTATCCACAAGTTCGCGGAATAAAGCCCTGTCACTATCCAACAGTTCCGTGCGCCGCTCGAAGGTTATCCCCTGCGGGCAGTAACCGCCGTCATAGACCGCGTGACAGGATGTCTGGTCTGAAAGCAGTTCTATGCGAAGGTTTTGATCAACCGCGTACTGTAGTAAATCCACAATATTCCCATGATACGCCACGGAATAGGGTTTGCCAAAATCCTGCGCCTCACGCGCTTTTTTAAACGCCGTTTCCGCCGAATCGGTAAACTCCTGAACCCAGCCCTGGTCAAGCCTTGTAGTTATACGGGACAAATCCACCTCGGCAATAACCGCCGCGCCGCCCGCGATCTCCATCGCCTTACCCTGCGCGCCGCTCATGCCGCCAAGCCCGGATGTCACAAAGAGCTTGCCCCGCAAATCGCTTGCCGCGCCGATATCCAGCCTCTGCCGCCCGGCGTTCAGCAGCGCGTTATACGTGCCGTGGACGATCCCCTGCGGCCCTATGTACATCCAGCCGCCGGCGGTCATCTGCCCGTAATTGGCGACGCCCATCTGCTGGGCAATCTCCCAATGCTCCTGCGTATCGAACATACCGACCATCAGGGCGTTTGTGATTATGACGCGGGGCGCGGATTCCGGCGAGGGGAACAGTCCTAAGGGATGCCCCGACTCGATCACAAGGGTTTCGCTGCGCGTCAGCCGTTCCAAATATTTCATAATAAGCCTGTACTGTAGCCAGTTCTGGCATACGGCACCCGTTTCGCCGTATGTTACCAGCTCATAAGGGTAAAGCGCGGTCTCGAAATCAAGGTTATTGTCAATCATAACCTGAAAAGCGCGGCCTTCCACGCATTGACCTTTGTACTCGTCGATGGGCTTGCCGAAGAGCCGGCCGGGAGGGCGGAAGCGGTAAGCGTAAATCCTGCCGTATTTAAGCAATTCATCCAAAAATTCCGGGGCAAGTTCCTTGTGGTATTCGTTCGGGACGTACCTCAGGGCGTTTTTGAGCGCAATCTCCGTCTGCGCCTTTGTGAGGCGGAACCCCCGGCTTGGCGCGCGCCTGATGCCCGGAGCAAACTCGGGATAAGGCGGCGGCGCTTCGTTAAGATAACAGCTCATAGCGGTTTTTATATCAGTATTCATAAATCCCTCCAATTTTAGAAGGGACGCCCGAAGGTGCCCCCTTATACCATGTTGCAATCTAAGTGACAGTAAGCTTTTACTGACGGCGCAAAAACCGCGCCATGGATTACTGACGGCGCAAAGACCGCGCCATGGGCAAGTCGTACCGCGCTTCGCTACAGCGTACGACATTACTCACTAACTATCACTAAGATTGCAAGATGGTATTACGCAGTTTCATCAACATTCTTTCCGACCCCGCGCGTAATCTTATCATCCTCAAATTTATCCGCAAAGTCTTGCGTTTCGGCTTTTTTTCTTGTAACGGTGCGCGTTTCGCCGCCGGATACGTAGCTGATGCCGCATTCGGAGCATACGGACGTAAAAATGCGTACCGCGCTTTCTGCGGTGCGGTCTTCGCTTTCAGCCTTTGCCGCGTTGCGGGTGACATGTTCGCCCTCATGGGCCGGAACCGCAATCGCCGCCTGCGCGGGGGAGAGCTTTGTCGGGGCCTGGAAGCTTACTCCGGAATCATTGGATTTATCCTGATATGTCCGGTTGGAGCAGGCTTCGCACTGAATCTTCCCGGCGCGCTTTAAATCCTTAATTTCTGAAGTGCTGTAGCCTTCCTTGCGCAGGTCGCCTTCCGTGGCCGAAGGGCTTACAAACCCGCGCGGACGCGTGATTTCGGGATTGACGCTATCGGGCCTTAAATTCTCAGGTATCGTGTTTGACGAAGGAGTAAGCGGATTTATACCCGCTTGGTATGGATTTGCGTAATCATTGCTTACATTGCCAACGTTCATAGAAAACACTCCTTAATACTTGCCGAAGTCCTTCCTGTTATATTCGGAGCTGCCGTCAAAACCCGTCGGCTTTATAGAGCTTACCACCATTTTAGAGGAGGGCGGCGGACGTTTTGCCGGAGCCGCGTCAGCCGCGGGAGCAGACGGTACAGCCGTTTTTAAGCCGAACGCGGGCGCTTTTACCGGTGCGGGCGGCGGTGTAAGCGGTTTAGGCGCCGCTTGGGCTGCCGGAGCCGTTGGTTTTGGCGCAAAGGCTGGAGCTGCGGGTTTTGGCGTTGTAATAGCGGGTTTTTGAATTACCGAAGGTGCCGTGGGTTTTGGCGCGGCGGTAAAGGGCTTTGGCGGGGGAGTCACCGGTTTAGGAGGAACTGCCGCCGGAGCGGGTTTAACCGGAGCCGGCGCTGGTGTCATAGGTTTCGGGACAGCCTGCGGTTTTGGAGCGGAGCTGGGTGCGGGCTGATACGCCGGTTTAGGCGGCGCGGCCATGGCTGGAGCGGGGGAGCTGTATCCGCGGCTTACCGAAGCCCCGGTTCTTAGGCTGTCCTCAAGGTCAGCCGCCGCGGTCATCAGGTCTTCAACCATATATTTGCCGCCGGAATCGCCGGATATTGCCCTTGCCGCGTTAAGCATTTCTTCCGCCGTCTGTGACTGCATCGCGATGCCTTCCTTTGTTTCCTCAACGGTATCAATGACCTGATTCAGTCCGTCTAGGAACTGGGTCATGATTTTAGCCGTTTTTTCAGACATTGTGACGCCTTCATGAAACTTGTTTATCATGTTTTCAAGCAAAGTGCCCGTTTCATCGGCGGATTCCTTACTCTTGCCCGCCAGCTCGCCAACCTTTGAAGCCACAACGGCAAAACTTTTCCCAAACTGCCCCGCGCGCGCGGCCTCGATGGAAGCGTTCAGCGAGAGAAGCTGCGTCTGGAAGCTGATATCGTCTATGGATTTAATTATATTCATTATATTACCGGACATTGAATCAATTTCGCGCATGGTATTGTTCATTTCACTGACTAAGTTGTAACCTTCCTGGAATTGATCCTTGGTGGATTGCGCGATGCTTGCGGCTTTTGACGCAAAGCCGGCGCTCTTTGAAATCTGTTCCGTGATTTTATGGGACTTGTCGCCGATGCCTTCGGCGGCTGAGCTGCCGTTATTGGCAATGGAGGCCAGTTGCGCGCTTATGTCGCTTATACGGCGCGCATGGTTGGTAAACGCGCCTCTGATATTGGCGGCGCTGTCTGAAAGCTCTTTCGCGCGGGTGCAGGCGGAGGCGGCTTTAACGGCCAGGTCGGGGTATTCATGCCCGTAACGTTGGTTGAAATCACCGGAAGCGATGGCGTCAAACGTATCTCCGGTCAGGCCGGTGAGTTTTGCTATATCGTTGGTTAGCGCGTTGATTTTTGCGGCATCGCCGGCTGATTGGGATTTTATTCCGGCAAGTTCGCCGGTGAGCCTTGAAAATTCTTTAAGATTATTGCCCAGTACCGTTTGCAAACGGTTTACCTGTTCAAAAAGCTCCTCGCCAAGAACCCCGTATTCCGGCTGGGATTCATAATCACCCGCCGCCCAAGCGGACAGCAGCCTTGACATCTCCTTGCGGCGCTCCGACAAAGCGCTTAAATTACCGTTTGCTTTATTTAAATCCGCGTTTACCGCTTCGTTATCGCGTTTTAATTCGTAAAATATTTTTGCCGCTTCACCGATCAGGCCGCTGTCATTGGCGGGCAGCTCGGCGGTTTCGCCCAATATCCCTTTCAACAGCTTTATTACCGGCCCGGAAACGTTTCGCGAAACAATGAGCCAGGTGACCAAATTGAAAATAATCACGAACGAGCCGCAAAGAATGATGACCGGCGCCCACCAATCCAAAAAGTAAGCGGCGGCGATTATAACAGCGGCGGCCGCGTTTAAAACAATCATCCACGAAAGCCTTAGCCCGCCCCACTGGCGCTTGGGTTCTCTATCCATTTAATATAACCCCCTATAATAATTAATATATGCATTATTGCGCAAATCGGGCGAGGGTTTCCGCCAAAGCCAGATCCTCGGGATGCGTAATCTTTATATTACCGTACGTACCGGGAGTAAGGCACACATCGCCGCCGATACGCTCAACCAGGGACGCGTCGTCGGATCCGGTAAATCCGTCTTTCAGCGCGGCTTCATGCGCCTTCAACAGCAGCTCAAGGCGGAAAACCTGCGGTGTCTGAGCTATGTAAAGCGCTGTTCTCTCCGGCGTTTCGGATATGAACAGGCCTTTTGCCATTTTTATCGTATCACGGGCCGGGACGGATACCACCGCTCCGCCGTATTTTTCCGCCGCTTCAATGGCTTTGTCTAGAGATTCCTGTGTCGCCAGCGGCCTTGCGGCGTCATGGATTATGATTATCGAAGCCTTGCCGTCCGCTATTTCCGCGGCCCGCCTTACTCCGGCGTAAACGGAGGACTGGCGGTCACTGCCGCCGGGAACGGTTTCCGTGAATTTGCTTAAGGAATGCCGTCCGGCTATTTCATTCCACAGCGGAATATATTCCCTGCGCACGGACATTACAGCATAATCCGTATATGGGCTGCGCTGGATCAGCCCGGCTGACCAAGCTATTACGGTCTTATCCAGAAGCGGCAGGAACTGCTTGGGCAGCCCGGCGTTAAAGCGCGCGCCGCTGCCGCCGGCCGCCACCACCGCCAGCACCATTTTATCTTTGAACATTATTTCGGTTTATTCTTAACCGCGTTTTCCTTACGCGCTATGACAATCGCTTCTTTCCATGTATCGCGGAAGGAACGCACCAAATCTCGCGCTTCGGACAGCAGCGCGGTATCCTTCGTCATGTTGCCGTCAAGCAGAATTTCATAGATATAAACATACATGCTGTCCATCTGTTCCGCCAAACCAATTCTTATATCCAGTGTGGCGCGGAATTCGAGTATAATGTTCTGCGCCTTAATGCAGAGTGTGTTTGCCTTTGAATAATCCTTATTTTCGATGGCGAGTATTGATTGGTTAATGAACTTCAGACAGCCGTCAAAAAGCATGAGCACAAGGTCCTCCTTGGATGCCGACATGACGTTGTCACGCAGCAGCTCAAGCGAATTCTTCATCAAGGGTGAACTTTTGTTTACTGACATGTTGCAAGCCTTCTTTCAAACATATTTCTCATTACCTCATTGTATATTGAAACGATAGGCAAAGTCAACCATATTATCGGCTAATTTTAGGTTAGTGTTGACATTTGTATTAAAATTGGATAAATTAATAGTGATACCAAAAGGAGGAATTCACATGCGCGGCAAGGAAATGATTGCGATGCTCCTGGCGGGGGGGCAAGGCAGCCGCCTTGGGATACTTACCAATACCAAGGCCAAGCCCGCCGTCAGCTATGGCGGCAAGTTCAGGATGATAGACTTCCCGCTTTCAAACTGCATCAATTCCGGCATAGACACCGTTGGGGTCCTTACGCAGTACCAGCCGCTTTTGTTGAACCGCCACATATCAAACGGCGTGCCATGGGATTTGGACCGTAACAACGGCGGCGTTACGATTTTGCAGCCCCATCAGAAAAACGACAACACCGGGGACTGGTATTCCGGCTCGGCGAACGCCGTATACCAGAACATGTCCTATATTGAGGAATATAACCCCGAGCATGTACTGGTTCTGGGCGGTGACCATATCTATAAGATGGACTATTCCCTGATGCTTGATTTCCACAAGAAAAACAACGCGGACGCCACCATCGCCGTGCTGGAAGTGCCATTGGAGGAAGCCGGCCGCTATGGTATTATGAATACCCACGATGACGGTAAAGTATACGAGTTTGCCGAAAAGCCAAAAAACCCCGTAAGCAATCTGGCTTCGATGGGGATTTATATCTTTACGTGGAAGCGCCTGCGCGAGGCGCTGACCAAATGCGACAGGATGTTTGAGGACTCCGACTTCGGCAAGCATATCATCCCGTTCTTAATAAACGAGGGCAGGACACTTTACGCTTATAAATTCAACGATTACTGGAAAGACGTCGGCACCATAGACAGTTATTGGGAGTCTAACATGGAGCTGATAAAAACCGTGCCGGATTTTAACCTGTATGAGGATTTCTGGCGAATCTACACCTCAGCCACACATCAGCCGCCGCAATACACGGGCGAAAACTCCGATGTGCGCGCGTCCTTCCTATCCGAAGGCTGCGAAGTTTACGGCACGGTTGTGAATTCCATCCTGGGGCATGGCGTTATCATCAAGGAAGGCGCGCGCGTAGCGGATTCCATTATTATGGAGTACTGCGTGGTGGGCGAGAATTCCACGGTAGACCGCTGCATACTGGACGAACGCTGCGTCATCGGCAAAAACGTGCGGTTGGGCGCCGCGGTAGGCGAGGACGCGGTGAACGAATTGAAACCGGATATCTATAATACGGGGATCACCGTGGTGGGTGAGTTTTCGATACTGCCTGACGGCGTGTCCGTCGGCAGGAACTGCGTGATTGACGGCGTTACGATAGAGGCAGACTACGACAGTCTGGAACTGCCAAGCGGCAAGTCCATCATTAAGGAAAGGCAGGCGGGAATATGAAAGCCATAGGTATCATTCTGGCAGGCGGCGTAAGCGAAAGGCTGGGCGACCTGACCTCGGTGCGCGCCGCGTCCGCGCTGCCCGTGGGGAGCTGCTACAGGGTTATAGACTTTCCGCTTAGTAATATGTCCAACTCCGGGATAACCAAGATAGCGGTTATAACGCAGTATAATTCACGTTCCCTGCATGACCATCTTAACTCGTCGAAATGGTGGGATTTGGGACGTAAACACGGCGGGCTGTATGTGTTCACGCCTTTTTTGCAAAGCGACAACAGCTTTTGGTTCCGCGGAACTGCCGATTCGATTTACCAGAATATCGCGTTCCTGAAGCGTTCCAACGAGCCGCTTGTGGTAATCGCCAGCGGCAACTGCGTCTATAAAATGGATTTTACCAAGCTTATAAACTACCATGTGGAAAGCGGAGCGGATATAACAATCACGGCGAAGGATACGGCCGGGACGGATATGGACCCGCGGGATTACGGCGTGCTGAAGCTGGACGAAAACGGCGGCGTTACGGACTTTGAGGAGAAGCCCTTTGAAGCGGACAGCACTATTATTTCGCTGGGCATATATGTCATGTCCAGGGTGCTGCTTATCAAGCTTCTGGAAAACGTTATATCCGAAGCCCGTTATGAGTTCGTAACGGACATCCTGATCCGCTACCGCAAAAAACTGCGCATGAACGCCTTTATGTTCAACGATTACTGGATGGGTATAAACAGCATAGGCTCCTACTACAGCGCGAACATGGACTTCCTGCGAAAGGACGTGCGCGACGCGCTTGTGCATCAGCTTCCTCACATTGAAACCAAACCGAAGGACGAGCCCCCCGCCAAGTTCAACTACCGTACGGAGACAAAGAACTGCCTTATCGGCAGCGGCAGCATCCTGAACGGCAAAGCCGTGAACAGCGTTATCTTCCGCAAGGTTTTTACCGGCGAAAACTCCTTCATCAACAGCTCTATACTTATGGAAGGTTGTTTTATAGGCAATAACTGCGTCGTTGAGCACGCCATACTGGACAAAGAGGTCATCATCTTTGACGGCAAGCAGATTCGCGGCACGCCGGATTCGCCCGTGACGATTAAAAAAGGCGCGTTGGTGTAATCTTAAACAAAAGGGGCTGTTGCAAAACAGCCCCTACAAAAAAACGAGCCTAAGTTGAAAAAGGCTCGTTTTTGCTGTAAAATAGAGTTATGAGAATGCACCTACAGCAAAAGAATTATAACATAGGCAGCAAAAATTAT
>Ga0123353_10000772_pt1 | contig 38934 bp, 48 predicted proteins | sample TergutLab28metaG_3_FD_92763 | JGI IMG/M metagenome (GOLD analysis project Ga0123353, IMG submission 92763) | Labiotermes labralis P3 segment gut microbial communities from Petit-Saut dam, French Guiana - Lab288 P3 | ecosystem: Host-associated > Arthropoda: Insects > Digestive system > Gut ... | reverse complement strand
TAAGCCGTGGGTCAGGGGTTCGAATCCCTTCAGGCGCGCCATATGGTGGGTGTAGTTCAGCGGTTAGAGCGTCAGATTGTGGCTCTGAAAGTCGTGGGTTCGATTCCCATCACCCACCCCATATATGCCAAGAAACCCCGATCTTCTGGGGTTTCTTATTTATTTGGGTTCAAACCAAGCCTTCATCTCGGTATGGTAAGGAAGGTTCAAAATATCCTCCACCAATCCTTCGGCTTGGGCCCGGCTGTGGCAGAAAGGATCCATCATCACCAAATCCACCAGCAGATCCTTGCTGCGGGTACGGATGGCCTCCAGTTCCATCTCCACCGGCGCAATACGGTCCCGATAGATGTAGGCCAGAATTGCCTTGGGAAGCGGCTCCGTGGCAATGGGCTGAATGCCACGGGCACTGACTAATGCAGGCACTTCTACCTCAAAGTCGGCTGGCAAGCCGGGTACCGACAGTCGGCCGTTCATCACATTCACAATGATGACCCGTTCGATATCGCAGTGTATCGCCTCAATCAACGAGATGATGGGCTCATCGGAAGCCTCCAGGCCAACCAGGTCCACCACCTTGACGGTGGGATCGTAGGCCGCTTGTTTGACCCTCTCCACATTTTTTTCGCTCCAAATGAAGTAGTGTTGAAACCAGGTATCCGGGTCTTCATTCCAGCGCTTTTCTTCCTCCCCGTCCGTATGGTAGAACCAGCCCCAAGCGCCGCCTCCCGGGTTTCCGGTGTCTCCTATGGGGAAAACACCGTAGCGTCTGTACATGTCCACCATCTTCGGTCCGGTTCCATCCGAAAACCCGCAGGTTTTGAAGTATTCCTCGGAATGCCGCTCTATCCATTTGTCTACCAGCGGGAACGCGTCCTTGCCCTCATAGTAAAAGCGATTTAGCCACACCAGGTGATTGACGCCCGGTATTTGATAGCTCACCTTTTTCGGATCCAGATTCAAACGCTTGATCAAATTGTTCACGCCCGAATACCCGTGACATAACCCTACCAGCTTGGCATCCGGATACTTACGCTTCAGGTATGTAATGCCCGCCAGCACCGGATTGGACACCATCAAAAGCCACGCGTTGGGGCAGATGCGCATCGTGTCCAGCAGCACATCCTCCATCAAACGCAGCTGATAGAAGTTGATCCAAAACGCCTCATCGTGCATGACATGCAGACTTCCTCCCCAACGGAAACCCCATTTTTTGCCGATCTCCCAACCATCCTTCCAACCTTGATACCCACCCACCAACGCGGTACAGACCACAAAGTCCGCGTCTCGCAGGCATGCTTCCCGGCAGGTAGTCTTTTCGATATGAAGCTTCATGCCCACCTCCTGGGCATATCGGTTGCACAGCGTGAACGCCGCATCCAGACGTTCTTCATCGATGTCCATAAAGCAAACCGTTGCGTCGTGCAGGGTGGGCGTCAAACATAGATCCTTGATCATATTGAGCGAGAAAATGCCGCTGCCTGCTCCGATCACGCCGATTTTCATTTTGGAGCCTCGCTTTCTGTTTTGATAGTCCCGATTTTGGAATAGCGAGCGCTTCTTTGTAGAGGATTATATACCGACCTTCCAGGTAAATCAAGCAACCGAGCTATTTTCTGAGCTATTTTCATATTTGACAGCGAAAGCATAAGCTGATATAATCTGTTTCGTTGCTTTGAATGCGTTTCTCTATCAGTGGGGTGTCGCCAAGCGGTAAGGCACGGGACTTTGACTCCCGCATGCGTAGGTTCGAATCCTGCCACCCCAGCCAGCATCTTTCTTCTGCGGGCGTGGCGGAATGGCAGACGCGCCAGACTTAGGATCTGGTGCCGCAAGGCGTATGAGTTCAAGTCTCTTCGCCCGCACTACTCAATTTTCCCCAAATGTGGAGACGGCGCGCGGTAGTAGCTCAGTGGTAGAGTGCCACCTTGCCAAGGTGGATGTCGCGAGTTCGAATCTCGTCTACCGCTCCATCTGCGGGTGTAGCTCAATGGCAGAGCTCCAGCCTTCCAAGCTGGTCACGTGGGTTCGATTCCCATCACCCGCTCCACGTGCAGAAGGAGGGAAAGCCGCCATTTTGCTGGATTTGCAGCAAGATGGCGGTTCTTTTTTCATAACTTTTCATGTTGCCAAAAGCCATCATTAACCAATGACAACAATGACAAAAACGAGGACAAACTTGACTAGCTTTACCCCTTCCCCTTACACTTTCCCAAGTCGATTCCTTACACAATAACTTGCCTCTAACAGATTGTGTGTAAGTCGAGAAATCACATTATATTGTACATGAAGAATTACCCGTACACTATGCGTTGTGTTTTTGCCTCTATTTAATTCCACTCTTACAGTATTACAGATTAAAATCAACATGCCACCCCATATGCTTTTGTACTAAGTGCGCACTTCCCGCCTCGCTCCCATCCTATTCCATCTGACAATCAGCGCCATACTACTGAGGATACACGCGCTGGCTAGCAAAAGATATTACGCTGTAATTCCGGCCAACATGTGGAGCGGGCAACGCGGAATAGGGGAGCGGTCGAAAAGTGAGGATTTCGCTGTACTGCTTATGGGTTTTGGCAAAAGATGAAAAAGAATGTTGGGCGTATAAAACAAACTGTAATTTCTGTAATTTCTGTAATGCGTATTTTTCCTTCATTATATAGGATGCGTGTGGAGCCTTACACTTTATATTATTATCTGTAAGGAAATAAAATAAAGTGTAAGAAAAAAACTAGCCTACCCCCTATACTCCTGGCCCCCGCGCTGTAAACGACAGGCCTCCTCCCGGTGTCCGTTCCTCCGCTCGTCAACTTCCTCCCCAGGGGGGAATGCCCCCGCTCCCGCCCCAGCGAAGGCCCTGCGAAGCTTCCCCGCCTCATCCCATCATAATGAGCAGCGAAATCCCCATTTTTCGACCGCTCCCCTATTCCGCGTTGCCCGCTTCTGTTTCTATTGGCGGTTTTTCAAATGGCTGTGGCCATGTAGGGCTCGACCGTGGCCACATGGCATTCCTGTGTGCCCTTGTGAGGCAATTCCGCGCAGCCAATGCAGCATTCCCATGCCCATGTTTCATAAAGCGGTCAACAATCGAGACGTGGCATGAAATAAACACGCATAAATGCGCACAATTGTCTTGACAATGCGCATTTATGCGTGTTACAATAAGTATGCCGAAAGGGGGATCACAAATGACATGGAGCGAACTAGAGCGGCGGATTAAGAAAGCCGGATGGAAGCTTGATCACCACGGGAGCCGCCACGACGCATACGTTCACCCCACACGCACCGGAGTTATCCAAATCGAACGCCACTGGTCACAGGAAGTCAAAACCGGATTGCTAAACAGAATCCTAAGAGACGCGGGGCTGAAATAAGCCCCGCCTCTCGGGACATCATATAACCATCAAGGAGGAAAGCCCATGAAACACGCATACCTCGCTACCATCCATCCAGAACCGATCGACGGAGGTTATTCCGTTTGGTTTGAGGGGCTCACCGGATGCGGCGCGCAGGGCGATAATCTCGCCGATGCGCTTGACGCTGCCGCCGACGCGCTCGCCGGGTGGCTGTATACCATGCAAAAACACGGGAACGAAATACCCGACCCACTCCCTACCGATCAAATACCGCTGGAATCCGGCGAGTTCGTATCCTACGTTGTGGCCGATATTGAGGCATACCGCCGATTTGTGGAATCGTACTCTGTGCGCAAGAATCTCACGATCCCAAGCTGGCTTGCCGAAAAGGCCGAAGCCGCCAACGTGAACTATTCGCAGCTTTTGCAGGATGCGCTCCAGCAGCGCCTCGGTATACAGCCATAAGCAAAATAAAAGCGCCCACACCGGAAGAAAGCCGGTGTGGGCGTTTCCTTTATAGCTAAAATAACATAAAAATAGCTGTTGACATACGTGCGCACGTATGGTACAATAGTTTTGCAGGGAAGGGAAGCCAACCCAAGCAAGCCGGGCAGGAGGCAGAGAGGATGCAAAACACAATGACCGATTATCAGTTCAAAACCGTGTTAAACCTGGTCTTGATGGCAATGGAAAACAGCTCCACCCTGGAAGAGGCAATCGCAAAGGTCAAGGCGCTCTCCTCCAAAGAAGGGGAAGAAAAGTAAAAGGTTCCCCGTCACTCACTACAGCACAGGGAACCTAACCACAGGGCGAGACGGGAACCTGCCGCCTGTCTCGCCTGTCTCGCCTCTATCTTACCTCATCAGCGCGCAAAACGCAAGCAGGAGGCCACCACGTGGAAAGAAAGAAGCCAAGAACCAGCTCGGCGGCCAAGAACCGCTACAACGACAAGGCGTACGACCGGCTCACCGTGCAGCTGCCCAAGGGCCAGCGCGAAGCCCTCCACGAAGCGGCGCGGGCCAACGGCACCACAGCCAACACCCTCCTCAAGTCCTGGGTCGATCAGTACATAAAAGGCAACGCAAAATAAGGCGGCGTCATCCCCGCACATTCGCAGGGCAAACGCCGCCTTTGTTCGTCTAAATAGATCCTTTTACGCCCACCGTGCCCGCTGATCGCGCCCACGACTCCGGCTATCGCAGGTAAAAAACCGAACGATCCCCATCAACCAGCCGCATCATCAGGCGGTTCATGCACTGCTTCCACATACCGTATCCAATAATCACCGCACAGCACGTAATACCCAGGCTCCATCGGCTCGGTCTCGCTGACACACGTCACAATAAAGCGCATGCCCCCCGGTGTCACGCCCACATCGCCTATTTCCGGCACCACCTCAAAAATGGGCTGGTCTAGTTCAGGCGGCGTTACATCCTCGTACTCATACGTCACGCTCCCCCAATCCCTCTTAATCGCCAGCTCCAGCACCGCCGCCTCAATCATATCGGTAATCACGTCCACGTCCAGCTTGATCCCCGCGTCAGCCAGCCGCCCCTCCACATAGCGCAGTTTTTCCCCGCCGCGCCCTGTCCCCTTGTAGAGCTGCTCGGCGGCATACACCGCTGTCTTCACCAGCTGCTTGGCCACCCGGCGCTGTTCCGCTGTGGTACGGGCTTTGATCCACGGCACCACATGGGTCGTTACCCACACCGCCAGCAGCGACAGCACCGCCACCGCAATCCCTGTCAAGTCAATCATTATGATCCCCCTTTCGAACTAACAAGATCGTCCATGCGCTTATGAGCGGACTTGATAGACGCTTCCGCAACCGCCACCCGGTTGCCCAGGTCGTCGATGCGCCTGTCTTGCTCCCCATTGACCCCTTCCTGCTTATCGATGGCCGAGCGGATGTACTTGATATCCTGCCGCATCTCGATGATCGCCGGGTTGTTCTCCTGCCTTTTTGCGCGCAGGTTGGCAAGGTTGCTTATAAGCGCTACGATCACGCCCGCCGCCGTTACCAGCGTGATCACGTCGCTGGCGCTCATCTCGCCCAAATACACCCCTCCTATCCCAGCAGCAGCATGTCGGCCCGTATCCAGCCGTCATGCCGCAGGTAATCCACCTGCACCCAATTGCCAATTTTCATTCGCACTGGCATCACCGTGCCGTTGGGCACCGTGCAAATCCGGTTGTGATGCACGCCGTCCACGATGGCAGGCTCACGGCGCAGCCGCACGCCGTCTTTTACCACCTTGGCCTCTCCGGGCTTGGGCCATGTTACCGGCGCGGCGGGCGCTGGAACGCCGCCGCCAACAGCAGGAGCGCCCACCACAGCAGCATTGCCTGCTCCACCGTAATCCACCTCCTTGAGCATGCCCCAGTACACCCACTTGCCGATGGCGGTATCCGCCTTGGCAAAGTCAGGCGTGGCGTGCACGATCCGCAGCGGGCTCACGCTGGTCACGCAGCCCACATGATAGACGTTGCCGGGGGCTTTGCCGTAATCGCGGTGGCCCCTATCCGCATCGGCCCAGGGGCGCACCTTAAACACCGCCATACCCACTTGCAAGTCCTTAACGCCGGTGATAGCTCCCGTTCGGCTGCAAAACAGGCGGTATTGGCGGTTGCTGCTGTGCTCAATCTCCAGCCCGTACTTGAGGTATACGCGCCGCCAGGCCCCGGAACAGTCGATGACACCGCCCGGCGTCTTGCCGGAACCTCCAATCTGATACGGCCATCCTATGATCTCTTCAAATAGCGCCGACGCTTTGGCAGCTGGTATCCTTGCCATCTGTATCACTTCCTTAAAGAAAAATACCAACCCGGTAGAACCCGCTGCAGCTAATAACGGCGTTCGCTGCAATCGCGGCAATCGAATTTAACGTGATCGAGAGAATGTTGTTATTAGCTGGAACAATGCGAACAAAGCTGTTGGATGCGGCAACGGCGGGCGTGAAGCATGGGAGTGATGCCGGAACTCTTGGAATAGGTATCTTGCTGACTGCTGTATCAGCGTTTGTAAGAAGCGAAAAGGTTGAGCCTGCGGTCGTTGCCGCTGTTTTTATTCCATACATCTCAAAATAGCAATACTCACCGAAAACTGTAATGAGTGCCTTATGCCCATTCACAGCGTTAAAGGTCATGCCCGTCATAAGCGAACTGATGTCATATGTACGGTATTGATTGCGCGAAACAAGGCTTAGCCATGATGCTTCTTGTGCGTGTATATAATACGTATAAAGCCAAGGGGGAACAGCCCATTCCTCGAATTCGAGTTGTCTCCTCGCCGGGCTTCCCCCGTTCCAACTATCCCCTTCAAATATTCGTACTGCATCGGGTGTAGACAAGGAAAAACCCATCCCCAGTGTTGCGTCCGTATCCACAAATGCAATGTTTGAAAGGAGAATCTCGCGGTTAGAAGCGCCGGTAAGAGAAAAAGCAAGATACACGGGCCCAGAATAGGAAGTAGCATTGGGCGGAATAACAATAACAGAATGAGTGTACTTATTCCCTTGAATGGATTGTATTGGCGATGTATACAAGGTGTAAGGTAAACCATTCATATTAAGCAACCTTGTAGTAAAAGAGTTGCCACCCGAAGTGTTCATAAACGCTGTAACACATACTACATAAGACTTATTCGGGTCGTATAAAAAAGGCGTTTTGTAGTATATAATAAAGGTGTTAACATCCGTAAACTTTATCAATACGCTGTAGTCCCCTTGTGCCGGATCAGTAACAGGTAGGAACTGAACACCTGAGGCGGCAGTAGTTGCCCATTCGTTAAGCATGTCTGCAGTTCTGTCCACTGGATACATGTTCTCAAAGAACAAATTTGGAGGAGTTTGCAGGTAACGGTCGCCCGGAGAATGGCTGTCGGCAGAAATCGGCGGCGGGTCGCTGGAGACGGTTGTCGTTTTCGCCAATCCAATAGCCTGCTGGATCGACAGCGGGTCATCTGGCCCAACCTGCATATCTGCACCCGTCCGGTTTCTCACCTCTCCAATCTCGGTATGCAGCGCCATTCCCTGCCGGGCGTCCAGCGCGTAGCCTGGATTTGTTGTTTCCAGGTTGTTGATCACATATTGCAGCGGCAGCTTGCCGTCCAGGGCCTCCTGCACGTTCTGGCTAGGCACATTGGTCGGGATGTCCCCCGCGTGTATCTCGTACCCATCCGCGCCGGGCATCACCCCATTGATCGGCAGGTTTGCGCCCCCTGTGGGGCCGTTGTTGATCCACTGCTGCGTAAGCGAATCCCATATCCAGATATACGTGCCGTCCTGGTTGCCCACGGTGTAGGCGTCCCCAGGCTGGCCTACAGGGTGCGCGGCCAGCAGATCGCCCAAGGTCGGGAATGTGCCCAGCACATGCAGGCCGGTTCCTGGCGCGCCCTGCTCTCCCTGGGGGATGCCCAGGTGGATGGTGGTAGAGGTTTCCGACTGCGTGATGCTGCCCTCGGCGGGCATCTCGGGCGGCAACGTAACCGCCTCCACGTCCACTGTACCCCATTGATTCGCCACAGACTGGGCAGCCTGAGCCGCAAGGGTTGCCCCCTGGGCGGCGTCCGTGGCGTCCTGGGCCGCTCCTAGGGCGTCCTGGGTTGCGGTGATAGCGTCCTGGGCGGCTGTGTTGGCGTTATCCGCTGCCTCTATGCCTGCCAAGGTCGCCGCCTCCATGTCGGCGATCTTGGCCAGCAACTCGTCTAAGGTCGGGATTTTGTGGTCAGGATCGATATAGCTGTCGCTTAAGTCCTTTCGCACCCGGAATATCAGCGCGGACAGCGTGATCACCACGCCGTCTTTGGCTGCGCGCAGTATGCCCGTCAGCTCACCCTCCACGGCATAGCAAGCTTGGGGCAGCACAACGGTAGCCACATTGCCGCTTACGGTGCCGCCCACAGGCACGGTGTACCCATCTGCGCGCACAAAGTAACCTGTCACCAGCCAGCCGGTCATGTCTACAGGCGTGCGCCCGTCCGCCACCCATACCTGCCACTTGTGCGCCATGTCGTCGGCGTGCATCATCAGCACGTTGGGCCATACCCTGGGCGCGTCCGCGCCGTTTTGCAGGTTGATCACCTGATTAATCAGCCAATTCATGCTAAAAATCTCCTCCTCCGACGGACTGAATGAATACACGGATAGCAAGGTTGGCCTCGATCCGCGTCAGCGTGTTGGGCACAAGCTCCACCGTGTGCCATGTGCCCCGCGTGATCTTGCCGTCGGCGTCCTTGGCCATCCAGGGCACGATGTCCAGCCCGCTTGCCGTCACCTGGCCCGCCGGGATTGTGTTGCCATCCACCCGGATCGTCAGGCTGGTCGCCCGGCTTCCCTCGTAGATGCCATACGTTATCGGGTGGGTATGGTCTGGTATGTCCACGTTGACCGTCACCCGGTGGTTGTGGCTGATGTTGTGCACGTGGCCCATGCTGTGGGAATGGCTCATCACGCCGCTCAGCGGGTGGTAGTGCGCCGTGGTACCCGCCACCACCGCCCCCGTGTTCACCGTGCCAACCACGTTAAACGTGCCTGATGTATCGGTATTGCCCAGCGGCGAGGTGGTGGTTAAGCTGCTGGAGTCGCTTGTGGCGCTCGATGCCCGCACCCCGCCGCCTCCCGCCGCCGCCGCCGTTGAGTACGCCCGGAAGGGCTCCAGCCGCCAGGACAGCAGCATCCGGTTGATGCGCACGGTCTGCCTGTCCACGTACACCCGCATGCGGGCCGGGTACGACGCGCTGGCGTTGTCCCTAAAGCTTTCGCTCACCAGGTTGGTGGCCCCCTGGCTGTACAGCTCGTTGATGCCCACGCGGTTGGCTAGGGTGTTGATGCTCCTGGCGGCGTCCCGCTCGGCGTTGGCGATGGTGATCCTGATGTCGCCGGGCCGCCCCCGCACATTGCGCTTGCTGATGTCCACGATGCGGGCGGTAAAATCAAGGCCGTGTTCGCTGTCCTGCACCCGCACCAGCTTGCCGGGCATGTAGGTATCCCAGCTATGCCCGGTCATGCCCGCCAGATCGATGGCCGACGCCGCATAGCTGATGTAAGGATTTTTTAGCTTTTCCTGCATCGCCTGCCCACGCGCCAGCAGGGTCTCGGCATCCTCGATGCGCGTGTCGGCGAATACGTCGCATTTTACGCCCCAGGTGCCCATGGTATCGGCGTCGATGTAGGGCAGCCCGTCGTTCACCTCGCGCACGGTCAGCTGGTTGACGCCCTCGCCGTAACCCAGCAGGTACAGCCTGGTTGCCAGCATGGTGGCGTCCATGCTCTTCTCCACGCCCACCATGTTGCGCATGTAGTGGATGCCGCAGCCTGCCTTTGTGTCAGCCCGCTTGAAGCTCACCCGCCACGGGGTTGTGGAGGTGTCAAATATCCACGTGTATTCGGTGATCAGCACCTCGCCCAGGGACAGCAGCGCGGTCAGCAGCGACGTATTTTCAAACTTGTACTCAAACTGGTGGGTAAAGTCGCACTCGTGCAGCGCCCATCGCACGGTGGTCTGCCGGTCCAGGATATACTGCATCACCTGGGCCGTGGTTGTGCCCCAGCCGCCAAGCTCGTGATAGCCAAACAGCACATCGTCCAGCAGCGTAGCCATCACGTGCTCCAGGCTGTAGGTCTTCACGCCGCCCTGGGCGGTTTCCTCGCCCGTGGGCATGCCGATGATGCGGTACAGCCCCAAGTCCCGGTTGCCGTCGGGCACCCGCACGTAGTTATGGGCCTGGCAATGGGCGTTCTTGGGGTCGGTGTTGGGCAGCGAAAAGCTTGCCGTCCAAAGGTCATTGTGGGCCAGGTTATAGGTGATGTTGCTGGCTCTTTCCAGCGTGCCCAGCATCTGCCCAGCCTGGTCGTACACGGTCACAAACTCGCCGGTCATGGCTGTTCGCCGCCCTCATTAGGCGCAGCTTCCAAAGGCGGCCTGCCCATCATGATCTCAGCGATTGTGTACAGCTCGTCGCCCTGCCGGGCAGCCTGGCGGCCCAGCATGGCAATAGCGCACTGTTCCCCCACGCGCCAGGCGCAATCTTCTACGCAAGCTCCCACGAACAAGGGGCAAAAAGGCTTCCCGCGTTTCTTTTTGTGTTCAAACATCCCTATATCCTCCCTCTTGCGCTTGCCGTGATCTTCGCGCCCGCCGTACCCTCGCCATACTCCAGCGTCACAGCGATGGCGTTCGCCCCCGCGCCAAGCGTAATATAGTCAAACCTCTTTGCGTAGGGCATGGCGTCTGCCCCGGTCGAAAAAACCGCCCCAATGGGCGGCTCCATATCCATGGCCAACGCGGCCCCGGTTTCCAGTTCCATGCCGTCCAGCGCCGCGCTTTTGCAGGCCACGGCCACCGTGGCGGCGTTGATCGGCGCAACTCCGGTGTTTTCAATCACCAATCTCAGGGGCGCGGGCTCCCCAGTATCAACCACCAGGTTCAAATTGGCGTCGGTGTCCGTAGTGTTCAGCGTCACCGTATTCTCTCGCACGTTGTAAGCGTCCGGCTGGGCGTCAAACCCAACCACCAGCCCGCCCTCGATCCAGTTGGCAAAGTTCCACCGGGTTTCCGCGTTCACCTCAGCCAGATAGAAGCGGTGCGGCTCATAGTCGAACACGAGCCGCTGCCGCCCGCCCAGCAGCCACGCGGCAACCCTGCGCAGCATTTCCTGCGCCGCCGTCTGGTCGGGCGGATCGCTCATATAGAACATGTTGCCCCTGAACTGCATCAGCCCCCGCGTCTTGCCGGGCATGCGCAGATTGCCGCTCATGCCCGCGATGCGGTATAGGTTCGGGGTCACGGGCGGCGTGATTGGATGGCCGTTGATCTCAGCGTAGATCATGCCAAAGTCCCGCAGGCAATGCAGCCCGCCAAAAGAAAAGTTAATCTCCCGCAGGTTCATGCCTCGCCCTCCTTTACGCAAAAACCATGCGCGCCGAACGGCCCGCTGCCGTCCTATTCGCCCGCTCGTAGGTCTCACGGCTCACGCTGGGCTCCACGGTTCGGCCCACCTCGCGCCCGTCCATCTCAATCACCGTATCGCCGATGCCCTTGCGGATAAAACTGTCGGCCACCGCGTCGCCCAGGCGCTCGTAGTCGATTTCAAATGCCTGCATGCCGGAAGCATGCCCAGGTCTCATGCCCATCTCCGTATCCGCCATAGCCGATAGGCCGCGCACGCTGTCCAGCACCCGCTCCATGCGGGCCTCCACGCCCAAGGCTACGCCCTCGGCGTACCACTCGCCCACCTCCATGCCCTTTCTCGCGGGCGAGGCGATGCCCAACTCCTTCCGGGCGGCGGCGTCAGCGGCTCTGGCCGCGTCCCTGGCGGCGCTGGTAATGTTGCTTGTGCCGTCCCTGATACCCTTGGCTACGCCGTCCGCGATCGCCGTGCCGATGGGTTCAAAGTTGCTGCCCCCGCTGCCCACAACCTGCCACAGCACGAACAGCGCGTCCGCACCCAGCCCTGTTGCGGTCTTTTCCACCTCTGGCTTTTCATCCGTGATGCCTGCACCCACTTGCTGCGCAAACAGCACCCCGATGGTCATGCCGTTGGCCTGGGAAAGCTCCTCGCTTACCGCGTCCGCTACGGCCTGGGCCATGCTTTCCCCTGCCCAGGCCACCTCGTTTGTGCCGCCGGTCAGCGCGTTGGCGACAGATACCAGCATCGCCCCAACGGTTAAACTGATGGAATCGCTTACGGCCTGCATCACGATTAGGGCCGCAGCCGAATCCGCATCGATGGCTTGCATGGCTATCGCCACCGCTTCCTGGGCGGACACGGCTGCCGCCTCGGCGGCTTGGATGCTATGCGTTGCGACCAGTATCTCGCTGGCGGCAGCGGCCACGTCGTCGCCCGCGCCGCTTACACTGGCGGCAATGTCCTCAGCGGCTTCATCCGCGCCTGCCATCATTTCGGCGGCGTCCTCAAATTTCTGTGCGCCTTCTAGGGCCGCGTCGCCGCCCGCGCTGATGTCCTCACCCGCCTGCTGGTAGGCTTCGCCGGTCGCTATGGCCGCTGCGGGCATTTCGTTCAGAGCTTGCGTTCCGTCCTTGATGTGCCCCGTAATGCCATCCATCTTTTCGCGGGTTTCATCGGCTTCTCGGTTCAGTGCGGCCAGTGTTTCTTGATTCTCTTCATAGACCGTGTTCATAGCCTGGAAATGGTCGCTTGCTTCGCCATGCACATTTTTTAGCGAGTGCATGATCGTCTCGTAGGCCCTCCACGATTCCATGCTGTCTTTCAAGACAACCGTGCCGTCCCCAAGCACGTCCACATAACCCTTCAATGGATCTTCGATGCCGCCGATGTCTTTGAGGGTGTTGTATATTTCGGTGAGGTTTTCGTTTAATAGGTTCCTTTTGTTTACGTCGCTGGTTGCCCTGGCGCTATCCAGCTTGTTGTACAACTCTGCCACATCGCCCTGGATGCCCTTTAGCCGCTCCCATTCCTCCTCTGCCGCTTTTAAGCCTTCTGTTTGCTTGCCGATTTCGATGTTGGCCTGAGCCAGCAAGCTGCCCAGCTCGTTTAGGTGGCTTTGGTAACCCTGTATCAAGGCGTACTGCGCCAACGCATCGATATTGTTTTGTATTGCGCTCGTGTTCTCGGCAAACAGCCCCGTCACCGGGTCGATATACTGCCCAAGCTGCGGGTATAACTGGGCGATCTGCTGGGCGTAGGCGGCCATCAAGGTCAAGTCCGCGTCGGTCTGGATTTCCTTCTCTTCTAGCTCGTTATACAAAGCCAGCAGTTCCGTTGCCAGTTGCTTCTTGCCCTCAGCGTCATCCACTGCGGCCTGCAAGTTTAAGTCGGCCTTCTCCAGCCCGGCCTTGAAGGCGTCGTAGGCCTCTTGGGTCGCACCAAACTGCTCCCTGTAAGCATCGGCAAGCTTGTTAGCGTCGCTAAACGCGCTGGATATGCCGCCCGCCAGCCCAAGCAGCAAATCCTTGCCTATCTTCAGCCAATCGGTATCCAACAACCCTTTGACTAGCGCGCCGATGATTTCCGGCGCTTTGGCGGCCAGCGTAGCCAAATTGCTCACAAGCGCCACGGCCAGCTTTGCCAGCATCTCAATGGCCAGGGGGATCAGCTTGGGCAGGGCCTCGGTCATGCCGTCGATCAAGCCGATCACGATCCCGGCAGCCGCGTCGATGAGCTTGTCCAGATTCTCAAGCAAAAAGGTCGCGATGCTTGTCACCAAGTCTACCGCCATCGCGGCCAGCGGCCCCACGTTGGCAACCATAGCGTCCAGTATGGATTGCAGCAGCTTCGTCGCTGCGGGAAGCAGGGTTTGGATCATGCCGGGCAGCCGCTGGGCAAGCGAGGACAATAGCGCGCTCATGGCTCCCATCACCAGGGGCAGCGCGTCGGTCATCATCCCCGTGATGGTTTCCAGCGATTCGTCCACAAAAGTGGCCAGGAGCTCTACGATTCCCTCCATATCCTCGGGCGACAGGCCCTCCTGAATTGCTTTGGCAACGCTGCCCATGGCTTGGCTTGCCTTGTCCATCAGGGGCTGAAAGGCCGGGATTACCACCAGGCCGATGCTGTTCTTTAGCGCCCTTCCCGTTGAATCCACGCGCCGAATGCTGTCGTCGAAGCTGCCCATAGCGGCGATGGCGTCGTCGCTGAACACCGCGCCCATGTCGCGGGCTTCCTGGCCCAACGCTGCCAGGGCGTCGCTTCCGGCGTCGATCAGCGGGTTAAGCTCCTTGGCGCTCTTGCCAAACAAGTCCATGGCGATGGCGTCGCGCTCGGTTTGGTTCTCGATCTCGCCCAGGGCGTCGATGGCCTCAAAAAACAGCTCCTCGGCCTCTTTGAGCTCCCCATTCACCCCATAGATCGAAAGGCCAAGCGCCGCGAATTTGGCCTTGGCCCCTTCGCTGCCCTTGTTGGCTTCGCCCATGTTCCGGGTCATGCGCGTCATGCTCCCGGCGATGGTGTCTACCGACACATCGATCAATTCGCTGGCGTATGCCCACTCTTGCAGCTTTTCGGTGCTCACCCCGGTCATGGCCGATGTGGTCAGCAGCTCGTCGGCCATGCTGCCCGCCCCCTTGGCGAAATCAAACGCCTTGCCCGCTGCCGCCACAGCCGCCGCTCCTACGGCAGCCAAGGCCACCGCCGTCGCTTCCAGCGCTACCACAAACGTTTGCTTAGCAACGTTTCCGGCAGCCGATAGCTGGCCGCTAAAATTGCTTGTTTTTTCGCTGGCATCCCCGGCAGCATCGCCCTGGCCATCGATGGCATCGGCGGCCTCATAGGCGGCACCGGCCAGCTCACCGCTGCCGTCAGCGGCATCCTCTGCCGCGCCCGCAGCCGCGTCCAATTGCCCGTTGGTGCGCACAAGCTCGTTGCCGGTCTTGTTCAGGGCGGTGTTGGCGTTGTTCAGGGCGATGCGCAGGTTATCGGCCTGCTTACTGTTCTCGCCGTATTCCTGCTCGGCCTTGGCAAGCTGCTCCGCGATCAGGCGCACCTTTTCGGCCTGGGCCCCATAGACGCCGGTCAGCTTTTCAACCTTGTCTTGCAGCTTTTCGATGCTTGCGTCTTGGCTGTCGTAAGCGCTTTGGGAGGCCCGCATCTCGCTGTTGACCACCGCCAGCTGCCGCCCGATGTCGGCCATGGCTTCCTTGTACTCCTTGTCGCCCAGCACGCTTACTTTGGTGCCGATGCCCTCATCCGCGCCCCCGCTCATGCCCTCACCTCGCCTTAACTGCAACAAAAAAGCGCCCGCGTGGACGCTTTTGCTGATTTTCCTATCTGGGTATCCTCCCCAGGCGTTGGGGCCCGCCGCCGGGTATTGCCTGCCGCTTTACCCTCCCGTCGCCCGCAGGTTTCCCTTGGGCCTCCCTCGCGCAGTTGCTCAGCAGCACGATGGCGCGTGGGCTGGCCTGCCAAAAGTCGGCGGCAGTCATGCCGCAGTCCAGTGCACGGAAAAGCAGCCACGCCCATGGAAATGATCCGTCCTCGCGGGCACTGTCTAAGGGTTTGGTTCTTTACCCTCCTGGGGTTTGGGCAGAGACGCCTCTATGCCCCGCAGGATGGCCTCCTTTACACCTGGGATGCTGTCGAACTTGAAGCCCTCGTCAAACTCAGGCCAAGTCATTTCACTACCGCCCGCCACCAGTGCCCCAAAAAACATGGCCATCAAGGCTTTGATCTTGACCTTGGCCACGCTCCGCAGGATTTCGCTATACCCCACATCCTGACCGTAGTGCAGCTCGTACACATCCTCTGCCACACGGGCACAACGGTTGTTGAATACAAGCTTGTATGTTTTTTCGCCGATGATAACCTCGCTCAATGGCGCGTTTATGTCCCGAGCCCTGGTTTTACTAGACATTGCAACCTCCCGTCAAAATTCTACGTCCTCGCCGCGCCGCCACCTTGCATTGGGGTCGTCCTTTTCGTCACGCTGGACTTCCTTGGTCGCAAAGCTTGTACAAAAACTGCCCGCCGCGAATCGCGGGCACGTCTCTTTGTGTATGCAATGGATGCAATCAGGAGCCATAGGCTATTCCTCCACCGGCAGCTCCGGCGGCTCCACTGGCCCCACATCGCTCGGCTCGTACACCTTTTTGAACCACCCGGTTTCTACGCCATCCGCAAGCCCGGTATTGGACGTATCCGCAATGGCGGCCAAAGAATCGTCGAAGATGCGGCGCACGAACACCAGGTTGATTGTAGGCGTCTGGTACTCGATGCTTTCGGTTTTGGTCTTGGCGCTCTTGGTAGGCTCGGCGGCGGTGCCCTTGTACAGCCACCAAAGTTCCCTGCTGTTGTCATCCAGCGTGGCCGCGAAGCCCAGCGCGATGTTGGGCGGGTTGTTGCCGCCGCCTACGATCTGTACGCCGCTGGCGTCCTGGTTGCGGCCAAGGATGATCGCCTGCTTATCGTAGGGCACCTTGTCCACGTTAATCGCCACGTCGTACCTGTCGATCTTTTTGGTGCTGCGCACGGTGGCGTTACTGGCAAACAGCTTTCCCTCGCTGTAGCTGGGCGTAACCGTCACCTCGATGGATTTTGCCAGCACGTCGGGCTGCTCGTACATCGGCGCGGCGGTGGCCGTGTCTTCGGTGCTCATCTTGGCGTAATACAGGTCGAGTACGCCCGAGTAATATCCCTGTTCCATATACGTGCCTCCTCATATCTTTTCCACCCACTCGCACGTAGCGGCGATGTGGTGATATCCGGTTTTTGTCTCGTAATCATCTGGGCCAAAGGCCCGCACCTTCACGCCCGCCGTGCGCAGCAGCCCGATAGCCTGAAAAAACAGCTTGCGGTGCGTGCCGTCGTCTTTTTTGCTGAACACGTGCACCTGCATCATGTGATTGATCCTGCGGGGCGTATTGCTTGCGTGGGCCTCATAGGTGCCCAGCACCTGGTTGAATGTGGCGTAGGTTTCTTGGCTTCCATCGGCGGGCGGCTTGCTCACGGGGCAGGGGAGGGAGGATAGCGCGGCCATAAAGGTCTGTTCTACGTCCATACTACCCCTCCATCTCCTTATCAAACGCTTCCCCTATCACGTTCACCGCTTCGCCCTCTTCAAGCTTTACGGTAGGGTGGAACCATCCGATGCCCGCCTTGTGGGTTCGCCCGTAACTGCGCCCGTGTTCCAGTATGTTGCCGATCTTGGCCAGGGGTTCCCCCGTCTTGGGATGGTTGCCCACGGGCTTCACCTCGCAGTAGTAACCCTCTGCCGCGCTGTACTTTACGGGGCCCGGCTTGATGCTGTTGGCAAGCGCCTCCGTATCCTTTGGCGCGGCTTCGCTCAGCCTTTCGGCCAAATACTCGCCGCCAGCCTTTACCGCCTTCTTCACGGCGGCTTCCGCACGTCCTTCCCGGCGCGCAAACGCGGCAATCACCGCATCCATCCCACTGACTTCAAACGGCATCTACACGCCTACCCCCTGCACCAGCCTGGCCTTGATGTGCATAAAATCTCCCTTGTAGCCCAGGCGGTTGATCTGCTCGATCCGGTAGTCCTGGCCATCGCGCACGGTGGCGATGCGGTGCGATACGTTCAGATCGTTTCGCCAGCGGATGCCAAAGGTTACGATGTCCTGCGCCTGGTAAGATTGGGCTGCGAAGAAATCGCGCCCGGATACGTCGGCCATGGACGCATACACGGTTGCGTAGGTGATCCACAGGGTTTTTCGGTTGCCCTTATCGTCGGGGATCGTCTCGGGCCGCTGCAAAAGGATCCTGTGCCGCAAGTCCCCAGCCTTCATTTGCCGCCGCCTCCTTTGGGTTTGGCCTTGGGCTTGGGGCTGCGCAGCTGGTGCACGCTGGCCACGATGTAGGGCGGCACATTGGCGTCGTTGCCGCCCGCGCCCCGGTTGTCGTAGAAAAAGGCCGCCAGGTTGCATACCCAAAAGTCGTACAGCTTGTCGCTGCCGCTGCTGCGCTCGGGTACGCCCGCACGCTCGTACCATGCTTTCGCCGCGTTCAGGCACAGGCCAAGTACAGCGGCGTCGGCCTCCCCGGCCCCCGCAAAGCGGCGCAACATGTCCATGCTTGGCATGCCTTCACTCCTTTACGCGCTGTCGGCTGGCAGAGCCACTGGGACGCCCATCGAAGCGGCCTTAGCCACCTCAGCCGCCATAAAGGCAGCGATTGAGGCGCGCAAGCCGTCCATGCTGTCCGCACCGATGTCCACGCCGTCGAACACGTCCACAGAAAGCGTCAAGCCCTTGCCAGGCCGGATATGGCAGGTGGCGCTTGCCGCCTGCATGCGGATACCGTCGTTCCCCGTCGCCATAAAACTGGCGATGTTTTGCTGGCTGTCCTCCCGTTCGATGATCATCGTCACATCATCCTCTCGCTTATCAGGGCACATGCAGCTCACTGCGCACCACGGCACCGGCATCGAACGCCGCCACGCTCATGCGGCTGATGCCCCGCACCTCGATGCTGTTTTTCCGCCACGCGTCGCCGCCGATATCGGTAGACCGTATCTCCAGCGGGTGCCGGGTAAACAGCGTGGCGTACTGCTCAAAGTCGCCGATGTACAGCGGAAAGTACTCTTCCTCACGGGTGGGAAGCAGCCAGTTGGGGGCCATGGTGATTGGGCGGCCCTTGAGCATCATGCCCGTGGCGTTGGTCGGGTCGGGCTGCATCAGCGGACGGTTATCGGCGTCCTTGAGCGTATCCAGGAAGTTGTACCCGTCCTGGTTGGTCAGGACGCCCGCGTTCAGGCTGATGGCCGGATCAAGCAGCACGTTGAGCACATGCTTGATCTTGTCGAGCACGTACACATCTTCCTCGTCCGCTTCGATGACGCTGGCGGTCAGCTCATCAAGCTGGGCTTTGAGCAGCTTGTTTTCCGTGATGATTTGCTTGCGGGCGAACCATCTGGCCAGGTAACCAAACAAGCTAGCCACCTCGTCAGAGGCAAGTTCGCTGCTCACCGGCAGAATCAGGCCGTAGGTCGTCAGCGAGAACGGAACCTTTACGAATTCCGGCTGGTCGTCCATGGCGATGCCGTCATCCGGTATCTCGCCATCCAGATAAGTAAAGCCCATGGACGGGGCCTTGTCCATCACGCGCCAGCCGCTGTTAGTGCTAACGTCTTCCTCCGTAAACAGATCAGCCAGCGGGTTGAGCTCCCGGCGCAGTTCACGGATGTTATGATCGACATCCTCCGGCACCAAAAAGCCGCCGTCCTGCCCGCCTGCGGGGTCGCCCGCGATGGTCAAGGCATCGTACAGCACCTTGTGTTTTTCATCAGTCATGCGCTTAGGCTGCGCGCCTGTGCGCATACCGTCGGCAAACGCACGGGCATACTCCCTGCTCCCCAGCATCTTTTTGAGCGACGGGCTCTTGGGCGGTTTTTGCGCTTTGGGCTTCTTGGGCAGCTTCTTGACGCTCTCGCCGTACTGGGCGTCAAAGGCCGCCTGCATAGCCTCCATGCGCCCGTTCATGCTGTTGAGCGTGTCCCGCTGCACCGTCAATTCCGACGAGGGCGTGCTGGGGTCGGCAGCGGCGGTGGCCAGCCTGGTAGCGGCGGCGCGAATCTGCCCGCCCAGGGTTTTGATCTCCTGCCTCATTTGGCTCATGTTCTTCACGGTGGGGTTCCTCCTTATGGTTTGATTAGGTAGCGTACTTGTAAGCGTCGGCCACCAACTGGGCGTACAGGGCGATTTCAGAGCGCATCGGCGCATCCTCGCTATGCTTTGGATGCACGGGCGCAGGCGGCTTAAGCATGGCGCAGATCGCCGCTTGCCCGTAGCGCCTGGCTTGCATCAGCGCGTTGGATGTATGGGCCTGTACCGGCGCTTCAAACAGCAGCCCGTCCGCAAACCCCTCATCAACGCACCGCTGAGCGCTCATGTACGTTTCGGCGGCCAGCATCTCCACGATCTCATCGCGGGTCTTGCCGGTCTTGGCGGTGTAGGCTATGATCAGCCCCTCGCCGATCTCTCGCAGCACAGTCGCCCAGTGCTCCATCTCCTTGGCGTTGCCCAGGGCGAACGTCCACGGGTCATGGATCATCATGTAGGCAACCGGCGACATTAGCACCTCGTCACCAGCCATGGCGATGACGCTGGCAGCGCTGGCGGCGATGCCCGTCACCTTCACAGTCACCTTGCCTGCGTGCTCGCGTAACGCCGTATAGATTTCGGCCCCGGCAAACACGTCGCCGCCCGGCGAGTTGATCCACACGGTTACGTCGCCGCATCTGGAGAGCTGCTGCCGGAATTTGCGGGCAATCACCTCGCCGCCCGGCCCCCACCAGCTTTCATCGCTGGAAATCTCGCCGTCGATGTACAGCACGTCGGCACCCTCGGCGCTTTTGACAAAGTCGTAAAAACTCACTCTTTTTTCCCTCCCTCCTTCTTTTTCTTGGGCGGGTCAGGCTCCGGGTCTGGCGGCGCGCCGCCGCGCCCATAGCTCAGCAGCAGTTCCGGGTGCTCAACGGCCACCCTTAACGGGATCAAGTCGCGGGACACCATCAGCTCGTCGCCAAAAGGATCGGGCGGCAATCCGTCGCGTGCGCGCACCTCGTTTATCGACTTGCGACCGTTGCGCGTAGCCTTTTGATACACTTCCGCCATGGCGGAGGCGTCGGCCCGTATCAACGATTCAATGTCGAAGCGGAATCGGTATCCGTCCACAAAATCCTCAACGCTCAGCAGCTTGCGGTTGAGCTCCTGCTCCCACTGCGCCACGATGGGCATGATGGTGAGCTGGAGAAATTCCTGCATCTGCTGTTCCGCCGTGGAAAAGCTGGTGTCTGTGTAATCCCCCAGCATATGCGGGGGAAGATTATACACGGTGGCCACCCGGTTGCGGGTGATGCGCTCCACGTCCAGCACCTGGGCGTCGATGGCCGACTGGCTAAACGTGGTGGCCGTCAGGCCGCCTTCCAGAATCACCACCCGCTGGCCGCTTCGCTCGTAGGCGTCCAGGAAGTCGTCGATCACCTTCTGCTTTTCAACTTCGCCCAGGCCCGTGTTGGGCACGGTCAAAAACACGCCGTGATTTACGCCGTCCAACTGCTGTAGGCTTAGCTCCTTCACCTGCTTGTCGTAGTCCAGCGTACCCCGCAGCACGTCGATAGGTTTGATGCCAACCTCACCGTTGGCGCTCATATGCCGCACCACGATCATCTGGCATCCGGGCAACGGGCAGGGATTTTGGTCGTCCATCGTCACCCAGTACCACAGCTCCTTGGTTTTCGGGTGGCGCACGGGGCGCACGCGGGCAGGGTCTAAGATGTCCAGCCGCACAGCCGCGCCCAGCTTGTCGGGCACGATCAGCGCGTAGGCGCTGCCCTCGGTGTTCCTATAGGCTTCCATGGTTTGCAAAAAGCCGAACGGTGAAAAGTTCTCGTTCGGCTCAAGGCCCACAATTCGCTCCAGCGGATGATTCGCTTGCAGTTCGTACCCTTTGTAGAGGTGCAGTGGCATGCTGGCAATCGTGCTGCTGATGCGGCTTACGGCGGCGTAGATGGCCTCATTGCCGCGCAGGGTATTGTCGGCCCGCGCCCGGTACACCGGTAGCATCTTGGCCGTGGCTTTGGGGCGGCGGGCTGGTGGCTCATCCCGAGGGCTTGCCTGGTTCTTTGGCTTCCTGTTGAATAGCCCCATCCGCATCCCTCCATTCCTATGCCATCGCCCGGCGTCTCTTGATGTTCACCACACGTACGGCGGGCGCGTGGTGAACCTCGCCCGCCGGGTTTTTGACCATGTTGATGGTGTGGCAAAACAGCCACGCCATAAAACCGTCGATCTTGCGGAACCTGTTGCGCTTGGTGGGCATCCAGTTTTGCTTGTCCGTATGCCTGCGCTCACCGCTCAGCCGCACGTTGTCCGTGTACCACAGCAGCATGGGGTCGTTGTTGCTCACCACGTTGCCCGCGATCAGCAACTCCTTGACATCCTTCATGGGGTCGTTGAGCGTCAAGGGGCCCTGGCGCACGATCACGCAGTCAAAGCCCCTGCTCTCCAACATCTGCCGCAGCCGCGTGGCGTTGGCCGGATCGTAGCCGATGGCCATGATCTCGTACCGTTTTGCCTGGTCGCAAAACCATCGGTACACGTCTTCCTGCTGTACGTACTCACCCTCTACGATGGTGATGTACCCCTTCATCGCCAGGCCGTAGTAATCGATCTTTTCTTGATCGAGTTCCACCTTGCGCCTGGGTATCCAGGTGTGCAGCCTCACAAACACTCGCCCGTCATCCAGCGGGAATTCTAACGCGGCAGCCGTAAAGTCTTCCCGGGTTGACAGGTCAAAGCCGCCATAACAGCGGCGGCCCAGCAGCATCTCCTCATCGATCACCTGGTTGTTGCGCTTGGCGACATCCGGCTGAATGAATTGCAGGTCGTCGGTATTGACGGTGATGTTGAGCTGCTTGCAGATAAAATCGGCGCGTTCGCTGGGCACCAGCTTGGCCCGCTCCCACTGCTCTTTAAGATCACTCATGTGCACCAGCACGCCCATCGATGGATTGGCCTTGGGCCACGTGTCGCTGTCGTTGGGGTCGTCGTTTTCGTCCAGTTCGGCGATGTAGGCAAACATGCGGTCTGCCACATCCGGCAAAAGCTTGTCCTCCATGGCGTCGGTAAAAATCCCGTAAAAATAGGCCAGCGGCCCGTCGATCACGCTGCCCATGGTGGTGATGTAAATGGCAAGCGGCTGCTGACGCTTGACCATCTTGCGCTTAATGATGTTGATGAGCTTAAAATCCCGGTACTCATGGATCTCGTCAAAGATGGCCATATGGGGATTCAACCCGTCAAGCTTCCCGCTGTCGCTGGCCCGGCTCCTAATGCTGGATTTCATAGCATCGTAGTACACGCCATCGCGCAGGGGCCGAAACCGGGGCGCAAGATAACGGCTTGCCCGTATCTGCTCCCGGCACTCGTTAAAAACGATGCCCGCCTGTTCCTTGCTGTTGGCCAGCAGGTAGATGTCCGCGCCCCTTTCCCCGTCCTTGCAGGCTCCAAAGGTGGCGTTACCGGCCAACATGGTGCTCTTGCCGCTGCCGGTGCCCACCACAATCAGCCCTTCGCGAAAACGCCGCAGGCCGGTCTCCTTGTCCACCCACCCGTACAGGTTGCACTGCACAAAGCATTGCCATGGCAGCAACTCCATGCGGTCATAATCGCCCTTTGTGGGCGACAGGAAGCGCTCGATGAAAGCGCAGGGCAGCTCGGCCTTGGCCTCGTCAAACCGCCATGGGTAGCCAAGCTCGTGCTGCCTGTCCAGGTCGCGCAGAAAGCGGCGGCAGGCCAGCTTCACCTTATGACACGCCACGATGCGGCCCTTGCCCACATCGTGAGCGTAGGCGTAACATCGCGCTACGGCGCTAACTGGCTCCGAATTTGTCAAACTCATCATCAAGATTTACAGGCGCTGCCTTCCTGCTATTGGGCGTCAGCCGCAGCTCGGCCAGATGCTTGCGCTGCTGTTCCGCGTAAGCGCGAAGCTGGGCAACGCTCTCATTTTTTTGGTAGTATCGCTGGCGTCCGTTGGTTCGCTCCTGGCCGATCCCTCGCTCGGCTATATCCGCAATCAGCTTTTGCTTGATCTGCTCAGCCTGGGCGATGTCGGCCACAAGCATTTGGTCGGGATCGGTCATGCCGCCTTCACGCTGCTCACAGGCGGCGCAAAGGGCTTCGTACATCGCAACGGCATTCGGCTCGGTGATGGCCTCCATATGCCTGGCCTTTAGCGCGTCGTTCATCTTTCGCCCTCCCTATATTTTGATCACGCGCATTCCATGGGCGTTTTCTTCGCGGACTTTATGCCCCTTTTCGGGGTGCCGTTTGTTGTGGCATGCATCGCAGGAGCTTCGCAGGTTGGATAAGGTCAGCGCAAGATCGGGCCGCTCCTCGATGGGTACGATGTGGTGTACCAGGGTTGCCCTGCGCGGGCGGGTGCCGACGCCCATGTTGTACCTGTCCATGCAATCGCGGCACATCCCTTGATCCCGCGCCAAGGCGGCGGCCCGCGCGCGCCGCCAGGCCGCCGTGTGGTAAAACGGCTTGCTTTCCCTGTATGCGGCCATGCGCTACCCCCTGGGCACAAAAAAGCGGCCCGCTGTTCTGCGTCCGCTCATTTCTACAGGATACATTGTAACATGACTAGGGCAACAATGGAGCGCAGTCTTGCGCAGTCCTCCGCAGTCGCCAACAGTCAACCGCAGCGCTTCCTAATTAGTAATCGAATTTCATGTCATTTCTTTTTTTCTGTGTCCGGCCACCTCTTCAAGTACCACGTGGGTAATGCGGCAACCACGGATTCCTCTGGTATGGCCTTCACCAACGATTCCCCGTCTGCCCTCAGCCTTCGGATATTGCTTTCGGAGTAGCGCATTTTGTGAGCAATAGCGCGTATCGGCTGGCGTTTAATGTACGATTGATGAAGCACTGCGCCCTCGCTTTCGGGAAGGGAATCAAGTAACACGCATACAGCGGCCACTTCAATACTGTGCGCTTGGCCACGTTCTTCTAGCTCTGCCTCAATCTCTCCAATATCGGCCATCATCGCGGAAAACCTATCTGGCTCCGATGTTCCACGCATGCCGCCGCCCTTATCCATTCTTGGCGTCATCCCTTCAGCAGCTTCCCGCCGCCGGTCGATGCGCTGCTGGATGCGGCGCAGATCGCCTTCTGCGTTCCGGCATCGGGTCAATATCGTGATGGCCCTCATTGTTTCACCTCCCTCAGTCTCTGTGTATCCATTCCGAAAAGCGTCCGCGCAGACGCTTTTGCGTGCTCACCTCTCCATAGGCGACAAAAACTCCACTTCATCGGCAACCAGCTCCAGGGCCGCGTATACAACTTTGTCGGCCCCGGTGTATGCCCTGGCGCTTACCAATCCGCAAACCATCACCTTGCGGCCCTTGTCCAAGTATCTGGCGCAAAGTTCGCCCAGGGCCCGCCATGCGGTCACGCGGAAATAATCTGCATCCGGCTGCCCCTCCCGCTTCTTATGGCGGTTCACCGCCACAGTAAAGTTGCAAACCGGCACGCCCTCCTGCGTACTGCGCAGTTCCGGCTTACGGGTCAGGTTGCCTATGATGACACACTTGTTCACTACTCTTCTCTACCCCTTCCGCGCATATCAACGAATATCGTCATGAGTGTTGCCGATGATTTTGATATCATATAATGGCGCGCACTGTCGTTGCGGGCATGCTGCAAACGCCGCCAGAAACGCGTCTCTTTCGTCATCTGTGCTGATAACAAATGCGCTGTCCTCCCAATCGACAGCCGTGATGCATGTTTGTTCTGTGCCATCCAAATGCAGTAAATCCAGTTTTATGATATCCCCCTCAAAGATCAGCGCATTATCACGATCCACAAGGCCAGTACACTGCCCGATAGTCAGCGGGTCAACCTCGTAGTTATCCCAACTATCTAGGCCATCCCCAGGATACGGAAAAACAAAGACGCACTCCCCCTGAACCGACAAGTTGCCATGCAGCCACTCGCCACCATGCCTCCGCTTTCCGCGAAATGTATATCTGCTGCTATCCATTTCATGTACCGTCCTTTCGCCGTAATGCCCGCCGCGCCGCCATCCTGCCCAGCAGGTGGCCCAGCAGCGCAGGAACCACCACGCAACCCACGCCGAGCGCGTAACTTAGATAATCCCTTATCATGCCTTCGCCCCCACTTTCGACTTAATGGTCTTCATAGCCCTATAGTCCTCCCACAGCTGCACCTGCCGCAAAGCCACCTGGTACTCGCACCGTGGCAGCTCCCGCACGCTCTGCACCCCAAACGCCAGCCGCACCTCGCGCCGGATCGCGTTCTGTGCCTGCGCCTCGCCGCCAGGCGCACGGTGGGCCTCGCACATCTCCCTTGCCCGCTCCCGTATCGCCTTGTTGATCGCCCCGGCCTGCATGGGCGTCACCTTGGTCAGCAGCTGCACCGCGTTCTCCAGGCGGCCCATGCGCTCGTTCGTGTTGCTCATCATGGTGGCCAATCCCTGCATGGCCTGCCCAAGCTGCACAAGCGCCTGCGCCACGCCCTCATGATGGGCGATTTCGCCTGGGCCATTTGCCCGCACAGTGATTTCGCTATCCCTGCTCATAATCACACCTCCACCATTATGACGCCCAGCGCCTGCCGGGAGCCGTCAACCCAGGCCGCCACCATATCCACATGCTGCCGAATCTGCTGCCGGTCGGCCTCGACGATCCGCGAAAGCTCCACACCCATGTGAGGCAGTACGCCCGCGCTGCCGATGAAGGCGCGCACCGCCGCCGCAAGGTCAAGGGGCGTCATGCCGCCCTGGCCTCCCTGAACCTCACCCCGCGCCGCCTGGGATTGCATGCCCAGCATTTCACGTTGCGCTTCCTGCCGCAGCCCGGCCTGCTGCTCGGCGTACTTTTCAGCAGCATTCAGTTCGTCTTGCAATCTATTGATCTCTTTACCGGCGCTTTTGTCTAATTGGCCAATCTCTGCCTTAAGCCTGTCGATCTCTACCTGGGCCTCAGGACTGATGCCAACCGCAGGAAAATCTAACAACGCATGATTCAGCTCTAACTGCAACTCCCCAGCGCGCATCTTGGCCTCTGCCGCCGCACCTTCTGCCTGGCCAAGCAACCGCTCGGCGTTTTCGGCGCGCCGTTTGTGCTGCTTAACCTCTGCTTGCAACGCCCTCAAGCCCATACCCTCATCGGCGGCCTTTTCCGCCACAGGCTCCCGCTCTTCCTCCGGCAGCGCAAGGATCACCTGTATCTTGCTGATGGGCAGCCGCTCCATGGCGCTGCCCGGTGGTACTCTGCGGGCAGCTTGCATCAGCTTCTGGGCCTGGCGTTCGCTCATCTGCGCATGGGTGCGCACCCAATTCTCCCACTCGCCGTGGGGCACAAGGCCCGCCTCCTTGGCTTCGTTCAGGCACTGGCCCACGTGCAGCATGTTTTCATATGCCCCTTGAACGTGGTGGGCGATACGGTATTCGATGTTGGCAAGGGTGACTTGGGCAGCGGGCAGTTGTTCGCCCGGCGCGCGCATCTCGCCCCGATTCATGGCGTGATAGTCATCCCATTTGGTGGCTTTGCCGTTTACGTACACTTCCCAGCTGCCAAAGGAGCTTTCGCTTCGCTTGACGCTTACGTGATGGCCCAGCGCTTCTTGCGCCTCGATAAAGGACGGATATCCAGCTGGGTCGATATAGCCCTTGCTTACAAGCTTGCGCGGCACATCCTTGCCCTTTTGCGCCCACACGCCATAGCCGCCGCCCGGCAGCTCGGCAGCAAATAACGCCCTTTGGGTTGGGTCGATGTAGGTCACTTTCATCTCTGAGCGGCTACTCATTTTTTCACCCCCACGTTAATGTAAAGTCTTTTCCTTGACTTAAGTCAATGCCCACCTTGCAAATACCATCTCTTATGCATGCAGCCAAGTGCTCCTGGTAAAGGCAGCACCGGATCGGATCACCACAGCAATACGTGCTGTAATGACAATTTCGCTCTGCCGAGCTTTGATACGTAGCCATACGCCCATCGCAAACGATGTTGTGCTTGCCGTGATAACTGCTCCGGTGCTCAAATAACTGGCACTTGGCCCTCAAGCCGTCTCGCGTCTTAGCCTTCATTACTCGCACCCCATGATTTCGTCGTATAGTTCCTTCGTGCGCTCACCATTTTCGTATCGCTTCTTTAGCGGAAGCAGCGTGTAAGTCAATCCAAATCGCCCCGCCGCGCCGATGCTTGCATACTCGGCGATCATCGTATGCAGGTAGTTCTTCGCGCTCTCCCAATCCAATTTCATCCACCTCCTAAAACGGCATCTCTTCATCGTTTACAGGCATAAACCCATCCAACCCCATTTTCTGCTGCTCCACCGACGGCCCCGGCCCTCCATCGATCCACTTGCACGGTATCCACAGCAGCCGCTGGCTCCTCCCGTCGATCCACTTGGGCCGCGTGGCGCTGGTGCTGGTGGTGGCCTCGGGCGTCAGCACCCCGTCTTCGCGCATCTGCTTGTACAGCATCTTGCTCGTGAGCGGGAAGGCTTGCCCCTGGTCGTTGCACAGCTTAGTCACGGCGCGGTAGGCAACGCTGGGTAGCAGGTAGTAATATTGCGCATCCTTGTAGCCGATCATATCCTGCGTGCCGGGCACGTGGGCCCCAGGATCACCGATGTTTGCAGCAAGGTCACGGACACCCACCACCTTGCCAGCCAATAGTTCGGATATGGCCGTCAGAAAGAACTTGCTGGGCCGCTCCTCCCGCAGATCATCGGCCTGGCGCTTGCTGTTCTGCACCACCACTTCCCAGGCTGCGGCCATCATTTCCACGGCTTGTTCCGTGGTGATCGCGCCCACGTCGCGCATATAGCGCAGCATGTACTGATACCCCAGCATCATATGGGCGATGGCCTCCGATGGCCGCCCGTGCCCATCCTTTGTCCGCTCCAGGGCCATGGCGCGGTTGACGATCCACTCTGCGTGCAGCAGGCCCGGCATCTCGTCTATCTGTTTGAGCAGCCACTTGATATACCCTCTCATGGATTTTTGCAGGGCTCCTTTCCGGGCAAGCTCCTGCATGGCGGTCAGCGCGTCGGTGGCAGGCACGTCACCCTTTCGTACATGCACAAAGTAATAGCGTTCCAATCCGCTCTGCCCAACGTTGGGCATATCCTCCCCGCTGATGATCGCCACGCCACGCGGCGGCATTGCCTCCTGGAGCGTCAAGTCGGGCCTCATGCGCCCCCGTTCCGCACCGTCGCCAAAGGCACGGGATAGGCTTTGCGCCGTGGCCTCCATTTTTCTGCGTTCTTGCAAGCTGGACACAGGATGGTAGTCATCCACCACGAGGGGCATGTCCTTAAGCAAAAAAGCTTTTTTGCGGATAAAGTTCGCCGTGTCGTTAAAGCTTGCCGGAAGGTTTTTTGCGTTAAAATTCCCATAGTGCGATAGGCCCAGGGCAATCCCGGTGCTCTTGCGCCCGCCGGTACTGCCAAACAGAAATAGGGCATAGGCTGGCGCGATACCTGTGGCCGCCAAAAACTCACGCAGCGGCGCTAAAAAGACAGTGCCCAGCACGGGGATGCTTACATGCCCGGCCATGCAAGCCTTGGCTTGCAACGTCGCAAGCGCGCCCTGCTGGTAGGTGATCGTCTCGAAACCTTCCGCGCCGTTGCCGTCCAGCCGGTAGGTGGAAAGGCCGCTGCCCAAGTCCACGGTGATGTCGTCCGCGCCGATAGCCCCGCCCTGGTACAGATAGGCCCACTTGCCGCCGATCTTGCGCCACCCGGTATGCGTATACTCGGTGAGGCGCTGCGCGGTCACGCGGCCCACCTCGCTGATGGCGTACCGTATCTTGTCCTTGGTGGCGGTGCCCGGCATGATGCTGGCGGCAAAATCCCAGTGTTCAGGCACCCAATTCATGGCGCTGTACTGATTGGCCTTGATATGCACGCGGGGCAGGGGTACGCCGCTTGCGCTCCAGCCGTCAATCACCATTTCTTTGCTTACGTTCACGCCGTCGTCACGGGCCACCACCGCCACAGGCAGTGCTACGAAGTTGGCCAGCGGCTTGGGGCCGTCCTGTGTGGCCTGGCATATGCGCCCGGCGTCCACGCAATAGCCAAAGATTTTGCCGTAGTGCTCGGCTGCTTCATCCCGCTTGGTGGACGCGTCGGCGGCGTAGGGTTCGGTTTCCCGCATCAGCTTTTGCAGGGCTTCTTGCCCCGCCTTGCGGCCCATCAGCTTGTACATGTCGCTGATATCGCCCTTGGCTGGCAGCTCCAAGTATGCCTTGGTTAGATCGAGCACCCGCACAGACTTGGCGACCGTCACGGCGGCCCGGGCCACAGCCTGGGCATGATCGCGGCCCGCGCCGTCATTGTCGGGAATGATGTAAAGATCAGCGCCTTTAAGGCTCGGCGTGTAGTCGCCTGCGCCCCACTTGCCCGCGCCCATCGGGTTGGTGGTGGCCACGTGCCCCAGCGCCGCCATGTTGTCGCAGTCCTTTTCGCCCTCGCATACAAACACGGGCTTGCCCGCCTGGATCGCCGCGCACACTTCCGGCAATCGGTACAACGCCATGCGCACGCCGTCCTTTGTGTACTTGTGCTTGCCGGGCTTGGCCGGATCGGGCTGCCGCAGCAAAAAGGTCTTGCTGCCATCATCCCGCTGGTAGCGGCACGCCTCGAACAGCAGCTTGCCACCCTCATCGGTATACTGGTAGGCGCATACGAACTTGCCGCGTGGCTTCTTGTCACCTGCTGGCTTGGCCGTATGCACAACCTTGCCGGGCACCAGCGCGTCATCACTGTCACAGATTAAATCTTTCGGGAGCAGGCCAAGCTTTGCCAAAATATCAGTATACGCACACTTCCCCGTCTGGCAGCGGAAATAGATGCGCCGCTTTCCATCCTTTGAGCTTTCTTTTACGCACACACTCAGGCTAGCGGACTTGTCATCATGAGCCGGGCACCTGCACATGTATTCGCCCTTGGCGTTTGGCCCGCTCTCCACATGCAGGCGCGATAGGAATGCCTGTAAATCCATGCGCCTGCCCCTTTACACTTTTCTCCTGTTCCGCATATCCTGCAATCGCCGTTCTGTACAATCAAGGCATATACACTTCGCCGAGTGGTTGAGAAGAGGCTTGCCAGCAGGCGGGGGCAAAAAGCTCAGCTGTCCCGCGCAGTCGCACCGTTCATCGGGATCATTATTCGCCCCGCAGTTAGGGCAGGTTTTGTAATAGGTATTCATAACACCGCCTCCGCCCAAATTCAACCCCACCAAAAAACATGAAACAGGAAGTACATCGTGATCCCCAATAACCCCGCTAATACAGTTACCACCAAAGATAAGCCAAATAGCCAGTTGCGCATTGTGGTGATTTTCATCGCTTTGCCCCCCCTTCACGCTCATTACATCCGTTCTCGCAGTATCCACAACAACCGGCGCGGCCGACCGGCCACCCACTTCACCTTGGTAGCGGTTCCGGCGTGAATGTCCGGCTCAATGTACCTCATGTGGCAAAGGGCTTTGTTCAGCATGCGGCTGCTGACGGAAAAAGGATCACCTTCTGCCCGGCAGCGCCGCGCCACAAATTCGTATGTCATTCGCGGGATGGTGTACAGGTAATCGTCATCCATAAACCCGATCAAGTCATCTGCCTCGGCCTCGCCGTCGGCTATATCTGCCACCCGCACCTCGCCGCTCTTCAGCATCTCCGCAAGCGCATCCATGAACAGCCGTGCGGATCGTTCCGGCACATCATCCAGCTCGGCGGCTTTTTGCGCTGCCGGGCTTGTCAGCCGGTTCAGGCGGCGTTGCAGCTTTTCACCGCGTTCCTGCTCGTGCTTGAGCGAAAGGATTAGCGCCGCTATCACATCCGGGTTACTCAATGCGCCGTTGGCTGCGTACACTCCGTACTTGCGGATTGACGGCAGCACCTCGTGGATGATCCAGCGTTTGAATTTCCTGGCCTCGGGTTTGCGGCTGCCGAGTATGAGAGAGTAAAGACCGTATTCATTGACGATGTTTGTCTCTCCTTGACGCCCTATGCTGAACATAGCCCGTTCGTCAGATTCGAGCCTCTCCAGGGCTTGTGTCGCATTTGCAATCTCCAGAACCCGGCACACATCAGCCGCCACAAACCACGGCTCCCCGTCGCGCATCACCGTGCGCACCTCGCCGAAATCATCATTGTTGAAAACCTGCATTTCCTTCACGTCACTGCCTCCCTGCATCACTCGTTACTCGCCATCTCTTTCCACCGCGTCTTTTCAATGGCCTCGATGACTTCCCATAACAAATACATTTTTTTCTTTCCGATCCTATAGAACGGTACGGCCTGCCGCTCCAGGAAGTCAGCGGCGTATTGCCGCGAACACCCGATCCGCCTGGCGACCTCGCCCTGAGAAAGCATCCATTGCAAATCAGGGTGTTTTGACAGCTGCTCTATAGCTTGCATGTTCAAAAGGCGGGCCTCCTTTCGCGGATCGGTACTTGTCCAAAAGTAGCGGATGTGGTAGCATGTGGGCATCATTGCCGAGGAGGGTTCCCTATGCAGAAATCTGCGAAGACACTTGCTTTATTCGTCGCTGTCGCCATATGCCTGCCCTTGGCTTTCTTGCCCGTTGTTGGGTTGTCTGTCTCCCAGCAGGAAATGCAATCGCTGTATGTGCAGCGGGCCCTTGTCACCCTTGGGTATCTGGAAGATGATGGAGGAACCGAGTTTTCCGGTTTCGAAATCGAAGACGCCATCATGTGGTTTCAGGAGGAGTACGGGCTTCCCGTCACAGGGATAGTGGACGATGATACGCTGACTTGGCTTTTTGAGGCCGAGGAGGAATTCCTTGAGGAGCACGGTGCCGTCTGGATTCCCACAAAAGGCGGAAAGAAGTATCACAGCAGTTCGGGTTGCTCCAGTATGATCGATCCGCGTTATGTGTCCACGCCGGAAGCGGAGGAGCTTGGCTTTACACCATGCAAAAAATGTTACTAAGCGTTTTTCTTCTCCTACGCACCCTGTTTCTCGTTCATCTTTTCCACCCCAAGCCTCATCAGATACCGAATCACCTCTGAAATAGGCTTCATGCAAAACTCTGGTGTTTTTTTAATTTCCTTGATTTCTTCTTCTAGGTCATGTGGAATCGAAAGCATTCTTCTTGCCCATTGTCCTTCCAATGTATACACCTCCATTAATCGAGTTCATAGGGTCTGAACCTATGATGTGTATTATAGTGCATAGGTTCTGACCCTGTCAACCATATCTTCAGATATTTTTTTCTTGACAGAACCTCTGAACCAGTGCATAATCTTATGTCGGAGGTGATTGTAATGCCAACGAATAAACCGAGATATACCGTAATCGTAGACGATGAACTGTTTGAAGCCATTGAGGACTATCGTTACGTGAACCGAATACCCTCTCGCTCTGAAGCATCTGTGGCATTGATCCGCCTAGGAATCCAAGCCCTAAAAGAAAAAGCCGCCCTTTCGGGCGGCACACGCGGGCCGGTTACTGCGGAAGAACTTTTAGCGGAAGCTGCTGCTTTACAACATGTACAAGCGGTTGAGGACGCAGAAGCTTGATTTCGCCCCGCGTCATGCAGCACTTGTTAATAAAAACAAGGCCAGGGTATCCAATGACGTAGTAACGCTCAGTCTCTGGTTCCGTTGGCTTCTCAACATACACCGGTTTTCGCATCATAACCCCTCCAACATGCACACATATGATCACTTTTCTTTGGGTGCTTAGCATAGCACGGGAACATGTGTTTGTAAATGCAATAATATGTTAAGCTTTCGTTACACACAGCGCATACCATATACCCTCTGCTACCTAAACAGCCCAGAAAGCCAAGATGTGAATTGTAAATAACGGAAAGCATTCTCTAAATCTGTACCATAAGCACGGTATTTTATGTTTTATTGGCTTATGCATCCCATGATACAAGGCACATCCATCCAAAAGCAATGGGAATTCACGGAAGTCAGGAGGTGCGCTATGCCGGGCAAGAAATACGAATACGAGACTGTGACATTTTATTACAATGGAAAACAGCACAAAGCCCGTGGGAAGACGCTAAGAGAGGCCCATGCCAAAGCCGCACAGAAAAAGATTGCGCTAGAAACAGGCGCCCTTGGCCTGAGCGGCAGCATGACCGTTTCACGGTGGGCCGACGAATGGCTCGAAACCTACAAAGAGCAGTCCGTTGGCGAAGGCCAGTACAAGAATTACGAGCTCTATCTTGGCATTATCAAATCATCCATTGGCGGCATGAAGCTCAAGGACGTGAAAGACGTAAACCTGCAAAAAATACTGAATCAGCGCGCTTCCCCGGATGCGGAAACAGGCAAATGCAAAAGCAAGTCCGATCTCTCCAAGCTGCGCTATACAATCAAATCCCTTTTCAAGCGTGCGCGTATATCCCGGCTGATACCGTATGATCCCGCTGAAGACTTGGTGCTCCCCGCCTCCAAGGACGGCACCCGCCGAAGCGTCACGCAGGCTGAGCGGGCAAATATTCTCGCCATGGCAGAATCCCATTATGCCGGGCTATGGATCAAGGCGTTGCTTTACTGCGGCCTGCGCCCCGGCGAAACCCGTGCCCTGAACTGGGAGCACATTGATCTTGATACGCGCCGGATCCACGTGCTCCAGGCCATGAAAGCGGGCACCACACGCATCGCTGGCCCCAAATCAGATTCAAGCGTCCGAATCATCCCCATACGAGACGAGATATACGACGACCTCGTGGCAGCGCGAGGGCTGCCATACATGCCGGTATTTACGCAACCTACCACCGGCAAGAGGCATACAAAATCCAGCATGGCGTGCCTGTGGGAGAACTTTAAGCGTGAGATGGACATTGTATGCGGCGCAGTGCTATACCGAAACCAGATCATTGCCAGCACCATCGCCCCCGACCTCGTGCCCTATTGCCTCCGGCACACCTACGGAACAGACATGCAAGATGCAGGCATTCCCATCAACGTTGCCAAATACCTCATGGGCCATAGCGACATCTCAACCACCGCCAACATCTACACCCACATCTCCGACGATGCAATAGCCGACGCCGCCGACAAATTCAAAGCAAAGGGAAGCAATGACAATAGCAATGACAAATCAAGTAAAAACGGCTCGTAATCTCAATTCCTTGCAGCCTTCCAAGCTGGTCACGTGGGTTCGATTCCCATCACCCGCTCCACGTGCAGAAGGAGGGAAAGCCGCCATTTTGCTGGATTTGCAGCAAGATGGCGGTTGTTTTTATAGATCGCACTTGTTCTAAAGCAATGAATGTGGTAGCATGTGGTTAACATAACATCAAGGAGGGAGCCACATGAAAAAGGTTATCATCCTCGTGCTGCTCGCATCCATACTCCTTCCGGCCTCTGCGCTGGCCGCCGGGAAACTCACTGTCACCCAGGAAGCGTTTTACGTTCGCCCTTACTTCTCTTATTTCGCGGGCGAGACGTATGCGGAGGTCACCAACACGGGCGATAAGCCGGTCAAGTTCAACGGTGGTATGATCGAGCTATACGACGCTGACGGAAACTCCATCGAGAGCAGCAATCTCTATTCGCTCTATCCCCCTATCCTGGGGCCCGGTGAAGTAGGCTACCTCTACGACACGACATCTGTTAAAGAGGCGGAAGACAAAAGCTATATCGACGATTATGCGCTCACCGTAACCAGCAAGGGCGAAAACGAAGAAGTCATACGCTACCTGCCAAGCGACGGGAGATTCGGCGAGGTACAGCGCAGCAGGTATTTTTCCGAGTATCGCTTAACCGCAATCATTACCAACGACACCGACGAGACCCTTGAAAAGGTCACCGTGGCTATTGCCTTGTACGATGCGAATGACAAGCTCATCTATGCGGACAAAATCACTCCATATAACATCGGCATTCCATCCGGACAATCCATTGAGTTTAATACCCGCGTAGACAGCCGCATCCTTGAGGCGTGGGCCGAGGAAACTGAGCCTGCGCGTATTGTAACCATTGCTTATAGCGAGGATTGATTTTCGTTTCTTATTTGCCACGCAAAAGAAGAAAACCGCCTGTTATCTGAGTTTGCAGATAGCAGGCGGTTCGTTTTATGCAACGCGCAATATGCTTAAAAAATTACGTAAAAGCCCTTGATTTACGTAACGTACCATGCAATAATAAGACACAGAAAGGGTGAACAAATGAAACGTCGAGATATTGTCCGAAAGCTCGAAGCAGCTGGATGGCGAGAATTGCGTGAAGGAGACCACAGCAATTTCCACAATCCCGACGCGGCACCGCCGTTAAGGCAGCTCATCCAGGTGCCTCGCCACCGGGAAATCAAAGAAATACTCGCCAAGCACATCCTCAAGAGCGCGGGGCTGCGATAGGCCACACGACCACTGAAAGAAGGAGGAAACCCCATGAAACAAACTTATGTCGCCCAAGTCACGCCCTGTGCAGAGGGCGGATATGCCATAGAATTCCCAGACTTACCTGGAACGCACGCACAAGCCGAAACAGACGCAGATATTTTGGCCGAGGCGGAAGGCTCGCTGGCCTCATTCCTAGCCGCCGCACGGCAAATTAGAATGGATGTCGCGCCGCCATCGCCGCTGTCTTCGCTTATCTTTGAGCCTGGTGATCTAGCGATGCCGGTCACCGTCGATCTGGAAGCCTATCTGCGCCGCCAGGACGAACGTCCCGTTAAGAAAACCGTATCCCTTCCGTCTTGGCTGGCGGAAAGCGCGGACCGCGCAGGTTTGAGCCTATCGAAAGTCCTTCAGGAATCGCTAAAAGAGCGCTTAGCTGTTCGGTGATTCCCATCACCCGCTCCACGTGCAGAAGGAGGGAAAACCGCCTGTTATCTGAATTTGCAGATAGCAGGCGGTTCGTTCTTCTTAAATCCTTCAGTTATCACGCCTCCACTTAGAACATATCCGCATATATTCCCGCATCGGCATACTGCACAGTCACTACGCTTTGCCCATTCTGACTGCTAGGGCCCAAGATAAGCTCTATCACTGTATCACCCAGCCAAAAGTTGGTCATGTATTGCACTGCGTTAGCTGCAAGCGCTTTCTCTGGATCGTTCTCATACTCTGGACTTATCCAATATATGTCATCCGCATTGGCTGCACCATATTCCGCAGTTAGTAGCGCTTTGATAGCTTCATAGTCAGCAAGATAGCCCGTCGGTTGTTCGTGTCGCTTCGTTATCTCAGCGACCGCGACAGCCAGGCCGTCGTCAAAAAAGCAATATATCACGGAAGCCTCATATTGTTCAAAGATCATAACCGGTTCGTTCATAAACCAATACGAGCCGATCTGCGTGAACGTTGCGCTTGGCTCAGCCTGTTTGACTTCATCAGGCGTCATGCCCCAGCGTGTGTCGCGGAAAAACATAGTGCCTTCAGTTGTGCCCGCCGCATCGTTGCCAGACGTGGACTGTGCGCATACATGGGGCATAAAGCCGAACAATGAAAGAATGATCAACAGCCAACAGCATATCCTGCGGCAATGCATATATGAGCACCCACCTTCTATATGGTGTTTCTTAATTACCGCACGCAAACATGTCATGCCCGATCAATCAAATGACACGCCACAAAGTGCCCCGGCTCCACTTCCTGCAGGGCCGGCTCTTTGCAATGGCAAATCTCCATCGCTTCGTTGCACCGGGCCGCGAACCGGCAGATGGGCTCCGGATCGATGGGCGAGGAAATCTCCCCCCGAAGCAGGATGCGCTCCGGCCTGTTGTGGATGCGAGGCACCGGGATAGCCGACAGCAACGCACGGGTGTAGGGATGCAGCGGCTTGGCGAACAGCATCTCCGAAGGCGCCTTTTCGATCATACGCCCCAGGTACATCACCATGATGTCGTTGGAAAAGTGGTTCACCACCGACAGGTCGTGGGTGATGAAGATGTAGGTGATGCCGGTGTCCCGCTGTATCCTTTTGAGCAGGTTGAGGATCTGCGCCTGTATGGATACGTCCAGGGCCGATACCGGCTCGTCGCATACGATAAATTTGGGGTTCATGGCCAGGGCCCGGGCGATGCCGATGCGCTGCCGCCGCCCGCCGTCCAACTCGTGGGGATAGGTGTTGACCAGCCGCTCGGCCAGCCCTACGGTCTCCATCAGTTCCAGCACGCGCATAAACCGCCTGTCCCGGTCGGGAATCAGGCCCGCCAGCTTGATGGGCTCCTCGATGGTCTCGGCGATGGTTTGGCGGGGGTTCAGCGAAGAGAAAGGGTCTTGAAAGATGAATTGCATATGGCGGCGCATGTGCCGCATCTCTTTTTTGTTGAGCTGCATCACATCTTGGCCGTCGAAGATGATCTGGCCGCTGGTGGGTTCGATCAGGCGCAGCAGGGTGCGGCCAATCGTCGTTTTGCCACAGCCGGATTCCCCCACGATGCCCAGGGTTTGCCCCGCCTCGATGGTAAAACTGATATCGTCCACCGCGTGCAATACGCCGGAGGGTTTTTGAAAGTATTTTTTGAGATTCTTGACCGTAAGGAGCGGCTCACCCATCGGCTTTCACCCCCAACCTATCCTCGGTGGTGTCGTTGTACAGATGACAGCGCACGGTGTGGGTATCGGATATCCGCCGCGCCTGAGGCAAATCTTGGCTGCATTCGGACCGGGCGTAGTCGCACCGGGGATGGAACGGGCAGCCGGGAGGCAGGTTGGTGGGATCGGGCATCAGCCCCTTGATGGGCTTGAGCTCGTTGCGCCGGTTCTCGATGTCCGGCAGGGAATCGAAGAGCCCGCGGGTGTAGGGATGTCGCAGGTGATCGAAGATATCTTCCAAGGTTCCCTGCTCCACCACCCGGCCCGCGTACATGATGGCCACGGCGTCACACACCTCGGCTACGATCCCCAGGTCGTGGGTGATCATCAGCATGGACATCTCTTCTTTGTCGCGCAACTCGTTGATGAGCTTGAGCACCTGGGCCTGTATGGTGACATCCAGCGCGGTGGTGGGTTCGTCGGCGATCAATAAGTTGGGCTGGCACGCCAGGGCGATGGCGATCACCACCCGCTGCTTCATGCCGCCGGAGAACTGATGGGGATACTCCATGGCGCGGTCGCCCGGGATACCCACCATTTCCAGCATGGAAAACGCCTGCTTCAGCGCTTCCTTGGCATCCACCTTGCGGTGCAGCCGGATGCCCTCGGCGATCTGCTCCCCCACCGTCTGGATGGGGTTGAGCGAAGTCATGGGATCCTGAAAGATCATGGCCACCCGGTCGCCCCGGATGGCTTGCAGCTGCTTGTCGTTCATAGCCAGCACGTTTTTGCCGTCCAGCAGCACCTCGCCGGCAACGATCCGCCCCTGAGGTTCGGGTACCAGGTTCAGGATGGACAGCGCCGTCGTCGTTTTTCCCGCGCCGGTCTCCCCCACCAATCCCAGGGTCTTGCCCGATGGGATGGTTATATCAACGCCGTTGACTGCGTACACAATCTCGTCGTCGCTTACGTATTGAATCACCAGGTTTTTGATTTCCAACGTGTTCATGCGATGCTCCTCATCTTACTGTTTGAGCCTGGGATCCAGGGTATCCCGCAGCCCGTCGCCCAGCAGGTTCAGCGACAGGATCGTCACAAAGATCGCCATGCCGGGGGCCATCACCACATGGGCATGGTCGCGCAT